>Ga0209342_10000137_pt1 | contig 75812 bp, 72 predicted proteins | sample RifCSP16_2_FD_184023 | JGI IMG/M metagenome (GOLD analysis project Ga0209342, IMG submission 184023) | Soil microbial communities from Rifle, Colorado - Rifle CSP2_sed 16_2 (SPAdes) (version 2) | ecosystem: Environmental > Terrestrial > Deep subsurface > Rock core/Sediment | place: Rifle... | reverse complement strand
TCTCTTTTTTCCCTTAGCCATATCTACCAGTCCTTAACTTTTTCTTTGACCTTCGATTTAACGGATTGATAAACGGCGGTTGCTCTTACATCCACTTTCGGAGATAAGAGCCGCAACATCTCATGCCCCAGAATGCGGTATTGACCCCCGACTTTGTTGGCTCTAATTATTCCGCTCTTAAGCAAGCGCTTCATAGTACTCTTGCTAACCTTGAGCATTGCCCGTGCCTCCTCTGTGGTATAAACGCCGTTTGGATCAATTGAAGCCATATACAAAAAGTATACCTCCTGGGTATCAACTGGTGTCAACTGGTGTCAATAACCTGTTGAAAGAGTGTGTAAGCCGACGATGTCCTTAACTAATGAACTTGTGAACCTCTTCGGCGGCCCTCCCGCTCGCCATAAAGCCCGACTGTGTCCCATACGCCTCTACAAATTCATTATTCTTGCTATCTGCCAGGTACTCTCCAGTTTCGAGATAGTTTTCAACTGCATCCATAAGGATTTCGGGGTCGTCAGATACCATGGCGCGCTTTTTTAGAAGATTCACTGCCTTATCTGACAGCTTTACCTGCCCCAGTAGGCAAAAAATAGGTGTGTCGAACATTGCTGCCTCCACTAGGGTAGTGCTCGGCACATCGATAATAATCAGATCTGCTTTTTTGAATAAATCAGTAGCGCGCACAACCGGACTGTGTACTTCCTCTAATCCGCGGGGTGCAAATGAACGGCAGTAATCGAACAGCCCAGGAACATGGTATCGAACGGAGGGATGGCACTTTACAATTTTTTTACCAGGCAGATCTGCAAGGTGTTTGATAATGACACGCTGGGCCTGGTAGGTGCGGAAATCGGACCAGGGCACGTCACTGATCGCGATCTGCCCGGAGAGATAATACATTGTAGTCGCATACACGATGGTGGGCGCGACTGTTACTGTTGAATGCGGTACTATGCCTATGCGTAAATGGTCAAGATAACTTGAACCGACGGCCTGCTGCTGTCGCTCCAAACCGCAACGCTTTCCAGCAGCGACAAGATTCTCTTGACTGCCCACTCCCCAGTTTAAAAACAGATCGGCGTTTTCTAGATCATCGCGTGCAACCTGTTCTGCCGGAATATAGTTCAAATCTCCATGCTGCCAACCGATGACCGGAATTCCACGCTCGCGCGCAGCGACGGCGAATGCTTTAGAGGCCGCAGAGGCATTGACGCTAAAAAGCACCGCTTTAAATTTTTTCTTATTCAAAATCATCAATGCTTCTTCTGCTGTCTGATCGCCATCCAAATCCACATTCACCTGCCCCCAGATCGAATAGCCTTTTTGATATAGTGCTATATGACAATAGTTCCAATTATAACCGCTACCAAGCAACAACACGGGCTTTGTTCGTAATTGATATAAGAAAAGGTAAAATGCGGATACAATACCCCGCGTACGCATCGTCTCAAACAGATAATAAAGTCGAGCTCTCTTGCGCGTCCATGTCCGGAGCCAACTTTGTTTAATAGGGGAAGCTACAACAGTAACGCCCGGAAACGCAACAATACGATCGTCTCGCTGCGACCTCAATAGTTGCACAAACTGATTCTGCTGTGGATTAAACAAGTGGTCATCAAAAAAACCAATCCGACTTGGCTTAAGCTCCCTTCGAATGGCGGAAAGCGCAACCGCCTTGTCAAGCCCGTATTTTTCTACTGATTGATAGGGGATATCATGATTATCAAACACAAAATACGCATGCGGCGATGTCGCGATCAAGATAGCGACCGGCCTCACAGACGTGGCTACTATCTGCCTGGCAGCTTCGGCGGTATGAACAAACAGTACGGCTTGATCGTCGTGCAGTAACCCACTTAGGCTCTCGATCTCATTATCTTGCATTCCCAAAAAATAACTTACGACCCCACTAGCTTATCGATACGACTCCCGAGCATCTTACGCACCGCACAAACACATTTTTGCAATTCCATCTCAGTTTTTCTCTCATTGTATATTATTTAACTTTGCCGATGTAAAACAGGTTAGATGTAATACCAAGCCTTGCTAGTTCTTTCTTGTAGCTACGATCGGTCGCACGAATAAATCGGGCCAGTTCAGTTTTAGTGTACATGGGAAGTTCCGACCGTAGCGGTAATGCTGCCTCCGACAGACCTGGAATGCAGTTGTCCTGAGGCTTATCGTGATGAAGCCAATACATATGATTCATCACATTGTAATCCTGAACATAGGATATCTCACCCTTGAATCCCGCTTGAATCATGAGTTTTTGCATGCTGTGCGCCGTAAAATACCAGAGGTGGGACGCATGAAAGAAAAAGCGGTGATAAAGCGGCAAGTCATACGCGTAATTTAGAGCGTCATGTAAATTCGGGACTTCGATAGCGATAATGCCGCCGGGCTTAAGATACATTTTTAGCCGAGTAAGCAACTCATGGGGATTAGGAATATGCTCCACGGTTTGGAATAAACAAATAATATCGAAGTGTTTTGGGGGAAGATCGGTCTTCTCAATGTCTTCGGTATAGACCCTGCATCGGCACTTTTTTGCTGCGAATTCTGCCGCAGCGACGTCATAATCAATCCCCACAACTTCTTTAACATACTTTTTCGCGTGGAACAAAAACATGCCTGACGAACAGCCTATATCCAGAAGCCTTGCCTGTTTTGTCAAATAAGGCTTTAAGAAACGAATCCGATCAGCCTGAAATGGCACATAAATATCGAAGAGCTCTTGAGCGTCAGACTTTTGATTCAACTTCGGCTTTCCAATGGTTCGATATTCTTTGGAATAAAATTTCTTCAGCTCAGACGCACTTCGGTTTTCGCTTAGCATCCCTAACTGACACGCAATACAGTAAAAAACCTTGCGTCTCGTACCGTCACGCAGTTCGTCGGTAAGAACTCTGTACACCTGTTTCTTGCACAGGAAACACTTCATACTACAACGGCAGAATACCGTACTACGAGCTGATAATCAATTCGGCGTAAAAACACCAATTAGTTTCTCCTGAATACCACATTAAGCTCATATGGAATTCTTAAATTCATAGGAATATTCGCATTGTAGTGATCACTAAAATCATCTTCCCTGGAAATAAAAACCAGATTATATCCGTTTTCATGAAAAAAATCCGTAAACTCTTTTTTGTTAAGAAAAATACAGGGCGCTCGTCTGCCGCCAATCGTTTGTTCAGTAATAAGGGTTGGAACGTCACCAGCCATCAGCCGCGTAAAACAAAAATAGGCGGGCATAAGTCTAATAAGCGGAGTAAGCGCTACTTTGAAATCCTCAACATACTGCATGGTTGTATTAATATAAACAATGTCCGGCTTTGGGAATCTGTCGACTTCATCAAGGCCGTAGAAGGTTAAACGATCGCGCGAGCCTACATATTGCTTCCCCAATGCAGTAATATCTGCTCCATCTGCGACACACCAGCTGATTCGTTCTGGTCTCATCAACGACCGTTTGATATCGTGATAAATAATCCCCGTGCCACCACCCCAATCTAAAACACAGCAGGAGCCTGTGTCGGCAACTTGATTAGCAAGAAGCGTCACGAGCGATCGATACGTAACGGGGGGGGCAAAATTCCCATCATCTTGCGTAGCTTTAATTAACTTCTCTTTTGAAAGCGTTTGCCAATACGTAGCTTCCTTACCCCACAGGTCCTCATTCTTTACGTCGTGCCAATTTGCATAAACGCCGGAAAAATGCGCCTGGCTTCGCTTAAAGCGCCGGAGCGCATTAAAAAATACCGGCGGTATAAATTGTTTCAGAAAACTTTTCATAGGATCCGCAGAGGATACATCGCATATTACTTGCCAAGCATATCACAATAACAGAACACTTGAGTAATCTACGGCCAACTGGTTCTAGGCTCTACATACGTGCATACAATTGTAAAATCTTTTCTCGCGGAAACACGTTCTTCCAATCGGGGCCGAGCGCGTTAGTCAGTGGTTTTTCCATTAGCAACGTCATCGCAATCATGCTTTCCATTTGCTCCGCACTGACAGCCTGCGTTACATTTTTGGGGAGAACAATATTATTCCTTTCGAGCATCTCCTTAAAATCACTCACTTCGTTCGGATAATATTCCTCCAACTGATTAAACGCAATACAGTTAGCCAGCCCGTGGTGAAACTTTAGCTCAAGACTAAGGCCGTACGACAATGCATGGCACACTCCTACTTCTGAATTCGCGATGGACAACCCGCCGAAATACGAGGCGATCATTAGGTTCTCCCTGTCTTGATCGCTGGGTTCTCCGCCTTTTAAAAAAATATCTCTGCACATAGCAAGCCCTGCTTGCACATATACTGTGATTAATTTATCTTTAAAACTTCCGTTAATAGATTCTACACAGTGGATATAGCAGTCCATCCCAGTATAAAATTGTTGTTCTGCGGGAACAGTTCTGGCGAGCAACGGATCTAACACTACCAAGTCAAAAAGGCTATATGGGCTATTAATGCCAAATTTCTTCCCGGGGCTCGTCAGCACGGCAGTGCGTGTCGCCTCTGAACCGGTTCCCGATAAGGTCGGTACGCCGACTTTCGGGATAGGTGCATTTTTAACCAACTCCCACCCCTGGTAATCTCGCGAAGACCCCGGATTCGTTAATACCACGGAAACGGCCTTGGCGATATCCAGAGTGGACCCACCGCCGACCCCGACAATCACGGCAGGCAACTTGTCGCTACGCTTTTTTATCTCATCGCGTAGCGCGTCCACCCCATCAGTTGTTGGCTCGTCTGTCGTGTCTACGGACAAACTATAGTCATTACCGACAAGCGGCAATTTGTTCACCAATCCGGTTTTCGCATGTACGGCGTCGATGATATAGACCGCATAGCCGCTATTTTTAAGGGTGGAGACCGCTTCTCCTAACGAGTCGAATGCACCTGCGCCAAATAAAATCTTTGGAACCTGCCTTAAGAGTTTCATGCTTTTCGATAAGACACCTGCATCCTGTTAATTATATTTACAAGTCGTCAAACTTTCGCAACTTATGAATTAAGGGCTTTTCGGACTCGAATACGCGCTTGGTAGACTGTCCCAAATATACTGGAATATTACGGATTTCCTTTACGAGAATTTCTAGCCCTCTCCTTTCTAAGCTGGCGGCTTGATCGCTGCCATACATCGCTCGGTCCAAGGTGATGTGCCTTTCTACCACACAAGCGCCAAGCGCTGCAGCAAGCACCGACGAATACACGCCACGCTCGTGGCCGCTGTATCCAATCGGAGCATCAAACATTTCTTTAAGAGTTTTAATTACATTCAGATCAAGGTGCTCATCCAGCGAAGGATAGGTCGAGGTGCAGTGTAAAACAATCAAGTTTTCCTGACCTAAAAAATTAACGGCTTTATTTATTTGTTCCATCGTACTCATTCCGGTCGAAAGTATAACGGGCTTGCCGGTTGATTTCACCTTCGCTAATAAATCTTTATAAGTAATAGACGCAGAAGCAATCTTATAGACAGGGATATTAAACTGTTCCAAAAAATCAACGCTGGGCGGATCCCACGGTGAAGCAAACCACATAATTCCTTTTTCTTTGCAATAACGATCTATTTCGGCATAGTCCGCCTCTCCGAATTCAATCTTGTGCCGGTACTCCAAGTACGTCATCACCCCCCACGGGGTTTCGCGAACGATATCTTTTTGGTGTTCCGGAACGGAAATTTCGGGAGTGCGTTTCTGAAACTTGACCGCATCACAGCCGCAGTCGACCGCAATATCTATCATCTGCTTGCAAATATCTAAACCAGCGTTGTGGTTGATGCCAATTTCAGCAACAATGAACACCGGCTGATGTTCACCCACCAGTTTATCTCCGATTTGTACAACTTTATGCTTAGTCATAGAAAGCAATATCACTAGTAAATCCGTACGCTTTGTTAGGGTAATACGATTGGCTAAATTGTCAATCTATTTCAGAATTTACTTAGCTCAACTCCCTGTGCATAGAGAATAAGCTCTGCGATCTCGCGTACAGCGCCTCGTCCCCCAGACACATGTGTTACATAGTTTGCGATACCCACTACGTTTGGATGGGCATCCGCTGGTGCGAACGAAGCTCCCGCCCATTGAAGTGCAGGAACGTCGTTCAGATCATCGCCCATATAGGCTACTTGCTCGCGGCTCAAGCCGGCCTCGGCTGTGACTCGCTTTAGCACATCGACTTTCCCATCTCCGTCATGAATACCCTGATCGTAGGGTACGTCGAGCTTCTTACAGCGAGCAGAAACAACTGGATTAGGTTCTTTGGAAACAACGTGGACGCGAATTCCATGTCTCTTTAGCAATTCGACGCCAAGTCCGTCCCTGCGACTACACCGAACGGACTCGATACCGTTTTGATCAGTAAAGACCGTTCCATCTGTCATCACGCCGTCAAAATCAAGCACCAGGAGCCTCACTCGGCTTAACTTTCCTTTAAGTACAGGATCCATCGGTTTATTTTATAAGCCACATCTCCTTTTGACTAACATTACTAGGTATGGAGGATAAAAAACGCAAACATCACTTAAGCATTTGTACGAGCTCAATATAATTGCCGTCTGGGTCTTTACAGAAAGTTACTTTCGCGTTACCGTCTACGGAAACCTGGGGCGGCACCGTGAACGAAACACCGGCGGCAGTCAGTCGTTCGTATTCTTTATCTAAATCTTCCACCGTAAACGCAACGTGAGTCGGCCCCATATCACAGAGCTCGTATGGCACCACCTTACGAGGATGAGAAACAAAGTGTAAAAGCTCAACCAAATTACCATCGTCTGCCTTAAGCTTCATCGTGTTTACTTTCACATCCTTGAGTCCCAAAATGTCGCTGATAAAATCTCCAGATTCCACCATCTCCCGGTGCATAGTAAGCCCGAGTAAATCTTGATAAAAACGCAATGCTTTTTCGCGATCGCTAATCACAATCCCACTGTGACGAATTGCTTTCATATTTGTGTTCTTTCTTACAATATGCTTATTGCTTTTTATCCTCAAGCTCAATCGCCGCCCGCAAAACTGAAACGGCCTCGCGTAGAGCAGGAAGAGTGATTGTTAAAGGCGGAGCAATCTTGATTGAGTTGCGATTCGTGCAAACTGGAAGAACTCCGTTTCTAATGCAGTTTTTTACTATCGCGGTTGCGGGTTCGGTCTCATCAAAAATTATGCCGGCAATCATTCCACGGGCGTTTACTTTTTTCACTATCCCAAATTCTGTAAGTTTATTCATCTCCGATTCAAATACTTTCATAACTTTTCTGAACTTCGCGATGTTCGCGCTCAAAAATTTAATGTTTGCCAACGCTGCAGCGAGACAGAGCGGATTGCTCGACTGGGTCCCGTGCATGTCAGCTTTATCAATATCAACAAGCTCTCTGCGGCTTATAACCGCGGCGAGCGGCAGAGACGAAGTAATCGCTTTTCCGACACAGATAATGTCAGGTTGTATATCCTTACCATAAGTCATGTAGCCAAAAATTGGACCGAGGCGATAAAAACCCGCCTGCATCTCGTCAAAACACACTAGGGCCTTGTTCTTCCTGGCAAACTTATAAAGATCGCGGAGGAACTGCTTTGGATAAAACCACGTGCCCCATCCCTGAAAAGTCTCGAGCATAAACCCAGCTATCTCGCCGGCAGGCGGAAGTTTTTTTGGATCGAATTTTGTTCCCTCTTCGTACGGAAACTCTATGAAGCGCACATATTTATCAGTAACCCCTGACCACCTTGTCGCTTTATCCTTTGCTCCGCATATAAGATCGTTACTGAGTCCCCTGCCGTGATAGGACCCGGTAAATGTAACAATGTACTTCTTCTTGGTTTTCTTGCCGTAAACCTTCATTATCTTGTACGCGAGGTCTACTGCTTCAGAACCAGTGTTAAGGAGAGCAACACGGTTGAAGTATTTCGGCGCGAGCTGAAGAAGTTTTTTTAAGAACTTTTCTTTTATTTCTGTTGGGTAGTTATAAGAAAACAGAAGGTCGGAATCTATTTGATCTTTAATTGCTTTTTTTATGGCTGGGTTTGAGTGCCCAGAGTTCGCAACAAAAATTCCACACGTAAGGTCTATAAAAGTGTTTCCTTCTGGATCGACGATAGAAAAATCCTTAGCCCTTGCCCACGTAAGAGGTATGGTGTTTACAACGGACTTAGGCTCCATCCCATTTATAGAGCGGTAAACTTTATTATTCGATAGAGAAAAGTCAGATCTGATCTTGCGGTACTTGGTATTTACTCTCATTTTCGCCATAGTATTAAAATTTTTTCTTCAAGTAACTATAAACCTCCGACCCATTTTCCGCTAAAGTGTACCTAATATACTTCAGGTCTTCTTCGCCGTCTACTTCACTAGTTACCGGCGTAATAAAAGAAAGGATTTTATCCCCGTGCATCTGCTGAGAGCCAACAATAAAGTCTGATTTTAGCACGTCAACATACCCGTTTGGGTAATACGCTTTTGGAAATACCTGCCGTGCAACGTTTTGATCTTTAACGTCGTCTATATAACCGACGAAGAAATCCTCGTCAAGTTTGAAATATTTTTGTGGCGGCTCATTCAGCTCGTGCGCAGATCGAAGCGAAGTAGCATCATTGCGTTCGGAAATCTTTTTTATCGCTTCATTAACCAACCTCGGGTCACGAAGTGGTGTTGTCGGGCGAAGGTGAACTATTAAATCCGGGGGGCGGCTATTTTCTTTGTGTGCCCAGTCGATGAAATGCTTAACAAACCCAAGGTCGTGGGACGTATCCGATGCCAGTTCGGCGGGACGCATAAACGGGACTTCTGCGCCATATTTTCTCGAAGCATCCGCAATTTCCTCATCGTCTGTGCTCACAATAATCCGATCTATATATTTTGAAAGTTTTGCCATGGCGATTGAATATGCAATTAATGGAAAACCCCCTAGGTCAACTATGTTTTTCTTAGGAATACTTTTTGACCCGCCACGGGCGCCTATGAGAGCGAAAACTTTCTGATCATTAATCATAAATGGAAGCTATTCCCAACCTATCCTATAATAAACCAGATAATGAATCAAAACATTCACAAATTTCTCCTTTGGAGCCAAAAGTACACCGGTACTGATATGGTCTATATTGCCAAGAACGGGTTTTGGGAAGTTATGAAGGTGATCGGGATAACCATCACAAGTTTCGTGACTATGTTCGCGTTCGCGAGGTGGGTTCCTCAAGATGTTTACGGTTCGTATAGATATATAATTTCCGCGGCCTCGATCTTGGCTGTTTTAAGCATGCCGGGGATTAACACGTCGCTAGTTAGTGCAATAGCCAGGGGCAAGCACGGAATGTTAAGACGAGCGACTAGAACACGTCTAAAGTGGGGAATGCTTACGGCCCTTGGAACTATGGCCGCCGCCGGCTGGTACTTGGTCGCAGGTAACACAACTCTCGGATTGCCTCTTCTTTTCGTAGCGATTTTCCTGCCATTCGCGTTCGCCTTCGAAACTTTTGAGTTTTTCTGGCAGGGCAGAGGAAGATTCGATATACAAAGTAAGTACCGACTCGCAACCACAATAATCGCTTCGACTGTTCTTGTGTCAACGGCATTTCTTACAGACAATTTAATCGCTCTGGTATTAGCATTCTTTGCATCACGCGCAATACTTCACGCGTTTTTCTATTTACTTTCTTTAAAGAGCGTCGCAAATGAAGAGGAAGACAAAGAAACAATCTCGCTCGGCAAACACCTTACCGCAATGGGGACAGTGTCAATTGTAGGCGCTCAGCTCGAGAGTATTATTTTATGGCACTTTTTGGGACCCGTTGCCGTTGCTGTATTTTCTTTTGCTCGTCTCCCTATCGCGAATATGCAGGGATTAATCCCGATAGACAGACTGGCCCTGCCTAAACTAAGCGAACGGAACGTTGCGGAGGACAAAAAAAATATTTTTAGTAAATTCTTTAAGCTTTTTGTTGTGGCTATCCCGCTTATAGTTATTTCAATCCTCTCGGCATCCCTAATTTTCAAATTGTTTTTTCCAACCTATCTTGAGGCTGTCCCGTATTTCAGACTTCTCACTCTAACTTTTCTGTGGATACCATTCGCGCTGCTTGATATATCTTTGGTTGCCGCAGGAAGAAAAAAGTCACTCTATATTTCACAGACATCCGTCCCAATCGCAAAAATCGTTCTGCTTCTTATCCTCACGCCGCTTTATGGCATCTGGGGTGCTGTTGCGGCAATAGTACTAGAAACCGTTTTTCGCGCGGGCACATCTTTCTACTTATTCAAGAGACTATAGATAAGAGACACGGCAAACATATTGACAGTACAAAGGCTTTGTGGTGCAATGAGTGCTTACCAACAACGGAGGCTCTTTTGCAGCAGAACACACTTTCGCACATGGGGTGGGGCCTATGGGCAAACCTGACGAGACGGATCGGACCCGGCCGAATTCCGCAGAAGGCATTCGACGCCTTCTGCGGGGCGTTCGTCACCAATTCTGTGAACCTGATTCCGATTGGAGTCGATGGGTTCGGCGAAGCCGAGGTTCTCCTTATCTGGCGCGAGGATGAGTACTGCCACGGATGGCATTTCCCTGGGAAGATACTCCTTCCAGGCCAAACATCGGAAGGGACTCTCGACGAGACGATCGAGACGGAACTCGGACCTGATGCGAAGGTGGAAATCCTCAGCCTTCTTGGTGTCTTCGACATCATGAAGGGCACCGGGGTCGGCGAGAGTCCTCGGGGTCAGGAAGTCTCACAAGTCTACATCGGCCTCGTGAGATTCGTCGAGGATATCGCACCGGACGACGGTGAGTGGGAGTGGTTCCCACTCGATGACCTATCCAGGGACCTCATAGATGAACAGAGGCCTCACCTCGAGGCGGCAAGGGTATGGGTACGCAACAACCAAGCCAGACTTCAAGAGGAGGATCCGATCTTCCAGTAGTGGAGAGGCAACAAGCTCCGGCGGTAACTTGACCGCCGGAGCACGCTTTTTTCTAAATTAGAGACCGAGTTGTCTAAAAATATCGTCGAGGCGAGCTTTATATGTATGTTCTCGAACTGCACGTTCGTATCCAGCTTTCTCAATTGTCTTTCGTTCATCATCGTGAGCTAAGTAGTAACGAATCTTTTCAACCAAGTCTTTGGTATTTTCGTATATCACTATTTCTTTGCCGGGAACAAAATAATTCTCCGTGTCATCTGCCGCACCGGTAATACAGAATCCGCCGCACCCGGTGATTTCAAACGGCCTCGCTTTTATCTGCGGAATCTTTTTCTGGAAGTAGGATTGCAGGTTTCTAGGAAAGTGCCAAAAATCCGGAACAATCCACTTACGACGGCGTCTAAAAAATACTTGCGCAAGCGACTTCATAGAGATCGCAGACATCGGTGGATTCAAATTCAAGTTGATTTTGCTTCGTGAAAATATCTCAAGCATCTCTTGAAAGTTGGCTCTTCCGTCTGGCCACTTGAATCCACGAACAAAGACATTAATTCCGGCACTTTTTAAATCATTGATAATCTTTTCGCGATGCGGAGTCTTCATGCCGACAAAAGAAACATCTATATCCTTACTTGGTACAACAACAGGACGATAGACATCACTATTAAAGCCCCACTGAGATCTAATAACGTTTGTTACTCCGTATTTGGCGTACAGCTCTTCTGCTTTCGACCAAGTTGTTATGACTTTTGTGAAATGGGGTGCATAAAATCTTGAGTAGTTATCCAAGCGCCAGTGGTCATCTGAGAACCAAGCAACGCTTGTTGTAAGCTTTTTGATTTCATCGAGCGTGCTAATTTCAAGCTCGTCCGTGTACATAAACGCCCAAAACAAGTCTGGCTTCTCACGCTTAACTGTATCTAATAATTCTTGATTATATGCACGCTTGCCGATTTCGATACTTCTGTCGAACGGGATATACAAAACTTCATTTCTGGTGTCGGCCTTCATGCGCAAATAAAAGTTGTTATGCTCGTTCGTCTTGCCAAGCTCTGATCTATAGCGCTCGTTCTCTAGCCCAGTAAAAAGTATTCTCATGCGTTTATAGTTAGTCAGATTTCTCGCGCGACTTTTTGACTTGCCCCTCAACCCATTTGTAAGTTTTCTCGATGCCATCCTTGAGCGACGCAGACGGCGCCCAGTTCAGGTGATATTTAATCAATTCGTTGTGGGAATTTCTTCCTCGCACGCCGAGCGGCCCTTCAACATATTTTTTCTTCAATTTCTTGTCCGCCACAGAAGAGATTAAATCCACGAGTTCGTTTATGCTTACCATTTCCTCAGAGCCGACGTTAACCGGCCCACGAAAATTCGGATGTTCCATCAAGCGGCGAATTCCCTCCAAGCACTCATCTATATAAAGGAACGAGCGTGTTTGGGTCCCATCATTCCAGATTTCGATCTCACCGCCGTTCTCTGCCTCAGCGACTTTTCTTGAAAGGGCAGCCGGCGCCTTTTCTCTACCGCCAGTCCATGGCCCTTCTGGGCCAAAAATATTGTGGAACCTCGCAATTTTCACATCCAGCCCATGATTCCTGTTGAACGCAAGATACATTCGCTCAGAGAAAAGCTTTTCCCATCCATATTCGCTATCCGGATCCGCCGGATAGGCCGTATGTTCTCTGCAATTTGGATTCGCAGGGTCCTCCTGGTTATGTCTTGGGTAAATGCACGCAGAAGAAGAATAAAAAATTTTCCCCACCTTTCTATTCTGCGCGAGTGTAAGCAAATTTAGGTTTATAAGTGCGGAGTTGTGCATCAAGTTCGCGTCATTGTCTCCACTAAAAATGTATCCGGCGCCTCCCATATCCGCCGCAAGTTGGTATACCTCGTCGAAAGGACGGTCCAGAACTTTACTCCACGTTGATGGGTCTCTTAAGTCGCCGATTATAAAATCATCTGCTTCGGTTTCTGAAAACTCGGGATACTTTAAATCCACTCCACGAACCCAGTGCCCTCTTTCTTTAAGGGCTTTGACTAAGTGGTGTCCTATAAATCCACCAGCGCCTGCAACAACTATATTTTTCTTGTCAGAACTCATTTGGTTTTCATCTTATACAATCGGACCTTAAATGCAATCCTGTGTTTGCCTGGCACAGATTCACCCCGGATGGGACTGGGCTACTCATTTCCCTCCGCGGCTTTCGTTTAATTTGGCCAGCCGTTTGTTAAGAAAGAATCTATTATCCCCTGGATTCGTGTTGATTCCGCGTTATTAATACTCCCTTGCCTTTCCTCTAAAATAATCTGCAAATCCCTCGCACCTTCAAGCGCAACTATATAATTCTCGCCGTCCTTGGCTCCCTGAAAATAGTTAACATATCTTTCATACACATTCTTTAGGGTTGCTATCTCGGGATCTAGTAGGCGTGAGTACTTATCACGAATCGCAGTATTTAAAATCCCGACGGCCTCCGCATATCTCGATGGTCCCTCCACGGTGATGAGCGTAGCGTAGAGAATCTGAGTTCGTGGTACATCTGGAGACATTTCGAGCATTTTGCCCGCATATTCCTGCATGGCAACAAAATCTCCCATATCCGCGGCTAGCACTCCAAGGTTATACAAGTGATCCTGTCTCGTCGGTGAAAGCTCGAATGATTTTTTAAAATATTCCTCGGCTTTCTCGTATGCGCCAGGTTCACCAAGATTCCCCCTTAGCCTGTAAGCTGTGCCGATCAAAGTCATATCTCGCGGGTCATGCGGCTCCTTAGCGATAAATTCTTCATGAAGAGCCATCGCTTTGTTGACCCAATCAACCGCGCCAGGATTCCCTATTTGAGACATTGCGGAAGATAAGAGTCTATTTCTTATAGTCGCTTGGGCATAAGTGTAAGGCTCGGAGAAGGAGTCCGCCTTTTCTATCGTTTCTTCAACGCTCGATGACTGCAACTTCAGCATCTCTATGAACTCGATGCTTTGAGAATATGGAATAATCGTGTAGGCAAAAAACGCGAATGTGAAAAGTGCGGCTACAACTGGCAGCTTAAATGGCGTAGTTTTCTCCGCCAACTTTTTAAGCCTTGTGAGTCTCGCGCCAAGCTCGACATCGCCTGACCCGCTAGATATAAAAACCATAAATGCCAGAAACGCGTAGAAGGGAATGTAGGTCGAAATCTGATCAAAGACGAAAAGATTTTGGACAAAATACGCAGTAGCAAAGAATATCAGGGGCGCAGCCAATGCCTTTTCCTTGATTCGTTTAAAAACCAAGTAGAACACCGCAAGCCATGCACCGATATAGGCTATAAATCCGAGAACGCCCGTCATAACTAAAACATCCAGAAGTTTGTTGTGCGCCCTATCGAACCACAACCCTTCATAACGCATATATTCTGGATTGAAATACTTGTTGTAAGCTACGTTAAAATTGTCCCAACCATACCCAACAAGAAATCTAAGAGCACCGTTGTCTGCGGGCTTAATGGAATTTATACTGACGCCGGCTGATATAAGGCGGGTTTGCACTGTCGGGTCGTCGAGCGTGATTGTGATAAACCTATCAACCCCAGGGACCTTCTCCCAAAACGGGTTATCTTTTGTAAGCAAAAATAAGCCAAGACCCAAAATTCCCAGCACAAGGAGCGTAATCCCAACTTTCTGCAAATCCAACTTAGCCCCTGGAATCTTTATAATTAGATCTCTTCCTTTAATAGCAAAATAGAGCACGACTACGGCTATTCCAGCCAATAAACCCACAATAGCGCCCCTCGTTCCAGTAAGAAATACCCCAATGACGCCACCGAAAATCATAAAAAAAGAAAAGATCCTCCACTCTATCCTGTTCTTCGATAAATAATAGGATACAAATGCGGAAAGCGTCACGAACAAGAAATAACCGGCTAGAAATGTCGGGTTCCCCACGAAAGATTGTGCGCGAATAAATACTCCCTCACCGAGTTCTCCAATGCCATCCACAAGAAGAATAGCTCCAGTAACTAAGTTAAATCTGAAAAATGTCGCCCAATCCTCCTTCCTAAAAACCAGGAGAGAGGCGACAAAGAAACTATAAAAGTGAAGAATCCCGAGGTACCCCTCTCCGCGCTCGATGTCACCAAAAAAGGCTTTTGTTATATCGACCGCAAAGACCGTAGAGAAAAGCATAAGCAGAATAAACGCGCCAGTAAGAATATAGAGCGGGTTTTTGAAATACCTCCAGTTGTTGTCTATGGAAGCATTGGCCTCTTTTCTGTTTGTAAAAAACCAAACAGCAAATAGTATCCAGAATAGAGTTATCGCTGCGCGGATTAACAGGGTTTTTGTAAATATGAACGGAAAAAGCGTGTCAAAATTAACCAAAAGCGGAACAAACGCGAGAGAAAATAGTGACCATCTAAGCAAATACTTCATAGCCTGATTCTTCTAGAACCAGTATATACTAAAAGTGAAATCACATGAACGGAAAGCCTCCATTGATTAAGACAATCCACTTCTTGCTGATATCTATCGTGTTTGCGGTGCCGCTTTTCTTCACAAAACAGTTCGTTTTTGGCTTCACCCCCGAAAAAACTTTTCTTTTCTATTTTCTTATTGAAATCGCTTTCGCCATTTGGCTTTATGTGGCGCTGAAACAGAAAGCATACCTGCCGCCGAGACACCCACTCTTGATTGCCGGCGGTATTTTCCTATTTATTTACACAATTGCAGGAGTTGTCGGCGTAAGCCCAGAAATTTCGTTCTGGTCGACCATCTCCAGAATGTCCGGGCTTGTTCTTTTATATCACGTTGGAATGTTTGCCGTCGTCGCTGCATCGACGTTAAAAGACAAGGAATCATGGAGAAAAATCATAATCTCTACTGTGGCCGCTGGAACCGTCGTCGCGTTAATAAGCCACGCACAACGCCTCAAAACCGAATTTTTCTCGTTATCGTCTATGGGCAGTTCAACAATCGGAAATACTTCCTACGCTGGCCTATATCTTCTCATAATCCTTTTTCTCAACTTACTTCTTTTTCTCGAATCAACCGGCAAGAAAAAACTTCTTTTTGGGTGCACCGGGCTAATAATCATTTCGTCTCCGCTTTTCTTTATCAGCCCATTTGGGATCCTCGGTCTCGCAAGAGCGGCTTCAATTTCGATCTGGGTGGGTATGCTACTCACCGGCGCACTGCTTATCACTGGCTCAAAGAGAAAATACCTGAAAAAAATGGGCATATACATTTCAGTCTTCTTGGCCGTAATCCTTCTTGTGGGAGCAGTGAGCTTGTTCATCGAAAACTCACCCCCAAGAACGTTTCTTCAAAAATATGATATAGGTTCGAGGTTTATATTTTGGGAAGGCGCAATAAGGGGAGTCGCGGAGCGACCAGTCCTAGGCTGGGGACCAGAAAATTATTTCGCCCCATTCTATAAGTATTTTGACACAAGACTATTCACAGAGGACTATGCTGGTGGACTTGAAGCGAACACAGATAAACCTCACAACGCATACCTCGAAATCGCCGTTACTGGCGGAATTCTTTCTCTCCTCGCATATTTCGCAATATTTATCTCTTTAATTCTCGCGATAATTAAAGCGGATCGAGACAATAAACTACAGCGAATCCATACGGCAACATTTGGCGGACTAGTAGTTGCCTACTTTCTTAACGACACCTTTCTCTTCGACACTATCACTAGCTACATCGCGATAGCACTAGTAATCGCATACGTCGTAGAGCGAGGGAGCTCGACTAACGACTCGTACGCATCGATTTCGAAACGCACGCGCCCGGGATCGCTTATAGCGGCGTTTGTAGTCTTTCTTCTTTCCCTAAATTTCTTCATTTATGAACCAATCGTCCAGCAAAAGACACTTGCCCACATAGCAAGTGGCGCAACTGTCGCCGAACGAAGTGGCATGTATGAGGATTTGTTCGCAAGCACATCGCATGGCCGAACATCTATGGCGATTTATTTAATGACGAAGATGAACGTCGGCGTTCCCAAAATCCTAAACGAGCTCGATGTGGAAGAAACAGAAATGCTTCTTTCCGATATACACAATTTACGAACTGCGGTCTTGAACCACACAGGAGACGACCCAGTCCACTACAGACTCGCTCTCTCTTTAGTTGAGCTAACTCAGACAGAGTACTTGCTCGAGAAAGATTACGCGAAAAGAACCGAGTTGCTTGCCGAAGCCGAGGGATACGAATCGATATTACGCGAGCTCTCACCGACAAACCCGCAAAACTATTGGATAGAAGCACAGCGAGAACTTTTTGAAGGAGACACGGAGGCCGCGATTAAGCTATTAGAAACGGCGAAGGGACAAGCTCCCGATGTAACTGTTACACAAGACTTTATAGATGCAGCCTATTCATTCAAGAACGGAGAAATAGCCGCGCCTCTCTTCCGATAAAAACCGAAGCCCCGCAAATACGGAAACCGCCCCGAAGGGCGGTTTCCGTTTGGCTAAGAGACTTTAGCTTCTAGGCCATTTCATCAACTAACCTTATCGGTCGTTGAGGAAGATACCCTCGGTAAAGTATTTATCGAGGTTACCCGTAAAGCTTCTGTCTCCAGCCTCGTCAGCTTCTGACCACTCGAGCTGTTCCCAAGTCAATTTAGCGGTGTCATCTGCACCCTGATCGGCAGTAACAGTGATCGTGTAAGTAAACGTCTCTGTTGTACCGTCATCAACCTGGTAGTTCGTAGCGTTCTGATCTGCTGCTGAGGATAACAAGCATGAGTACGAGAAGCTTGCGCTGGCGTTTGCACTGAAGAGGAATCCATCCTCACTCAATGTGCCATCGCTGTCCTCGTTACACGCATCGTCAACGTAGACATCTCCATCCTCTGCGGTCAAATCGAATTCGAATTCGAATGTGGCAGATTCGTCAATGCCAGACGTGTCAGTCGTAATGTGAGCTGTTGTTGCCTTTGTAACGTTCGTGATAGCGAAGGTTACATCGTAAACGCTGTTAGCCTCACCAATCGCCGAGCCGCTCATGTCAGCATCAGCAAGCTGAGTGTTAGACTCATCTCTAACATCAACAAGGGCTGTGTTGTTTGTGTTGATCTCGTTGATCGAGACAAGCAGGGTTGCACCCTCTGAAAGCGGGCTACCGCCAGCCGCCAAGAAGTCAACCTCAATCTGCGCGTCTACTGTCTCGCCAGCGGCAAGTATGTAGTCAACATCGTCAAAGAAGACGAGTTCTGACGTACCTACATCACCGTCTGTATCTTCGGTCACAGCACTAACAACGTCACCGCCGTAAACGGCGTTGCCGTATCGCTCGCCGTCAATCACAAGGTAAACAGCCGGTGAAGTGCCACCAGCGATTACATCGTCAACGTGCGATTCAACGGTTACTGTGGTTGAAGCACCGAACTCCTTAATCTCGAGGTCGGAATCTCCTTCCGCTTCAAGTGTGAAGTCAAGAACGACGACGCCATCGGTTGTACCGGACGTGTCGACGTTAATCATGTGCGCCTTGTTTATGGCGTCATTGTTAGCCAACTTAATCTTCAACACTGAGTCAGAAGCTGTTGCGAAGGACTCGAACGAGAATGTTCTCGTTTCTGTACCAATATCGCCCGCTGATGTCTCTGACACAGAAGCTCCTTGAGCGTCTCTGAATCGAACGCTCTCAAAGATTACTGTCCATGTGTCTGTAACATCGTCCGAGTCGAGGTTCGAAACACCCGAAACAGCAACAACGAGTCGGCCAGTGTCACCCGCTTTTATTACACCCCCCGAGTCAAGTGAAATTGTCCTGTCGTAGTTATTGTCATCGTTGAAGGCATCGCCATCAACTCTAGCGAGTTCCTCGCCGTCGAGTAAGACCGAGACGTCTTTGGCGTAGTCCTCGAAGTCAGCATTTCCTGCTGCTCCTTTGTCGAAGTCAAGTCTAACAGCTGTGAGTTCGATGTCTGAACCCTCGTCAGCGTCAATATCAAGACCAGCGACCTCTACGTCATCTGCGTCTTCTCCAACTTCCTCATTGCTGAGGTTTGCTACAAAGTCTGCGTCTTCAATGGAACCAGCGCCACCTTCGAGATCTGTTGTCCCGCCGGTTGTGCCAGTGCCTCCGCCGCACACTGTGTTGTACTTAGCCTGTGAAATTGGGCCAAAGTAACCAGCTGCTGGGGAAACGCCATTTGCGGCCTGCCATGCGGCAACTGCTGCAGCAGTGATCGGACCGAAAAATCCGGTCGAGCCTCCAGCAAACGTAAAGTGTCCAGTACCAGTGAGGTAGTCCTGAAGCGCTGTTACGTCAGCTCCCGAAAGCCCTTCGAATAGGCTTCGTGTAAAGGCATAGCAATCACCAGATGTACCACCCGTGAGGGTAGCCAACTGTGCTTGTAATGCAGCAATTTGTGCCTGCAACTCCTCAATTGTTACAGCTTGAGCAGCAGGAACGAGCAATGCAGTACCGCTTAGCCATAGAGCTACTGCAATCGCCAATCCGGCGGCAATCGCTCTATTAGGTAAACTAATACTCATTTGTTTTTTATTGTTTTAATTTGTTTTTATTTATCTGATAGATCGTTCCTTGAGCCATCATCGACCCGTCGCTTACCTTTCGTGAGGGTAAGTAGCGTACTTAAAGACTCTGCGAACAATCTCTAATAACTTTGTTAATTCCTGCCTCGCCGTAAACGAGGCAAGGCGGGCCTGCCTCGACTTGATCACTAGCCAAGACAGGTCGGGCTCCTTGTATTAAAAAAGCCCGCTTGACGCGAGGCTGCCCCCTAACGGGGGTTCACCTCACTACGTCCCTAGACCCATTTGACTTCTCTCAGGGTTCGGGACTGAACCTACTCGAATTGTAGTATATCAAACAGCACGCGACCAGCAAGATGTGGATAAAGCCACGACTGATTGCCCTACAGTATTACAACGCGTGCATCTATAAACGGGTTACAATTGATAATAAAGTGTAACCTGTGTCAACCCCCTAAAATCGAGTCGACTCTGGGAGTAAAATCCTATCGGGCAAAGAACCCCCAGAACCTTCACTTTTATGAACTAGCACGAAGTAGCTGGAAGGACCGCCCTTACCCCCCAGTCTCTCGACGAGACCACTTTTTATCAGGGCTTGTATGTCATTGCGCAAAGTGCGCTCGCTTACGTGAGCGAATCTGGTACTCAAATCCTTCATTCGGCAATCACCCGGAAATTGCCGAATGAACCCTGTAATTGCCGTTTGCCGCTCTTCAGCACCGGCATTTAGCCTCTGCCTAGCGGGGACTGCTTCCGCATCAACCCTCCCTTCCATACGTGAATCAAATATATCTCCGAGGTATACCGCTTCCACTTCGGCAGCAGACTTAGCGCCTTCGAGGGATACCATTCCGTAGAGGTTGCTAAGCTCCCTCCTCAAGACCCCCGAATTAGTCTCATTCATCTCCCCGACAGCCTCGGCAAGAGCAACAAGTCGGTCTAAAACACCAATTTTTTCCACATTTAGGTCCCGAACAAGATCCACGGCTGCAGATTCGAGCTCGTCACGGAGCTTCTTGTTCCTCACAAGTCTCACAACTCGGAAAACCGCAAACGAAATCTTGTGGGCCAGCGATGAGGTCGGAGTTTCTTCGAACATAGCCAAAGAATATCAGCGAGCCCCGAAGCGTGTCAACCGGGCAGCAAGGATTCAGCTCGCCTCGCGCTAAGACCCAAGGCTACATCTTTAATAAGATGACAAAAGCTCGCTGTGATAAACTTTATAGTGAACTATGCGCAAGGAACCTACGGTGTTGGTTGTGCTCGACGGTTGGGGCATCGGCAAAGAAGATGCCTCTAATCCGATAAGCGCGGCGAAGCCAAAAAATATTAATTACATAAAGCGTACTTATCCGTATGGCGCCCTGCAGGCCTCTGGTATAGCAGTCGGACTTCCGTGGGGAGAAAACGGAGACTCCGAAGTGGGACACATGACACTCGGCGCCGGAAAAGTTCTTTATCAGGACTACCCAAGAATAAGTTTGAAAATAAAGGATGGGAGCTTTTCCAAGAACGACGAACTGCTTAGCGCGCTAACAAACGCGAAAGATAAAAACTCGCGTGTTCATTTAATTGGATTAATAGGGAGAAGTAATATGTACTCCTCGGTAGAACATCTCGTTGCGCTTATAGAAATGGCTCGGAAAGAAAATATTGAACCGATACTGCACATTTTTACAGACGGTCGGGACAGTCCGCCAAAAAGCGCACAGGACATCATTGCGGACCTCCCAATAATTCAAATCGCAAGTGTGTCCGGTAGGTTTTTTGCGATGGATAGAGATCTCCACTGGGAAAGAACTAAGCGCGTGTACGACATGCTCGTTGGAGACGCAGAGGACGTTGGCAATGTCGGAGGAGTTAAGAATGTCGGAAGCGAGTTAGAAAAACAATCGAACGGTTCGAATATCCCCGACTTTTTTCGCAAAGTCTATGCCAGTGGCACGACAGACGAGTTTATAGAACCAACGCTTATAGACCCGGGACAAAAAGTGCGGGGTACCGACAGCGTGGTCTTCTTTAACTATAGGGAGGAAGGTATGAGACAGCTCGTCGAGATGTTCGAGAGCCCAGAGGCTGGCGGCAAACACACGATTCCTCAAAACTTACATATCGTAACTTTCACCAAGTACAGCGACAAGCTAAATTTCCCCGTTGCCTTTCCAGCAGATAAAGTCATAGTTCCACTAGGGAAAATCATTTCTGACCGTGGACTCACACAGCTACGCATAGCGGAGACAGAAAAATACGCCCACGTTACATATTTCTTCAATGGCCTGGTGGAACCTCCGTTTAATAATGAATATAGAGTGCTAATCCCCTCAAAAAACATCGCGAGGCACGACCAGTCACCGGAAATGATGGCTTCGGAAATTACAACTCGAGCAGTCTCCGCGATAAGCGAAGGTATTTATGACTTTATTCTAATAAACTACGCAAATGCCGATATAATAGGCCACACCGGTAATTTTGACGCCGCGATTACTGCGGTGAGAATTATAGATGAGCAAATCGGGACTCTCACAAGGGCAATTTTAGATGAAAACGGGACTCTCGTTATAACAGCGGACCACGGAAACGTAGAAAATATGTTTGACCAGACAACAGGGCTGCCGGAGACGACTCACAATCCAAGCTCGGTGCCGATTTTCGTCATTCGAAACGGATATGAGCGCGAGAAAAGCGATGAATATGTGGCGGAAGAAGAAAACACGAACGTGGGAGTGCTATCTGATGTCGCACCTACCGTGCTAGAGCTTATGGGCATACAGAAGCCAGAAGAGATGACTGGCATGAGCTTGCTTCAATCTTTGAGGTAGTTATCATATAAACATGAGCATCATAAAGAAACCAATATTAATGCTCCTGGCGAATGCCGCCGGCCTTTACTTAGCAACAATTTTTATTTCCGGCATGACCGTGCCGCTGGATTTTAAGAATTTCGCCCTAGTCGCTGGCGCACTAACTTTAATCAATCTCTTCTTGCGGCCGATTGTTAAACTAATGCTGATACCGGTTATAATTCTCACTCTTGGCCTAGGCAGCTTTATAGTGAACGCTTTTATGCTATATTTTCTTGACTTTCTTTTGCCCGCTGTTACAATCGAGGGGTTTGTGACACTGTTATACGTCACACTGATACTTTCTATCAGCAATCTCGTAATACGAATTTTCGGAAAAATCCTATAAAAATGTCTACAGTAGTAGTCGGACAAGTAGTGACAGCTATCGCAGTAATAATTCTCGTACTCTTGCAGGACAGATCTGCTGGAGCGGGAGGTGCATTTGGCAGTAGTGGCGGCGGAGGAGATTTTTTAAAACAGAGACGAGGCGCAGAAAAAATAATGTTCGTGACAACAATAGTTCTTGCGTCCATTTTTATAATTCTGTCTATCGTCAATCTTATGTTGCAGTAGGAGTGACATCCCGTAACAGATGATAATTGATTCCCTAAGGACAACTAAGTTATTCCAACTGGTAAAAGCGCTCACAAAACATGAACGCTTTGTTCTTATAAGCGCTATTGTTGTTCTAATAACGTCCGGCTTCACGTATGGCTCACTATTGCTCCAGACGAAGACACATCTGGTGGCGGCGGAGGGAGGAGAATTTATCGAGGGCGTAGTAGGTCAACCGGTTTTTATAAATCCGATAATTCCGACAACGGAAGTGGACAGAGACATAGCTAGAATTGTCTTCTCAAGTGTTGGCGAAGTCGCGGACAGCGTGAAACGTTCCGAAGACGGTAAGACTTGGAACGTACGAATAAAAGAAAACATATTCTGGCATGACGGGGAGCGCCTCACAGCAGATGATATTATTTTCACTCTCGAGATTATTCAGGACCCGGATAGCAGATCGCCGCTTCACGCAAGCTTTCAGGGAGTCGCCGCAGAGCGCGTGAGCGAGTTAGAGGTTAGATTTGCTCTTCAGAATACATATGTATTTTTTGAAAGCGACCATTTGTCAAACCTTAGAATCATTCCAAAGCACATTTTTAATGAAATACCTGTTCAGAACATGAAGCTTTCGAGTTTTGGCTTAAATCCGATAGGATCGGGGCCGTTTGAAGTAGATTCGTTCGAGAAAAACAGCGACGGTATAATTACGAGTCTTAGGCTAATGGCGAACGAAGATTATTTCGAGGGCAGACCGAACATTAACACTTTCGTGTTCAAATTTCACAAAAACCAAGACGAGCTGATTCGCGCGTACAACTTGGGGCAAATTGATGGATTCAGTATGGGCACCTCAGAGCCGTTCTCTGAAAATAATATTTTCATAAGACACGACACCCACTATTTAGAATCACCTCGCTATTACGCGGTATTCATAAATCAAAGCTTGGCGCCAGAAGAATTAAGTGATACAGAAACACGAAAGACCCTATCGGCGACAGTTGATAGAGAGCGAATCGTAAATGAGGTCTTTGGCGGAAACGCTGCTCTAATGTACGGCCCCACAACGATATCAGAAAAGCCTGCTCAAGAATTCGATCCAACTTTACTCGAGGGACTAAATATAAATCTGACGGTTCCAGATGAAGAATTCCTGGTTAAAACAGCCAACATATTAAAGGAAAATTGGGATGGGCGCGGAGCGACAACTAATATCTCGACTCTCCCGCTCAAAAGCATCCAGGAAAATGTCTTAAAAAACAGCGATTACGAGTTCATACTCTTCGGAAATATAACAAAAGCAAATCAAGATTTGTTCGCGTTCTGGCATTCATCAAGAAGATTTTACCCTGACCAAAATCTGGCCCTCTATCAAGACGACTCGGTGGATGCACTCCTAGAAAGCTTTAGAAAAACATTCGACGAGGACGAACGATTCGAAGTATTAACAGCGATAAGTAACACAATTGCGAACGATGCCCCTGCAGTATTTCTATACTCCCCGAAATATGTGTATACGACCGCCCCAAGACTTGGCGGATTTAACGAGTCTACAATAATAAACACGAGCGATGACCGCTTTAACGATGTTAGCTTATGGCATGTTAAAACAAAGCGGGCATTCGGAGCCCTGCCGGATTAAACTCATCCAAAGATCTACTGCGAGCGGGATTGACTCCAAGCACAAATCGAATAGAATTAAGTCTTAAGAATAGATTCTCATAAACAGCAAAGTGGCAGAGTCCCCCTCCCATGTTTAGACTATTGATAAAGCATGCCTAGGTGGTGGAATTGGCAGACACGCTAGCTTCAGGGGCTAGTTCCCGAAAGGGAGTGGGAGTTCAAATCTCCCCCTGGGCACCAGAGATAAATCAAAAGAAAAAATATACCAAGCCAAAAAACGAGACAAATTGAAAAACAGAGATTTGAACGCAAGGGGGTCGGGGGAAAGGGACGTTTCCACCGTGTAGGAAATCATTCAAAACCGAGGGTTTTGAAAGCGCCCCGGGAGGGGTGATGTGAAAATCTCCCCCTGGGCACCAAGAAATTAATTAAACACTAGATAAAAACCAAGTCGAAAAACAAGACAAACAGAAAGATAGAGATTCGGACGAATACAATAAGACAGACACATGCCACCGAAAACAACAAAGAAGGCGACGCCACGACAAATTCCCGCTAGAGACGGACATATAGAACACGCGGATAGAAGAACTGCGAGGGGACATACTAGAAAAACAAGTTCTCCACACACAAGGAGAACAATTGTAAGAAAACCAGCTCACAAGGCCAAGACGATTACGCCTGTTGGAGATTTTGTACGTATCGTAAACCTCGGGGGGCTCGATGAAATCGGCCGAAATATGTCGTATATCGAATACAAGAACGATATTGTCGTCATCGACATGGGGTTCCAGTTCCCAGAGGAAGACACACCCGGCATAGATTACATCATACCGAACATAGCAGAGCTGAAGCCGAAGAAAGACAACATACGAGCGGTCGTCATAACGCACGGCCACTTCGACCATATAGGAGCGATACCGTATCTGATGAGTAAATTAGGAAATCCACCAATCTACACGGTCAAACTTACAAAAGCCATTATAGAAAGACGCCAGGAAGAATTCATAAACGCCCCAAAACTAAACATCATAGAGGTCAAATACGGGGATAAAAAGAAAGCTGGAATCTTCGAGCTTGATTTCTTCGGAGTCGAGCACACAATCCCAGATTCAATGGGAGTTGTAGTAAAAACTCCGATTGGAAATATCGCGCACTTCGGCGACTTCCACCTAGATCGTGACGAGAAGGGAAACATTTACCGCGAAGAAGAAATGGAACGCGTAGGGAAAATGGGAATTCATACGCTAATGATGGATAGTACAAACGCCCTAGTCCAGGGCTCGGGTATCTCTGAGCATGAAGTCGTAAGTAACCTAAGGCTTTTGCTATCACAGGCCGAGGGAAGGACCATCGTCGCTACATTCTCCTCAATGCTCACTCGCATCGGGGAAATGATTAAAATCGCAGAGGAACTTGGGAAAAAAGTGATTATAAACGGGCGCTCGATGAAACAAAACGTACAAATTGCCGAAACCCTCGGGTACTTCAAATTTAAAAAGGGGACCATTATCCCCGTCCAGGAAATGAACAAACACAAGCCAGAGAACATTCTGATTGTCACAACTGGCGCACAGGGAGAACCGAACGCGGGGCTGATGAGAATCGTAAGCGGCGAACATAAATTCATACAGATCAAGGAAGGCGATACCTTCGTCTTCTCTTCATCGGTAATCCCAGGAAACGAAAGAAGCGTCCAGTCGCTAACAGACAACATCGCAAGGCAAGGCGCTATCGTTTACAACTCGCAGTTAATCGACATACACAAGAGCGGCCACGCTCCGCAGGAAGACCTTAAAATTGTGATTGGCAAGATAAAGCCAAGATATCTAGTTCCGGTACATGGATACTATCATTTCCGCTACGTCGCAGGTCAGCTTTGCAAACAACTTGGAATGCCAGAGAGTAGCGCACAAGTAGTCGACAACGGCGATGAGCTTCTCCTTACAAAGGACGGCTTCCAGGTTAACAAAGCCGAAGTTGATACAACTTACGTGATGGTAGACGGGCTAGGCGTCGGGGACGTCGAAGAAGTTGTTCTTCGTGACAGAAGGATGCTCGCCGAAGAAGGAATGATCGTAATAATTGCCACGGTGAACAGAAAAACTGGCAGATTAATAAAGAATCCAGACATAATCTCACGCGGATTTATTTATCTCCGCGATAATCAAGAAATGTTGAGAGAAATGCGCACAAAAATAAAAAGCATAATAAATCGCATTCCACGCCATCAACAAGCCGAATCGGATTATATTAAAGCTCTGTTCCGTGACCAGGTCGGCGAGTTCGTATTCAAGAAAACTCACAGGCGACCGATGATTCTCCCGGTTATTATCGAAGTATAGGGCTTGAGTATGACAATCCTCTACTTAGTCGCGGCGAACGAATCTGAAGCGGACGAAATCGCCGCATCGTTGCTCGAGCAGAAACTTATAGCCTGTGCAAAGAAATTTGAGACTAAATCTATTTTCAGGTGGCAAGGGGAGATCAAAAAAGCCAGCGAGGTGATTCTATTGCTCGAAACGGAGGATAGGTTATTCGACGAAATAGAAAAAGAAATCGCGAAGGTTCACAGTCACAAAACTTTTGTTCTAGCATCGATTCCGACAGACAAAGTCTCGAGAGGAGTAAAAGAGTGGCTCGAGGAAGAATTAAAACAACCCTAGCCAGCAATTATCGAATCTTAGTAAACACCAAACGGCTCCTATTTTTTGTTGCCTATCGCCTGCTATAATTGGCCTATGGCAAAGAAAGTTGTTGTGAGCGGCCTAAAGCCCTCCGGGGAACTTCATATAGGCAATTATTTAGGCGCAATTAAGCAGCTGGTCGAGCTACAAAATAAATCAGATTACAAAAGGTTTTACTTTATAGCGGACTATCACGCACTGACCCAAAACTTTAACGCGAAAGACAAAAGCAAAGAAATTTTCAATATGGTTGTGGACTCTTTGGCTACTGGTATTGATCCCAAAAAATCCGTCTTCTTTGTTCAGTCCCATATATCGGCGCACAACAACCTAGCATGGATTTTCGACACAATTACATCCACCGGGGAGCTTTCTAGAATGACCGCATTCAAAGAGAAAGTGGCAGAAGGACACGTCCCGAATGCCGGTCTCTACGCGTATCCTGTTCTAATGGCCGCCGATGTTTTAATTTACAACGCAGATTTTGTCCCTGTCGGAGACGACCAGCGCCAGCATGTTGAGCTGACGCGAACCATAGCGAGAACTTTCAACGCAAGATTTGGAAAAATGTTCAAAGAACCAAAAACGCTAAACACAGAAACATCGAGAATAATGAGCTTATCAGACCCGACACATAAAATGTCTAAGTCAATTTCCAGCGGATGTCTCTTTCTTTCAGATTCCCCGGATACGATAAAAAAGAAAATTATGTCCGCGCAAACAGACTCAGAACGTACAATCGGATTTGATCCTAAGAGGAGACCGGCCGTATCAAATCTAGTATCAATTTACGCAGCATTTGCAAACACATCCCCGCAAAAAGTTGTGAAAAAATTCGAGGGCAAAGGATACGCAGACTTCAAAAAAGACTTAGCGACTCTTCTAATCGGAAAACTAAAGCCAATTCAGAAGAAACGCGCAGAACTCTTAAAGGACAGAAAGAAAGTTATGAAAATTCTAGAGAGTGGTGCAAAAACAGCGCGCCCAATCGCAGAAAAAACTCTCGACGAAGCAAAAAGAAAAGTTGGTCTGATTTAGGATGCAGAACGACAACGATAAAAAGGTTTTTGATGACCCAGTAAAACAGACTTTATTCGAACGAGAAGAAGAAGTTTTAAAGTTCTGGAAAGAAAGTAAAATTTTTGAGAAATCGCTCGATAAAAATCCGAAATCAAAGCTTTTCTCATTTTACGACGGGCCGCCATTTATAACAGGCAAACCTCACTATGGGAATCTTCTCTCCTCAATCGCTAAGGACGTAGTCCCCCGCTATCAAACGATGAAGGGACGGTATGTCCCGCGCGTATGGGGGTGGGATGTGCACGGTTTGCCAATAGAAAATAAAGTTGAACAAGCACTTGGCCTCAAAAATAAAAAAGACGTAGAGGCGCTGGGTATAGGAAAATTTATCGAGGAAGCTAGAAAGTATGTAAACGTAAGCACGGAGGAGTGGCGCTGGTACATTGATCACATCGGCAGGTGGGCAGATATGGACCACCCATACAGAACTGACCAAATCGGATACATAGAGTCTGTCATATGGGTGTTTAAACAACTTTTCGACAAAGGGTTGGTCTATAAGGGACGCAAGGTGTTCCTCTACTGCACGAGGTGCGCAACCGTAGTTTCAAAGTTTGAGACCACAATGGAGGCTGGGAATTATAGGGACGTTGAAGATCCGGCTGTTACTATAGCGTTTAAACTAAAAGACGAGGAAAATACTTATGTCCTAGCGTGGACAACCACACCATGGACTCTTCCAGCCAATAACGGTCTCGCCGCTGGACCTGATGTCAAATACGTAAAAATATCGGATGGGGGCAGAAGCTACATACTCGCCGAGGGCGCCCTCGCCCGCTATCCGGAATTCGACTCGTGGGAAAGAAAAGAAAATTTCTCCGGCAAAGATCTCGCCGGAAAATCATATGAACCATTGCTCACCCCAAACATCACGCCAGACCCAAATAAGGATTACAAAATTTACCTTGGCGCATTCGCAACAACAGAGGAAGGAACCGGCATAGTTCACATTGCTCCTGCATTCGGTGAAGACGACTTTACCCTCGGACAAGAGAATAATTTAACTGTCCCGATGATTTTGGATGATGACGGAAAATTTCTAGAAAACTCTCCTTGGTCGTGGGCAGGAAAATTCTATAAAAGCGCGAACGCGGATATAGTTTCCGCACTCAAAGAAAAAAATCTTCTTGTGCGTGAGGACAAAATCAGACACTCATACCCTCACTGCTATCGTTGCGGTACTCCCCTAATTTACATGGCGCAGGATTCGTGGCTTATCAATATTGATTCGATTAGAAAACACTTGCAGAAGACAAACAAAAAAATAAATTGGGTGCCAGCCCACTTCGGAGACAAAAGATTCGCTTATAATATTGAGACTGCGCCAGATTGGTCAATTTCCCGCACTAGATACTGGGGAATTCCTATTCCGATATGGGAGACCGATGACGGCGAGTTAATAGTCCCCGAGTCTATCGAAGAAATAGAAAAATTATCTGGTCAAAAAGTAACAGACCTGCATCGCCCGGATATAGACGAAATAGTACTAAAAACTCCATCGGGAAAAGAAGCGAGAAGAGTAAAAGAGGTGCTAGACGTTTGGTTTGAATCCGGTTCAATGCCATACGCACAGGATCACTATCCGTTTGAGAATAAAGAGAAATTTGAGAATGGTTTCCCGACAGATTTTATCGTGGAACACGTCGGTCAACTGCGAGGCTGGTTCTATTCACTCCACGTCATCTCGACCATCCTAAAAAACAAGCCAACATTCAAGAACGCTGTCGTAACTGGGACACTCGCAGGAACCGACGGACGTAAGATGTCCAAATCTTTCGGCAATTTCCCCGACCCTCGCGAAACAATAGAGAAATACGGCGCCGAAGCCCTTAGGCTCTATTTGATGTCAAATAAAATCATGATGGGCGAGGACGCGAGCTTCAGCGAAGACGAACTTAAAGAGGCCTATGCGACATTGAATATTCTGCACAATTCGCACAAATACTTCGTAACTTACGCGAACCTCCATGGCTGGACTCCAAGCGGGTCAACCTCTGAGAACCCGCTCGACATGTGGATTACAGCACGCACAGAACAATTTGTTAGAAACTACAGTGAAGCGCTCGATAAATTCGATTTGGTGAATTCATCGAGAGAAATTCGCCCATTCATAGAAGATCTCTCGACTTGGTATATCAGACGGAGCAGAGACAGATTTGCCGCTGGCGACAAAGACGCACTCGAAACCCTACACATGGTACTAGTAAAATTTGCGAAAGCCGCAGCCCCCCTTCTCCCTTTCTCTGCAGATTCGATTTACAAAGACCTGTGTCCGCCATCTGGCGGAGGACTTGAGTCTGTCCACCTCGAAGACTATCCGGAGGTAGACAAAAAATTGATTAGAAAAAATGAGAACTTGATAGAGAGGATGTCGCTAGTTCGCGATATCGCCTCAATCGCCCACTCTCTAAGAAGTGAGGCAGGCCATGCTCTTCGTCAGAAGCTCGCAACTCTCGTTGTGAAAAATACAAAAAATCTCGACGACGAATTAGTAGAAATTCTCCGCGATGAAGTCAACGTCAGTGAAGTGCGTTTTGACTTGCCTGCGCCAAGCGCAGCGCGGCAGGCAGGCGGGAGTGCAGATAGCTTCGCGTGCGGAAAATTGGGCGATATAGAAATTTGTCTCGATACGAACCTGACCGACGAGCTAAGAAAGGAGGGAATTTACAGAGAGATCATGCGTGCGCTTCAGGACGCGAGAAAGAAAGCCGGCCTCGAAGTTGGAGAAAAAGTTCAACTTTCGTATAAAGTTGAGGATGTAATGGTGGCAACCGTGCTTAAAGAAAAGCTTGAAGAGATAAAAGAAGCGGCGAATTTTTCATCGATAGATTTATCTTCCGACGACCTACCCATAGAAATCCTTAATGGTAAAATTAAAATAAAGATCGGATGAAAAACATTATTATAGCCGCAATAATCGCTCTTGTCGTAGGTGCGGCGATAGGCTACTACGTCGGCTACGACATAGGATACGAAAAGGCACGAGGGCCAATTCCACAAACAGATGAAAACGACGAAGTGGTAGGACCCGAAGCCACGGAAGAATCTGTCTATGAGCAAATAGGCCCATTGTCTGGCTACTATATACAAGAGGAAGAGATAGCTTGGGATGAGGCCACGCTCTGTGACAACCTAATTGTCACGGACGGATTCGAGAAGCTTCTTGGCTTCTACGAATATTTAATCGAGAGTGGAAATACAGTTGACTCAAAAGATTCTTTCGGACGACTTGTTGTTACGCTTAACCTCGACAACCTAACAGATACGCAAAAAGATTTGATTAAAAACTCATCGGCAGACGCGCCGGTTGATTTAACGGTAAGGGTAAAAACGCCAAATGGCGGAGGAGCACCAGCCTGTTATTCCTTTGTAGAAGTCCTCGAAGTGACGGCCGGCGACTAAAGCGCTCTAACCACAAACTTTTTAATCTCGCCGTTTTCTATATACGGAGTCTTCAAAATCGCCTCGCCTTCGATGCCGAGTAAAATCGACTGCATCATCCACAATGTATCGCCATGACTAACAACTAATATATTCTTGCCCTTGTGCCGACTATTAACGTCGTTAAGGAATTCTGCTGCTCGCTCACGCACGTCGTTCAAACTCTCTCCTCCCGGAGGGCCTTCAGTCAAGGTGTTTTTTCCCTCAAAATACTTCTCCCAATCCGCAATCGTCCAGCCCGCAAGAGTACCCGCTTCAACTTCGCGCAACCGATTATCTACTTTTGTTTCTATGCCAACACGTTCGGAAACTATAGACGCAGTCTGCACAGTTCTTTTAAACGGCGACGAATAGATAAAATCTATTGACTCGTTAGCCAAGCTTTCGGCTGCATCTCTCGCCTGATTCTCGCCAACCTCATTTAGATGCGGTGGGTTGTTGCTAGACTCTTCGATCAGCGCGGCGATAAGACCCCTAACATTAAAGTCTGTCTGCCCATGACGAAGCAGAAAGAATGTATTGCCACTGTCTTTCATCACATTCTCTCTACCGTTCCTATGCCCAAAAGCCCAAGTCCTGTCTTCAACGTTTCCGCAACAGCTTTGACCAAGTGCAATCGCGCATCGCGTAAATCTCCCTCTGCCTTTAACACAGGCTCTTTTTCATAATAGGCATTTGCCTCTCTAGCCAAATTATATAGATAGTTTGCAAGATAGTGCGGAAAGTAGTTTTCTGTAACCGTATGAATTGTTTCGGGGAACATCGCGAGTTTAAGAATTAGATTAATATCCGGCTCACTTTGAAGTTCAGATTCTTTGAGCTTTCCAATGCGTCCAGCCTTCCCCAAAATACTGGCAAGTCGTGTATACGTGTATTGAAGATACGGCCCGGAGTTTCCTTCGAGAGAAAGCATCTTGTCCCAATTGAACGCAATGTCAGACTGCCTGTTCTGAGACAGGTCATTATATTTTAGCGCCCCGATACCAACGACTTTTGCGATCTGCGCTTTTTCTTCTTCGTTAAGATCCGGCTGTTTTTCGTCGACAACTTTCCTCGCTCTACTGACGGATTCGTCTATAACACCCTTGAGGGATATGTGTCTCCCAGCGCGAGTCGAAAGCTTTTTCATATCCTCCGATAGGACAAGTCCAAACTTTATATGACTCGCATTAAATTCCAACCCAGTTTTCTCTGCAATCGCGAATAATTGCTCGAAGTGCAGTGACTGACCGTTATCAACCACATATAAGATCGTGTCCGCCTTATATTTTTTAATTCTATACTCGAGGTTCGCGATATCACGCGTTAGATATAGCGTCGCGCCGTCAGATTTTCTTATAAGCCCCGGGGGTAATCCTTTCTCATCAAGCGGTACGACAAGAGCTCCCTCGCTCATTTTCGCAATTCCACTTTTAGTCAGTTTTTCTGTCAGCGGACCCATCTCTTTTTCATAGAAAGCTTCGCCTATCCACTCATCGAACTTTATTCCAAGAACTTCATACATTTCCCCGAATTCCTTAAGCGACTCTTCTTTAAATTTCTCCCAAAGCTTTCTATTCTCTCTATCGCCGTCTTCAAGTTTCTTAAATTCTTCGCGCGCCTCATCTTCAAGCTTTGGATTACTATCAACTTCTTTGTGAAATCTTACATACAAATCATTAAGCTCGTTAATGGGGTCTTTCTCGATCTTCTCATCATCACCCCATTTTCGGTAAGCAACGATTAGTTTTCCGAACTGCGTTCCCCAATCCCCTAAATAATTCCATCTAACAACTTTGTCCCCGGCAAATTCGAGAATATTTGCGAGCGCGTCGCCGATAATGGTTGAACGTAAATGTCCTACGTGCATCGGCTTTGCAATGTTCGGTTGAGAGTACTCAACGATTATCCTTTTTTTACCCTCCGTAGCTTTAGCGAAGAAGGGCTTTTCCTTTGCAATTTTTTTAAATTCGCTCTGAATGGCTCCGCTAGTAAGCCATATATTTAAAAATCCCGCCCCAGCAATCTCAATTTTTTCAATAAAACCCTTCGGGGACTCATCCTCTAAATATTTCTTGAGCTCCCCCGCCGCCTCCGCTGGAGATTTTTTCTCAATGCTAGCCAATACAAACCCGGCGTTTGTGGCAAAATGTCCTCTACTAGATCCGCCAGCTGGCGGACTGGGGGGACCGAATTCAAACTCCGCACTCCCTAATCTTTTTTCTAGTAAATCTCTAATCGTTTCGAACATCTTTGATTTAATTAAACGTCATGTCTGCAAGAACCATCTCAAATATAAAAATAGAGCAAAAAGGAGAAACGCTATCTGCAAAAGCAAGGACGTATTAGCTAAGGACACTTTTTTCTTCTTTTTCTGAGAGATAATAAAGTTAACGGACATACCAAATGCCAAGAGGGCTAAGGGTATTGAAGCAACTCGCGCTAAACTTGCTGCTATTCCCGATTCATCTCCTTTAGATTGACTCTCCCAACCCAATATGATGTAGGCCCCTCCAACAAATAAAGCTATAGTTAGCCCATGAAGCAACAATTTCTTGAAATTTGAGCTGAACATTTAAATCAATTATACCAAATAAATCGCAGTGTGGATTTTATCTGGCCACTGCCAGAAAACAACAAGGCCCTGTTCTTCGGGGTTCTAGTATCGCATAGAAAAGATAGAATCGGGCGTTCAGAAAATGAATGAGGCGGTTCCATCTCTGGTTCCGCCTCTCCCCCTTATGGCGCATGGGGGCAAGCCATTTCCGTTCGCCTGCTCAGACGAAGAACAACGCGTAGACCATGTAGCCGCCAAACCCTGGCAACCACGATGCCAAGAACGCGTTTCGACGAGTCCGTCTCCCAGTGAGAACCGCCCACAGGAAGTAGGTAACCCAAGTTACAGCCCCGCAGACCACTGCGTAAGCCACGTCCGTGTTCATGTCCCTCCTAGGAGGACTCTTGAGGTCTAGTGCTTCTGTTGCCGACGTCCCGGCTTCTGGGGCTTTGACTCGATCAGCCGTGGCGATACACGGGCTGGCTCGGTTGCCTTCGCGGTGTTCTCCTTCTGTTCAGCGCGGGCTTCACGAGCCAGCTCAGCTTCACGAGCCCAGATCTCCTTATCGGTCGCCGATACCGGGAGATCAAGGTTGGCCGCCCGCGTCTGCCTGTACCTCTCCCAGCGAGAGTTCGGATTTACCACAACACACTCCTTCTTCTTAGGAGCCCAGGGGGCTCAGGTCACAATCATCCACTTGTAGGACTTCTTCGCCCTGTCGGCCTTCTCTTCGTCATCGATGAGTACATCGATAAGAGAGGGGATCTTGCCCGTAAGAGCGCGCATCTCGTCTTGAGGCATCTCGCTTTCTTCTGAGAAGTCGATCATTGCCGCCAAGAGCATCAGCGGAACCGTCCCCTCCCCGCTGAACTGCGCTCCGGCTGCCCTCTCGACGATGATTGGGAAGAGTCCGTCGCCGACCCTCGGGTCGATATCGAGACTCTTCAGCCGCTTCAACATCTCTTCTCTGTCCGGGAGAGTAACTTGCACCGTCTTTCCTTCCCTTGCGTATTCAACCACCAAACCTCAGTAGCTCAATGCGCAAGGAAAAATATTCAAAGAACGTGGATTATGGATACAACAAAACATCCGCAGAGTCAATCGTGCAACGTTGTGCATAGACCTTGAGGCCGGCTAAACAAACCATATTGTGGATTCCGCATGCACCCTGTACCATTGAAATATGAAGAAAAAAATTATTTTCTCGATATCGCTTTTGTCCGCCGTTTTTTTGTTCGTCGGATTGGGACCGAATGTTTATGCTGCGGCCGTTCAAGGGAGTGGAGCTCCCACGCAAATAGCCGTTTTTTCTAGCACCAATAGTATAGGTGGGTTCCCTAGTCTTACATTTGATAACCTATTATCTGTTTTTACAGTGGCTGCGAGAAGCGTATTGCAGGAGTTATCCTTCACCGACGCGACTGGAATCAGCTTGAGCGTATCGACCCCAATAGGTGTTGGCTCTGGCGGCACTGGGGTCTCTACGTTTGATCCTGGAGTTGTAATTGGATCCGGCACTAGTCCGTTAACTACGGTAACGCCAGGTGCGACAGGCAATGTTTTGACCTCAGATGGCTTAGCGTGGACAAGCGCCGCTCCAGTGGGTCCATCTAACTTAGTAACGTCTTTTGTCTTTGGAGAGGCGGCAAGTAAGGGCGATGCGTTGTATGTCAGAGGAGGATCCCCACAATACAGCTTCCAAGTAGATACTGGTGAAACATTAATCAACGGCCTTCAGGCGTATTATAAGTTGGAGGATGAGACCGAATTTTACGTTGGCGGCGGAACGCTTGATTTGACAAACGGCAATTCCACCACATTTACAGCTGGTAAGGTTAATAATGCTGGGAATTTTGTACGTTCAAGCAATCAGTCGCTCTATGTGGATAATAATCTTGGCATTAACGGTGGCGCCATTTCTATATCTACGTGGGTCAAGCTCGCATCGCTTCCGACAGATGGTCAAAGGTTTCTTATCGCCTATCAGGCCGATATCTCTAGCACTGAATACTATACCCTAGAATACCTTAATGACGCCGGAATAAAAAAGATACGAGCCTTAAGACAGAGACATGGGATAGGTGGAGATTCTGCTTACTATACAGTAGAGCTTTCGATTGGAACTTGGTACAACATTGTCCTTTGGTATGACGGAGCGAATATCAAGATTTTCGAAGCGGCCACTGAACGAGCAAGTACTCCTACCTCTGGGGACGGTACGGCGAGCCTAGCTAACAAGTTCGCTATTGGAGCGCAATGGGGTGGCGAGTCCGCAAGTGACTTCTGGGATGGAATGATTGATGAGGTCGGGGTATGGAGTAAGGCGCTTGCTACCCAAGAAATGACCGATTTATACTATGGTGGCAGTGGGCAGACACTCACCTCCAGTGGAATAGTGGACAATGTGTATTTGACTAGTGCAGCTGCTCCCGCCAGCTCGGATGCGTTCATCGGGTTTGCGGCCGCAAATACAACCCCTGGTAGTTCGGGTAGCGTGATTATCAATGGCATCGTGGATGGTCTGAGTGGCCTTTCGGTTGGAAAACAATACTATCTTAGTAATGCATCGGGAGATATAAGCATCGCGCCTGGAACGGTTACAAGAAAGGTTGGTATTGCAACGAGCGCTTCTACCTTACTGATAACCAATAGTTGGTAAAATAAACTCGATTCCACTAAAGACAAAACAGCCCACCATTAAGGTGGGCCGTTTTGTTTGTGGAGATGGGCGGAATCGAACCGCCGTCCGGGGGTGTCATACAAAAGCGCCTACAAGCTTAGCTCGATTGTTTAATCCTTTTAGCTCAAACCGAGCAAAAAACTAAAAGGCTTTGACCGATGCATTTTTCCTAAGACCCGGTCGAGGTATTAGGTAAGCCTGAAGTATGATGCCGACACTCCCTATTCAGACATTCGGGAGGCGACAGGCATTAAGCGTATGCTAATGCCGGTTCGTGATTTTCTGCACGTAAACAGTGGAAAGTTTAAAGAGTTATCCAGCTCTGCTTGCGACTTTTATAATCAACCTCCGTCAAGGCCGATCATCCCCTTATTTATTTTTTAAGCGCCCGGCTGATATCGCGATCGGCTTCTCTTTTCTTAATAACCTCCCGCTTATCAGTTTTTTTCTTGTGCCGCCCGAGGCCGAGCTCAAGCTTCACCAGGCGGCCCTTAATATATGCTCGGAGAGGAATCAAAGTCAAGCCAGACTCATGCTCCTTCCCAGTAAACCGTTTAATTTCTTTTTTTGTGAGAAGCAGACGGCGCGTTCTCTCTGGGTCATAGTCTTTTGGCGTATTTCCAGGCTGATACGGCTGAATGGATGCGTTAATCAACCATACCTCATTGCCCTTCACACGCGCATAGCTTCCGGTCAAATTCATCTTGCCAGACTTCGCGGCTTTTACTTCAAACCCGTTAAGCACCATACCTGCCTCGATCGTCTCGAGGATTGAATAATCAAATCTTACTTTTTTATTTTCAGCCAGCGCTTTCATATCGTAAGTATAACGTATGCGATAGAAAATTCCGTGAGCATCCCTATCTCTCCTCGGACCATTAACTTATGCTTCGAGTTATGGTATACAAACACAATGTTCTTTGGAATATTCGGAGGTGGTTCTTTGGATATTAGATTTGTTTAGTATTCAAAGATCCATCTCCGAAAGCCGATAACCGACGAGAGGATCTAAGACATGAGAGAGACGATGCCAGTGTACACCGAGTTGTGGGTCTATCGCGTCCCGTGGACACTGATCTGTGTCAACATGCGGTTCCACATCCCTGTTCCCGAGGGGTTCAGGACCGGGACGAATACCGCAACGACCGCCCATGAGGCAATCTGGGGCGAACTTCACCAGAGGATCAGCGACCTCGGGATGCCGAGGGAGACGTCGATTGCGAGGATTCGTCACCCGCAGCTGATACCCGCGACGATACAGCGGGAGGTCTACGACCCCGCCGCTCACGGCTCGTGGCGCGGCAGTAGTAGCTGGTAGACAACAACTGAGGTGAAAACGATGACCGACTGGCCACTGTGGCAAAAGGTTCTCGCAACCATCTTGGTGGACATACCAGTCATTGCCTTCATGGTGTGGCTGCTGTGGTTCTCCAAGTGGGCGAGGCCAAGAGCCGACAAGAATGATTGGCGATGAGCTGGAAAGTGACAGGAGGACTATCCCCGCCCGGACACATCGCGACCTACGGGCTCCCATATCGGGAGCCCGTAGGTCCCGATATTCTAATAATGAGATGCGATACTAGGCCCCCGAAGAATGGGGGTTTTCAATATTTTGTAGAGCAAAGAAATATCTTGCCATTGACTCTTAACACTATTTGTGGTATAAATACCTCAGGCCTGGAATTGACTTCCAGAAACAATCTACAGGGAGGTTCCTCGTGAAGAGGCTGGTAACGCTGATGGCCACTCTCGTGGTGGCGTTCGCCACCATGCCAGTGGCAATGGCCGCGAACACGCCGAAGGCGACCGTCTACCCAGGTCACTTCGACTCGGAGGTATACGACGCAGACGGAGACGGTGTCTTGGTTCTCCGCTTTTCGGTGACGGCTGTGAATGCCGACATCTGCATCGACGCATCAGCGTCGACTGGTGGGGGAGCCGGCGTACGGTTCGGGTTCCGCGGAGTGCGTGTCACGCACTACGGTGCGGCCATCGAATCGTCTGGCGAGTTGGTCAACGGCGACTTCGTCGTCAGGGCCGGTCAGACGGAAACGTTCCGATTGACCATCACGGTCTCGGACGTCAGACAGAGTGGGTTCGTGAGCGCTCGGCTCACGCAGATCCGCTGGCGGTCGGAGAGCGGCCGCGGTGTCCTTCGGGCACCGGCGGACTGGATGACCGCCCTCATCTTCGTCTCCGCTTGAACCTGGGCGGCTCGAGGGTTGGCATCGATGATCAACCCTCATGGGACTCGGAAATTCCGGGTCCCTTTTTCATCTCTGGTAGAGAGTTACGCATTTAATTACGTAAATAGATACGTATATATCCTCAACGGTTGACGCGAAATCAAAGTTGTGGCAGATTTTGGATACTGTTCTTTGATTTCTTTCTCTCGGGTATTGAGTTGCTAAGATTTGGCGATTCAATACCCGAGTAGAAAGAGGGTAGCGGGAGATGGGGATGTGGTACGTAGTTGAGAACCCACGGAGTCGGATAGGAGTCAACCTTCGCTGGCGCGAGTCGGGACACCCGAAGGCTCGCGAAGGGGAGGTTTTCCTGAGGAACATGACGGAGGCGGATTTCGGGGAACTCCATTGGAAAACCAAGCGCAAGGAGCACTGCGCATACGACGTGAGTGGTAATCGCATCGGAGTGAACGGATCGGCGAGCCGTCAGTTCAGGGCAGTTTTCATCGGGCTGTCGGAGTGGCTGGAGACCGAAGCTCCGCAACTCCGTGATGACGAGCGAAGATGGATGGAAACAGACAGACGTCTCAAACCACACGTCGAGGAGCTCAAGCTCCGTGGCATCTGGCCTTCGAGTCAGACGCATAGGAGACCATCATGATGCGGCAAGCCTCCATCATCTTCGCACAGCCGCGCTAGACCGCAGACAATACGCCGAGGATTAGCTAACATCGACGACTAACCCTCGTGGGACCTTGGAAAAATTCCGGGTCCTTTTTTTGTTCCAAAATTTGACTTGTGCCAGCGAGGAATCTACAATAGCAATTCCTGTTTTTAAAATGATACAATTACAAAAGAAGGAGAATCTAAGTCTTTCCCAAAAAAGTTAAACAGCTATCGAAGAGGTTGAAGTAAATAGCGGTATAAAAGCGCCCGAAGTCCGGGTGATTCTTGATGACGGCGAGAATGCCGGCGTTATGAAGACCGGAGAGGCCATAAAACTGGCCGAAGAGAGAGGGCTCGATCTTATACTGGTTACCCCAAACGCCAGTCCGCCAGTAGCGAGAGTAATGGGTTTTGATAAATTCAGATATGAGAGGAGTAAAGAGTTAAAGAAACAGAAATCGCACAAGGCGCCTGAGACGAAACGCGTACAAATCAGCCCACGCACGGCCAAAAACGATCTTATGATTCAACTAAAGAAACTAGAGAAATTCTTAAGCGCAAGTCATATCGTAGAAATCCAACTAGTGTTGAGGGGGAGAGAGAAAGCCAACAAAGAGTGGGCGCGCATGAAGCTCGAGGAATTCATGGCAATGATTGAAGTCCCGCACAAAGTAACGAGCGAGATCAAGTTCGGCGGAAGGGGCATGATCGTGCAGATTTCTCCAGAGTAACTCGCCCTACGTATTTTTGAAGAGCCAGAATAACCCAGCTCCAGCGGCTGGGGTTTTTTCTCCCTCGCTCCGATTGCCTCTCGCTTCGCTCGAGGGCCAAGCCAATCGGAGCTGCGGGATGTTCTTCAAACACAGTAGAGCTCGCCATTGATTCTCCAGCGTAGTTTGCAAAACCTAGACGGCTATACTACAATACTTTCGCTCTATCGCGTGACGTTCCAGTCACGCGTTTAAAATGGAACTCACAAGACCCTCATGAGCGCTACAATGACAACAAAAAGTTTCAGGAAAAGGTTTAAGATTACAAAAACCGGAAAGTTAATGAGGCGAAAGCAAGGCCAGGGTCATTCGCGTACGAATAAAAGCAGAAAGGCCTTGCGCAGAAAAGACGGCAAGAGCGAGGTTAATTTATCGGATTTGAAAAACATATCGGAAAGATTGATATAGAAAAATGTCTAGGGTAAAAAGAGGTTCATCCGCCACAAAAAAAAGAGAAAGGCTCCTTAAGCAGACTAAGGGATATGGGTGGAATAGAAAATCGAAGGAGCGCACAGCACGCGAAGCGCTTCTTAAGGCGTGGACCTATTCGCACAGGGATCGTAAAGTTAAGAAACGTGATTTTAGACGATTGTGGCAGGTAAAAATTAATGCTGCAGCCAGAGAGAACGGGACAACTTACGGTAGGCTTATTGACTCGCTTCACAAAAAAGGCGTAGAGCTTGACAGAAAAATACTAGCTGATTTAGCGGAGAACGAACCAAAAGTTTTTAGCGAGGTTGCCTCATTCTCAGGCGCTTCCGACGGCGCGACCAGCGGTGAGGACTCTCGTCCACTATAGCCACCGTAGGACGACCTTCGGAAATAAAATCGTTGGCTTTCTTTAAAACCGCTCGTCTTTCTTTATAGGACGAGAGTAGAGTTGTGGCCTCTCCATATAGAAACCACCCGAAGCCGTCGTGCTCGCGCGAGAGCTCGATTTGTTTTTTATTTGTTTCAGCAAGATAGAAAATTATGGTCTTGTGAACTTTGACTCTATCTCTGTTTAGAAACGTAAAGCGTTCATATGCACGAAACCCTCTCTTGATTCTGAGGTCTTGGCGTCTAAGGCCAGTTTCTTCTTGAGTTTCACGAAGTGCTCCATAAAAACTCTTTTCCTCCGCGACCAGCTTTCCGCGCGGAAAATTCCAATCCCGCCCCCTATCAAAAAGTAGCAGAAACTTGGGACCGTCTTTCGTCCCGCGGAATATAACGAACCCAGCAGAAACTTGTTTAACCATTCTTTAAAAAACCGAGACACTTATCGAGCGGCCAGGCATTTATTATATCGTTTTTCGTTGCCCAACCACGCCTAGCCTGCGCAACGCCTAAGTCAAGATACCCAAAGTGATTAACTGAATGTGCATCTGAATCAATACTCATTCTAACACCGGCCTCGACGCACTTCCTAATATACTCATCCGCGAGATCGGATCTCTCCGGGAACGCATTAATCTCAAGTACAGTCCCAGTCTTTTTAGCCACACTAATTATCTCGTCCATATCAACATCGTAGGCCTTCCTTTTATTTACGAGCCTGCCAGTCGGATGAAATAATATGTCTGCGTTCGGATTATTAATCGCGCGCACGATGCGCGCTGTTTGATCTTTACGCGGCATGTTGAAAAAAGAGTGGACCGACACGCCGACTACATCGAGATTCCTTAAAGTGTTGTCTGGCATATCAAGCGTCCCATCTTTCAAAATATCGCACTCGCTACCCTTCAAAATTTTGATTTTTCCTTTAAATTTCTTGTTTAGTTTATCAATCTCGGCCATCTGGCTTTTTAATCTCTTCTCGTCAAGGCCGTTCGTCATAGCAAGGCGCTTTGTGTGATCTGTGATGGCGATATACTTGAGCCCGCTCTTCATTGCCGCCTTTGCTAGCGCCTCTATGCTGTCTCTACCATCGGTCCAGTCGGATTGGGTCTGTAAATCGCCGTCCAAAGACCCATATTCTATAAGCTTCGGGAGTCTACTACGTTTTGCGAGCTCTATCTCTCCTAGGTCCTCTCTCATTTCCGGTTCCACATACGAGAGCCCAAGAGCTTTGTAGATTTCCTGCTCCGACTTACCTGCCACTACCCTGTTTCCCTTCACCAATGAATACTCATTCAGTTTCATGCCCATCTGTTGGGCAATCTCACGCATATGGACGTTATGTGCCTTAGATCCAGTAAAGTACGCTAGAGCTGCACCATAAGATTCTCCAGGAACGATTCTTAGGTCCACATCGATGCCATTTCTAAGACGGACAGAGGATTTTGTGGGGCCGTGGGCAAGAATCCTATCAACCTCTTGTTGATTTACGAAAAAGTCCATAATTTTCGCCGAACTTTTCGAACCCGAAACGACTAAAATATCGAGGTCGCCTATCGTCTCCTTTCTTCTTCTATAAGATCCGGCAATTGTTACTTTGGATGCACCAGGAAGTTTTTCAAGGCGGTCCTTAAGTGTTTCTGCAAAAGGAATCGCGTCTCCTAAAATAATCCTAGTGCCGTGTTGCCTCAAAAACGTTATGCCGTCCAGAATATTCTCTTCAGTTTTAACTCCAAAATCTTCGAGGTCACGAATTTTGTGTTCATTGGCAGCTTTCTCTAAATCATCAAGATTTTTAATGCCGAGCTTCTCGTGCAGTCTCTTAATTTTTTTGGGTCCAAGACCCTCTACGCGCGTTAGCTCGTCGAGTTTAACTGGTGTGTCTTTTTTGAGCTCTTCGTAGTATTTCAGTTTCCCGGTTCTAATAATCTCTTCGATCTTCTCGGCAATTGACGCACCAACTCCAGGAATATCTGTAAGCCCCTTAATCCCCGCTTTTTTATAAATCTCGCCAACGCTTTCCTCCAACTCCCGAATGACTTCAGCCGCCTTGCCATAGGCGCGCGGCTTGAAAGGAATATCTTCCATATCTAAATACTCGCTTATTTCAAAAAGTATTCTTGCGATATCTCTATTTTCCATATATCTGCTTAGCGCCTGGTTCCTCTAGAGAACTAGGAACAGCCCCCTTTGTCGCGCGCGCCGCTCCCTCCTCTAGCGCGTGCGTAACATCATCGCTTCTTACAATATTATCTCCTTTCAGAGAAACATATATAGCGGCATCGCGTATTAAATCCCTGACCGAGCCCAGAGACGATTCACCTGGGAAACGCTCCTCTCGGTATCTCATCGCTGCTCTCACAGCATCATGCATTACATATACCTTATGTTTTTTCTCAAGTTCCAAAATCGAGTCTACGAAATATTCATCGGCCGCTAATTCGTGCCACTGTCTACGAATTCTCCGAAAAGACAGACTAGCGCGATCGGCAGATCTACCGAATAGGACAACGCCTCGTAAGAGCCCGCCGTTTATCTCGAACGTTTCGAAAAGTAAAATAAGCTGCTCATTTTTTACTCCTCCAACAGCCGCAAAGAGATCCATATTGTTTATAGAACGCCCTGCGCTTCCCCTATTCTCAAAGGCGGCAAAAACTAAATACTCGACCTCGGCGAGCAATCGCTCTTTGTCTTTATAAGACACGAGGTCTCTCCCCAGATAAACATCGAGTTTTGCGTTAAACTCTCTGGCGTCGACTCCTAAGCGTGCAAGCATCTCCCCGATAGATCTGGTCTCGGAAAGAACCCTAGCAAGATTCAAGAAAAAACCGCCGCCCAAAACAGTCGCTTTGTTATAAGCGGATATAATTGCGCGTCTCGCTCTCGGCGAAAGATAAAATGCCAGATTCCCTTCCGGCTCGCCACTACCCGGCAAATATTCTTGCGGCACCGAGCGGTGTAGCAACCAATCGATGAGGTAGAGAGAATTTAAAACGCCTAGCCAGAACATCCACTCGATGTCGGCAAGAAGAAAGATGGCAGCGCCAACCATATAAACGATCATCCACGAATTACTTACAACACTGACGATAAGCCTCTCGGCATAACTCATCTGAAGCAGCGGGTCATAAAAGTACGCATCCAGATGTTCGTTTCTTTTTTGAGTAAATGTCGCCATTATAGAATTGCATCAAGCGCCCTAAAAAGCGCATATGGCGGTAAGAGAAACCAGCACGTGTATATCACTAAGGCGGCGAACACAACTAGTGTACAAACGACGCCACCCCAGAGTACACGCAGACCCCAATTGATAAGATTAATCGGACTGCCGCCGACCGGACGACCAAAAAGATTTTCCAACTCGTTTAGCACGCGAAGCGTGCTGGTCCAAAAAATGCGCGTTCCGCCGACATACCAGTGCACAAAAAATCCAATAAAGCGCTGCAGAAAACGGGCAGCTATATAAGCCGGTGCGTTAGTCATCTTCCGAAGTATAACGTAAAACTCCACGCTGTTATAATAGAATCATGCCTGAAAAAGACGAGAAAGAATCACTGCTAAAGGACCTTGCCGACGCCCTAGCCAATGACGAGAAAATTCCTCTCCGAAATGCGAATTTAGTGTTCGGCGAGGGCGCAGCAGATTCGGATATTTGTTTTGTCGGCGAAGCTCCTGGTTTCTACGAAGACAAAGAAGGACGGCCATTTGTCGGACGAGCGGGGAAACTTTTGGACAAGCTTATTAGCGATGTTGGGCTAAAGAGAAAAGATGTATACATAACGAACATAGTTAAAAGACGCCCACCGGGCAACAGGGACCCATTGCCAGACGAAATAGCTGCCTTCGCGCCATACCTCTCAAAACAAATAGAGATAATTGATCCGAAAGTTATAGTCCCGCTTGGTCGTTTCGCTATGAACTACTTTTTGCCAACAGCAAAAATATCAAAAGACCAGGGAAAGCTTTTCTGGTGGGGAAAAAAGCTCATAATTCCAACTTACCACCCAGCCGCGGCGCTAAGGTCCACTACTGTCATGGAAGAGCTAGAAAGAAACTTCAAGAAAATTCCAGCCGCCGTTAGGAAATACGAGATGTTTGTCGCAGACAGGGGCGGTGCCATAAGCGAACCGCAGAGCGCCCAGAAAAGCCTCTTTTAGTTAGCTCCAAACGCCCTCAGATCTTTTTCGCGCAGTCTCTTTAAAGAATGAAGCCCGGCATCCTTGCCTATTATGTCAGCAATCTCACGTCCACCGACATAATTCGGAACTAACACATAATCCGCCCCAGCATCGTAGAGGGCGCGTGCATGCCATTCGTCATCAGCGGTTACGATGACTTTCGCGCTACGCCTGTGTTTTTTGGCAAGTTTCAGTATCGCCATGTTGTCACTCGGCTCAGGCATAGTAGAAATGATGAGTCTTGCGGTTTCCATTCCGACTATTTCTTGGATTTCTTCGTCTGAGGCATCGCCATACACTATTCGGACGCCGTTCTCTTTCAGCTTCTTTACAACAACGGGGTCAAAATCGAGCGCAACGTACGGTTCCTTCAGCGCCTCGATTGTGCCGAGGATGCTCTTTCCTGTCCTGTGTACTCCCACAAGGACAATGTGATTTGACAGACCGTAGTTGGTCGCAGTCTCCTCAACCAATTTCTTCCTAAATTCAAATATACGTAAAACTGGACGAAGGAATTTGTAAATTTTGTTGCCGTACATAATGAAATACGATGAAACAAAAATCGTAATGATGCCGATTAGGGTTACAAGCCCAGTTTCTTCGGGCTTTAAATGTCCGAGGCGCAAACCAAGCGCAGCGATGATTAGGCTGAATTCAGAAATTTGTGCCACAGTAAGACTCGCCAGAAACGAGGTTCTTCGACGATACCCCAGAGCGCCCATGACAAGCATCACGATAAGCGGATTACCGATAAGGACAAATAATGATAGGACTACCGCCGGCGCAATAGCAACCGCGCTTCCTCCAACCAGCATTTTTACACCGAGGACAACGAAGAAAAGTATGAGGAAGAAGTCTCGAAGTGGTCGAAGCCGCGATCCGATCTGATAGTGTTCAGACGAATGCGCGAGCGCAAGCCCCGCCAAAAACCCTCCGACCTCTATTGATAATCCGGCGATCTCTGAGAGCGCCGCAATGCCGAGAGCCCAAGCGATACTGAAGAGATAAAGCATCTCCTGCGACCGCGCAATTTTATCAATCACCCGAGGCAAAAATCTCGCAGCCAAAAAAGTAAAGGCGATTGCGGCTCCTCCATAAATGACTGTAGTCGAAACGTCCTCTATAAGAGCGCCTCCCTTTTGGAGCCCCGAAAGAAAGATGAGAGCTAGAATAGCAACGAAGTCTTGAACGAGAAGAAAACCGACGACGATTCTCCCGTAAAGACTTTTTAGGTCACGCTTCTCCGATAGAAGTTTGACCACGATAATCGTTGAAGAAAACGTGAGTGCAAGCGAGATATAAAGAGCTGGGATTACGGAGAAACCAAGCGCCTGGGTAATAAAAAACCCGATTGCGAAGGTAAAAACCAGTTGGCCGAGCCCCGTGAGAAACGCCGGGAGTCCGACTGCGCGAAGCTCCTTTATGTTCATCTCGAGCCCGACTAGAAACAAAAGAAGCGCTACGCCTATGGGAGCAAGCCCCTCTATGATTTCTACTGCGTTCGTGTCGGGACTTAAGAAAAGCCCGACTGCAAGTCCGGCTAAAATAAACCCGACGATCGTCGGTTGCCTAAGAACGTGGGCTGCAAATCCAGCGATTACAGCAATGATTGTAACTAGCGTAATCTCAAGAAAGATCGACATACAAATTCATTATAGGCCACATTCGATGCATTCTATATGTTCATAATCTCGTAAAGAGCGCCGATGGCGAAGACAATAAATAAAGCTATGGTGGAAAGTTTCCATCCCTTGATCTTGCTATACATCAAAATTGCCATAATGCTATCGATCGCAAGAAACACCCCTCCGACTATTGCTAGAAGTCCGATAAAACTAGTGAGACCAGATGTATAAAGCCAAATCGGTAAGACCACAACGGCGAGAATCGAAAGTACTTTGCCTAATTTAAGGTCATATACAAATATACCCTTTACCTCGCGCGCAAGAATAAAGTAGGACGTCCAGAGCGCGAATAGACCGAGGGTTCCAACGAGAAGAAGCAACGAACGAGCAATCTCCCCAAGCCCGGAAAGAGCATCCTCGGTAACCGAGCCACCCGAGATTGAGAGAACGCCGATAATAAAGAGAACATAAACGACCGCCGGAATAATTGTGCCTATTGTTATCGCTGTCGGAAGCTTTGCCTTTGATATCTTTCTCCTCTCGTAATACTCATAAATAGCAGATATGGCAGCCCTTCCGGCTAAGGCAAAAAGGACTACTCCGTAGGGCGCGAAAAAGCTTGGGGGATTGAGAAGGCGAACTCTATGCACCTCGCCATAAGATACCCCCACCGCAAACAGAACAATTATTATGAGGCACATCGCGAGGCTCAGCCCAAACTCCAAGTTCGCGAACCTCTTCATCGGTATAATCACCGAGAGCGATCCAACTGCCCAGAAGATAAATGGTGCAAGCTCGCCTAGGCGCGGAGACATCAGCCCTATGAATTCCCCGGCTAGAATCACGTACGCTACTAGCGTTAAAGTAAAACCGATGGCGGTTGTAATAATCGCAGTAGCGAATCCCCACTTTTTGAAATAAATTCTCGCATACCCGACAAACCCATGTCTGCCCTCAGTATTTTCTATAACCTCTGCGTACATTCTATGAACGGCGGTGAAAGCCACAGTGAAGAGTGTTAAATAAAAAAGCCCGATCAAAAAACCGGCCTGGTAAAAGACGAACGGCAGAGCGAAAACGCCTGCGCCAATTATTGCGGAGGACAGAAGCCCCGCTGGCAAAACTACCTCTTTATACCACTGGGAAAACTTGGTCACCTGTGCGCACTTTTTCGTCGACTTTCAAGCCGACCTCTTTTCCTTTTCCAGCCTTATCGACATCTTTGTGATCAAACTGCATGGATTTTACTTCCTGCGTGAAGTCGGTAGTAGCGCCTTTGAAGTGAATGGTATCCCCGACACTAACCGGTTTGCTGAATTTCACAACAGCGACGCCGAGGTGTCCATAAAAGTGTGTGACTTCCCCGATTGGTTTTTCTTCGGCCATATTTTTCATTGATTGCGACCTTTAAACACGAGGGCTCATCGCTTCGTTGCTTTGCTTGTACTTCTCGATGAGCTCTATAAGCTTATCTAATAATATTTTTGGTTCGGATTCAAAGACAATTCTATCTTTGATCTCTTCGGCCCGATGAGATTTTTCTATAAGAGTTGTGAGAACTTCGTCTGTCTCCCATTCTCCCTCAAGAACCCCGATGGGTTTTTTGTCCTCAAACGCGACAGTAAACTCGTTAATGGTTCCCATTCTACCGCAACCGACTATTACAGCGTCGGACGCCCTGGTCAAAATAAGATTTCTGCCAGAATAGGCAAAGCCAGTATAAATAATCAGATCGTGATAGTCCGTAGGTAGTTTGTAAAACTCCACGTGCTCTTTCTCTCCAGCAGCTGGAGAGAAACCAACAACAATTCCTCCTTCCTCTTTTGCTCCTTTCGCCGCCCAATACGGAAACCCTGTCGTAGCCCCATCAATCAAAACGGCGTTGTGGCGCACTATTTCACGACCAAGCTCTTCCGCAGCGGCAAGCGACGCCTCTCCGCAGTGATCTGTCTCGGCTGCTCCGGAAACACAAATTTTATACTTTGGGTGTGTTAAATCTTCCATCGCTTTTATAATATCACTTCATCCCCTTGCGAGGGAATTATCGTTTCTACTGCAAGATCGTCCCTGATCTTGGCGGCCAACGCCTCCATTTGATCTTCTTCGCCATGCACTAAAAATACTTTTTTGAGATTTCTATGAGTGGGCCTCAGCCAATCGATTAAAGCCGGTTGGTCGGCATGGGCTGAATACGCACCTATCGCCTCTACGCGGGCTTTAACTGGAATGTCTTCTCCGTGAATACTAACCGTGGTTGCCCCCTCAAGAATACTTCTTCCAAGAGAGCCTTGGGCCTGATAACCGATGAAAAGTATTGTATTCTTTGGGTCACTCAAATACCGCTTCTCGTGATGCTGGATCCTCCCCCCGTTAGACATACCCGCACCAGCAATAATAATTTTGGGAGCGGGCGTGTCGGCTATAGCTTTCGACTCCTTTGTTTCAAGAACCAACTTGAGGCCCGAGAAATCGAAAATATTATCTGCGCCTCCGAGATCCACTGCGTTTTTGTTGAAATATTTATTGTTCTTCGAATACTTTCTATAAATTTCCGTTAGTTTTATCGCCAGTGGGCTATCAATAAAAACCGGGGTTCTGGGAATTCTGCCGTTTTCGACTAACTCGTTTAGTTCGAATAGGAGTTCCTGCGTTCTCTCAAGGGCAAAGGCGGGAATCATTAAAACTCCTCCGCTTTTTACGGTTGACTCAACGACGTCTTCGAGCAAACCCCTTCTTGTATCAATGTCTTCATGGACACGGCCGCCATACGTTGATTCCAGTACGGCGTAGTCAACCTGGCCAGGTGATTCCAGCGGATGAATTAACGGGGCGGGGCTATTTCCAAGGTCTCCTGAGAACACGATCTTTTTCCCTTCCTTAGAAGTTACAACTATAAAGCTCGATCCTAAAATGTGCCCTGCATCATAAAACTCCACGCTGAGCCCACTGACATCCATTTTCTCGTGGTAGCGCACTCCCTCCCAAAGAGAAACAACGCCTTTAACGTCGGACTCTTCGTACATGTGATCTACCTCCAACTCATCTGCCTCACGTGACAAAATTCTCATAGAGTCGGTGAGCATATGATACGCAAATTCCTTTGTTGGCTCAGTCGATAAAATTCGTCCCCTGAATCCATGTTTATACAGCCTCGGCACACGGCCTATATGGTCGACGTGAGCATGAGTTATAAGAATCGCGTCTATGGTCGCAGGGTCGTACGGAAATTCTCCAAAATTTTCTATCTCGCAATAGCGCGGGCACTGTTTTAATCCGCAGTCCACTAAAATTCTTACCCCTTCGTCCTCCAGCAAAAAATTAGAACCGCTCACCATTTTTGCAGCTCCATAGAACGCGAGTTTCATTGCTTCTTAATCATATTTTATCGCCCAGCTCCTTTATGGCTACGTCGCGATCAGACCACGGTATTTTCTTCCCTTTCGCCATTTTCATAAATGGCTCACTCCCCTTACCGGTAAGTATAATTGTATCTCCCGGCTTCGCGAGATTAATTGCTTTCCTAATGGCCGCCGTTCTATCTGGAATCTCATAAACCGTAGCGTTGCTGCCCTTTGTGCCGGCGCGAATCTCTTTTATAATTTTCTGCGGATCTTCCTCGTATGGATTCTCTGAGGTCAAAATAATTTCTTTGCAGTGTCTCCCTGCAATTTTCCCTAGTTCCGGGCGCTTCCACTTATCACGCCCACCGCCGTCCGAACCGAATACGCAGATTAGCCCGCCCCCGTTATTTTTGAGCGCTCCGTAAGCAGCCTCGAGGGAACCGGGCGTGTGCGCATAGTCTACGACCACCTTGAAAGGCTCTTGTTTAACGAACTCCATTCTTCCGGGAACGCCCGAGAATTTCGCAAGCGCATTTTTTATCACATCGCTCGACACTCCGAGAAGTTGTGCCACTGTAGCGGCGGCGGCAGCGTTTTCTCTATTAAAATCTCCGATAATTTTAATGGGGCCGTCATACTTCTCGTATAGCACAGTATCGCTTCCCGCAATTTCTAAGAAATATTTGCTGTGTTCGTTGTTTTTGTTAATTACGAATTTTCTATCCTTCTTTTTCGAATTTTTCTTCACGTCGCGGAAGAAGTTTAGTTTCGCTTCGCGGTACTTCTCAAGTCCACCGTGTGATTCAATATGTTCGGGGTGAAGTCCAGTAAAAACCGCGATATCAAAATCCATAAACTTGTGTCTGTATTGGACAACACCCTCGGATACAACCTCGACGATACCGTATTTAGAACCAATTTTTGCCCCATCCCTTAAAAGTTTTTGTATCAACCCCCTGCCTGGCATTGTGTTGCCGGTTTTGTTAGTCCAGCTTCTATCTCCAACTTGAAATCTGTGCGACGATGATAGAACTGTTTTCTCGCCAGCCTCGTTCAGAATCGCGCTTATAAGCTCGGCAACGGTGGTCTTCCCCTTAGTCCCAGTCACACCAATCACCGTCATCTGCCGCGAGGGACGCCCGTAGAAGACCGAAGCTCCCCAAGCAAGAGCAAAGTGGTAGATTTTTAAAAGCCCAAGCAATTTAATTACACTCCTCAGAAACCTTTTCGCGTATTTCATTTAGTTTTTTATTTTCTTAAGCGCGTCGCGCAGTCTGTCGCCCGTGTCAGTGAGAGCCGTGTCAATTTTATCCAAAACATTCCTTGCATCTCTTCTCGAGTATCCCAGGTTAATCAGCGCGTCGTAAACATCGTTGTCAGATTCCATAACCTTCACTGATACCTCGTCTCCATCAGCCGTAATCTTGTCTTTCAACTCCAGCACAATGCGCTCTGAGGTTTTTTTGCCGACGCCGGAGGATTTTTGTAGGATTTCTGCCTCGCCTCTCGAGACCGCCGCCATTAACTGATCCACCGGCGCAACACTCAATATGCTGACGGCCGATTTCGGCCCGATGCCGGAAACAGAAATCAAAAGCTCGAAGAACGAAAGCTCTTTCTCAGTTAAAAACCCGTAGAGGTCTGCTCCACCTTCACGAATATGCAAGAACGTATAGACCACAATCTTGTCCCCAAGCTTGGGAAGCTTGCTCTCACTTGTCGCTGGGACCATCACTTTGAACTCTACTCCGCCTATGCCGACAAAGAGAAACTTCCCCATTTTTTGCGTTAACTCTCCAGAAAGACTATGAATCATATCCCTATTATATGTGAAAACGTCCACCCCGTAACCCTTGGCAAAAGACGACGGAGTTGACCCCCTTAACCAATTGAGCGGGTAGCGCTCTGCGCTCATGATAATAAATCCACCGCTCGATTAGTTAAGGGGTTGACTATACCCATCCTTTTTTAAGATAATTGACCCATCAAATGACTGACCAAGATAAAGAAAAATTAAAGTCGCTTCTCCTCAAAGAAAGAGTAGATTTAGAAAAAAGGCTTCTCGAGTTAACTGACGTTGACTTCGGAAGCGATATCGACTCGGGCGAACAAGAATCTGACGAGACCGAGGAGCTCTCGTCAAACATTCCGGTTTCAAATAGCTTCCGCGATAGGCTCTCCGACATCGACGAGGCCCTCGAGAAAATGGAGGCCGGGACCTACGGAATTTGCGAGAACTGCGGGAGTGAAATATCTATGGACTTGCTCCAGGTGAACCCCGAATCGAGACTCTGCAAAAACTGTAAGGCTAATGGGTAGCGCGCTCTCCAAGGTCTACTCTGCAGAACTTGAGGGCATAGAAGCCAAGTTAATTGAGGTGGAGGTCGACTTAAATGTCGGCCTTCATGCTTTTAATATCGTCGGCCTCGCCGACAAAGCTCTGTCAGAGGCAAAAGAACGAGTAAGTTCTGCACTAAAAAACAGCGGCTTTAAACCTCCGACGAAAGAGAATAGAAAAATTACAGTAAACCTTGCGCCCGCTGATATTAAAAAGACTGGGACACAGTACGATTTAGCAATCGCGATAGGCTATCTGCTAGCGACTGAGCAAGTTAAGCCATTTGTAGCGCAGAATAAGATTTTTGTTGGGGAGCTCGCCCTCGACGGCAAAGTTCGCAGCATCCCGGGCGGTTTGAATACCGCGCTCCTCGCAAAAAAATCCGACATAGACGAAATATTCCTTCCCAGTGAAAACGCAGCGGAGGCAAGTTTAATCGACGGAGTGAGAATCTTGCCCGTAAAAAGTCTGAGCGACTTAGTAAACCACGTATCTAGCATAAAAATTATTGAGCGTTATCCATCAGTAGAATTTGATCCGCAAGAAGCTGGAGAAGTGGATATCTCGGATATAAAGGGGCAGGAGTTCGCCAAGCGCGCGCTAGTGGTGGCCGCGGCAGGAGGACACAATATCCTGATGAGCGGACCTCCGGGGTCGGGGAAGACAATGCTCGCAAAAGCGCTCATTTCCCTGCTTCCTCCGTTAACTATCAAAGAGGCGGTGGAGGTGTCGCAAATCTGGAGCTCGGTAGGGCTTTTGAAGGGAGGATATGCAAAAGTCCGCCCGTTTCGCGCACCACACCAGACCGCATCTCCGGTCGCAATAGTCGGGGGTGGCACAAACCCAAGGCCTGGAGAAATAAGTCTTGCGCACAGGGGCGTACTCTTCTTGGACGAACTTCCCGAATTTAGAAGAGACTTGCTCGAAGCCCTCCGTCAGCCGCTCGAGTCGGGAGAAATTGTTGTGTCACGCGCGAGAGGAAACCTTGTTTTCCCAGCAAGATTTATTTTAGTAACCGCGATGAATCCGTGCCCGTGCGGATACTGGGGAGACAAAGAAAAAGAGTGCACTTGCACCGCGAATGAAGTTTTTAGATATCAGAAGAAAATCTCTGGCCCTCTGCTCGATAGAATTGACATTCAAATTAACGTCCCGAGAATAAAACTCGACGAATTAAAAAAGAAGCCAACCGCTAAGCTAGGTTTCCAGAAACAGGTTGTCGACGCACGAAAAATACAAACGGAGCGGTTTAAGAAGGTCGGGGCCAAACGACTCGTGAACGCTGAGATGAGCTCGAAGGAGTGCGAGGAAATAATAGATATAACAGAGGAAGCGGACGAATTTATAAAAACTATTTTTGATAAGTATCCAGTTTCAACACGCGGATATTACAGACTTCTCAAAACCGCGCAAACGATCGCCGATCTCGAAAACTCAGAAAAAGTAGAAAAACCCCACGTGGCGGAAGCATTTCAGTTGAGAATTAGGGAGGAGTGAAAACTACTGAATTGATTCAGTAGTCACATTTGCGAAACAACGGTGGCGAGTGTTCTCTCATCAGAGACTTGCGAAAAATAAAGCGAGCGAGTGTGTGCACATAGGAACATCGCGCAGGCATTCTCGCTTGGGTTTGAGAGAATGCCGAGCGTGAAGAAATCCCGACCGCTGGAGTCGGGATATTCTGGTTCCTATGTGCATACACGAACGAGCCGCTGGAGCAGTTGTTTCTGTGAGAGAACGCGAGCTACCTCGCTAGCGGATTCTGCGCCCCCGCTACGCCGAAATGAACATGACACCCCGTTACCCCATACACTCGTCCAGTATTGCCTAAGTCGGCTATCTGCTCACCTTGAGATACTCTATCTCCAACAGAAACTAGGTTTGCCTTGTTGTGAGCGTAAAAAGTCTCCGTGCCATTCGCATGTTCGAGTCTTATAAATCCGCCGTAGCCGCTGTTCCAATTCGACGGCGAGCCGACGCTAACGACTAACCCATCCGCAGCCGCTACGATAGGTGTACCGCACGCGGCCGCCACATCCACCGCATTTGCATCGTGTAGTTCCCCCCAGTTCCAGCCATTCGCAACTGGGGCGACAAAATATCCAGAAAGGTCGGGCAAGCTCGAGCCGCTGTAGGCGGCAACTTTCTCGCTTGCGGGCTTTGCGTGAGGCACGACAACTGTATCTCCAACAGCAATTTTGTTCTCATTAAACGTTGCGATCTCGCTGAGTTCGACATCGTATGCATCGGCAATCGAAGGCAGGGTCTCTCCTTCTGCTACAACGTGAAGTATCCCAGAAACGGGCAGTATTACGAGTTCCTCTCCCGGCTGGATTAAGCTCGAATCGCTGATGTCATTTGCCCAAATGACTGTATTTACTGAAATCCCAAATTGCGCAGCGATCGAAGATAGATTATCTCCTTCTTCAACTCCGTATGATAAAAGTCCGTTGCGAAGCTCCTCTATATTCGACGTGGTCTTAGCGTCATTCAAAAGCGATCCTTTCTCGACGAGAACGAATCCGGCAAAATCCTCGAGAGATCCCGAAACTTGAAGCTCGCCAAGAGGACTCGCATTATTTACAAAAGCAGAGCCCTCCAGTTTTTGTGCGTTGTCATCTAGGAGGGTTTGTTCATAGAGAGAATAATCCGGTTCTTCTGCCGGCTTTACGCGTTTAATATTGACGAATACTAAATCAACGAGCACAAGCCCTAGAATAAGAAGAAGCGGGACTAGAGGTACCGCCTTTAGATGGCTCAACCAATTGTGTAGTATTCTACTAATAGCCACTTTATGTTAAATCAATCGCTCGGCATTAATCAAGTAGGGGGGCAAATAGCCCTTTCAGGGCCACAAAAAGAGGCAGTGGAGCACGGGGAGGGTCCGCTCTTAGTTGCTGCCGGTGCCGGCTCAGGAAAAACTCGCACGCTTACCCAGCGGTTGATTTATTTGATACGAAAAGGCGTCGAGCCGAAAAGAATTGTCGCAATAACTTTCACCAACAAGGCGGCCGGCGAAATGAAAAGCCGCATCGAGAAGGAGCTCGGCAAAAAAACTTTCTCCGCGCCTCCCTTCATAGGAACATTCCATTCATTCTGCGCAAGAATTCTAAGAAAAGAGGCAAAGAAACTTGGGCGCACGCCTTCTTACGTAATCTTTGACAATAACGACTCCGAAAAACTTATACGGAAAGTTCTAAAAACAGTTGACCACCCAAAAGTAAAAACGCCAGCTAAGATCGAAAAGGAAATTTCGAGGGTCAAAAATAACTTAGAGAACCCAGAAGGCTTGGAAAATCCCGCAAGAGAGATATTCGAGAAATACGAATCCGAGCTTAAAAGACAGAACGCGTTTGATTTCGATGATCTAATAGAAAAAGTTGTGAAACTTTTCAAAAACGACGAGGCAACACTCGAAAAATATCAAAAGATGTATTCGTACATACTCGTTGATGAATATCAAGACATTAACGCCGCTCAATACGAACTTATAAAGCTCCTAGCGGCCGGGCATAGAAACATAAATGTTGTAGGCGATGATCAGCAAAGTATTTACGGGTTCCGGTGGTCGGATTTCACAAATTTTTTGAACTTCGAGAAAGATTGGCCAGACGCAAAGGTGGTAAAGCTCGGTGAAAATTATCGCTCGACCGGGAACATTGTAGCGGCTGCAGCGAGCGTAATTGAAAACAATAAACTGCAACGCAAAAAGAAACTCTGGACGAATAACGCCCTGGGCGATCCAATAAAAGTAGTGGGTGTTGAAGACGAAGATGAGGAGGCCGACACAATAGTTGATACAATCATCGAGCGCGGCCGGGGTAGCTCCGCAATTCTCTACAGAACAAACGCCCAATCGCGGGCAATAGAACAGGCGCTTAATCTCCGCGCTATCTCCTATGATATTTTTGGAGGGATTCGTTTCTATGAGAGAAAGGAAATAAGGGATATCGTGGCTTCTCTTAGGTATGCGGCGAACCCGAAAGACGAAATAAGCAAGGACAGGATTGAAAAAACGTTCAAGAAAAAGGTCCGCGAGGAGCTTATAGAAAACCTCCCAAAACACACAAAAGAGCTCTCGCCAATGGAGCTTCTCGGCTATATTTTGAAAACAGCCGACTACTTTAGTTACCTCGCTGCAAATTTTCAGAACTCGGAGGAGCGAGCAGAAAATATCACAGAACTTCTAAAATTTGCGAGCTCGTTTGATTCGCTGGATGAGCTTATAGAAAGAATATCTCTTCTCCAATCAACAGACCGAATAGATGACTCCGAAGAGCCGCAAGTAAGATTGATGACGATCCACCTAGCGAAGGGGCTTGAGTTTGATGACGTATACATCGCAGGCGTCTCTGAGGGGCTTCTCCCACATCAAAGAGCGCTCCTCGACGAGAACGAACTCGAAGAAGAACGCCGCCTTGCATACGTTGCAATGACTCGAGCGAAAAATCGACTGCATTTAAGTTTTTATAGTTTCGCCTCGAGGTTCCTTTACGAAATCCCGCCAGAATTAATTGATTTCAAAAATAGACACATGATGGACGGCCCAACGATATATATCGATTGATATGCAACCCCTCGGACAACATTTTCTGAAGGACAAAAAAGTTCTCGAGAAAATCGCTGACTCTTTAAATATTTCGTCACAAGACATTATCGTCGAAGTCGGACCAGGCCACGGAGAGTTGACTCAATATATTCTCGAAGAATCTCCAAAGAAAATTATAGCCATAGAGAAAGACAAAGATTTAGTATCTAGTATCCAGTATCTAGTATCTGAGAACGACAACCTGGAGGTAATAGAAGGAGATGCGCTAAAAATTCTTCCAACAATTTCTAAAACCTATAACCTAAAATCTTTCACCTTCAAAATTGTAGGCAACATCCCCTACTACATAACCGGCAAACTTTTGAGGGTGATGGGAGAGCTCGCGCATAAACCAGATTTAATAATTCTGACGATTCAAAAGGAAGTCGCGGAAAGATTGTGCGCAGAGCCACCGAAAATGAACCTTCTTGCGGCGAGCGTAAGATTCTGGGGTGAACCCGAAATTGTTAAAACTGTCTCGCGCAACGCCTTTCGGCCGAGGCCTAAAGTCGAATCGGCGATTATAAGAATCACGCCCCGAAAAGACCCCAAAAATCAGGAGGAAATCCAAAAATATTATAACTTCATAAAGGCGCTTTTTAAGCAGCCGAGGAAAACTATTCTAAATAATCTCGTCGAGGGGTCAAATTACACTAAGCAGGAGGTGGAAAATTTTCTAAAATCGCGTGGAATAGAGCCAAAATTGCGCCCGCAAAATTTAGACGCGGACACTATCAACAATCTTTCTCAAAGTTTCTACAAGGACGCGCTATAATAATAGTAATGAAGCGCATTCGGCCGCTAAAGAAGGTGTTACTCGGACTTTCCGGCTTCCTTTTGCTTTTCGTGGCGGGGGCACAAAAAGCGTCTGCGTTCGTTGTTCCCGTTGCAGCTAAGGCCGGGCTGTGGATACTCGGCGCGCTTGGACTCTTTAAGTTCGGTAAGGACGTGGCCGAGAAATTGATAGAATTCATAGCTGATTTAATAAGCAAAGTCATACTTTTTGTAGGAGAAATATTCCTTAGAATAGCCGCGGCAGTAATGGAAATCGGCATAAGCCTCAACACTCAACTTGCGAACAGCTCGATAATCAAAGAGGGGTATAACATAGGACTGTCGGTGGCGAACATTGCTCTCGTCGTAGCAATCGTTACCGTCGCGTTCATGGTGATGTTGAGAAGATCTGGAGCTAACAAATTGCTCCTTAGATTCATAGCGGTGGCACTCACCATCAATTTCGGCTTTTACATAATGATTAACTTGCTGATAAGGCCGGTTGACAGTATAACCTCGCAAATCCACCAGGCCATCAATGTACATCCAGAGGGCGGCTTTTACTCTACATTCGGGCAATCATTGCTTGGTGAAGGCATAGATCCGGGGCCGGTCATAACAGATGCCCTAGAGGAGGACCCCACTGCGGCGGCGGAGCTCGGCCCCGACAGCCTTATAGGAGTTCTGGCGATTGCTTTGGCAAAAGTAATTTTTATAGGTGTGGCTGAGTTTGTTCTGGTAATAACTATGTTCGCATACGCGTTCATGCTGTTAGCTAGATATGTGGCGCTATCATTTCTCATAATACTTTTTCCGCTAGCAGTAATTTTCTGGATATTCCCGAAACTGCAGGTTGTCGGTGGAAATCTTTGGAAGCAGTGGTTTCAGGCATTTACGCGTTGGCTTCTTTTTGCCCCCATCGGATTATTCTTCATATGGCTCGGGGTGAGGCTCATAACTGATTCCAACGTTTTGCAGACTGCAGATGGCGACCTTGAAACGTTCCTGGTAACAGTGGGAAATATGGTAATCGTGGTCGGCTTTCTCTTGGGCGGGCTAATTGTTTCGAATAAGATGAGCATAGCGGGCGCCGGTGTTGCGCAGGCAGTGATGAATAAAGCCGGCGGTTGGGCTAAGACTAGGGGGAAGCTCCAGTACGCTGAAGCGAAGACGCGCCTGGGGAACTCAGAGAAGGCCAAGAAGCGCCTGGAGGGACTCGCATCTACTTGGGCGGGTGAGCCAGGATTTAGGGGCGCGCTTAAGGGTATAGCCGCAAGCCCAGTTAGGGCATTTGGACGGGGCGCGATGGGAACTATGCAGAGAGGAGAGGGCACCGTCAAAGATCACTACAAGAAGAAATATGGAAACTGGGCTCCGTATCGACTGAAAGCAATACTCAGCGGGCTGGACCCGGAAAGCGCAGAATACGGAGCAATACAGTCCATTATGGATAGTAAGGGGAGCATGTGGGAAACGCCTATCGGTAAAAATCTTGGTAGGATCTACAACGAGGGTGTAGTCGCGAAGAACGGCCTACAGAAGGAGCAAATCGGCTGGATGAAAGAGGGTCTCCCTCCCGCGGTCGTCGCCGGCATAGATAGGGGGGAGTCACCTGAAGCACTAATGGCTCTTCTCGCGGTTACCGGTGACGATATGAGCGATAACGCCCTCGCGAGTATTGGAGATGCGATTATGGCGGACTACGACCCCGGCACAAAGCACTATGGGCTGACTGACGACCAGCACAAAAAGTTGCAGACTGCGTGGACGGACTACATAACACAGAGAAGGGCCAACGCGTTTCTGACGGTTAAGAGAAGACAAAAGCCGGACGGCCAGATCAACTTGGACAGAGTAGCCCAAGACTTCATGGCGACTAATGCAGATGTAAATGGCTTATTAGCTCTTAGCCCAGACCAGCAGGAGCAGGTTATCAAAGCAGACTGGAATGCACCCGGAGGACTTAAGGCGCGTGAAATTGCTCGTGCAGAGGCCGGAATCGATGCCATAAAAGATCCGAGGTGGAATAAGCGGGACAAGGATGGCCGCACCAAGAAAGATATAGAGAAAGAGCGCATAAGGGCGCAGATAGAGAGCCTGGGCTCCGAGGGATATTTAAAACGTGTCCGCACTCTACAGGCTTCGCAAAAGCATATTATTGCAATGTTGTCTGAGCAGTTTGGGGGAGGAGAGGCACCTCCGGCTCCAACAGCAGAAGGATCCTAGCACACTATTATGATTCAACTGTCAGAAGAACAATTAAAAAAGAGCGTGGCGGCCTTGCCGGAGAGTATCCAAGCGGCATTTCTCGACGAGCGGACTAGCGCCACTCTCTGGATGGTCGGCGAACGAAATCACTTGGGCGACGAACGCACTAGGGTTGTCGCCAGATTGACGGGCTATGTAATACTCGGTTTCTCACACGAAGAAGATTTAGCACACGAAATCGAGAAAGCCCTGCAAGTAGACCACAGGCTCGCGGCTAGCTTGAGTGAGGAAATATCGAAATACGTTATAAGGCCGGTTTTAGCTGGATCCGTGAGCCCAAATGTCAAAACGCCGCATGTTGAGGAAGCGCCAAACAGGGAATTGCCACGCGAAGAACTATTAAGTCCCGGGTTCAGAGAAAAAATACGTGGGGAAGAACAAGCGCAGGCAACGGCAGAGAATGTTATAGAAGAAAATATCCCACAGCGGAATGTACCGCCGCCTTCGCTACCAAGGCAGACTCAACCTCAAGCGGAAGCTCAGCCGCCACAAATGCCGCAACCGCAAACAGGACCCGTCGCAATCCGAACTCCCCACGTAGAACGACAAGAGGGACCAGCCCCCTTTGTTCTTCACAAAGAAGAAGAGATTGAGCCGCTTGCCCGTGACGAGATGTCCCCGCTCGACAGACCGCAGTTTTTTAAATCGACTGCGACAGAGAAACCACGGCAAGCTCCTTCAACCGCACGACTAGAGATTGGCGAAGAAGTTGTTGCGCCAATCGAGCGAGTGGGAAGAACCAAAGAAGAAACTCCGAGGGTCGTAAACTATTCGGGACCGGTAGCCGAAATAGATCCGTTTAGAAGACCGCAAGCCGCGAAGTCGGATAAAACCGCGGCGCCAGAGCCCAAACAACCGTCCAAGGAAGTTTCTCCCGAGAATATAGTTAACCTAAAGGATCTTCCAAAATAATGCCACAGTTTCAAGTCCCGCAGTTCATCGAAACGGAAGATAAAATTGTCGGTCCTCTTACAATGAAACAGTTCGGCTACGTTGGAGTCGCTGGGTTTGTAATATTTATGTTGTATTTTGTTCTCGATACTCTTTTATGGCTCCTTGTCGCTGGAATATTCGCGGCGATTTCGATTGGCCTCGCTTTCGGGAAAGTTAACGGCCGCCCAGTAATTTCTTTCGTCACTGCTTTTATAGACAGCGTCTGGAAACCCAAGGTGTATGTCTTTAGACCATCAGCCGCAGAGCATGCAGTCGAAGCAGAGACGCCGCAGATAATCCCGATAAAACAACCTGCAAAGCCCGCAATTCCCAGAAAACCGCTATTCGGAGGGATCAAAGAGCTGAGAAACTGGATAGCTACATCGAAAACCGCTATTCCGCGGAGGGAGAAACCCCTGCCAAGAAACTTTGGTAGACCGCAACAAGAATTCAAAGATAGGTATGAGGTCATAAGAAAAATGACCGGCGAGCGGGAGGTAGTAAAAAGAGTAGATTTTAGATAATTCGCAAATCCATGGCACAAACAGCGAGGACCCAAGAACTTATAGACATAAAAACCATAGAGAATGGCGTTGTCGTATTAAAAAACGGCGGGTTGAGAAAAATAATAATGGTTGATGGGATAAACTTCGATTTAAAATCTGACGAGGAGCAAAACATAATCGTCCATACCTATCAAAACCTCCTAAACGCGCTGGATTTCTCAATCCAAATTAATATTCACTCAAGAAAACTTAATATAGACGGGTACATCGGGAGTCTGGAAAATAGACTAGCAAGCGAAAATAACGAACTTTTAAAAATTCAGCTCGAGGAATATATAGAATTTGTGAAATCATTCGTTAAGGCTAACGCCATAATGTCGAAGAGCTTTTTCGTCGTTGTGCCGTACGACCCAGTAGCGCTCCCAATTGTGGGAAAAAACGGGCTCTCGAATTTGATCCCCGGCCTACGCGGGAAAAAAGAAAACGCTGATAGTGAGGGCGGCGCAGAAATAAATCAGACCCACCTCGAACAGCTAAACCAGCGAGTCGATGAGGTTGTTAATAATCTGAGACAGATCGGCCTAAGGGCAATTACTCTCGAGGACTCCGAGTTGCTCGAGCTTTATTTCAACCAATACAATCCATCTACAATAGAAAAAAGGGGAGAGATTATAGGAAGGGACAGCGGTGGACAAACGGCGTCTTTCGAGGATGTTATCGCTCCTTCCGCAGTGGAGGTAAAGCCCAACTATGTGAAAATCGGGGACAAGCTTTGCAAAACCCTCTTTGTCTTTAACTACCCGCGCTACTTATCTAGCGGATGGTTTTCTCCAATTATTAACCTCCCCGACCTCATAGACATTTCGATTTTTATTCACCCAACAAGCACCGGTGTAGCACTAAGGGGTCTAAGGAAAAAGGCCGCCCAAGTTGAATCTCAAATCGAAACGAACCAGGAAAAAGGTCTTGTGAGAAGCCCAGCACTCGAAACTGCGCTCCACGATATCGAAGCCCTAAGAGATGCCCTTCAACGATCCGAAGAAAAACTATTTAGCGTAGGAATATATATGACTATTTACGCTGACACGGAGAAAGAGCTAACCAAACTCGCTTCCGACATTACAAACGCGCTCGATAATAAACTCGTAAATACCAGGGAGGCTGTGTTCGAGCACCTGAGGGGATTTAAATCAACCTTGCCTATAGTGGAGGACAAGCTTCAAATTCACTCTCCCTTAAACTCGGGCCCAGTTTCCTCATTCTTTCCGTTCGTTTCTCTCGAGCTCACATCAGATGAAGGCGTAATGCAGGGAATAAATAGGCACAACAATGAATTAATAATCTTCGACCGATTTTCTATGGAGAACGCGAACATGGTTATTTTCGGCCAGGCTGGAGCGGGAAAATCATATGCCGCGAAACTTGAAATTCTTAGGTCCCTTATAATGGGCGCGGATGTTTTGATAATTGACCCGGAGGCAGAATACGAAGAGCTAGGGAGGGCCGTGGGCGGAAGCGTGTTCAAAATTTCTATCGATTCTGACAGCAACATTAACCCACTCGACCTCCCGCTTGTAGCAGAGGGAGAGTCAACAAGTGAAGCCCTGAAGTCTCACATTGTAAATGTAACTGGTCTCGTTAAGCTCATGCTTGGAGAAGTCACTCCGCAAGAGGAAGCATTGTTAGATCAAGCGGTAACCGAGACTTATGCTTCGCGGGACATAACAGCCGACAGCAATTTTAACGGGAAAACTGCCCCCCTTCTCGAAGATCTAGAAGACGTACTGAGAAACATAGAAGGCGGAGAAGATATGGCAAGTCGCCTATACAGATTCACGAAAGGAAGCTATGCGGGATTTGTTAACAAACCGTCTAACGTAAATATAAACAACAGGCTGATCGTCTTCTCTATAAGAGACTTGGAGGAGGAGCTGCGTCCGATAGCAATGTACATCATCCTAAACTACATCTGGGGCCTCATTAGGGTGGAACTAAAAAAGAGATTGATGGTGATTGACGAGGCTTGGATAATGATGAAGCACGAAGACAGCGCGATATTCCTCTATGGACTCGCAAAGCGCGCAAGAAAATATTATCTCGGGATAACGAACATTACACAAGACGTGGACGATTTTATAAACTCCGAGTACGGCAAGCCAATAATAACTAACTCGTCGCTCCAGCTACTCTTAAAACAATCCCCGGCCAACATTGCTACGGTCGGCAAGGCATTCAACCTAACCGACGTTGAGAAAAACTACCTACTCGAAGCGGGTGTTGGTCAGGGATTATTTATCGCCGGCCTAAAACACGCGGCAATCCAAATTGTGCCGTCCTATTTTGAAGACAAATTAATTACAACTGATCCCAAGGAAATTCTGGAAAGTCGCGGAGAGGAAGCAAATGAGTAATGGTAGACATCGAGGCCCAAAACCAAGACTATGAGGACGAGGAAGGTTCCGACCCATCCGAAGAAGGGCCAGGAGCATCCGATGCGCCGACTGGCACGGAAAGCCCCGAGGGTCCGGAAAGCCAAGGAGACAATTCAAGCAGGAAGAAGATAGGCCTACCAGAAGCCGTTATCGTTTTGCTGGCAACGGCTCTAGCAGACCTCGCTGAGTTTATACCTCTTTTTGGTACCGTCTTCGGGTTTTTTGTAACCGGTGGGGTTTTAATATGGTCCTACTTTGCAGGAATGTATACGGCAAGGCGGCGGGCTACAAAAGTAATATTGATGTTGGGGGGGCCCGCACTTGAACTTATTACTGTGGGCTTGTTCCCGGAGGCCTTTACGCTGTTAGCTGCAATTTTGATCCACAACTATGGAGATACGAAGCGCGTCGGGAACGTTCTTCAAAAAACTGCTAGTAGGATCGTCTCTAAATAGGTTTTACAACAACGTGGCGACCGCGGCTTTCTCCGGTGCTTTCGGTTTGTACATCCGGCCGAACAGACAATTCCGTATGAACTATTCTTCTTTCATATGCATTCATCGCAGGAAGTGAAATATCCTCCCCCGTCGCTGCTGCTTTTCTCGCTGCCGCGCGGGCAAGTTTTACAATCAACCCCTCTCTTTCTTTCTTATAGTGATTAACGTCTATTATAATCGGCGGGTGGTCTAGCTTCTTTGCCATAAGTCTCGCAATTCTCTCAAGATTCAAAACGAGCATGGGCAAGCTTTCCCTACCGACGACTCGGTCGTTTATAAAAATCATAAACTTCCGCGACTCCTCATCAACGTCCACCCTTAGATCGCTAAATCCCATAAGCGTAACCATTGTATGTATTTTTGTCTGAAGCTCGTTCATTTTTCCTCGTGGACAGATTTGTTGACTATTATCTGCTGTATTATAGAAAAAACTGTGCTGGTAAGCCAATACAGACCGACGGCCGCAGGAAATCGCGTGAGAACCAAAAGAGCGATAGTCGGGCCGGCATAAATGCTTATTTTGGCCATTTTCCTGGCCTGAGCGGGAAGTGCGTCTTGCCCCTTTGCTCTCGCCATTGCTAGCCTGCCCTGGATATACTGCGTCGCTGCGGCCAAAATTGCTATCGGGATACTAACTGCATTCAATTGAATAACCCCGAAGGATAATTGAGAAATAGTCTCTGGCGCGGGGACGAATGAATAAAGGAGGGCGAAGCTCCCCTCCGAAAGACCGTTTATAAATATTTTGTAGAGCGCGAATAGTATCGGGAGCTGAATTACTAAGAGTAAAATTGGCGTCAGCGGATTTACTTGGTTCTTTTTATAGAGCTCCATGAGCTCTCTTGTTTGTGCCTCTCTATCGTTCTTGTGTTTCTCTTGGATTTTTTTAACTTCGGGCTGGATTTTCTGCGCAATTTTTTGGTGCTTGGCCGTTTTGTGAAAAAGCGGAAATAAAATAATTCGGACGATAACTGTTAAGAATATGATGGCGATTCCGAGATCACCGAAAGAGGCATGCTCGTAAAGCAGTACGAGCGCATTGAAAAGTGGTTGAGATAAGACTGTTCTAAAAAATCCTGAAATCATTTTCGCAATTTATCGAGCGCGGTGATAATCTCTTCCTTTAGGCCGGCGTTATAATCCGCGTCGTCAAGTTTATCAGAAGAACTCATTATAACAAGATAGTCGTTTCCCGGAGTATTAAGCACGTTACCGCTCTCGCGAAACGCGTCCATAATAATTCTTTTTGTCTTGTTTCTTCTCGTCGCCTTTTTGCCAGAGTTTTTTCCGACTATTACGCCAACCCTGCAGTGACGACGCGTGTTCGGGGACTTTTTTACAACAAAAAGCTTTCCGCTATAAGCGGTTTTTGCCTTGCGGGGAAAGTCCTGTACGGATACGCGGTATTTCTTCCCGAGCATTAGACGGTCAGTCGCGCCCTGCCCCTTGCTCTACGTCTTTTCAAAACATTTCGCCCCCCTGGACTACTATTTCTCTTTAAGAAGCCGTGGTTTCTCGCCCTTCTTCTTTTTTTCGGTTGGTATGTTCTTTTAGGCATAGCGAACTCCATTATAGACACCTGGAGTGAAATTGTTAAGTTCCTCGAGAAAAGTTGTCCACAGCAAACTAACAACTTATGGCACTGTCTTCTAGTTGACTTGGCCGCCCCGTCCGTTAAGATAGTCGTATGAATGATCGGGAAGAGCTTTGGCAAGCAGTGTTATCGGATATAGAGTTGAAGATCTCACGGCCCAATTTCCTCACTTGGCTAAAAAACAGCCGCCTTGTTGAAAACCAGGACGGCATAGCCATGGTAGCCCTCCCGAACAACTTCGCTAAGGAGTGGGTGGAAGTTAAATACCACAAATTAATCCTTGGATCTATGAGGGACTTGAGCGGTTCTATTAAAAAAGTCGAGTATGTTGTGGAGGGAAATCTCTCGAAAAAACCGCTGAGGCAAAAAATCGTAAAAAGAGCACCGATCGGTTTTGGCGATGGACAGTTAGCTTTTCAGGAAATGCGCGTCGACCCGAAAACAAACCTAAACCCGCGCTACACGCTGAATTCTTTTATCGTCGGTCCGTTCAACGAGCTCGCACACTCCGCAACCGCCGCAATTATTGAAAACGTTGGTGTCAAATATAATCCCCTATTCATCTACGGCGGCGTCGGACTGGGGAAAACCCACCTCATCCAAGCCGCGGGCAACGAAATTATGAGTCTTTACAAAGACGCGGTCCGTGTAAAATATGTTACCTCCGAAAAATTTACCAACGATGTGGTTTGGGCGATAAGAAATGGACGCGCAGAAGAAATTAAAAAGAATTATAGAGACGTCGATGTTTTAATAATTGACGACATTCAATTCATCGGCGGAAAAGAGAAAACCGAAGAAGAGTTTTTCCACACCTTTAACGCACTTCACGAAAATAACAAACAAATAATTATATCCTCCGACAGGCCGCCGCGCGCGATTCCTACGCTAGAAGAGCGGCTGCGATCCAGGTTCGAAGGAGGAATGATTGTAGATATAAGTTATCCCGAATACGAATCTAGGGTAGCCATAATTAAAACGAAGCTTCAAGAGCATGGCGTAGAGCTAGACGATAGCTCTATTGATATCATTGCAAAAAGGGTGCAAAAAAATATCCGAGAGATTGAGGGAATCTTAAACAAGCTGCTTTTTTACCAGACGACTTACAAAAAAGCACTCGATACCAACACGGTCGATCGAATAATAGCCGAAGCGACTCAGCAGTCTATGAACAAAGTTAGCCCGAGTCAGATTATTAAAGCTGTCTCCGCTTTTTTTGAAATTTCTTCGAATGATCTTCTGGGCCGCGCGAGAAACAAAGAGTTCGTAGAACCTCGTCAGATAGCAATGTTTCTATTCAGGGACATGCTAAGCATGTCTTACCCAGATATCGCAAATAGGGTCGGCAAGCGAGATCACACAACCGCGATTTACGCCTACAAAAAAATTGACTCTGGTATTAAGGGAAGCTCCGATTTAAGCCAAAAGATTATGATGATAAAAGAGGTGGTAAACAAAACTGTATAACCATGCTGATTTCTTGTGGAAACCCTGTGAAGAAAATAAAAACGCTGGCAATCTTTTTGCTCTTCTCCACAAACGCCCCGCAACAACGCACCAAATTTTCCACAGCTTACGAGATCATCGCAAAAGAAAACAGCGAGTAGCCATCGAGGAAAAACACGCTTATGCACAAAAACGAGACCGCACTACAATAACAACAAGAGATATAAAAATAAGAAAAGAAAATAAATTACAGTGAAACTAGTTTTATTAAAAAATAATTTAAAAAGCGGACTGGATACAGCAGGCAGAGCAATCGGCTCTAACCTAAACCTACCAGTTCTTGGAAGCGTTCTAATCAGGGCGGAGGGAAGCCAGATACAAGTTTCCGCGACGAACCTCGAGCTCGCTATCGTTAAAAACGTTTTCGGAAAGGTGATAGAGGGAGGCGCCGCGGTCGTGCCGTTTAATACCATTTCGAACATCGTGAATAATATCGCAAGCGAGCGAATCCACCTCGAAAAAACAAAGCAGGGGAACCTAGAGCTCAAGACCGACAACTACACAGCAACGATTCAGGGAATTGACGAGAAAGAATTCCCAATAATACCTAAGATAGAGAAAAAGAGCGGAGAGGTTCAAGTGGGCACGCAGGTTTTTAAAGATTCTCTCGCAAGAGTTGTAATCGCTGGGGAGGTAACCGACCTGAGACCAGAAATATCGGGCGTGCTTTTCAAGGGAGAGGCCTCGTCGCTAAGATTGGCCGCGACAGACAGCTTTAGGCTCGCGGAGGCAAAGATTCTTGGCAACCAAGTGAAGATGAAAGATAGAAAACCCTTTGAAGTAACAGTCCCCATAAAAACCTCCGAGGAGCTAGTGAGGGTTATAGACGACGAGGAGACGGTCTCTTTCTACATAGAGAACAACCAAATACTCTTCGAGACTGAAAGCACCGCGCTTATCTCGAGGCTTGTGGAGGGATCGTTCCCAGACTATGACCCCATTGTCCCGAAAGAGATAGACACAAAAATATCGATTAAGAAAGAAGAGCTAATTAATGCGCTAAAACTCGCGAGCTCATTTGCCAGCAAATCGAACGACGTAAGAGTAAAAACTAACGACAAAAAAGTTATCGAAATTTATTCGAGCGACAACGCAGTCGGCGAGAACAGATATTTAATCCCAGCGAAGATAGACGGCCCGGCGGTAGAGTCTATCTTCAACTGGAAATACTTATTGGACGGCGTTCGCGCAACGGTTGGAAAAGAGATAATGCTTGGGCTAAACGGCAGCGACAAGCCAGCCCTTATAAAGGACCCTGGCGATGATTCGTATTTCTATATTTTAATGCCGATAAAGCCCTCGTAAGGCACTACTTAAAAACGATAATACTCTCTTCGCCCCGAAGACCATCTTCATCCGTGACGCGCACAACTATAGAATTTTGAAGCACAAGAAGGCCCTGGTCTATTTCAACCCCATACGTGAAATCGCGATGTGGGACATCGGAGGTTTGTCCCACCAACTCCCCGTTTAGGTAAACCTCAATACTTGAGATGTCTTTTTCCGAGATAATTCTAAAACGCGCATCCACGGGGCCACTCACGAACGAGCCATTCTCCGGAGAGATAGGTTCTATTTCTATTTTTCCTTCCGCCGGTGGATTCTCAATAGAGGATTCATCTACGAGCTCGAATTTTCTTCTATCTACGCTGTTTGTCTGAAGCCAGCTTTGTACGCCAGTCTCCCAATTGGGAAATTGTGGGTCGTCACGGCGGCCGAGATAGTAAAGAATTGTATGAAGACTACCCTCTATAAGCTTGCCATTAAGCACTGGATTACTAGAAACAATAGGCACGGGCCTCTCAAAAGTTGATAACGGCTTGCCGGCAAGCGCCTTGGAGGCGAAGCTGTGCCACATAGGAACGGCCGCCAATATACTACTCCCCCTACTTGTGAGAGAATCTCTATTATTATTCCCGGCCCAAACACCGACAGCTAAGTTCGGAGTGTATCCGAACGCCCACGCGTCAACGTAGTCATTTGTGGTTCCAGTTTTAAGCGCGACCTGGTGTCCGGGGACTTGGGTTAATGGGAGACTAGCAGAGAAAAGCCCCGACCTAAGCTCAACACTCGATAGAATATCGTTTATAATGCGAACTTCGCGCGGGTCAACGGCCTGGACCCCATCGTCTTTATATTCTTCGAGAACCTCTCCTGCGGCATTCTCGACCCTTAAAACACTAACCGGCTTGCGATATACGCCATCTGCGGCAAGGGCCGCATATGCACCGGTAAGCTCAACTAGCCTCACTTCTCCGCCACCGAGGACGAGAGATAGACCAAGCCTGCTGGGGTCGTTCAAGGTTGTTATACCGAGCTTTGAAACCGTCTCTATGGTGTTGTTTAGCCCAGCGAGATAAAGAGTTTGAACGGCTGGGACGTTTATAGATCGAGCGAGAGCCTCCTTCATTACGACCGGCCCCGAGAACGTCTGGCTATAATTTTGTGGGTGATAACACGCAGGATTTCTGTTGCTGAAATTTACAATTCCAGGACATGAAACCGAAAACTCCGTTGGAACATCCCATATAACAGTGTCCGGAGTGAACCCTTGTTGCATGGCGGTTAAATACACAAAGGGCTTTATGGCAGACCCGGGTTGTCTTAGCCCCTGCGTTGCGACATTAAAGTTTCCTTCGAATCTGCAATTTGTCCCTGGGGTGCATCCCTCCGGGACCGGATCGCCAAAGTAGTCCTTAGACCCGACCATTGCGAGTATTTGTCCGGTCTGCGGGTCGATTGCAACAAGCGCGCCGTTCTCGCCCCCGTAGAGCTCGCTGTTCCTCTCAACGTTCGTTAAAACTGCATCCTCGGCGATTTCCTGGAGCTCTCGGTCTAGAGTCGTTATGACTTTTAGGCCGTCGATTCTAAGCGCATCCTCGCCGTATTTGTCGCGGAGGTAGTCCTGTATGTGTATAACAAAGTGGGGAGCAGAAATACCCGTTTCTGGTTGGTCTGCGATCTCTGGCATTACCTCCAATGCGGATTCGAGCTCGACATCGTCTATATAATCTAGCTCGCGCATACGCCGCAACACTAGGTTTTTTCTTTTCTCTAATTCGTCAACGTGGCTTCCCCATGGTGAGTAGTAGCTTGGTGATTGCGGAAGTGCGGCGAGGACCGCTATCTCGTTGAGAGTTAAATCTTTAGCGGATTTTTCGAAGAATATTCTAGAAGCGGCCTCTATTCCATACGCATTGTGGCCATAAGGAACCTGATTTAAATACAAATCTAGGATTTCGTCTTTTGTATATTCTTTCTCCAGCCTTACGGCGAGGACTAGCTCTTTTATCTTTCTCGAAATAGTTCGTTCGTTAGTTAGAAAGGTATTTTTGGCTAATTGTTGTGTGATAGTTGACCCCCCTTGCACGACTCTGCCTCTAATCAAGTTGACAACAACTGCCCTTGCGACACCGCGCCAGTCGAATGCCGGGTGTTCATAAAATGAATCATCCTCAATACTAATTGTGGCCTCCCGCACAAGGTCCGGAATGTCATCCGAGCTGATAATCGTCCTTTTCTCCTCTGCATATATCTCATAGAGCAGGGCCTCCCCCTCTCTGTCATAAATTTTCGTGGACTGCGAGACTTGAATGTCTGCAATCTCTCCGGGGTCCGGAAGAGACCTAACCGCATTAAAGAAAAAAACGAGAGTCGCTACAAAAAGACCACCAGCTGCGATCAGTAACTGGGCCCAGACTCTCTTTTGTCTTAACCACTTCCTCATATTCATAACTCACATTATATCAGTAAAAAAACAAACCGCCCCAGTAGGGCGGTTTGTTTTTACATATCGTCGGCTTCGTCCTCGTCCTCCACCTTCACCTCCTCGTCCGCGTCGTCAGATTCCGTGTCAGCCTCTTCCTCTTCGGAGTCGTCAGTCTCGCTTTCGTCTTGGGCGAGAATAATCTCTTGCGCTTCCAACATTTGAATATTTACTATAAACGACCTTTTTATTTACGGACGAAGTATATAGAAGGTTTGTTTTATGTCAACCCCATTATTTCGAATATTCGAACGAGGCTCTAATTGCCACGGCTAGGGCATCGGATATGTCATCGGGCCCGGCTATATCTTTCACCCCGAGAGTCATGGCCACAATTTTTTTGAGCGCTCTTTTATCACATCTCCCGTCGCCAGCAACCACACTTTTGATATCAGTCGGAGAGAACTCGAGGACTGGGACGCCAAGGCCCTCCGAAACAAAGACTATCACCCCCCTAGCCTCGGCAACAGCGAGTGCGGTCCTCTTATTTTTAGAAAAATATACCCGTTCAATGCCTACGACGTCCGGTTTGTATTTTTTTATCAGAGCCCTAATCTCATTCCCAATATAAACCAACCGCCCGGTTGAGTTTTTGCTTTTATCTCCGATAAGCCCGTATGCCACGGCCCTGATTCCACGATCTTTTTCTATCAAGCCATAACCAACCCTCACGGTACCTGGATCTATTCCCAGAATAATCATTATTGCTGCTGTTTAATGGAGGTATAAACAGCAAGGATGTCGTCCATTTCTTCCAGCTCGTCCTGTAATGAGAAGATTTTATTCCCAATTTCCTCCGAAACCTCCCGGGGAAACTTTGCTGCATACTCACCATCTTTTTTTTCGAAGGACCACGCTAAGCCCCCCTGCTCAGCGATTTTGGAATCGTACTTTTTTAGAATCACCCGAACCTCCCCGATAGTTCTATTCTTGTTGTCGGTTGCACCCTCAACAATAACTCCAATTCCATCCGGACCATAGGCCTCTATAAGTATGGGCTCGAGGTCCCCGCCCCCCTCGGCTTTTTTAATGGCCCTTTCTACGTTCACTTGTGGCATGTTTTGTTTTCTAGCTCGGTCAATCGCGCTTCGCAAGGTGGGGTTGAATTGCGGATCTGATCCATGGCGCGCGGCAATTGCAATCTCTTTTGCTAGCTTTGAGAAAAGCTTACTCTTGCCACTATCCTCGGTCGCTTTCTTGTGTTTAATTTTTGACCACTTATTATGCCCCGACATTATTTTGCAATTTGATATGTCCAAACATATTATAAGTTAGAGCTATGAGATTTAGTAGGAACTCCGTCCCAGGGCAAATCGAAATCGCAAAAAGAGAAAGCGAGGAGCGTGATGCTATGAGACGCGCTAAAGAAGAGGGAGTGCTGTATCTGAAAGACGCCGCAGCCCCGATTAGAGAAGCGCTTATCGTTCTTCCGGAAGAGGTCGCCAGGGAAGCTCGGGTGGCGGTGGTAGGGAGAGACGGCAACGAGATAACTGTGCTGGCGGAGACAACGAGGAACGGCAAAACCAACGAGGCCATAGAGTCTCTAAAGAAAGAGGGATTTACCCCCACTGTTTTTATAACAACGAAGACGAAGCTTGACGAGATATGGGAGAAATACTCATTAGCGAAAAGTGGAGATGAAAGAAGTGAAGTTTCGGAAGAAGTAAGGCTCGAGGAAAATACAATCGAAGAAATAAGAAGAAAGGTTAAAGACAAAAACGACGTAGCCGAGTTTTTCAAAAAAGCCGATCCAAAAACGGCCACCAGCACACTACTTGGCTATGTTCTGGGAGCAGCACTTAAGCTAAGAGCATCAGATATTCACATTGAGCGCAAAGCTGAGAAGAAATCGCTCCTCCGGTTTAGAATCGATGGAGACCTAAAGGACATAACAGGTTTTGAAGAAAGACAGTCAGAGCTTCTCATAAGCAGAATCAAGCTTCTGGCCGGTCTGAAATTAAACGTTAGGGACACAGCCCAGGACGGCAGATTTACAATAAAGAGCGCAAGCGGCGCAATAGAAGTAAGAGCGTCTGTTGTCCCGGCGGAGTTCGGTGAGGCTGTTGTAATGAGAGTACTTGACCCGAGCGTAATAGCACTTGAGCTAAAAGACTTGGGCCTAAGAAAAGACGACGAAGAATTGATAAAAGAAGAGCTTAAGCGCCCGAACGGAATGATTCTCGTAACTGGCCCAACCGGCTCTGGAAAAACGACGACGCTTTACGCTTTTTTGAAGAAACTTCACACGGAAAAAATAAAAATAATCACAATCGAAGATCCAATCGAGTATCACATCGATGGGGTCGAGCAGACGCAAACAGACAAAGAGAAGAATTACACATTTGCTTTGGGCCTAAGGTCAATTCTAAGACAAGACCCGGACGTAATTTTGGTCGGGGAGATTAGAGACACAGAAACGGCCAAGGTGAGCATCGATGCCGCGCTAACCGGACACCTAGTCTTATCTACTCTTCACACAAATAACGCCGCAGGAGCAATACCAAGACTAACGGATTTAGGAGTGAGATCATCGACGATAGGCCCCGCAGTGACACTTGTAATAGCCCAGCGGTTGGTTAAAAGACTTTGTGAATCATGTAAAAAGATGGTTGCGGTGGACAAAGAGCTACAAGCGAAAATAGATAAATTTAAAAAGGACTTGCCGAAAAGAGTGGCACGTGAGAGTATGGAGGTGGGCTTGCACAAGGCTGTAGGATGCGACCTGTGCGACGGCGGATTTTTAGGAAGAATAGCGATAATGGAGCTCCTCGAAGTGAGTGACGAGATAGATTCTTTGATAAGAGAAAAGACCACAGAGCACGACATAGAAGCTATGGCCATCGAAAAACAAGGTATGGTTTTAATGCAGAAAGACGGGATTGTAAAGGCACTTCAGGGCATAACCACCCTCGACGAGATTGAGCGGGCCACTGGCCCCATTGAATGGTAAAAGGCAGAGATCTGCGGGTAAAACTAAAAACTATAGATTTTGGAATGACCCAAAAATGTATTCCCTCTGAGGATTAGCCAAGCCGGAGCTGAGCTGTCCTAAAAGCTAGGAGAGAACACAATTTATACCCGCAGATCTCTGCCCATGCCGACTTTATAACATAATTTACAAACACTGTCAATAATGGCTGACAAAAGCAAACAACATAATGAAGATCAGAGCATAGATACCATCCTTCGACCGGAGAGCTGGTCTGATTATGTGGGGCAGGAAAAAGTAAAGAGGAACCTTCACATAATTATCGAAGCCGCGAAAAAGCGGAACGAACCAATCGATCACCTTCTTTTCTATGGGCAACCTGGGCTCGGGAAGACCACGCTCGCAAGGCTCGTGACTCGCGAAATGGGCGCGAGTATTAAAGTTACATCTGGTCCCACAATTGAGAGGGCCGGAGATCTCGCAGCGATTCTCAGTAACCTAGAAGAGAACGAAATACTATTTGTAGATGAGGCCCATAGGTTAAATAGGATGATAGAAGAAATTCTCTATCCGGCCATGGAGTCGAGAAAACTTCACATTGTTATAGGTAAGGGGCCAGGGGCGAGAAGCGTCACGCTTGATTTGCCACCGTTCACTTTGATTGCCGCTACGACGAGGGTCAATCTTCTTTCTGCGCCGCTTAGAGCTAGATTCGGAGCAACTTTTAAGCTCGATTACTATGAGGAAAAGGATATCGAAGAAATAATTAAGCGCTCAGCAAAAATTTTGGGTGTGGGTATAGACACAGAAGCAATTGAAATTTTGGCAAAGGCATCGAGATTCACGCCGAGGACCGCGAATCGTTTGCTAAAACGAGCTCGTGATTATATAGAAGTGCACAATGAGAAAAAAGTTACGGGAGATATCGCAAGGAAAACCCTCGAGTTTCTTGAGATAGACGAGCTGGGGCTCGAGAATTACGATAGAGCCTTCTTGAAGGCGATAATAGACAAATTCGATGGCGGCCCCGTAGGAATTAATACAATAGCGGCTGCGCTAAACGAAGACAGGGGGGTGGTGGAAGATGTATATGAGCCGTATCTTATGAGAATCGGATTTCTGCGCCGCACTCCAGGAGGACGTGTTGTTGAGAGAGCCGCCATAGAGCACTTGGGAGGCGTGGCGAAAGCCAGGCTTCTTTAGATGGTCTATCTCAAGGAGATTTTACCGAAC
>Ga0209342_10000136_pt1 | contig 76178 bp, 70 predicted proteins | sample RifCSP16_2_FD_184023 | JGI IMG/M metagenome (GOLD analysis project Ga0209342, IMG submission 184023) | Soil microbial communities from Rifle, Colorado - Rifle CSP2_sed 16_2 (SPAdes) (version 2) | ecosystem: Environmental > Terrestrial > Deep subsurface > Rock core/Sediment | place: Rifle... | reverse complement strand
CGACATGGCAGCCCCGAGGTCGATGTTCACGGCCCAGAGGTTGACTCCGAAACCGGCCGTGTACACCGGCCCGATGTCCTCATTGGCTATGTTCTTGTATATTCCGCCCCGGAGCTGGAGGAAGTTGAAGAGGTTGCCCTCGATCCCCGCGCTGATTATCCTTGAGGTGCTGGTGCCGGAGACGGTCGTCTCGTTTTCGGTCAAGTCAATGTCAGCGGCCAGTATGAGCGAGCCGAACGGCCTGTAGGCAACGCCAGCCCTGACCTGAGGCTCTTCTTTTATGCTGTCCTCGCCGCCCGGCGTCAGCGGCAGCATGTCAAACGACGGAGAGTTCACATTTCTGGCAACTACGCCGAACCTCAGCTTGTCGCCGAACCTGTAGAGCGCGCCGAGGTCGATGCCGAAGTTATTGCTGTCCGCGTAAGTGTCGGTTGCCGTATTGAGCGCATCGCCGAAGTCGGTGTTGAATACGGGCACTTCCGTGTTATAGACGCGGGCCTTCATGAATTTGATGTTGCCGCCGACAGCGAAGTCGTCGGTTATCTTCCTTCCGTAGGTAAGCGGTACCTCGGCCACGGCTATGCCCCTGAAAAGGAGCTTTGATTCGTTCTGGTCGATGGTGCCGCCTGTGCCGCCGCCGTCCGTTGCCGCGGCGTCAACCACTGTGGCGACATTCTGCACCTGCGTGACCACTTCAGAAGAAGCAGGCACATCCCCGGGAGGCAGGCTGTCAATACCGTTCTCAACGATGTTTATGAAGTCGGTCGCCTGTACAGAGGTCCAGCCGAGGCCTGTCAGGAAGGTCTCGAGCTGGGTCCTCTCGGGCGCGGTGAAATAGCCCGTTGTCGTGGTACACGCGCCGGGGGCGCAGCCGTAAGTCGTCTCGTCAGTTACCTCAGCGATAGTAAATGTCGCAGTCCCGTCATTGGTCGGCCCTATGTTCACAAGGTCGAGGTCTCCCTTGGCGGAGATATCCGTGAACGCGTATCCGGCAAGGCCGAAGTGGCCGACCTGCGTCCTCAAGCCGCCGTTTACGGTAATCGTGAGCGCGCGGTCCGGGTTGTCGTCGAAGGTCTTGAGCTGGCTGACCATCTCAATGAAGTCAGGCATCTCGGCGATAGTGACATCTCCACCTGTGAACTGGTTGAAGTCTATCCGGGAGATGATATCTACCTGCTCACCGAGGTCTTCGTGCACCTGCGCGCCGAAGCCAGCGTCAAGCACTGCGCTCCAGGTCCTTTTGCCGTACTCCCCGCCTGTGCTGTCCTTGAAAAAGCCGAAGGCGGCCGGGTTCCAGTAGCTCGCGGTAGCGTCATTGGCAACAGCCACGCCAGCGCCTCCCATGCCTAATGCCCTTGGCCCGACTATCGTCCACTCCCGGGCCTCCGAGGAGGACGCGACCACGAAAGTTGTTGAAAACAGAATTGAAGCCAACAGAAATCTTTTCAGCATCTTTTAAATCCTCACCTTTGATTTTGTTTTAGCGGGGCATTTCCTTTATAAGGACGCTCATTACATCCTTAGCCATATTGCTCAGGTTGGGCTTCATTATGGTGTAGTCCTCAGTTACTTCGTGGTTCGCCTTCCAGACGAGCTGGCCGTTCTCGGCATTGACGAGCTTCACGCCCAGGCCGACCCTTGCGACCTTGTTGCCCTCAGACCTGCCGTAGCCCCATGAGGTGACATAGGTCAGGAAAAGCGCCTCGGTATTGACCGTGGTCTTTATCCTGGCGGCGGCCTGCGTATCAGCCACGCCTATGGTATTGAGCTTCTGGATGAACGAGGAGACATCGTTTGCCAGTTCGGTCGACCCGGCAACCTGGGTTTTTATGCTCGTGCTGTCAATGACATTCTCGAAATAACCTGTCTTCAGGAGGCTGCTCGATATGACCTGTTCGATGATGTCACGGCTTGATTCGTACTCGCCAACTGTGGCGGGCATGACGGCTATAGTCTTTGGGTGAAAATCCTTTGCCTCAGGGTTGACCTGGCTGAAGTTCACGCCGGCGCAGCCGCTGAGGATTGCGGCGAACAAAAAGAGCACTACCTTTCTCATCAAAACCTCCAGTTGCTTGATAAAGACCCAGCCATATATATCGGCAGATGCGGCCGTCTTTTTAGGGCTAAAATCAACTTTTCCGTAAGACGCGGTCAGATAATTTTCTATTGAGTATGATTTTCGAAAAAACTATACTGTTATTCATGGAATTCAACGACGCGTACGCCAGAATAAGCGCTCTCAGGACAAACCTGGAGCGGGTCATAAGGGGGAAAAGAGAGGTTATAGACCTCGCGATATCGGCCCTGCTCGCCAGGGGCCATCTCCTTATCGAGGATGTCCCGGGCGTTGGCAAGACAACGCTTGCCCACGGGCTTGCCAAGTCGATTAACTGCTCATTCCAGAGGATTCAGTTCACCAGCGACCTGCTGCCCTCGGATGTCATCGGGGTGACCGTCTATAACCAGGCGGCGCATTCCTTCGAGTTCAGGCCCGGGCCGGTCTTCGCGAACATAGTCCTTGCCGACGAGATAAACAGGGCGACCCCGAAGACCCAGAGCGCGCTTCTGGAGGCCATGAACGACCGCCAGGTGTCGGTCGACAAGGAAACGCACCGCCTGCCGAGCCCTTTCATGCTCCTTGCCACCCAGAACCCTTTAGAATTTTCAGGCACATTCCCCCTGCCCGAATCCCAGCTTGACAGGTTCACCATGTGCCTCAAGATGGGCTACCCTGATGAAAAAGACGAGCGATTGATAATCAAATCGCTCAAATCCCCTCGCGTGATGGACTCTATTACCCCTGTCCTTACGACCGCTGACATAGAATCCCTTCAGGAGCTAGCGGAAAAGGTCAGGGTCGATGAAGACCTGGTCGGTTATATACTGGCCATATCGAACGCGACCCGCTCGCACAGGGCCATAAGGCTCGGCGTGAGCCCCAGGGCGACCATGACCATTTACAGGGCGGCGCAGGCATTCGCTCTCACCTCAGGAAGGGATTACTGCATACCCGACGACATAAAGTATCTTTGCGCCCCGGTGTTCGCCCACAGGATAGTCACGGCCGCCAGGTGCATCGACCAGGGAATGGAAGCGGCTCAGTCCATTCTGGATGAAGTCCTCTCGAACATAGCGGTCCCGGTATAAAATGTGCGCCTGGCCGGAAGGCTCTTTAAAATGGGCAACAGCGTGAACGGAAAAAGGCGCGCCCGCTTCAAATTCCCAAGGTCCCTTTCCGTCACAAGGGAGGGGAAGTGGTACATTGGCGTACTCATCCTCATAGGAATAGCTGCGATAAACACCGGCAACAACCTCCTGTACCTCGTAGTCGCTACCCTTCTTTCCCTTATCATCATCTCCGGAATAATGTCTGAATCGACACTGCGGGGCATCAAAGTACAAAGACACCTGCCGCCCTTTCTATTCAAGGGAACGCCTTCAAGGGTCACCCTCAAGATAAGCAACGGTAAAAAACACTTCCCCTCTTATTCTTTCACAATCACGGAATTAGACGGCCCATCTGCCGAGGCTTATGTGCTGAAGCTCGGTCCAGGAGAGACGGCGAGCGTATCCGCTGAATACTCGTTCCAGAAGCGCGGCGTCCACAGGCTCTCCGGCCTCAAGGTCTCGACAAGGTTCCCGTTCGGCCTTTTCACAAAGGGAAAAGAGGAGCTGGCCGAGGACGAGGCGCTCATACTGCCTTCCATCGAGAAAGGGAAGCTTACTCTAACAGGCAGACAGCCCCGGTCAGCTGGCGCGAGGACGCTGTCGGGAAAGGGCATCGGGGTCGGGCTTTATGGCCTGCGCGAGTACACGCTGGTTGACGACGCGCGCCACATCCACTGGAAGTCAGCCGCGCGCTCTGAACGGCTCCTTTTGAAAGAGTTCGAGAGGGAGTCGAATGCGGTGGTAATAGTGGTCTTCGAGAACACAGGCCCGGCAAGTGAGTTTGAAGACCTTGTCGATGAGGCAGCCGGCACAATCAACGCATATATCGAAAAAGGCTTTTCCGTAGGATTAAGGACAGTCTCATCCGAGATACCTCCAGCGCCGGGCCGCGAACAGCTCATCAGGCTGCTCCGCGAGCTGGCCATCATAAGCCCGGAGCCCGGACAGGGCAGAGCGTCCGTCAAAGTGGTACGCTTATGACAGGACATATCCTTACCCTCACCTCCTTCATGGCCTTTTTAGGCTTATGGGCTTTTGGATTGTCAGGAACGGCAGGCCCATTTTTGCTTGTTGTCATGACCGTCGCTTACGCAATCGGTCTTTCTTTGAGCTTCAGGAAAACTTTTCAGCTGTCCACCGCTGCCTGGAACATCATCGCCGCGCTTGTCTTCATTCTGTTCCTTGCAGACTATCTGGCCTTTTCCAGAGATTTCATAACAGCCGCTTCAAGGCTTCTGGCGGTCCTTCTTGGCTTGAAGCTCTTCGACCTCAGAAAAAACAGGGACCACCTGTTGTCCTATGCCCTTGTCTTTTTCCAGACGCTCGCCGCCGCGGCCTCGACCGTGAGCCTCGCCTTTTTCGCCCTGCTCGCTCTGTTCGTAATGGCCTCGATATGGGCGATGATAATATTCAGCGTATCGCGCGACATGGAGGCAGCGCGCAAGGCACCAACGGTTTCCAACCTTTTCGGCATGCGTTTTTTTACCATAGTGGCCGCCATCTCGGCCCTGAGCCTGATCATGTCGCTGGCCCTGTTCTTTTCCATACCAAGGATGGGGGTCGGGATATTTGAGAGAAAGTCGCTCAATACCGTAAAGACAGCGGGCTTTTCTGATACCGTTGATCTGGGCTCGCTGGGCCCTGTAAAGGGAGACTCTACAATTGTCATGCGGGCCGAGTTCCCCGGCGGCAGGCCCTCCAGGGCCGTCTACTTCAAAGGCGCAACCCTCGAAAACTACGACGGCAGGAGCTGGAGCGCTGACCGGGGGCGAAGCTTCATAAAGCGCGCAGGCACGGAAGGGTTTGTGATCGGCCCGGGCCAGGGACGGACAACTCAGATTGCCGTGCTCCTCGAACCACTCGACACGGAAGTGCTCTTCACGGTCCCGAATGTCTACAGGCTCGAAGGCTCTTTTCCCTCTGTCTGGGCCCAGCGCACAGGCGTCATAAGGCTCCCTTCGGTTCCGTTCTCAAGGGTCGAGTACAGGATGTGGACTGACCTGTCCAGGGTTAACAGCGATGAACCTGCCCCGAAAGGCCCGGTCAACTCCCGGTACCTCGATTCAAGCTCTGAAGGGCAGAGGGTAAGCGCGCTCGCGGCCGATATCGCGAAAGGCCAGAGCGCCCTTGAAAAAGCCAGGGCCATAGAACAGCACCTGAAGGCCAATTACAAATATACGCTTTCCCCGCGAAACAAAGGCGGGAGCGGCCCGCTGGAGGATTTTCTCTTTTTCTCGAAGGAAGGCTACTGCGAACAGTTCGCGACATCGATGGTCATGCTGCTGCGAGCCGCCGGTATCCCGTCGAGGCTTGTCACAGGATTTTTAGAGGGCGAATGGAACGGGCTCGGGAACTACTTCATTGTAAGGCAGCAGGACGCGCACAGCTGGGTAGAAGCCTATATCGAAGGCACGGGCTGGGTAAGATACGACCCAACCCCTTCGGCCCCTGCCCCACCATACAGGCCCTCTGCCGTCTGGCTGTATCTCGACCTTGTAAGGCTCAAATGGAACAGGCACATAATACAGTTCTCGTTCGCTGACCAGAGGAGGATGGCCCTTTCCGCTGAAAGGAGCGCGGCCACAGTGATGGAGGAGATAAAAAAGGCGTATCGGACAAGGAAAGCGCCTGACATGGGAAAGGCCGCGCCCATTGCCGCCCTGTTGGCTGCCGTCATCCTCACGGCGTTTCTTTTGAGACGACGCTCCTTAATCAAGAAGACCCGCCCAAGGGGGCCGGGCTTTTACTTTGATATGCTCAAGGCGCTTTCCGCCAGGGGATTTTTGAGGAGGATCGATGAGACCCCGCTTGAATTCGCTGAAAGGGTTGGAGACCAGCGGGTCACGGATATAACGGAGGCGTTTCTCAAGGAACGGTACGGTCACGGAAAGACTCAAGCAGCGGAGCTGGAAAAGATAAGAAAGGCAGTCAGGGAGTTGAAGAAGGGGTAGTCTCTTTTTCCTTTTCAAGGGCGGCCTTCAGATGGCGCTGCGCCTGCAGGCTGGTGCTTATCGCTTCCAGGAGCTTTTTTATCTCGATGGGCTTTGCCACATAGCCGTCAAAGCCCTGGCGCAGGATCTTATCCTCTTCCCCCCTCATGGCCGAAGCCGTCAGCGCGAGGACCGGGATGGCCTTGTTCCGCTCATCGGATTTGATTATCCTCGTGGCTGTTATGCCGTCCATGCCCGGCAGGTGCAGGTCCATCAGAATAATGTCGGGCCGCTCCGCTGCTAGGGATGTTATCGCTTCGGTGCCGCTCCCGGCCTCTATTATCTCGTACCCGTTCATGGTAAGTATCTCTTTTACGAGCACCATATTCATATGGTTGTCTTCGACAAGGAGAACTTTTTGTCCGCTTCCCTGCATACCGCCCCCTCCTGTCACTGGATTGGCCCGTCCTTTATCTGAAGCTTGTGCAGGACAGTGAGGAGCATCTCCCTGTTCACGGGCTTTTCCATGTACTCGACGGCCCCGAGCCTCAGTCCCAGCTCCCTGTCGTCTACCGCGGATATGATGACGACCGGGATATCGGCGGTATCCGGGTTGCCCTTCAGTTCCTTCAGGACCTCCCAGCCGTCCATCATCGGAAGCGTTATCCCCATTATTATGGCAAATGGCTTCTGTTCCTGCGCCTTTCTGAGGAGGTCCAGGCCGTCGGAAGCGGTAAAGACCTCAAATTTGTCTCCGGCCAGATATATCTCGAGCAGGTGGTTAATGTCCTGCCCCTCGCTGCCAACCAGCACAAGAGGGCGGGCAAAGCCGCCCGTTATTGCAAGCGGTCTCGTTGTCATGACAGGCATGTCTATCTCGTCGGTGCCCTGGGGAAGCTTCACGCTGAAGAGCGAGCCCCTGCCTGGCTCGCTCTCGACCCAGATCGAGCCGTTATGCAGCTCGACAAGCCGTTTAGTGAGCACCAGCCCGAGGCCGGTGCCGCCGTACTCCCTTGTTATGGACGAGTCTATCTGCTCGAACTCTTTAAAGAGCCTCCCCTTGTCCTCGCCCTTTATGCCGATGCCCGTGTCGCTTATCCGGAAGACTATGAACCGTTCGACGCTCATGCCCGAAGGCTCTTCCATGGTCTCCCAATCCACTTTTATGGTGCCGCCATGGATATTGAACTTCACCGCGTTCGACAGGAGGTTCAGCATGACCTGCTTGAACTTGGCCTTGTCCGCCCTGAGCTTCGGTGACGCTGGAACGGACTTCGACTCGATGACGATGTTCTTCTCATGGGCAAGCGGCTTTATTATGCCAAGGAGCTCTCCTAAAACCTCCATGACAGAAAAGTCCTCTTTCACGACATCCATCCTCCCGGCTTCTATCTTGGAGAGGTCGAGGATATTATTTATGAGCTGAAGAAGGTGGCTGCCGCTGGAGTGGACATACTCGACATACTGCGTCTGGCGCTCGTTCAGGTCGCCGAAGGCCTTTTCCTGCAGAAGCTCGGAGAAGCCTATTATGGAGTTGAGCGGCGTGCGCAGCTCGTGGCTCACATTGGCCAGGAACTGGCTCTTCATGCGGTTCGCCTCCTGCAGCTCCATATTTGCGAACTCGAGCTCTATCTTGTTCTTCGACAGCTCCTCGTTTGCCTGCCGGAGCGCGTCGGTCCGCTGTGAGACTTTCTTCTCGAGCGTGTTGTAGTAGTTCTCGAGGCTTTCAGCCATCCTGTTGAACTCGGCCGCGAGGTTTCCAATTTCGTCTTCGGCAGCAACAGGGACCCGCTGTTTCAGATCCCCCTGCCCGATCTTTTTCGCCGAGTCCTCGATCGCCAGTATGGGTTTCACGAGAGAGCGCGTAAGCGTTAGCCACAGGCCCCCCGCGACTATTATGGCCAGCAGGGTGAACGCGAAGGTCACGATTATAATGAGCTTGGCGAAGAAATCACTTTCCTTATAGGCGGTGTAGGCCGTATCCCGCTCCTCTTTCAGGAGCTTTTTCAAAGAGGTGACGGAATCCGTGAAGCTCTTGTTGCCTTCCATCCTGATGATGCTCAGCGCGGCGTCCCGTTCCCCCATCCTTGATATCTCTTCCACGCGCTCGTGTATGGCCCAGTACCGGTCGAGGTTCGCGAGCAGGTCAGCGTAAAGGTTCTCCTGGCCGCTTGCCACGCCCATGACCTTATATTCGCCAAGGAGCTTTATTATCTTGTTCCTGTGCTCGTCCACGGAACCTTCGAGGTACGCCTTGGACGACGGATCGCTTATGATGGTGTGGAGGAACATCTCCTGGCGCGCGGAAAGAAATTCGTTCTCGACCGAAGAGAGCGTCTCGGCCCTCTTGAACGAATCGATGTACAGGCGCTTGGTGACATTGGCGAGCTGGCCTGCGTTGTAAAGGCCGACCAACCCGCCCACTCCCATCATGAAAAGGAGGAACAGGAAGACCACGGCGAGCTTGTTCGATATGCTGAGGCTGTAGAATATCTTTTTCATCAGGTTCTTCCGCCTGGGGCCTCGGCGGTCCCGGTCAGGTCTTCGTATAAAAGGGCTACATTGGATATCTCGCCGCCGGCGTCATACAGCGGGAAGCTTCTTATTCGAAGCCTCACCGGCGCCATCGTGATGCCAAGCGCCCTGGAAGACATTGGGCTGTAGTTTATGATGAACTCCGTAGAGTACCCCTCGTATGATTTGCGGATCGTAGTGAGTATGCCCTGGGAAGCGAGCAACTCGTCCTCGAATACGCTGTAGGCACAAGGCTCCATGCCGGGGTCGGCCCCTAACATGCGCCTTGCCTGCGCGCTCATGAGAGAGCACCTGCCGTCAGAGGCGAACACCGCAAGTCCCACGGGCAGCTGGGCAAGGAGCCTTTCGAAAAACTTCCTCGTGGAGTGCTCCCTCTGGAAAAGGTTCGAGTGGCCGGAAGCGACCGCGATAGAGGCGGCGACGGCCTCGAAAAACCTGAGCTGCTCTGAATTGAACCTTTCGGGGTTCCTGTACGCGACCAGTAGAAGACCGGCCGCTTCGTTATTATAAACGAGCGGGACAGAGGCGGCAAGCTGAGCCCCCGCGGCCATCAACGCGCCCCTGAGCGGCTCTTCCAGCATGGCGATATTATCAAGGACAGCACTGCCTGAGCCGGGGCGCCCTCCGGGAAAACCACCAAGAGTTCCAGCTTCCCTTGCGAACCTGTCGTCAAGGCCCGCCGTGGCCTTGAGCTTCAAAAGCCCGCCTTCGAGCATGTAGACCGCGCCTGAATCGGCTGAGGCCGCGGCTGCCGCCTCGCCCAATGCGTACCCGAAGACCTCGTTCTGTGAAAGAGACCTTCCCGCGAAGGACATTATCGAAGCCAGGGCGACGATCTGGATGGATTTTTCCTGGAGCGTCGTCTGCATGCCCGCGCATTCGAGGGCCTTGAGGTTCATTCTCTTGTCAATTGACTCGGCCATCAGGTTAAGCTCAGCGCCAAACGCTCCCATAGCGCCGGAGCCCTCCTGGAAGCGCGCCCCGCTGTCTCCGGCAAGGATGCGCCTGACCACTATCGAAGCCTTTGAGAGCGGCGAGATGACCTTCTTGTAATATACGAGGCTCATGACGAGCATCAGCAGGACGAACCCTATGATGGTCCTCAGGGCAAGCGATTTGGATTCGTTGAAGACTGCATGGCGCCTCTCGGACAGGGCCGCAATCAGCCTTTCGGCCTTTTCATTGGCCAGGACCGTGTTCATGTCGACGGCGTTGTGGATGAGCATGACCTCGTCTTGGGTCATGGCGTCGTTGAGCCTTTTTATCTCGGCCTTGATGGTGACCCAGTCATCAGACATGGTCCGCATGCCCTCGGCGAGGATAGCGTCTTTTTTCCAGACCTCACTGTACTTCGGGTTCTCCACGAGTCCGGTTATGTTCTCGTTCATGGCCGCGACATCGCCCTTTATCAGCTCTATTGTGCCGCCCTCGAACCTGCGAGCGACAGTGAACATGTCGATGAGATACTCGAGCTTCGTGATAGCTACCCTGACGGAGGTTATGCGCGAGCTCATCTCGTCATAGAGCTCGACCTTCCTGGACTTGGCAAGGAAGGTCTGGTAATCGATTATCGCGACGATGAACAGGATGGAAAGAGTTATGAAGAACTTCTGAAAGCTGGATAGGCTTTTGAAAGGTGATTTCATATAATCCCTGGCAGGAGGGCCTGGGAGCTGGCTTCCCTGCCGCTTTTAGGCTGTCAGATGAGGCTACCTCTAAAAATTGCTCTTTTTCCTGACCTCTGTGTCAGGGCGTAAATAAAAATGCTCACATATTCTCATATATGCTGCGCTTTTTATTTCCACCCTTCCTTGACTTCAGAAAAAATATCTGATTTTTAGAGGCAGCCATGATTCTGAAGCCCCAGACGGGTCACTTCAGAAGCCTGTGGACATTCTTCTGGAAATCCTTGAGGCGTATCGGCTTGGGAAGGCAATAGTCGGCCCCGCACTGGATTATCCTTTCGATATCGTCAGTGCCATAGGCCGTAACGGCGAGTATCTTGATGTCTTTCGTGCTCTTGTCCTGCTTGATACGCCTGCACACCTCGAACCCGTCCAGCTTTGGCATCCTGATATCCAGGACCATCAGCTCGGGCTTGAAATCGCCGACCTTTATGAGCCCTTCATAGCCGTCTCCGGCGGTCTCTATGAGGAAGACGCCCCCCATTGACTCAAGGGCGCCTTTCACGAACTCGACGACATCATGCTCGTCGTCTATTATGAGCACCTTGTGCCTGGCCGGGAAGACCTCTTCTTTTATCTCCAACTTGTATCTGTCCAGAAAGGACATGAAATCGGCCCTGTTTACGCGGAAATGCCCGCCCGGAGTCCTGAACGCCAGGAGCTTGCCGGATGCGATCCACTTCTTGACCGCGTTAATGGTCACATGGCAGAAGGCCGCTATTTCGCCGGTAGTATATGGTTTTCTGTCTTCGTTCATTTCCGTTTAACGGCAAAGCCGAGGGTAAGGCAACTGGTGTGGAATGGCTAAAAGGTTCTAATTTTTATATTAATTAATCTTATCTTTAAAGAAATTTAAGGTCAAGTCTTTTTCTCTGGCCTGAGCTACTCAACGCTGTTCAGGTCAGGGCCGATTTCAATGTTGACCTTCACGGGGACCTTGAGCACAATTACGCCTTCCATCTCCGTTTTAACCATCTCCTTCAACTCCTGCAACTCTTCAACGGCAGCTTCAAAGATAAGCTCGTCGTGTATCTGAAGGAGCATACGGGAGCGCATGCCGCCGAGCCTGCCCCATAACTTTATCATGGCGGCCTTTATCATATCCGCGGCAGAACCCTGTATGGGCGTATTTATGGCAAGCCTCGCTCCAAGCCTCTGAGTGGACTCCACCGGGCTTTTAAGCTCGGGGATGAACCTCCTCCTGCCGAAAAGCGTCCTTGTCGAACCCCGCACGGCAGCCTCAGCCACGGTGCTGTCCATGAACTCCTTTACAAGCCTGTAACGGTCAAAGTACCTGTTTATGTACTCGGATGCCTCTTTCATGGATATTCCGAGCTCGGTTGAAAGGCCCCACGGGCCCATTCCGTAGATAATGCCGAAGTTAATGGCCTTGGCGCGCCTTCTCATCTCGGAAGTCACAAGCCCGGGCATCACGCCGAAGACCTCGGCGGCGGTCCTTTCGTGTATGTCCTCGTCCTTCTGGAACGAGTCGATGAGAATAGGGTCGCCGGACATGTGCGCCATTATCCTGAGCTCTATCTGCGAGTAGTCGGCGGAAAGGAAGGTAAAGCCTGCATCGGCAACGAAAGCCTCCCTTATGCGCCCTGCCGCTTCTCCCCTTATGGGTATGTTCTGAAGGTTGGGCCTTGAGCTCGAAAGCCGCCCGGTTGCCGTGACCGTCTGGTTGAACGAAGTATGTATGCGGCCCGTGGACGGGTCAATCAGAGCGAGAATGGCGTCTACATAGGTCGATTTGAGCTTCGATAACTGGCGGAAGCCTATTATGAGCCTTGGCACATCATGTGCCTGGGCAAGCTGCGTCAACACTTCCTCGTCGGTGGAATAGCCGGTCTTGGTCTTTTTCACGGGCTTCAGGCCCAGCTTCTCGAAAAGCAGCTCTGAGAGCTGCTTGGGCGAGTTTATGTTGAACTCCATCCCTGCGGCGGCGTAGATCTGGCTCTCCATTGAAACGAGCTCGACCTCTATCTCCCTTGAAAGGGTTGAGAGCTTATCCCTGTCCACCCTGATGCCGAAAGCTTCCATCCCGGCAAGAACCTTCGCAAGGGGGAGTTCCATCTCCGTGTAAAGGCCGGACAGACCATATTCCTCAAGCTCTTTCTCAAGTATCTTCCTTAACTTCATGATAATGGTAGCTTTTTTACATTCAGCTACAGTCTCAACGCGGATATCGGCCCCGTCCCTCACCTCTTCAGGAGATATGCCCAGGAGGTCATAGCCGAGAAAGCCCACTGTGTGCTCAGGCCTTGAGGGGTTTATGAGATAGGAAGCCAGGGAGATGTCCAGGCCTACTCCACGCACCTCAATCCCAAATTTGCCTGCCCACAGGTACAGCGCCTTTGAGTTGTCCGTATGCTTTATCTTTGTCTCGTCTTTAAGGAATGGGGCAAGTGTGTCGATAACCGTCTTTTCGGAAAGGTTGCCTATGGTCACGATATGCCTGGCCGTGTTCTCGTTCAGAGCGATTGCGAGCCCCTTGAGAGACGCGCTGAACCCCTCGCCTTCGAGCACGAGCGCTACCCCGGCTTCCCGCGCGCTTGAAAGCTCAAGGCTAAGCGATGAGAGGGCTTCTTCATCGAGCACTGCCTGAAAATCCGCGCCCTCGACCTCTACAGGTCCAGGCGCCTCCGGCACCATCTCTTTAATGAGCTTCCTGAACTCGAGCTCGTTCAAAAGGCGCTCAAGCTCGTGGAAGTCCGGGCCGGTGTACCTGAGCCCCTCAAGGCCGCACTCCACTGGCACATCCGGGTGGAGGGTGGCAAGCTCGCGGGACAGGAACGCGGTGTCCCTGCTGACCTTAAGGCTCTCTTTGAGCTTGGGCTTGGTAATATTCTCGATGTTCGAATAAATCCCTTCAAGGCTTTCATACTCGGCAAGCAGCTTGGCAGCCGTCTTGACGCCTATTCCGGGCACTCCGGGAATACCGTCTGATGAATCCCCGGCAAGGGCCAGAAGGTCCCTTATCTGGGTGGGCTCGACCCCGTACTTTTCCTTCACATCCGGCGGGCGATACTCTTTGCCCGTGAGATAGTCGAGTATGACCGTGTCCTCGTCGACGAGCTGGTACATGTCCTTGTCGCCGGTTATTATGGCGATCTTCAGTCCTTCCCCGCCGCACTTCTTGACTAGGGTGGCTATTACATCGTCGGCCTCGAAAGCAGGCATCTCCACGGCCGGGATATTGAACGCGGCGACCATTTTCTTGATGAACGGCACCTGCACGCTCAGGAGGTCGGGCATGGGCGGCCTCTCGGCCTTGTATTCGGCCATGAGCTTGTGCCTGAACGAAGGCCCCTTGACATCGAAGGCTATGGCAACATATTCAGGCTTGAAATCGTTAAGTATCTTCCTTAAGGTCTGCGTGAACCCGTAGACCGCGTTCGTCGGCATCCCCTTTGAGGTAGTGAAGCTCGCGGGGACGGCATGGAAGGCGCGGTACATGACCGAGCTGCCGTCTATTATGAAAAAACTCTTTTTCAGTTCCTTAGCCATGTTTGACAGTATTGCCCCGGATGATATACTCGTTACATGAAAAAAGCGGCGTTTGCCTTGCTGATACTGCTCCTGTTTCCACTTTGTGCCTGGTCAACGGAGAGCATCGGCACGGCATTAAACATTGTAGAGGATTTCAGCAGGGAAGCAAACATATTAATCGAAAGCCGGGGCTTTGAGCCTCTGCCCTCAGCCGAAAAAAACAAAACAACTGAGACCTTGAAGCGGATACGCCTGACTGAAATCCCCGGCAAGGACAGGTCAACAAAGGTCTACGGCGTGGTCAGCTCTTATACGGAAAGCGTCGTGGAGTCGGTCAGGAGTTTAAAAGGCAAAAGGGAAGATATTGAGGAGATAACGGCGCGTCTCGAAAAACTGAAATCCGGTATGCTCGACGGCTTAAGGGTCTCTCTTGTTGCTGAATCAGCCGAGAAAAAAGAGCCAAGACCCGTGCCGTCGTTAGACCTATCGCCGCATGACGAGCCGCCCGCAGCCCCTGGCAACGACAAGGAAGGGATACTGTTCAGGTAACTTCTATCCTTCGGTTGCCTCGAAGGCATTTTTCACGAGCTCGAAGGCGAGCTTTCCGCCGTTTATCTGAATGCCTACGACATCAAACCTGAGATCAGAATCAAAAAGCCTGTTGCTCTCTATATAAAACTGCGAGGTCAGGAGAATCTTCTTCTGTTTTTTCGCGTCCACGCTGGACAAAGGCGTCCCAAAACGGTCAGAGCCCCTTGTCTTAACCTCGATGAACACGACAGTATGCCCGTCCCTGGCCACCAGGTCTATTTCCCCGTACCTGCTCCTGTAGTTCCTCTCAAGTACCTTATAGCCTCTCGATTCGAGGAACCGCGCGGCTTCAATCTCGCCGCGCTTTCCAATGGCCGCCCTATCCTGAAAACAGGTCTTTCATTACGCCCCTGAAAGTCTTCCTGTGCATGGGAGCCGGGCCGTGCTCGTCTATGGCGTCCATGTGGTCACGGGTGCCGTAACCCTTGTTCGAGGGGAAGTTGTACTCCGGGAAGCTGTGGTGGTAGGCAAACATTATACTGTCCCTCGTCGTCTTGGCCACGATAGAGGCAGCAGCAATGGAGACGCTTAAAGCGTCCCCTGAGATGATGGGCCTCTGCTCTATATCCGAATTAATGGGGAAGGTCCCATCTACAAGCAGGAAGTCCGGCTGTACGCCGAGCCTTGCCACAGCCCGCTCCATCGCGCGCAGAGACGCCCTGTGGATATTTATCCGGTCTATCTCCTCAGGCCAGACTAACCCGACGCCGACCGCGCGGGCAACCCTGAACACATCTTTCACGAGCTTATCTCTTGATTTGGGCGAGAGGGCCTTTGAGTCCCTGAAACCCGCGTCGATTGGGGGAGGAAATGGAAGGATAACAGCGGCTGCGACGACCGGCCCGGCCAATGGCCCGCGGCCTGCCTCGTCAAGGCCTGCTACAACGGAAAAGCCTTTCGAATGTGCGTCCTTTTCGTAGATGTCCATTCAGAGAGGGTGTAAAAAAAAGGCCCGGCTTTTCGCCGGGCCTTTGTCAATTACCTCTTTACCTTTATCCTTGCGGCCTTGCCCCTGAGTTCGCGCAGGTAGTAGAGCTTCGCCCTTCTTACCTTGCCCTTTGTGAGCACCTTTATGGACTCGAGCGCCGGGGAGTTCAAAGGGAATATCCTCTCGACGCCTACGCCGGAAGTGACCTTCCTCAGCGTGAAAGTGGCGCGCACTCCGCTGCCGCGCATCTTGATGACGGTGCCCTCGAAAGGCTGTACCCTCTCTTTTTCGCCTTCCTTTATCTTCACTCTTACATGAAGGGTGTCACCCGGATGGAAAACCGGCATGTCAGTCCTTATGAAGTCTTTCTCGATATCCTGAATGATGCCCATATGCTGCCCTCCGCGAATTGATTGATCCTTTTCATAATAATAAACATGAATTATGCAGGAACTCGGCGTGAATTGCAATAGAAAAATTATTAAAATTCTCCGCCATAAATGACGAAGAATTTTGATGGCATGGAAAATCTTTTTTATTTATCTGCCAGCCTTGACCCGCCGCTAAAGCGACGGGATTTCGGCTGGCATACCCATTCAAAACAGCTGAAAATTTCGGTCTTTGAATACAAGCGGAAAAGCGAACCAGATGCCATTAAAACTTTGATAAGCCTGTCTGCCCGCCAGGGCGCAACAGGCGCATGATAGTGCGACCGGCGGGTACTGGCTCGAGACAATCTTGTCAGCTTCTTTTCGAGGCAGCCCCTTCAGCCTTTGCCCCTTTTCATCTCCTCCAGAACCGACCTGTCCTCGGAGGTCAAGTCAGCCAGCTCAATAAGGTCCGGCCTCTTCTGAAAGGTCCTTTTCAGGGCCTCGCGCCTCCGCCATTTTTCGATTAAGGCGTGGTTGCCGGAAAGGAGCACCTCCGGGACCGTCATGCCTCTGAACTCTTCGGGCCTCGTATACTGCGGGTACTCGAGGAGCCCCGCGCTGAAAGAATCTGACTCGCTCGAACCGGGCTCGCCCAAAACGCCAGGAACAAGCCTTGCCACCGCGTCCACTATTGCCAGGGCCGGTATCTCCCCGCCGGACAGGACATAATCGCCGACAGATACTTCGCGATCGGCAAAAGCCCTTATGCGCTCGTCATAGCCCTCGTACCTGCCGCAGATGATGATAAGGGCTGGAAACCGTGAGAACTCGGCTGCGGTCTTCTGGGTGAACCTCTCGCCCTGCGGCGTTGTCATTACAACCGTCGCGTCCGGCCTGCCGTCCTTGAGGGCCTCAATTGCCCGCGCCATCGGATCGACCTTCATGACCATGCCGTGCCCGCCGCCATAGGGAGAATCGTCGGTGGTCTTGTGCTTGTCGAGGGCGTAGTCACGCAGATTATGGGCGGTCGCCTGGATAATCCCTTTGGCTATCGCCTTGCCGACTACGCTCTGCTTCAGGGGAGATGTGAAAAACTCAGGAAAAAGGGTCAGGATCTCGAATATCATTATGCAGGAAAACAGGCGTCCCCTTTAGTCAGGGAGAAGCCCCTCCATGAGACGGACCGTAATCTTCCTTTTTTCGGGCTCGATGCGGATGATCACGCTCTCTATGGCAGGGATGAGCACTTCGCCAAGAGGCCCTGAAGTCTCGAGGACATCGTTGCCGCCGGTGGAAAAGACATTGTCCACCCGGCCTACGAGCTGTCCCTCTTCGGTGAAGACCTCCATGCCGACAAGGTCGGCATAGTAGAACTCGCCTTCTCCGGCTTCAGGGATGGCAGATTTATGCACAAGTACTTCGAGCCCTGAGAAAGTCTCAGCCGCGTTCCTGTCAGAAACGCCTTCGAGAAATACCAGATACGCGCCCTTGTGCATGCGGGAAGAGAGCACTTTGCGCTCTTCCGGCGCCTTGCCGCTTCTGGCGATATAGACCGTTCCCCATTGGATATCGTCAAGCGGCCCGTAAGGGGCGAGTTTCACCTCGCCCCTTATCCCGTGCGCGCCTGTTAGCTTGCCGATGGGGATTAGTTCCTCGTTACTCAATTATCTCCAGCACAGAGCGCTTTTTCAGCTTGGTGGAAGCCGCGGTAAGAATGGTCCTTATTGCACGCGCAGTCCTGCCCTGCTTCCCTATTACTTTTCCCAGATCTTCTTTCGCCACAGACAACTCGATAACGGAAGTCTTCTCACCAACGACTTCCATGACCCTTACTTCCTCCGGATGATCGACAAGAGCCTTCGCAATGATCTCGATTAGTTCCTTCATGCGATACCCCTCCGAACGGCCTGTTGTAGGTTCAGGGTGTCTGTATGTGGCCCTCCGCCGCGCTTGGAGACTTAGGCAGCCTTGGCAGCCTTCTTGAGAAGCTGCTTTACTGTATCAGTCGGTACCGCACCCTGATTGAGCCAGAATGCGACCCTCTCACCCTTGAGGTCGACAGTTGCCGGCTCTGTCATGGGGTTGTAGGTGCCGATTACCTCAAGGAAGCTTCCGTCCCTCGGTGCTTCCGAATCAGCCACCACGATGCGATAAAAGGGCTTCTTTTTTCCGCCTTGTCTTGTAAGCCTTATCTTTACTGCCATTGTTCGGTGTTCCTCCGTCTGTTTTGTTAAAGCCGCCTTTAAAAATCGCTCTTTTTCCTGACCTCAGCGTCAGGGATAAAATAAAAATGCTCACATATTCGCATATATGCCGCGCTTTTTATTTCCGTCCTTCCTTGATCTCAGAAAAAATATCTGTTTTTAGAGACAGCCTTAAGAATTGCCTGTTTCCATGTCAACTTCTGCAACTGTACTCTATTGCGAAAACTTCTGAAATAAGCCTTTTATGCCCCTGGGCCCGGCGCTCTTAAACTTCTTCATCATCTTGCGCATGTCAGCGTACTGCTTGATGAGCTTGTTCACATCCTGCACCTTGGTGCCGCTGCCTTTGGCTATCCTCTGTCGTCTGCTGGCGTTGAGGATGGCGGGGTTATGTCTCTCAGGCCTGGTCATCGAATTTATGATGGCCTCGATCCTGGCGACTTCCTTTTCGTCTATCTGTATGTCCTTGGCCTTTTTTATCGCGTCGAACCCCGGCACCATCGACAGTATAGACTCTATGGAGCCGAGTTTTTTAATCTGCTGGAGCTGCGTCTTGAAATCTTCCAGCGTAAACTCGTCTTTCTTGAGCTTCTTCTGGAGTTCCAGCGACTGCTTCTCGTCAAAAGCGCCCTGGGCCTTCTCGATGAGCGTCAACACATCGCCCATGTCGAGTATCCTGCCGGCGAGTCTTCCGGGGTGGAAGACCTCGAGGGCGTCGACCTTCTCGCCCGTGCCCACGAACTTTATGGGGCTGCCGGTAGTCATCCTCATGGACAGGGCCGCCCCACCCCTTGCGTCTCCGTCGAACTTTGTGAGGACGACGCCGGTTATGCCTATGGTTTCATTGAAGCCTTTGGCGGTATTGACCGCGTCCTGTCCGGTCATCGAGTCCGCGACAAACAGGACTTCGCTGGGCCTCAGTATCTCTTTCATGTCCTTGAGCTGGTCCATGAGGGCGTCGTCTATATGGAGCCTTCCGGCAGTGTCGACCAGAAGTATGTCATAGCCCTTGAGGGCCGCTATGCGCGCCGCTTCAGAGCATATCTCAGCGGGAGAAGCGTATCCTTCGCTGTCAAAACAGTCTACCTTTATCTCGGCCGCCAGCCTTTTAAGCTGCAGAACTGCCGCGAGCCTGAAAAGGTCGGCAGGGACTATGTACGGGTTCCTTCCCTTTTTCTTAAGGTGCAGCGCGAGCTTCGCGGTCGTGGTCGTCTTTCCGGAGCCCTGGAGCCCGACCATCATTATGACAGCGGGCTTGCCCTTGAGCTCCAACCCAGCGTCTTCACCGCCCAGGAGCCTTGTGAGCTCGTCATGGACTATCTTGGTGAACTGCTGGCCCGGTGAAAGGCTTTCCAGGACTTCCTTGCCAAGCGCCTTTTCCTTGACGGTTGCGACGAAATCCTTGACGATGGCGAAGTTGACGTCCGCCTCAAGGAGCGCGAGCCTTACCTCTTTCAGGATATCCTGAACATTGGACTCGCTTAAGGTCCCCTGCCCCCTTACATCCCGGAGGATCTTTCTGAATTTATCCGAAAGTGACTCTAACATTTCTCATTCCATGCCAGAACAGATAGCTGGCGTACAGGGCCTTTGTACAATTATACCTTCAATTATCACATCCCGCTTCCCGGAGCCTGTAAAAAACCCGCGTTCGAGAAGCGCGGAACTATGCAAATTACACAATAATAAAGGATAGTAAGGGGGCGTGTCAAGCCATTACTTCCAGTAATTCAATATATTCCATTTAAAATGAGCATTTCCGGCCAATCAGGCCATTTTGCCCGCGCCATTGACACCATCGATGGTTTTCTGTTACTTTATATCCCGATGACAACCTACAGCATTGCATCCTTAGCCATCATGGTTTCAATGGCCGCCCTGGTCCTGAACCTGCCGTTCGGATACCTCAGGATGAACACGCGCAAGTTGTCTTTCATGTGGTTCGTCTATATCCACCTGCCCATTCCAGCCATCTTCATCCTGAGGAATATGGCTGGTCTTGATTACAAGTTCATACCCCTCATGGTGGCAGGCGCTGTCGCTGGCCAGTTCCTGGGCGGCAGGCTCAACAGGAACAGGAAGGCCTCCCCGAATGGTTAGAAGCCGTGGAAAAGGACCCCGGCCGCAATCCCCGACTCCAATAAGCTCGATACTCCCGTCTCTATCGCACCTCAATCTGCCGGCCAAACTAAGGGAATACAAAATATCAAAAGCCTGGAACGAGTGCGTAGGCCTCGCCATATCAAAAAGGGCCTGCCCGGAGCGCCTCATGGGCACGGCCCTTTACTGCAATGTCACATCTTCTGCGTGGATGACCGAGATAAACTACCAGAAGACCACTATCATGGAACGGATAAACGCCGAGCTGGGCTACAAGGCCGTCACAGAGATAATACTCAGGATAGGCCCTGTAAAGACCATTTTCAAAAGCAAGATCGCCCCTGTCTGGAACCGCAAGGAGCTTACGCCTGAGGACTACGCCTTTATTGAGGGAGTCACCGCCGGGATAAAAGACGAAAAGCTAAGGACACTGATAAAAAGGGTTATCGGTAAATCCCGCTAAATTGATAGCGGTGCTTCAATTTCCAAACCACCCTGTCTTCCAAGCTCTATAAGAAAAATCCCTGGTTCCTTGCCCTTCCCCGCGTTTATAAACCTGAGCCTTCTGACATTGAGGCCGCATTTTTGCGACTCTGCCAACATCTCCGCGAGCCTTGATACCGGAAAAACATAGAATATCTTCCCGGCCTCACCCGCAAGGTGCTTCGAGACCTTTATGAGGTCAGGCAGGCCGCCCAACACCTCACTTCTGGCTATGGCCCTTTGCATCAATGGGCTCAAGCGCCCGCTGCCGGCTTTTGTGTAAGGCGGGTTGCTTACGACCGCCGTGAACGCGCCCTCAGGGTACATACCAGTAAGGTTGCGGTAGTCTGCTTTGATTATGCTGACCCTGTCCGCAAGACCGTTAACATCGACATTCCGGGCCGCTGTTTGGGCTGCCTCATCGTCAACCTCAACGCCCGTTATGCTCGTCAACTCCGTCTTACATGAGAAAAGGAGCGGCAAAGCGCCGGTTGCGGTGCCGAGGTCTATTAAAGTGTCATTTTCGGAGAGGGATTGGGCCGCGAATTCGGCCAGGGCTACGGTATCGCTTGTGAGCCTGTGGCCCGCCTTCCTCTGGATGAAGAAGTACGGGCCAAGGCTCTCGATTGTCTCTTGTTCAGTAATGTCCGGGCGTTTCAAAGCCGCTTTCAGGCCTTCAAAGCCGCTTTCGAGTCAAAGAGGTTCAGCGTAAGCCCGGAAAGAAGCTTGGGATAGAAGTAGGTCGACTTCTGGGGCATGACAAAGCCCGCGAGAGCGACAGACTTCACCTGCTCTATCTTAGTCGCGTTGAGAAGGAACACGAGCTGGTTCTGGTCGTTTGAACAGGCGCTTATGGCCTCGTCATAGCTCTTCACATAGATGAGGTTCTGCTGCTTCTCCTGCGCCTCCTGGGTCATGCCCAGAATTCTGGCGAACACAAGCGAGTGGAGCACCGTAACATCGAGGCCCTTGAAGACCTCGGGGATGGAGTCCCCGAAGACCTTGTCCATCATGTCATTTGACTTAAAAGAAAGGAGGTAGTATATGTCCCTGGCCCTAAGATGAAGGCCGAGGGAAACGGTCTTCGCTCCGGACTTTTCAAGCTCCTTCAGGAACGATGCCCTCACCTCTGGTTCGCTCGAAGCCGCGTAGGCGAACTCCCTGCAATCAAAGTACTCTTTGCATTTCGAAAGGAAGGCGTCAGCGTCAAAGTCCTTCAGGCTGTGCACGACCCTGTGGGTCGGCCAGATGGTCATGCCCTCGTCGTCCATGTTGGAAAAGTACATCATTATGAAGTTGAAGGGTTCGTTCCCGGTGTAACTTCCGGCCTTTGCCCTCATCTCGTTCCTGTAATTAAGGGCTGTCTCGTATCTGTGGTGGCCGTCGGCTATGAAAAGGGACTTGTCCTTCATCGACTCGGTAACGCCATTAAGCGTCTGCTGGTCGTCAACCCTCCATATTCTGTTCACGATGCCGTCATCGTCGGTAACATCTATGTCAGGGGCCTTACCGGCCGAAGCCGCTTCGAGGAGTTTGTTTACCCTCAGCACCGGGTCTGAATAAAGGGTGAAAATGCAGCTCATGTTTGCGTCGCAGGCCTGCATTAGTTTCAATCTGTCGGCCTTGGGGCCGGAAAGGGTCTTTTCGTGAGGGTGTATGCCCTTGCCGAAATCCACGAGCCTTGAAAGTCCGATAAAGCCCTTCCTCGTGTGCTTTGAGCCGTCCTGCGTATAGGTCTGCGTATAGTAGTAAAGCGCGGGCTTTTCATCGTGGGCCAGCACGCCTTCGCCGAGCCACTTTTCAAGATCAACGGCTGACCTTGAGTACCTGTCGGAGCCCTGGGTATCCTCAGGCGTGGTCTTGCCGAGTATGATCCTTATGATGTTGTTGGGGTGGCGCTCGTAAAGCTCGTCCTGCTTCTTTGGTGATATGACATCATAAGGCGGCGCCATGACCTTGTTAAGGTCGCCCACCTTGGCTGGGTTGTACAGGACCCCCCTGAAAGGTACTATCTCTGCCATTTACTCGACTCCCGGAATTGGATTAATAACGCAAATAGTAATACGAGTCCCCATGCGGTCTATTAAAGTATTAAAAAGCACAGGGACTGTCAGTAATTTTTTACTTTACTACCCCGGACAGGCCCTTGTCAATGGGAAAAGGGCTTAAACCGGGCCTCGGCAAAAGCTGGCTGGCGGCCTGAAAAACCGGTTCACCATGCGGCAGGCAGCACAATGATTTACTTGTTATTTCAGGTAGTTGGGCGGGTTTTCTCAGCCTATTTCCGCAAGGTCGAGCTTTCCGGCCCAGCGCTCTTTCAATACCATCTTCAACACTTCGCCCTCCTGGCCATCGAGGGACGGGTTGCTTCCGAGCCATGCGAACGCCTCATCCCTTGCGGCCTTCAAGAGGGCGGTGTCGGTCAAGGCCTCTTCTGTCCTGAAATCGGGAAGCCCGGCCTGACGCGTGCCCAGGAAATCCCCGGCTCCCCTTATCTTGAGGTCTTCTTCAGCTATCAGGAACCCGTCGTTCGTCTCTTCCATCACTTTGAGCCGCCTGTATGTATCTTCAGAGCTCGTCCATGAGCCAAGAAGGAGACAGACGGAGCGCTTCTGTCCCCTTCCCACCCTGCCGCGCAGCTGATGGAGCTGCGCAAGGCCGAACCTCTCGGCGTGCTCTATGAGCATGACCGTGGCGTTCGGCACATCTACGCCGACCTCTATGACGGTAGTCGACACCAGGATGTGGAGCCGCCCTTCTTTAAAGTCCTTCATGACGGCTTCCTTCTCATCAGCCTTCATCTGGCCGTGCAGGAGCCCCAGCTTCCATTCAGTGAAGATGTCCCTTTCGAGATGCTCTTTCATGTTCGTGGCATCCTTGAGGTTCATCTCCGTCGATTCCTTGACTAACGGGTAGACGATATACGCCTGGCTCCCTGAGGTGAGCTCGCTTGTTATCTGTTCATACGCGGCTTTCCTGCCGCTCTCTTTTATGATCGTCGTCTTCACAGGCGTCCTGCCCGGCGGCAGCTCGTCTATGACCGAAACATCGAGATCGCCGAACACGGTCATCGAAAGGGTCCTGGGTATCGGCGTTGCGGTCATTATGAGCATATCCGGTGAGGTGCCCTTTTCAGCCCCGAAGCCCTTTTTTTTCAATATACCCCTCTGGAGGACGCCGAAGCGGTGCTGCTCGTCTATGACCGCCAGCCCAAGCTTTTTGAACTCGACATCCTTCTGGATGAGGGCGTGCGTGCCGACGACCAGCTGAGCCTCGCCTGAGGCCGCGGCGCTGTACAGCGCTTTCTTTTCAGACCTTGTCGCGCTCCCGGTGAGGAGCGCGGTTTTTATTCCAAGGGAGTCGGCGTATTTGTGAATGAGAAGATAATGCTGCTCGGCGAGTATCTCAGTCGGGGCCATGATGGTCGCCTGAAAGCCGGACTCCACGGCATGGAGCGCCGCCATGAGGCTTACGACTGTCTTGCCAGAGCCTACATCGCCCTGCACGAGCCTGTTCATCGGATGGGGCGAGGCCATGTCGGTCTTTATCTCCGAGACGACCCTCTCCTGCGCCTTGGTGAGTTTGAACGGCAGCAGGCCCCGGAGCTTTGCTTCGAGTTCACCTTGAGCCTTGAACGCGATACCGCTTTCTTTTTTTGTCTGAGCCTTTCTCAGGGCAAGGCCGAGCTCGAGCATGAACAATTCGTCAAAGGCGATACTTTTTCTTGCGGCTTTGGCCCGCTGGCCCGACTGATCGGCCTGACCTGGCAGATGAATCTCTTTCATCGCCTCAGGCAGTCCCATCATCCTGTTTCTGGAGAGGACAGCGGCCGGTACCCCGCCGAGTGCAAGACCAGCGTATTTTTCAGCCGCTCCGGTGACGATACCCCTTATGGTCTTCTGATGGAAGTTTTCGACCTGTGAATATACCGGGACCATGCCAACGGATGCGTCCTCCATTTCAACGCCTTCGTCCGCCAGCTCGATATCAGGGTGTATCATCTCCTTTTGACCGCCAAAGGCGGAAACCTGCCCGAAGACGACGACCTTCTGGCCGTTCTTGAACCTCTTTTTCATGGATGGGCGGAAGTGGAACCACTTGACCTTCAGGATGGAACTGCCGTCGCCGACAGCCATTTCAAAGACCCTGCGCCTGCCGTAGTAGACCTCACCTGAGGCCAGGACCTCTCCGCTCGTGATCTCGCTGGAGCCGATGGTCAGCTCACCGATTTTTTTCATCCGGGAGCGGTCTTCGTATCTTATCGGGAAAAAATAAAGGAGGTCTTCGACTGTATTGAGACCTTTTTTAGAGAGCCTCTCAGCAATCCTGGGGCCTACGCCCTTCAACGCCTGCAAAGGCGTGGCAACGGCGGCAAGCCTCTTTTGGGCATCGAGAGCTGTAATGGAAGACACAGCGATTGGAGAGCGGCTTTCTATATTGGAGAGAAGGCCGAAAGCAGCGGAAATTTTTTCTTTCTTCGCAGACAGGTCAAGGGAATCAAAGCCAATGAAAAGGTCTTTGAGTTCGCTGAAACGCTTGCCGAGCTCAGGTTCCGCCGCAAGTGAGGCGGCTTCACCGCAGAGCGCGCTGACGAGCGGCTCAAGGGACTTCAGCGTGCCCAGGTGATGAAAGTCGTCTTTTGAGGCGTACCTTAAGGGCTTAAGGACAGCGTCTATTATCTCCGTCAGCCGGGCGTTATTGAGTGTCATGGCTACATCTCTACGCGCGTTATAACGCCGTGGAGCTTGTTGGTTGGCATCTTATAGAAGATGAGGAAAGTTGGTGTGAGCCTTTTAATTACAGAGAATATCTTCCAGACTATGTTGCTGGTAGTTATCTCCTCAAGGCCATAGAAAATGGTCTTCTCGTTTATTCCGGCCTCCTTCAGGAGCGCTTCAACATCAACGACTTCCATGTACCCCGAACGAATCTCGAAGACCCTGAGACCAGCGGCGAGGTCGTCCATGAACCTGCAGCTCGTACCGAAAGAATCGTCGGTCCTTATGATCGATACGATTATGTTGTCTTCGTATATGATATTGTTCTTGAACATCGTGTGGACTATGTACGGGGCTATCTCCTTCGCGTCCTTGGCGAAGAAAAGGGCCGTGCCAGGAATCTTTGGAAGGCTCTTGTATATCTGGTTGTAGCCTATGAGGAAAGCCTCCTGGTTAAGAGGCCTCATGGACCTGTAAAGCTTCCTCTGCCCGTTCATGTAGATGAGTATGAGGCAGAATGGGAGTGAGGCAAGGACTATCGACCAGTAACCGCCATGCGGTATCTTGAAAGAGTTGGAAAAGAAATAAACGAAATCGACGAGCATAACAACCACGGCTATGCCCATCCTTACGAACTGCCTTTTCCTGAAGAAGATCCATGTCATCATAATGCCAGTGAGCGACATCGTGCCAGTGACGGCCAGACCGTATGCGGCTGCCAGCTTGTGCGACTCCTGGAATATGTACATTACGAAAAGCACCGCCGCCAGCAGGAACCAGTTGACAAAAGGTATATAGATCTGACTCCTGAGCTCGGTAGAAGTGTAGGAGACCTTGAAAAGCGGCATTATATGCGTATTTATGCCCTGATAGACGATGGAGAACATGCCGCTTATCATAGCCTGGGAGGCTATTACCGTGGCCATGATGCTGAGGATGAGAAACGGGACATACAGGAACTGGGCCTGGTGGTTTACCATCTCGAAGAGCACATTTTTCGTACCCGGGTGGGTCAACAGGAACGCGCCCTGCCCCATGTAATTTATGACGAGTACCACGAAGACCATCATCCAGCCCTTTACTATCGGAGCCCTGCCGAGGTGGCCCATGTCAGCGTAAAGCGCCTCGCCTCCGGTAGCGCAGAGTATGACTTCCGAAAGGACCAGGAAACCGAGCACCCCGTTGTCCATCATGAACTTGAAGCCGTAATACGGATTTATGCCTGCCAGGACCCTGGGCTCGTTTATCAACCCGCCTATGCCGGATAACGCAAGACACGAGAACCAGAGAACCATTATCGGGCCAAACGCCCAGGCCATCCGCTCCGTGCCATTTTTCTGGAAGATGAACAGCAGGACGGCTATAAGGCCGGCTATTATGACTATACCTGTCTGGCTGAGGTTCTCAAAGCCGGGTATGAGGAGCGAGCCCTCTACCGCGGAGAGGATGGAGATGGCCGGGGTTATTACGCCGTCTCCGATGAGAAGAGATACTCCTATGAATGAGAGGAGCGACACAAAGGCGACCTTCCTGCCGCTCTTGAGGTAAGGGACCAGCAGCTCCCTTAACACGATGGTGCCGCCCTCGCCTTTTTTGCCCAGGCTTGTGGCAAGCCACGCATACTGGACCGTGACCAGGGTTATGAGGGTCCAGAAGACCAGGGAGAGCACGCCCCTGACATTCTCGAAAGAGGCTTCAAGCAGAAGGAATACGACCGTGAGAGTGTATATGGGGCTTGTGCCTATATCCCCATAAACTATGCCAAGAGATTTTATTATGCTACGCATCGACCCTGGCGGCTTCCGTGGAGGGGATTTTATTCACTGCCGCAGGCTGTATGAACTCGGCATGATATTCCTGGAGAGTCTTCACATCGAGCCCTCCCCGTTGTACCGCCCTTATTCCGAGGGCGGCCGCCTTTGCCCCGGCAACCGTCGTAAAATGCGGCAGGCCGGAATCAACGGAAGACCTCCTGATGGAGTATGAATCAGCGACGCTCTTTGCCCCGAAGGAGGTGTTTATGACCATGTCCACCTTCCGGCTCTTTATCATGTCCACTATGTTCGGCCTGCCCTCAGTGACCTTGAGGACGGTTTCGACCTTTATTCCGCGCTCTCTGAGGTACCTTGCGGTCCCGCCGGTGGCGATGATGTTGAAGCCCGCCTCTTGGAGCACTCCGGCTACTCCTACTATCTCGGATTTGTCATCGTCTCTCACGCTGACGAAGACCGTGCCGGAAAGAGGGAGTTTATTTCCAGCCGCTATCTGGGCCTTGGCGAAAGCTGTGCCGAAGTCTTTGGATATGCCCATGACCTCGCCGGTTGACTTCATCTCAGGGCCCAGGAGTATGTCGACCCCGGGGAACTTTATGAACGGGAAGACCGCTTCCTTGACCGATACATAAGGGGGCGTGACCTCTGCGGTGAACCCCAGCTCTTTAAGTGTCTTTCCCGCCATTATCTTCGTGGCGAGCTTCGCCAGCGGCACGCCTATGGCCTTGCTGACGAACGGTATCGTCCTCGATGCCCTCGGGTTCACCTCAAGCACATAGACCACGGCGTCCTTTACCGCGTACTGGACATTCATGAGGCCCCTGACCTTCAGCTCTCTGGCCATGAGTACCGACTGCCTTCTTATCTCGTCCTTAACATTTTCATCGAGCGAATACGGCGGTATCGAGCAGGCGGAATCACCTGAATGGACGCCTGCTTCTTCAATATGCTCCATTATTCCGGCGACCACGACAGTCTCGCCGTCGCTTATGCAGTCGACATCGACTTCAATGGCGTTCTGGAGGAACCTGTCAATCAATACCGGATGCTCCGGCGACGCTTCGACAGCCCTGGACATGTAATCCATGAGGCTCGTCTCGTCGTATACGGTCTCCATCGCACGACCGCCCAAAACATATGACGGCCTTACCATCACAGGGTAGCCGACAGTGCCTGCTATGCGCACGGCCTCATCGATTGAGCGGGCCGTGCCGCTCGCGGGCTTCTTGATATTCAGTTTTTCAAGGAGCTTGTCGAACCTCTCCCTGTCTTCGGCCATGTCGATCGAATCGGACGAGGTGCCGAGCACCCTGACGCCAGCCTTCTCAAGAGCTACCGACAGGCGGAGCGGCGTCTGGCCGCCGAGCTGGACGATGACGCCGTAGGGCTTTTCCTTCTCGACTATGGCCATGACGTCTTCAAAAGTCAGCGGCTCGAAGTAGAGCCTGTCGGAAGTGTCGTAGTCGGTCGAGACGGTCTCGGGGTTGCAGTTGACCATTATCGACTCTATGCCCTCTTCGCGCAGGGCAAAGCTCGCGTGCACGCAGCAGTAGTCAAACTCGATGCCCTGGCCTATCCTGTTCGGGCCGCTGCCGAGTATCATGACCTTTTTTCTATCCGTGGGGTTTGCTTCGCACGCTGGCGATGGCCCCGCGTTGCCGGATATGTTGAAGAAAGGCCGTTCATAGGTCGAGTACAGGTACGGGGTGTACGCCTCGAACTCAGCGGCACAGGTGTCAACCGTCTTGAAGACAGGCACTATCCCTGCGTCTTTCAAGGCAGCTTTAATCTCGTCCTCTGTCTTGCCTGAAAGCGAGGCAAGGTTCTTTATGGAGAAGCCCGCCTCCTTGGCCTTTCTCAAAATCTCCTTTGAGAGCTGGCCAGAGCGGCCCTGCCAGAAGACGCCTTCTTCTATTTCGACTATCTCTCTTATATTGTTGAGGAACCAGCGGTCGATATTCGTGAGCTCGTGAATGTCGTCCACATGGAGCCCGCCCCTCAAGGCCTCGGCTATATACCAGAGCCTTTCAGACCTCGGGGTCTTGAGCATGGATTTTATGACATCCATCTCAGGCTCGGTCGGCCTGAATACGGGCTCGGGACGGCCTGTGCGTATTTTGCTCTCAAAGCCGTAGCTTCCCGTCTCAAGCGACCTCATGGCCTTCAGGAGCGCTTCCTTGAAGGTCCTGCCCATTGCCATGGCCTCGCCGACGGACTTCATCTGCGTGGTCAAAGTGGGGTCTGCCTTTGAGAATTTTTCGAACGCGAACCTCGGTATTTTAACTACCACATAATCTATTGTCGGTTCGAAAGAAGCCGGAGTTTTTTTGGTGATATCGTTGGCAATCTCATCTAACGAGTACCCAACAGCGAGCTTTGCCGCGAACTTGGCGATGGGAAAGCCCGTTGCCTTGCTCGCCAGCGCCGAAGACCTGGAGACCCTCGGGTTCATCTCAATGACATAGACCTTGCCGTTCTCCGGGTTCATGGAGAACTGTATGTTCGACCCGCCGGTATCGACGCCTATCTCCCTGATTATACGGATGGACGCGTCACGGAGCACCTGGTATTCCTTGTCAGTGAGCGTCTGCGCCGGGGCGACCGTGATGGAATCACCGGTGTGCACGCCCATGGGGTCGAAGTTCTCGATAGAGCAGATGATGACGACATTGTCGTTCTTGTCCCTCATCACCTCGAGCTCGAACTCTTTCCAGCCTATTACCGATTCTTCTATGAGTATCTCGCTTACCGGGCTGCAGTCGAGGCCGAACCTTACCATGTCCTCGTACTCTTCCCTGTTGTACGCTATGCCGCCGCCCATGCCGCCGAGAGTAAATGACGGCCTTATGATGACCGGGAAGTTCATGGTCTCGATTATCTCGAGGCACTCCTGGAAGTTCCTCGCGTTGCCGCTCCTCGGGACTTCCAAGCCGATCTTATACATGGCCTGCTTGAACAACTCCCTGTCCTCGGCCTTTTTTATGGCCGGAAGACGCGCCCCTATCATCTCGACGCCGTACTTTTCAAGTACGCCGCTTTCAGCGAGTTTGACCGAGACATTCAGGGCCGTCTGCCCGCCCATCGTCGGCAGAAGCGCGTCCGGCCTTTCCTTCTCGATAATCTTTTCGACGATCTCCGGCGTTATAGGCTCTATGTATGTCCTGTCAGCCAGAGTCGGGTCGGTCATGATGGTAGCGGGGTTCGAGTTGACCAGCACGACCTCGTAGCCGTCTTCTTTCAGGGCCTTGCAGGCCTGCGTTCCGGAATAATCGAACTCGCACGCCTGTCCTATAACAATTGGGCCCGAGCCGATGATGAGTATCTTCTTTATGTCTGTTCTCTTAGGCAACTAAACGACCTCCGGGATGTTTGCGGGGTAATAAGGGTTATCTTTTTTCGGACTCCATCAGATCAGTAAATCTCTTGAACAGGTACTGCGAGTCGTGCGGGCCGGGTGAGGCCTCAGGGTGGTACTGTACCGAAAAGACAGGCTTGTCCGTAAGAGAAATGCCTTCGCAGGTCCTGTCGTTGAGATTTATGTGAGTGAGGCTGGCCTTGCCCTTGAGCGAATCGAGGTCAACGGCGAAGCCGTGGTTCTGAGAAGTTATCTCGACCTTGCCGGTCGTAAGGTCCTGCACTGGCTGGTTGCCGCCCCTGTGGCCGAACTTGAGCTTGTAGGTCTTGCCGCCCAAGGCGAGCGAAAGTATCTGGTGGCCCAGACATATTCCAAAAATGGGTTTCTTGCCGATTAGCTCCCGGACGGTTTCTTTGGCGTACCCTACGGCGTCCGGGTCTCCGGGGCCGTTGGACAGGAATATGCCGTCAGGGTTCATGGCGAGCGCGTCCTTTGCCGGTGTCGAGGCCGGGACGACCGCCACCTGACAGCCAGCCGCGGAAAGATTGCGGAGGATGTTCTTTTTTATCCCGAAGTCATAGGCAACGACCCTGAACTTCTTTTTGGCGTCCTTGTCCGTTTTAGGATAGCCGCCATTGTCGAGGTCCCAGAGCTCGCCGTGCCATTCGTAGGGCTGGGCGCAGCTTACTTCCTTCACGAGGTCCCTGCCAACGAGCGTCGGCGCTGCCTGCGCCTTTTTGACCAGCTTAGCGTAATCTCCGTCAACGGTCGATATTACGCCCTGCATCGCGCCCTTGTCCCTGATGATGCGCGTTAAAGCCCGGGTGTCTATGCCGGAGATGCCGACTATCCTGTTCCTCATGAGATATCCCATAAGGCTCTCGGTCGAGCGCCAGTTTGACGGGAACAGGCAAGTCTCCTTTACGATGAAACCTTCTGCCCAGGGCTTGACCGATTCGACATCTTCGGGGTTTATCCCGTAGTTCCCCTGCTGGGTATATGTCATGGTCACTATCTGGCCCTTGTACGAGGGGTCTGTAAGGACCTCCTGATAGCCTGTTAGTGAGGTATTGAATACGACTTCGCCTGTTGTTTCGCCCTCGGCTCCGAATGACGAACCCTCGAACACGGTCCCGTCGGCAAGGGCCAGTATCGCTCTTCTCAACTCTGCTTCCTTTCAGCTGATGGTCTTCTGGCTATTATAAAACGCCCGGCTTTTCCGGGCCACATAATTCTAACGGGAGGATGAAAACACTCTGGCGTTTGTCATTCTGAGGAGCCGAAGGCGACAAAGAATCTCGTACCTTGTTGACTTAATCAGCCCAGAGATTCTTCCCCTTCGCGTTACTCAGGGCTTTGACTCACCCGTTCAGAATGACAAACGGCAACCTACTCTTTTGTGTATACCACGACCCCGCCCAAGATGGTCTTCACGGCGACGCCCTTTAATTCCTTGCCAGCCCATGGCGTGTTCTTTGACTTTGACTTGAGCTTTGCAGGCTCTACTGTCCACGACCTGTTGAGGTCGAATATTGCGATGTCAGCCGGACTCCCGACCGACAGTTTTCCGCCAGCGAGCTTGAAAGCCTTTGCGGGCCCGCAGCTCATGGCCCTTACAGCCTCAGTCAGGGTCAAAACCCCTTCCTCTACAAGGCCGTAGACCACGGAAAACGCCGTCTCCAGCCCTATGATGCCATTGGCGGCCTTGTCAAACTCTACATCCTTCTCGATTGAAGCATGGGGCGCGTGGTCTGTCGCCACGCAGTCTATTGTGCCGTCCTTGATGCCAGCCCTGAGGGCTTCGACATCTTCTTTATCCCTCAACGGCGGGTTCATTTTGGCTTCGGTCCTGTAGCCGATGACAGCTTCATCGGTAAGAGTCAGATGATGCGGGGTCGCCTCTGCCGTGACCTTCACTCCCCGCTCCTTCGCCCTTCTTATGAGCTCCACCGAGCCCCTTGTAGAGACATGGGCTACATGGAGACGGCCTCCGGTAAGCTCGGCCAACGAGATGTCCCTGGCGACAATTACATCTTCTGCCGCGTTGGGTATGCCCTTTAGCCCGAGCCGGGTTGCCACAACGCCTTCGTTCATTGAGCCGTGCCCAACAAGTCGGGCGTCTTCCGCGTGGGTTATGACCGGCATTTGAAACTGGCTCGAATACTCGAGCGCCCTTCTCATAAGACCGGGGTCTGAGATTGGCACCCCGTCATCAGAGACCGCGACGCAACCTGCGGACTTCAATTCACTCATTTCGGTGAGCCGCTCGCCTTTTTGTCCCTGCGTGACCGCGCCAACCGGGTAGACCCTTACGGGCTGGCCTTCCGCCTTTTTAAGTATGTATCTGGTGACAGACTCGTTGTCGTTGACAGGTTTTGTGTTCGCCATGCACATGACGGCGGTAAATCCGCCAGCCGCGGCGGCCTTCGCCCCCGTTGATATGTCTTCTTTATATTCGTAGCCAGGCTCACGAAGGTGCACATGCGGGTCAATAAGCCCGGGGACTACGACCAGCCCTGTGGCGTCGACGACATCGACGCCAGTGCCTACCTCAGAAGTGTCAGCCTCTACCTTTTTTATAGAGGCAACGCGCCCACCCATTACATATATATTGTAGAACCCATCGAGGTTCTGGGCCGGGTCAACGACGCGGCCGCCCTTTATAACTAACCTGTTCATACCTTACCTGCCTGTATCTGCTGCTCTTCTTTGGCCGTCCCAAGCAGCAGATAGAATATGGCCATTCTGACGGCAACTCCGTTAGTGACCTGGTCGAGGATGAGCGAATACGGGCCGTCGGCCACTTCGGACGATATCTCAACGCCCCTGTTGATGGGGCCGGGGTGGAGGATGATGACATCATCTTTCGCCCTTTTAAGCTTTGTCTCGTCAAGGCCGTAGACTCTTGAGTACTCCCTTACGGTAGGGAAAAAAGACTCGCTCTGGCGCTCCATCTGTATCCTGAGCATCATTATGACATCCGTGCCTTTAAGGGCGTCTTCTACATTTGAAGTGACCTTGCACCCGAGTTTTTCAATACCGGCCGGGAGCATTGTAGGCGGACCGGCGACAGTGACCTCAGAGCCCATCTTCGTGAAGCCGTATATGTTAGACCTGGCGACCCTGGAGTGGGCTATGTCGCCGACTATCGCTATCTTGAGGCCCGCAAGAGTGCCTTTTTTTTCCTTGACGGTCAGCATGTCAAGGAGCGCCTGGCTCGGGTGCTCGTGCGCGCCGTCTCCGGCGTTCACTACAGAGCAGCCCACGAAGCCAGCGAGCATGTGCGGGGTACCTGAGGAGGCGTGCCTCACAACGATGCAGTCCGGCCTCATTGCCTCGAGGTTCCTGGCGGTGTCACGCAGAGTCTCGCCCTTCACCACCGAGCTTGTCGAAACCGAGATATTGACCGCATCCGCGCTCATGCGCTTGGCCGCTATCTCAAAGGAGGTCCTGGTCCTTGTGGAAGGCTCGTAGAAAAGGTTTATGACCGTCTTTCCCCGAAGCGTCGGGACTTTTTTTATCTCCCGTTCAGAGACTTCCTTGAAAGAGGCCGCGGTCGACAGAATAAGCTCGAGTTCGTCCCTGGTGAGGTCCTCTATGCCGAGGAGGTCTTTTCTTTTAAGCCGCATGCAAATTCATCCTTTACTGCTTCGTGCCTTCAGCGGGCGCGACGGTGACCACGACCTCGTTCACGCCGTCGGTCTCGCTGAGATGTACCTTGACGCCCTCCTTGCGGGAGGTCGGGAGGTTCTTGCCGATGTAATCTGCCTTTATCGGCAGCTCCCTGTGTCCCCTGTCAACGAGCACGGCAAGCTGAATGGCCAGCGGCCTGCCGAAGTCCATAAGGGCGTTCATGGCGGCCCTGATGGTGCGCCCGGTAAAGAGCACATCGTCGACCATAACGACCTTCTTGCCGTCGACCGGAGGTATCTCCATCCGTTTGAGCGAAGGCTGGTCTTTTTTTATGCCGAGGTCGTCCCTGTAGAGGGTCGCGTCAACAGCCCCGACGGGGAGACAGACGCCTTCGATCTCCTCGATCTTTTTCCTGAGCCTCAGTGCGAGATGGTAGCCCCTTGTAGGGATACCGAGAATAACAAGGTTTTCCGTTCCCTTGTTCCTCTCGATTATCTCGTGGGCGACCCTTGCCAGAGCCCTTTCTATGGCCTTATCGTCGAGTACTATTTTTTTCATGGGCAAAAAAATACCCCCGCGCCTTTTTGGACGCGGAGGCATGAAGTTTTTTCAAAATGTCGGTTCAAATCTCTTCCCCGTTTTTAATCTCTCAGGATTAAATTAAATGGGAGTTCAATTCTGATTGATTCTCTATTGAAGGACCCTGCCCGATGCCTTGAGCGGCTCACTTACATCTATGTTGTAAACAAGCTCGCGATCATACCTGTCTAAGAAGTTGAGCGTGACGGTATAATCGACTGTTATTCTTATCTGGTACCTGCCCCGGATGATCTCGAGATTTTCGGGGCCGAGCGGTATGGACCACGCGGCCGCCTTTCCGGTTATCCGGCTCTCCAGAGCCTCGTCCGTGTACATGTGGGCGACCCTGGCCTCCTCCTCGACTTCGGTCTTAAGCATGTAAAAACCGACATAAGGAGGGACGAACATATACGCCCCGTAAAAGCTGACGGCCAGAAACAAAAGCCAGAATAAGGCCCTGACGCTTATGAAACCGGCCTCTTTAACGCAGTTCTCGTTCACTGAGGTTTAGATATACAACGATTGAAGCCGTGTAGTCAATACAATTCTTGAGTATCGTGACAGTCAATCTGCCTGCATCGCGGGCGCCTTGATCGCCTCCTTAACCGAGGCCTCGTTTATCCTGTCGCCCCTGCCGACGCAGACATATTCGAACCCGTGCTTTCTTACATTCGCCGGGTCGTAGATGTTCCTCAGGTCTATTATCCTGGGGCTTTTCAGCAGGCCCTTCAACCTCGCAAGGTCGAGCTTCCTGAACTGGTTCCATTCAGTGAGTATTATGAGCGCGTCGCTTCCGTCCGCGACCTCATAGGAATCATTGCAGAACTCTATCGGCCCGGTCATGACCTTGCTCGCGTTCTCCATTCCGGCCGGGTCATAGGCCTTCACGGAAGCGCCCTGTGCCATGAGCATATTGGCTATGTCTATGGCCGGAGATTCCCTGATGTCATCGGTATTGGGCTTGAACGCAAGTCCCAGGACGCCTATTTGCGTGCCCTTCAGCTCGCCCGTGAGCCCTTTGATCTTTTCGAGCATCCTTTCCCTCTGGTCCTGGTTGACCTCCACGACAGCCTCTACTATCTTGAAAACATAGTCGTTATCCCTGGCTATCCTGGTTATGGCCATCGTGTCCTTGGGGAAGCACGACCCGCCGTAGCCGGGGCCCGCGTGCAGGAACTTGGAGCCTATCCTGTTGTCCAGGCCCATGCCCTTGGCTACCATGTGCACGTCCGCGCCCACCTTTTCGCAGATGGTGGCGACCTCGTTGATAAAGGATATCTTTGTGGCAAGGAACGCGTTCGAGGCGTACTTGATAAGCTCGGATGTCTCTATGTCGGTTATCACAAAGGGCGTCTCAATGAGGTAAAGCGGCGAGTACAGGTCCTTCATTATGGCTATGGCCTGCTCGCTCCTGGCGCCGAGCACGACCCTGTTGGGCCTCATGAAGTCCTCGACGGCAGAGCCTTCCCTCAGGAACTCGGGGTTCGAGACCACATCGAACTTGTGGTCCTCGCCCTGCTCTTTCTCTATTATGCTCTCTATGAGCTTGCCCGTGCCGACCGGGACGGTGCTCTTCGTGACTATGACCTTGTAGCCGTTCAGGTTCTTCGCGATGGTCCTGGCGACCTCTTCTATATAGCTCAGGTCGGCGGAGCCGTCTTCCTTCGGTGGCGTGCCCACGGCAATGAAGATGACGAGGGATTTCTTTATGGACTCGCTCAAGTCAGTGGTGAAGGTGAGCCTGCCCTCGTTTATGTTCTTGTCGACTATCTCTTTGAGTCCGGGCTCGTATATGGGTATCTCGCCCCTCTTGAGCATATCTATCTTGGAAGTGTCCTTGTCAACGCATGAAACATTAACGCCGAAGTCGGCGAAGCATGTGCCGGTGACAAGTCCAACATAACCGGTGCCGATAACGCAGATATTCATAATGAAAAGGACCTCCGTGTCTTGAAGTATTAAATGGTATTATCGCTGAAACTGATGGAAATCTTTAATTTTTCGACGGCTTTTGAAGATTCCTACGGCAAGCCGCGGAATCTTCGAAACGATAGGAAATATCTATTTTTATTCGCTCGCTTGAACCCGCAGCATAGCTGCGTGGATTGCGCTCGCTATGCGTTTTCAAACACTCCGGCGTAATCAGTATAATCGCGGTCTCTTTTTGTGTCAAGGAGTATAAAGACCTGCCACTTCGGGCGTAAAGCTCTTTAATTGAAAGGTTTTTTTGGCACGCAGTTCATGCGTATGGCATTTATTTTAAACAAAAAAAGGGGCAGGCAATGCCGTGAGGCTTTGCCTGCGGAAGAGCGGCCTTTACAGAGGCGGATGTTGTTTCTGGCGGGGCGGATAATGCGGGTTGAAGCTGTCATGCGGTTTGGCTGCGAATCAGAGATTGCAGGCGCTCCTCGCCGTAAATACTTCCGAAGGGCAATAGAACTCCCCTGCTTCCCTGAAAGCCGCTCTAAAGCCAAGCGAGCGACCATTTGGCCACTTTTTAAAACTGTACAGACGATAACAAGGAGCCACATCTCCGGACGGCGTGATGACAAATGAGCGTTTTTCCGAAAGGCAGCTTTCGGCAGATGTGTCTTTTGAGAACGGGATGTCAACAGCAGCGCCCATTCTCTTGTGCTCGGATAAATACCGGAGAGCCTCTTCCAGCTCAACGATGTCCGGACAGATGGAATTTATGCGAGAATTGTCCGTGGAATGTCCATGCCTTAAAAGCCTTCTGAACCTCATCCGGACCCCAAGGGCGGCTCCATCGGCAAGAATGGCCGGAAGGGCGCTGATATTCGCCCGCGTAAGGACAATGCTCGCCGCCACATCGAGGCCCGCAATCTGCGCCGCCTCGATAGACTTCAGGGATTTTTCATACAACGAGACTCTTTCCGTGTATCCGTCAGACCATGACAGGCTCACGACCAATTGGCCGAGACTGGCAAGTTTATATAAGTTCCGCTCCACGAGAAGTCCGTTTGAGCACAGGGATGTCTCTATGCCCTCCTCCCGGCAGAATGTCAGCAATGCGCCGATATCCGGCCTCGTAAGCGGCTCGCCGCCGTCGAATTTGAGCGAGCGCATGCCTATCTCCCGGAGTTCGCGGACCATTGCCCTGACTTCATCTGTCGAAAGCTCTTCTTCCCTGAACCTGGATATGTCGCAGTGCTCGCAGGTGATATTGCAGATGTATGTTGATATGAAACTGACAGAGACCGGGAGCCTATCGCACCTGGAGTACGATGCTTCCATAACCCTCCCAGGCCATGGGACCAAAAACATCCAGGGCCGTAAAGGTTAAAAACTCCGGTTAATGTGAGGCAAAAACAGGACCGCGGGGACGGTCCTGTACCTCTGCTGGCCCATCAGGACAGAGCCGGCAGTATCAGCGCCATCAAACTGCTGCGCGCTGCGCGGGATCTGCTTTCAAATCCAACTGAAGCTTCCTGAACTCGACAAGGACCTGGTCTTCGAGGTCCTGCCTTGTAGGCTTGTCAAGGGGGTGCACGAGGTCCCTGTAAGTGCCGTCCTTCATCTTCTTTGCGGGCATTGCCACGAAATAGCCGGTAGTGCCCTTGATGATTTTCATGTCCCTGATCACGAAACAATCGTCGAGCTTAATGGTCACATACGCCTTGAGCTTCTCGTCACCGTCTACCGGAAGAACCTTGATCTCAGTGATACGCATTCAATACCTCCTTGGGGTTTTGTTGGTTGGTTCCAGGTACTGTGCGGGGCCAGTACCGGACCGGGCAGATACAGGACAATCGTTTTTCGTTTCATTTCTTTGTATTGCAACGAAAGTGCCAACGCGCTCTGTAAAAAAATGTTTATAAAAATCAAGAAGATGAAAACCTGGCTGGATTTTTGTTATTGATTCAGGAGCACAATTCCTTGTGCATGACGCACAGAGAATTGTGCAAACGATGCACTTCCATCTACCTGAACCAGCGTTTTTCTGAACATGACTGACACGCGGCGAAAGGCCGCAGGAAAATTGCGCGGACATGCTTTTAAAGGGCCGCATAATCCGTTGACTTTCACCTTGGATTTGCATTAATCTATTTGACATGAAAAAACTTACATACTCTGACGCAGGCGTTAACATCGACGAGGGCAACAGGCTCGTGGGCCTCATAAAACCGGCGGTGCGCTCGAGCTATCGAAAAGAAGTGATGGGCGACATAGGCGGGTTCGGGGCCCTGTTCTCCGGAAGGTTCAAAGGACTTAAAGACCCGGTGCTCGTATCTTCCACCGACGGCGTGGGCACCAAGCTCATGATCGCGTTCATGGCGGACAAGCACGACACCGTCGGCATCGACCTCGTGGCCATGTCCGTAAACGACATCCTCGTAAGCGGCGCGGAGCCGCTTTTCTTCCTCGACTACTTCGCCACAGGCAAGCTTGACGCTAAAAGAGCGGCGCAGGTCGTAAAGGGTATCGCCAAGGGCTGCAAGACGGCCGGGTGCGCACTCATCGGCGGCGAGACCGCCGAGATGCCGGGCCTGTACAAGCCTGGTGAATACGACCTCGCCGGTTTTACCGTAGGCGTGGTCGACAGGAAAAAGATAATCGACGGCTCGAAAATCAAGGCGGGCGACAAAATAATAGGCCTGCCCTCAACGGGCCTTCACAGCAACGGCTACTCACTTGCGAGAAAGATAGTATTCGATGTAATGAATCTTAAGATGACCGACCGGCCCGAAGGCCTCGGCCAGGAAGTCGGCGCCGCCCTTATCTCGCCCACTAAAATATATGTAAAGCCTGTTCTTGCCCTTGGAAAAGAAGTCGATATCCTTGGCATGGCCCACATAACCGGCGGAGGCTTTACCGACAACATCCCCCGCGTGCTTCCAAAGGGCGTAAAGGCAGTGGTCGAAAAGGGCTCCTGGCCAGTACCCCCCATCTTCAGCCTTCTTAAAAAAGGCGGCAACCTCGAAGACGCCGAGATGCTGCGCACCTTCAACTGCGGCATCGGCCTTATAATGGTAGTGCGGGCAAAGGACCAGGAGAAGGCGCTCAAGAAGCTCAAGGCCTTGAAGCAGAAGGCCTTTGTGATAGGCGATATAAAAAACCGCAAGCAGGAGGCCCAGGTCGAGTTCACAGGCCGGGAGAATCTGGCATAATGGTCAATATAGGCGTCCTGGTATCAGGAAGCGGCACCAACCTCCAGTCGATAATAGACGCCATTGAAGCGGGCAGCCTTTCGGCTACAATCAAGGTCGTCATAAGCAACAAGCCGGACGCCTATGCCCTTGAAAGGGCAAAAAAGCACGGCATAGAAACGGCGGTCGTAAGGGTCAAGGACTTCCCTTCAAGGGAATTGTTCGACGCCGAGGTATTGAGGACATTGAGGGAGCGCGGAGTCGAGCTCGTTGTGCTGGCCGGGTTCATGCGCCTCATCTCCAGCGTCCTTCTTGAGGGCTTCCCGATGAGGATAATAAACATACACCCCTCCCTTCTGCCGTCTTTCCCGGGCCTCGAAGTGCAGAAAACCGCGCTCGAGTACGGCGTCAAGTTCTCAGGCTGCACAGTTCATTTCGTGGACGGCGGCCTCGACAGTGGCCCCATAATCATCCAGGCCGTTGTCCCGGTAAAAGACGAAGACACTGTCGAATCCCTCTCAAAAAGGATCCTGGCCGAAGAGCACAGGATATACCCTCAGGCCATACAGCTTTTTTCCGAAGGCAGGATACAGGTCAGGGGCAGAAGGGTCTTTGTAAGGGACAGCCAGGCCCCGGCCAAGGCAACAGAGAACCCTTTAATCACTATCCTTTAGAAATTTCGTTCAACTTTCAAATAAATAAAAGTTGCCTCTGAAAATCAGTTATTTTTTCTGAGGTCGAAGCAGGGTGGAAATAAAAAGCGAAGCATATATAAGAATATGTGAGCATTTTTATATACGCCCTGACGAAGAGATCAGGAAAAATAGCAATTTTTAAAAATAATGCATAACGGCCCAGTAATAGTCAGCGCCTGCCTCTTAGGTTTGCGGACCAGGTATGACGGTAAAGACGCCTTCAGCATGGAAGCCGTCACTCTCCTGGAAGGCAGGGTCGCGGTGCCGGTCTGCCCTGAGCAGCTCGGGGGCCTGCCTACGCCCAGGGCAAGGGCCGCCATCACGAGCGGCGGCGGAGTAGATGTTCTGGCCGGGACGGCTGACATTGTCGACGAAACCGGCGCGGTCGTTACGGTAAAGTTCATTAAGGGCGCGATGGACACCCTGCAGATAGCGCGCATCTCAGGCGCCGAAGAGGCATATCTGAAAGAGAAGAGCCCTTCATGCGGCGCCTCTCTCATCTGCCAAGGCGGCGCGTGCGTCAATGGCATGGGCGTGACCGCCGCCCTGCTCATGAAAGAAGGCATTGCCGTAAAGGGATTCTGACGCTATTCTGGATTAATGCGGGCTGCGGCCTTGAGCCTGCTGAAAACTTCGAGCGGAGGCTGTAAATGAAGATTACCTGGCAGGGCCATTCATGCTTCATCGTGGAAGCCGAAGGAAAGAGCATAATAATCGACCCGTTTCTGAAAGGCAATCCAACGGCTAAAATTCAGCCCTCGGATGTCAGCGTCAACGCGGTGCTGGTGACTCACGGACACAGCGACCACCTCGGGGACGCCATTGAGATATCGAAAAACAACGGAGTGCCTGTCATAGGCACCTTCGAGCTCGTGAACTACTGCACGGCAAAAGGCGCGGCAGGACATGCCATGCACATAGGCGGCAGCTACCGCTTCCCGTTCGGAAGGGTTAAGCTGACGATTGCCCACCACGGTTCTTCAACTGACAATGGCCCCCTTGGCAACCCCTGCGGCTTCATAATCAACATGGGCGGAAAATCCGTCTACCACGCCGGAGACACCGGCCTTTTCTCCGACATGGCCCTTATAGGAGATACAAACAATATTGATGTAGCCATGCTCCCCATTGGCGACAACTTCACAATGGGCATCGAGGACGCGGTGCTTGCAGTGGGCTTCCTCAAGCCGAAGATGGTCATCCCAATGCACTACAATACTTTTGACATGATAAAACAGGACCCGGAGGTATTCAGGAATAGTCTTCCCAGGGGAGATGTCAGGGTAGAGATAATGAAGCCGGGCGAGAGCATAGAGATATAAGGGAGCCTGTCAGGCAGGTACGCCGAATACCGCGAACCTCGCCATGTACCAGTAATATTTGACGAACTCGGCTGCCAGGAGGCCGAAGCTTCCGCCCTCCCACCACCTGCTTTCGTCGAAGTTGGGGCTGACCACGCTGTAGGCCTCTATCCTCGTGCCTTCCGGCATTACCTTCATGAAGGTGTAATGCGCCCTCTTTATATGATAGCCTGAGGTTATGAGCACAATCGAGGCGATCCCCCTCTCCTCCATGAGCTTTCTCACTTCCAGGGCGTTTTCAAAGGTTGACCCTGAACGCTTTTCCAGGACGATCTTGCCGCGCTCAACGCTGTTCACCCGCTTAAGGAAGATGGAGTCAAGGTCAGCGTCTTGGTGCACGCCGCTCAGGATAAGGAGCTTTGCCCTGCCCTTCCTTAACAAGGCAAGACCCTCTTCAGTTCGCCCCCTGCCGCCGGTGAGGACCACTATGGCGTCAGCGCCCGGGCCGATTGGCCTGTATTCCCTTGTGGAGGCCGCAAACTCGAAAAAGAGCGCCGCTATCAGGGCAATTGCCGCGAGAGGCAATATGTACGATATTTTTCTGATCATCTGCTTCCTGTTGCCATAACGGCGTAGTACTCATTTTACTTTACTATTTTTTAAAAAAAACTTGCATTAATAATAATCATGTGCTAAAAATATCTCTTTCAAATCTTTGGGAGGAAATTACCATGGCAGCAACATGTGAGATATGCGGAAAGGGCCCGTCCTTCGGGAATAACGTCAGCCATGCCAACAACAAGACGAAGCGGAGATGGAACCCCAACCTCCAGAATGTCAGGGCGATACAGAAAAACGGCAGCGTTAAGAAGATAAAGGTCTGCAGCAGGTGCATCCGCACAGGGTCCATTACCAAGACCGCCTGACCCTTTTTGGCTTGCGAGGCCTGCCCTTTCCGGGCAGGCTTTTTTTTGCAGTTCCCTTTGCCGCTATGCGTTTTCATCCCCGATGACGGCTATCGCGTCTATCTCCACCAATGCACCCTTTGGAAGAGCGCTTACCTCGACAGTGGCACGCGCCGGATAAGGGTCCGTAAAGAACTCACCGTATATCGCGTTCATCTCCGCGAAGGCCGAAAGGTCTTTCAGGTAAACCGTGGTCTTTACCACATCCCTCATCGTCGCCCCTGCCTCTTCAAGCACCCCCTGAAGGTTTTTGAGCACCTGGCGCGTCTGGGCCTCTATACTGCCTGTGACAAGCTCGCCGGATAAAGGCTCTATGGGTATCTGGCCGGACAGAAAAAGATGCCTCCCGATGCTCACGCCCTGCGAATACGGGCCTATGGCCTTGGGCGCCCTTTGAGTCTTTATCTCCTTTTTGTTCATGCAAGCTCCTTTGCGCGGGATTTTTCAGACTGCTGGAAAGACTTTAGGGGAAACTTTCTGTAGAAAGGTTTCCCCCATACCCCCTTCAAAGACTTTTAATTCCTGAGACAACCCCCTTAATGGGGGTTGTCTCAGGAAGAACTGAAAATTTTTGGAGAGAGTTTGAGAGAACCTTTTTATAAAAAGGTTCTCTCAAAGAGTCTTTCAGCAGCCTGTCAGATTCAGGAAATACCCTCGGCTTCGATGTCTTTGCTGAGAGTCTTGAGCCTTTCGACTTTTATAACCTTTTTTATCTTCTTTATGGAGGCGATGATATTCTTCAGGTGATTGAGGTCGCTTACCTCGACCTCGAAGGTGCAAACGGCCTTGTCGTCCTGGCTTGTCCTTATGTCGGCGCTCGATATGTTGGCGTCGGCGGTATTTATGGCGTGGGTCATCTCCGCAAGGAGGCCCTTCTCGTTCCTGCATACGACCTGGATGTTGACGGGCCTCGTAGTCTTCGACTTCTTGTCCCAGGCGACCTCGATCATCCGGTCCTTGTCGATATGCAGGAGGTTCGGGCAGCCCACGGCGTGCACTGAAACGCCCTGTCCGTGGGTTATGAAGCCGTCTATTTCGTCTCCGGGCAGCGGGTTGCAGCACCTGGCGAACCTCACCATCACATCTTCCACGCCCCTTACGATTATGGCGTTCCTGTCCTTATCAGCGCCTCCGCCCTTGAACTTGTCAAAGACCTTCTTGAAGGAGAACTTCTGCTTTTCCTTGAGCTTTTCAGGCGGCAGGATTTTCCCGAGCACCTGGTTTACCGAAAGCTTGCCGTAGCCGATGGAGGCCAGAAGGCTTTCCGTGCCCTGCACCCCGAACCCGGCGGCTATCCTGTCCAGGTCGTCGGTCTTCATGTGCTTCCCCGGCTCGAGGTTATGCTTTGATATCTCTTTTTCGAGTATCTCTTTGCCGAGGGCTATGGACTTTGCCCGCTCCTCGGTCTTTATCCACTGCCTGACCCTTGCCTTCGCCCTTGAGCTTACGATGAACTTCAGCCAGTCTTTTGAGGGGTGATGGTTCTGGGCGGTTATTATGTCCACGATGTCGCCGTTCTTGAGCTTGTACTTCAGCGGCACCATCTTGCCGTTCACCTTCGAACCGGAGCAGGTATTCCCTATGTCCGTGTGGATGGAATAGGCGAAGTCTACCGGGGTCGCGCCGTTCGGGAACTGCTTTATGTCACCTTTCGGCGTAAAGACGAATACTTCCTCAGGGAACAGGCCCACTCTGAGGGAGTCCATGAATTCGTCAGAGTCTTTCAGGTCTTTCTGGAACTCGAGGAGCTGGCGGAGCCAGGCGAAGCTCTTCTCGTCCTTGCTGTCAACCGGCTTGCCTTCCTTGTACTTCCAGTGGGCGGCTATGCCGTACTCCGCTACCTTGTGCATCTCTTCGGTCCTTATCTGTATCTCCATCCTCATGCCGTGGGGACCGACGACAGTCGTATGGAGCGACTGGTACATGTTCAGCTTGGGTATGGCGATGAAGTCCTTGAACCTTCCCGGCACCGGCTTCCATGTGGAGTGGATTATCCCCAGGACCCCGTAGCAGTCATTGAGGTTCTTGACTATGACCCTGAAGGCAAGGATGTCGTATATCCTCTCGATGTCCACTTCCTGGTCACGCATCTTCTTGTAGATGCTATAGAGGTGCTTAGGCCGCCCGGTTACATCCCCTTCTATCCCGTGCTCCTTTAGCTTCTCGTCTATCTCGGCCTTGACGGTCTCGATGAAATTCTCTTTTATATTAAGGGCTTTCGAGAGTTTCTCTGTTATCCCGGCATATTTTTCAGGCTCGAGGTACATGAAGGCGAGGTCTTCGAGCTCGGTCTTTATCCACCCGATACCGAGCCTGTTGGCCAGCGGAGCGTATATGTCCATCGTCTCCTGGGCGATTTTCCTCTGCTTTACGGGGTCGAGCGAGCCAAGGGTGCGCATGTTATGGAGCCTGTCCGCGAGCTTTATCAGGATGACCCGGATGTCACGGCCCATCGCGAGTATCATCTTGCGGAAGTTCTCGGCCTCGTGGTCGGCCTTCTTCTCGAAGGTCATTTTCGAGAGTTTAGTGAGCCCGTCTACAAGGGAAGCAATCTCGTCGCCAAAGAGTTCGGCGATTTTTTCGATTGTGGTGTGGGTGTCCTCGACAGTGTCGTGGAGAAGCCCGGTGGCAACGCTCTGGACATCCATTTTGAGGCCCGACAGGATGTTGGCGACCTCCAGCGGATGGGTAAGATAAGGCTCCCCTGACTGCCTTATCTGCCCCTGGTGGACCACCCCGGAGAAGACATAGGCCTTCCTTACGACCTCGAGGTCGGCATTAGGGCTGTAAGCAGCCACTTTTTCAAGGATTTCTTCAAGCCTTACCATATCCAACCAATTTAACGCAAACCCCCCGCTTTTTCAATAGACAACGGTGCTGGTCTGCCCCCCTCTGGCGGATTTCAGATGGAATCAGGCTTCTACCTTGCTTTGTACAGGCCTTTTCTGTTAAAATTTTCACTATGCGCATCATCAAGATCATCCTCGCCGCTCTGGTCATCATGGCTGCGGCCGGGTTCGGCACCTACTTCTATTTTACACGCGGCCTACCCTCGCTCGAGACCCTTCATGACTACCACCCTAACCTGGTGACAAAGGTCTATTCCCACGACGGAAGGGTAATAGGCGAATTCTACATCGAGCGCAGGATAGTCGTGCCTTTCGAGCGCGTGCCAAAACACCTTGTGCAGGCCTTTGTCGCGGCGGAAGACTCTAAGTTCTTCGAGCACGAGGGCATAAGCTACACGAGCATCCTCCGCGCCATGCTCAAGAATGTGACCGCCGGAAGGGTCGTCCAGGGCGGGTCGACCATCACCCAGCAGGTCGCCAAGAGCTTTTTCCTCAGTTCTGAAAGAAAGATCTCAAGGAAGATACGAGAGGCCATAATGGCCTACAGGATAGAAAAGAACCTCAAAAAAGAAGAAATACTCCACCTTTATCTCAACCAGATATACTTCGGCAACGGAGCATACGGCATTGAGACCGCCTCGGAGACATACTATGGCAAGGATGTCTCAGAGCTGACCGTAGCCGAGGCGGCCCTTCTGGCCGGGCTTCCCAAAGCGCCCAGCAAGTACTCACCCCACGAAAACCTCGACCTTGCCAGGCAGCGGCAGAAATATGTGCTCGAACGAATGGCCGAAGAGGGTTTCATAACCGCTGACCAGGCCGGGCGCGAGTTCGCCAGGCCTTTGAGGCTCATGCCAAAGCGGATAGACAGCCTCTGGGTCGGTCCCTACTTCACCGAAGAGGTAAGAAAGTACCTGGAACTGAAGTACGGCGAAGAGCTTCTTTATAAGGGCGGGCTCGAAGTCTACACCACCCTTGATGTCGAGATGCAGAAGGCCGCGAACAGGGGCGTTGACGAAGGGCTTCGCGAATACGACAAGAGGCGCGGCTACAGGGGGCCGGTAAAGGTATTAAAAGACGGGGAAGAAGCCGCCCAGTTCGCTCGGGATGGAGACAAGAAGCTCCTTTACGACCAGCCCTCATCCGGGAAGATATATCTCGGCGTTGTGACCGATTTCAACAGGAAGAACAATACGCTCGGAATCGATATCGGTTCGAGGCACGGGGCCATATCAAAAGCCGACATGGAATGGGCGAGGCTCTACAACCCCACTACCCAGGCTGACGGCGGCAAACACGAAGAGCTCTATAAGCTCTTCAAACCCGGCGATGTCGTGCAGGTCATGGTGAAGGAGACGCCGTCAAGCATAAACGCGATAATGGCCCTCAAGCTCGAACAGGAGCCGCTCGCGCAGGCCTCCCTCCTTGCGATGGAGCCTGAGACAGGCGCGATAAAGGCGATGGTCGGCGGGTTCGACTTCTCCAAGAGCCAGTTCAACAGGGCTGTGCAGGCCTTACGGCAGCCAGGTTCTTCGTTCAAGCCAATCATCTATACGGCCGCGATAGACGGCAACTTCACCCCGGCATCGATTGTAATGGACTCTCCCCTTGTCTTCGAGCAGGCTCAGCAGGAGGTCGCCTGGAGGCCGAGGAACTATGACGAGCAGTTCTTCGGTCCCACGACCATCAGGGAGGCCGTCGCGAGGTCAAGGAACATCATCACCATAAAGGTATTGAAAGAGGTCGGCATCGACCAGGCCATCCAGTACGCCAGGCTTCTGGGCATAAACTCACCGCTGGCGAGAGACCTGTCCCTTGCCTTGGGCTCCTCAGCTGTGACGCTCCAGGAGATGACGGTCGCTTACTCGACGCTGGCGAACATGGGCAACAAGCCGGAGCCGCTTTTCATAACAAGGATTCAGGACAGGACCGGGGCAGTCCTCGAAGAGAACTCGCCCTTTTCAACGCAGGTCCTGAGCCCACAGACTTCCTACATAATGACAAGCCTCCTCCAGAGCGTAGTCGAGTCCGGCACAGGCATGAGGGCAAGGGCGCTGGGCCGTCCCGCTGCCGGAAAGACCGGCACCACGAACAACTTGAATGACGCGTGGTTCCTGGGGTATGTGCCCGGGCTTGCGGCTGGCTCGTGGGTAGGTTATGATAATGAAAAGCCCCTTGGACACGGAGAGACCGGGTCTGAAGCCGCCCTTCCCATCTGGCTCAAGTTCATGAAGGGCGCAACCAGCAATATGCCCGCCCGCAGCTTCCCCATACCAGACGGGCTGGAGTTCGCCAAGATAGACGCGGAGAACGGGCTCCTCGCTGGCCCCGCCACGCAAGACGCGGTATTCGAGGTGTTCAGGACAGGCACCGCTCCTACAGAGATTTCTTCACAGAAGGCCCGGGGCCATTCATCCGACTTTTTCATGATAGATACCGACGACAAGCCGGTGAAGAAAAAGCCCCAGAGCCTTGACTTCGTTGATTGAGGATAAAATGCAGCCCCTTGTAGACGCCTACGAACGCAAGATAGACTACCTGCGCATTTCAGTGACAGACAGGTGCAACCTCCGGTGCGTGTACTGCATGCCGCCCGAAGGCATCGACCTTGCCGAGTCAAAGAACATCCTCAGGTACGAAGAGATAATGCGCCTTGTGCGCCTCTCTGCAAGCCGCGGCATATCGAAGATAAGGGTCACGGGCGGCGAGCCGCTCGTCAGGAAAGGCATAATCGAGTTCCTTCACGATGTCGCATCCACCCCCGGGATTAAAGACCTGAGCCTCACGACGAACGGGGTTTTGCTCAAGGGCTACGCCCAGCAGCTCAAAGACGCAGGCTTGAAGCGCGTGAATGTGAGTCTCGACTCCTTGAAGCGCGACAGGTTTCAGAAGATGACCAGAGGCGACAACCTGAAAGAAGTGCTCGAAGGTCTGGAAGAAGCCCAGAAGGTCGGTCTTACTCCCGTGAAGCTCAACATGGTGGTCATCAAGGGCTTCAATGACGATGAGATAGTGGACTTCGCCCTGATGTCGAAAACCAAGCCATATCATGTGCGCTACATCGAGTACATGCCCTTCAACACGCAGGAGGGCTGGCAGCGGGACAAGTGCATAACCGCCAAAGAGATAAAAGAGATAATAGAAAAGGCGGTCGAGCCGCTTGAGCAGATAACCGACACGAACGGCGCGCAGGGCCCGGCAAGACGCTACAGGTTCAAGGGCGCGCCCGGCGAGATAGGCCTCATAAGCCCGGTCTCTGAGCACTTCTGCGGCTCTTGCAACAGGCTCAGGCTCACTTCAGACGGGAAGCTGCGCACCTGCCTGTTCTCGGACAATGAAATCGATTTGAGAACGCCGCTCCGCGACGGCTCGCCTGATGAAGTAATAGAAAAGATACTGATGGACGCGGTGCGCGAGAAGCCGAAGGGCCACACCATAAACGAGAACATATTCAAGAAGTGCTCAAGGACGATGAGCTTGATTGGTGGGTAGTTAAGGCCCTGCTGTCATTCTGAGCGTAGCGAAGAATCTCGTATTTATGAAAAAAAGCCGGTTCAGATTGAACCGGCTTTTTATTATGCCTTGATTTTTGACGTAAAATCACTAAAATTGAAACATACTTTCCGGATTCCTCGGATATGGACTGGCCATGAATAACGAAATAAAAATTGATATCCCGCATGAAAAGATAGCGGAATTTTGCAAGAAGAACCACATAATGAAGCTTTCCTTTTTCGGTTCTGTACTCAGAGAGGACTTCGGCCCAGATAGCGATATTGACGTGCTGGTTGATTTCATCCCCGGCATGGGACCTGGTTTCTTCGGGCTCTCGCACATGGAGCTTGAGCTCTCCGACATCATCGGCAGGAAAGTTGACTTGCGCACCCCTAACGAGCTCAGCAGGTATTTCAGAGACGAAGTCGTCTCCAGCGCCAGGACAGAATATGCCGAAGGATGACCTCACCCGCTTGAGGCATATGCTGATGCGGCAAGGGAGGCGCGTTCCTTTGCCGCCGGGAAATCCAGGAGCGATCTCGGTGCCGACAGAAAACTCGCGCTAGCCATAGTCAAGGACATCGAGATGATAGGAGAAGCCGCCAGCAAGGTCTCTCAAGAGGCCAAGGCCAGCCATCCAGCTCTACCATGGTCCGATATCATCAACATGCGCAATCGACTGATCCACGCGTACATCGATGTCGACCTCGATGTCGTATGGGACACGGTCACAAAAGACCTGCCGCCCTTCATAGCCCTTCTTGAAAAAACATTAGAATCTTACGAGAAATCGTAGAGTGCGCTGTGCGCACCATCTTCATTCAGGAGATGACAGAACAACTGCGAGGTATTGCAAAACAAAAAGCCGGTTCGAATCGAACCGGCTTTTATTTTGGTGCGCAAGCGCATCCTACGAAGCTACTCTTTTATTTCTTTGATTTTCTTTCTTGCACATGCTAACCGTCTTCGCTCAATTTCAGTCAAATCTGTCTCAATCGTCTCATATTTACAGATTACCTCTTCATAATCTCTTCTCTGCCATGCTCCCAATGCTTCATTTTTAGTGGGTCTTACAAAATAGTTTTGATGTAATTGTTTTTTTTCCAATTGCCTAATATTTTCTAATTTTTTCCAGGTCTCTAAATCGCCCATCAATAGGTAATGACAATGTGCTTTTACGATTTGGGCAAGCCTTTCAACACTTTTTTGTAATGTTTTTTTATCTCTTGCCTGAAAAAATGTATTTCCATTATATTCAGGAACAACTACCATAAGGAGCGCTGATAAACCATATCTTAATGGTGCCTCATCGATTCGTCCAACTTCAAATCCGACTTCATATGATTGACGCCCATGGTAGATGTTAACAAAAAATAATTGAGAGCGATATTGTATAAATGTTTCAGACGCTTCAACCATAATGAAGCCGAGTTCCTGCTCCAAAAACCTGAAATGGTGTTCGACCATTTCAGGAAATTCAAAATATTTTCGATTTATTGTTGTCTGCATTTTAACTCGGAGGATTCCATAAACCAGCCTCGTAGTTTCGTAGGGTGCACTGCGCGCACCATTTTAAGATTTACTCTACCCTACCCTTGACTCACCACTGATCTTCCCCCGAAAAAATGGACACACAGCCTCGTAGCATCAATATTCACCACCCCAGTTTCGTGGGGCGGGCATTGCCCGCCAAAAACGGTGGGCGGTGCCCACCCTACCAATGATGCGCTCTGCGTACCCTTTACCACCCCAGCTTCAGCCTCTCCGCCAATCTTTCCGGAAGCCCGGCCACAAGTATCTTCTCCGAGGTCGTGTGAATGTCGTAATCGACCCTGTGGAAGGTTATCTGTTTTTTCTTTGAATCAAAAACGAGGAAAGACGCTCTGGGGTCTCTGTCCCTGGGCTGGCCCACAGAGCCCGGGTTGACGAGGTATTTGACGCCCTTTTCAAGCTTGAAGGGGTTTGTTGCGCCTACAACCGACATATCTTCGCCTGTCATGGCGTATGCGGCAGGCACATGGGTGTGGCCGAAAAAGCACAAGCCGAGAGTAGCCTTCTTCTCGTTCATGAGGCCGAAGTTGCGCTCGGCGTCCCGCTGGCCCATGATGTACCTGTCGGTGTCGTTGACCCAGCCGTGCACGGCCAAAAACTTGCTGTTGACGAGGATGTTCCTCGGGAGGCCCTTGAGGAATTCCTTGTTCTCTTCGCTTATGGCGTCCCTTGTCCAGTATACGGCGGCGGCGGCATGGAAGTTGAAATCGGTCGGCTCTTCAAAACCAACAACCCTTGAATCGTGATTGCCGAGCAGGCACTGGACGCCCCTTTCCCTTACGAGCGCGATGCACTCGTTTGGGTTGGCGTTGTACCCGACTATGTCGCCAAGGCAGACAGTCTTGTCTATGTCCAGGTTTTCAGCGGCCTCAAAAAAGGAGGTCAAGGCCTCGAGGTTCGAGTGGATGTCGGAGATTACGGCGTAGCGCATCAGTTAGTTGACCGTCCGGAGGAAGTGTGTTTATAGGGCTCGGGCCTCAGTGAATGGTTCCTTTTATGTCCTCCCCTTCGAATACCACCTTTCCTGTCTGAAACGGGTCGCTGGTGAACCTGTCGCGGCAGTTCTTGCAGAGGATATAGATAAGCTCCTTGGAGACATCCTCTTCGAGGGCCTTGGGGTCCATGTTCTCCATGGCGTCGAGGAGGTCGTTTATACCCTCCTCCACCTCACCCTGATAATCCTCGAGGTAGCCGTCAAAATCCGCGAAACTCCTTATTTCCACGATATATTTCAAATGGCCTTTTGGAAGTTCGCGGCCACAGCAGTGGCACCTGAGTTTCTGCATTATGAGAGATCCTTTCTTTATTACTGTCGTCATTTTTCTCTAGGGAAAACAAAGGGTTAAGGGAGCCCACAAGGGCCTGTCAATTCGCCTGCAGGCTGTCGGTTTGAGTAAATCTTAACCCTAAAGGTGCCGCTTGTCAAACCAAATGGAAATACGCGGATTTTCGCGATTATCCGGCTCTTCAGCCGCCTTTAACGCCTTTTTCTTTATTTTACACCTGTTTCAGGTCATTTCAAGTGACGCGCCAGCCGCAACGGCGGCTTTTGCTTTTCAAGACCATTCCTTTTGATGTTAATATACAGGAATGGACATAAATGCCTTCATCGAGGAGATAAAAGCCAGGGCTGATTTCAGGGAGGTCGTCCACCATGAGGAGTTCCCCCCGAAGGAGGCGGTCTACGCCGAAACCGCCGAGCCGCTCCCGGCCGTTCTGAAAGACGCGCTCACGGCTTCGGGGATCAAGGGGCTTTTCTCGCACCAGGCGCTTGGCATTGACCTTATCCGCCAGGGGCAAAATATCGTCGTCATGACGCCTACGGCCAGCGGCAAGAGCCTCATATACAATATCCCTGTTCTCGAATCCGTCCTCAAAGACCCGGAAGCCAGGGCGCTGTACATATTCCCGTTGAAGGGGCTCGAACAGGACCAGTTAGGGGCCTTCAGGGAACTGGCCGAACGCCTGCCCATAGACAAGACCGTGGAAGCCCCGAAGGGCAAGAGAAAGGCCTTCACTCCGGGGGCCTGCGAAATATACGACGGAGACACGAGCGCCTACAGAAGGAAAAAGATAAGGGAAGCCCCGCCCGCGGTCGTCCTCACAAACCCGGACATGATACACATGGCAATAAACCCCTTCCACCAGAAGTGGGAGAAGTTTTTCAAGAACCTCAAATTCGTCATAATCGACGAGATACACACCTACAGGGGAGTTTTCGGCTCGCATGTGGCGAATGTTTTACGAAGGCTCAGGAGGATAGCAAAACTCTACGGCTCTGACCCAATCTTCATAGCCTGTTCCGCCACTATCGCCAACCCCGGCGAGCTCGCCGAGATGCTAACCGGAGTCCCCTTTGAGACCGTCACCGGAAGCGGCGCGCCGCAGGGCAGACGCCACTTCCTCATGGTGAACCCGACCTTCGGCATAAGCCCCTATACCGTTGCCACGAGGCTTTTCGCCTCGTCCGTCCGTTCAGGTTTCAAGACGATCGCTTTCACCAAGGCCAGAAAGATAACCGAACTCATACACAGCTGGATAAACGACGGCTTCCCTGACATAAGCCCTGTCGTAAGCTCCTACAGGGCTGGGTTTCTGCCGGAAGAGCGGCGCGACATTGAAAAACGGCTCTTCAGCGGAGAGCTTTCAGGCGTCGTCTCGACGAGCGCGTTGGAACTCGGCGTGGACATAGGCGGCCTGGATGTCTGCGTACTCGTGGGCTACCCCGGCACCGTAAGCTCCACATGGCAGAGGAGCGGACGGGTCGGCAGGTCTGGAAGGGACTCGCTCATCATAATGGTCGCCCTGGCTGACGCGCTTGATCAGTACTTCATGCGTAACCCTCTCGATTTCTTCAGGCGCTCATCTGAGGCGGCGGTCCTCGACCCGGAGAACAGGCCCATCGTGAAGTCGCACCTCCTCTGCGCCGCGTCAGAGGCGTACATAAAACAGAACGACCCTGTCTTCGACACGAAACGCCTGTACCCTGCCCTCAATGAGCTTGAGCAGGAAGGCAAGCTCCGGCGCGGAAAGATGGACGTATGGTTCTCAAGAAGGCGCCTTCCGCAGATGGAAGTGTCCATAAGGGGAACTGGCGAGTCTTATTCCATTATCGTCGAAGGCGGCAAGCTCCTCGGTGAGTCGAGCTCGGCAAGGGTATTATATGACCTTCACCCAGGGGCGGTCTACCTGCATAAGGGCGTCCAGTACAGGGTCGTGAGGCTCGACATGCATGACAGGGTCGCCGTGTGCAGGCCCGCAAACGACATAGACTATTTCACGAGGGCAATAACGAATGAGGAATCAGAGATTTTGTCGGTCGATGATTCGATAGAATTGAACGGCACCGTCATAAACTTCGGCAAGCTGCGGATAACAGAACGAGTCACAGGGTACAGGAAAAAACAGCTCTTCACCGACAAAGACCTAGGAGAGTTCCCGCTTGACCTTCCGCCGTCAGTCTTTACCACGACAGGCATCTGGATGAAAGTGGCTGAGAGGATACTCGACGAAGTGCGCTCAAAAGGCTTCAGCATCGGAGGGGCCCTGCACGCCGCAGAGCACGCTGCCATTGCCGCCCTGCCCCTTTACGCCCTGTGCGACAGGATGGACCTCGGAGGCGTAAGCTACCCGTACAACCCGGAGCTTGAGTCAGCCGCCATCTTCATATACGACGGGCACGAAGGCGGAGTCGGGCTCACAAAGCGCGGCTTTGAATGCATAAGGGACTGGTTCGGCTCAACGATGAGCCTTATGGAAGACTGCAGCTGCGAGGTGGCCTGCCCGTCATGCACTCAGGACCCGAAGTGCGGCAACAACAACGAGCCTCTGGACAAGCGCGGCGCGATAATGATCTTGGAAGACTGGCTCGGCTAAGCCACTGTAACCCCTTTTTCAGCGGAAACTTGTGGCGACTCGAAAAACTACCCGCCGAGTTCGAGGACAGCGCCGTTTATGATGTCGTCCTCAGAGACGAGAAGGCCCTTTCCGGCGTTTCCTATCTTGAGCATATAGGACCCGTTAACCCCGGTCTTGAACTCTCCCTGATTCACGGTAGGATACCAGGCCTCGATGAAGAACCTGCCGGTATTGTCGGCAAAAGTCTCGCGGATTGTCTGGAAAGCCCTGCCCTGGTTCGTCACGACAGTACCCGCGAGCACCACTTTTTCGCCGGGCCTTGCCCTGCCGACAAGACGCGCGCCCTTCACCCTCTCGAAGACCTTGAACTGCTTTATCTCTCCAGCGAAGCCCCTCACATCCGAAGCTGATGGCGACTCGTAAACAAGCCGCACTCCATTTACACCTTTGAACGGTATCGGAGACTGAGCGCTCTGGCCGTCCATCATGTACAGGCCGGTCTGAACAAGTTTGAAAAACTTTTCGCCTGTCACCCACACCGGCCTGCCGGTCTCGTCAGGTTTTGTCACAAGATAGCCGGAAGGGTCGCGGCCAAGTATCTCGGCGTATTCTGGCAGAGCGCCAAGCGTCTTGGAAAGTATGAAGTACCTTACGCTGTTCTTGTCGAGTATATCGAGGAATTCCTTCTCATCGGTCGAAAGGAAGAACTCGGCTGATTCCGTAAGACCGTGGGTCTCCATGCCGTATACGGTCGCAACCGATGGCCTCTGGGCTATATACTCTATCCAGCCGCCAAACTCCCATCTGGCCATTACACCGTACTCCGGCTTTTTCCAGGGCTCAAGGAAATGGCTGGCCTGAGGGGTCGCGCTTTTCATCCAGTAGAGCGTATCTTCGAGGTCGCCCTTTATGAGGAAGGGCTGGCTCATGGTAAGGCCTCTGTAAAATGGAGCTGACGGGTAAAGGAGTATGACTGCCGCCGCGATAGCCATTGCCCCGCCCGCAAAAGCGCCTGCTGGCGCTCCAAGCCGTCCTTTTACAAGATTGTAAATGGAAGCGAGGGATACGCCGCCGCAGGCGGCAACCGTCAGGGTAAAGACATTTTCATACCTGCCGTTCACGAGCGAAAGAAGCAAAAGGGCCCAGCCCGACAAAACAAAGAAGGAATAGGCAGCCCCTGAGTTTCTCAACCTGCCTGGAAGCGAAAGCACGATGAGCACGAAAGGCGCGAGAAACAGGAAAGCGGTCGAAGCCCGAAGCGGAGATGAAAGGCTGAACCTCCCGGCGTCGTCCGTGAGAAGCGGCCTGTACTGGGCTATCGTCTTTGTCCAGACATTCCCGCCGCCCACGACCTGAGTGCCTTCGAATATCCCCCTGAAAAACCCGGGTGCTATGATCGCGAAAATAATAAGTGCAGCGGCCATAATGCCCGCGCCGTAGAGAAGAGAGATTCCAAACGAACGGCCTTTTTCACGCTCTTTAAGGAACAGGGCTGTTGCCGACAACCCTGCCGCCGTCAGTACAGCGACAATCAGATGGAACCATGAGACCGTGTTGAAGTTGAAGCCGGGCCTTACATTGAACGGGTCGATGAGGCAGTAGACAAAAGCGGAAAATGCTGCCGCGCCGAATATGACTACGCCGTTTTTCCAGAAGCCACGCCAGATTTCCTTTCGGCTGGAGAGCATCATCAGGAAAGTATGCGCGCCGATGACCGCCCACCAGAGCACTGCCCCTCTCCAGAAAAGGATGGAGACAAAGGCCGAAATGCCGGTTAACGCCGGTATTAAATAAGGTCTCAGGCCGCCTCCGGTCGGAAGCCGCCTCAGTGAGAGCGCGTAAAGATAAAAGAGGACGGCTGCAGCGAGCGGCTCAGCAAGCTCGTTGTCCGGCCTGCCGACCATGGTGGTATATATGTGCGCCGGCATAAGGACGAGCAGGAGAGTTGCCGCGAGAGCCTTGCGCGAGCCAAACGACTCGCGTACCCAGAGGAAGAACGGGAATACGGCCAGCATGCCGATAAATGGCGGTAGCACAGCCACAAGCTTGTCTACCGCGTACAGGCCGTCGTAAAAAACGAGCAGCGTTCTCACTATAAAAGCTAACACAAGGTCAAAGAACGGGTTTGTTATGTTCGCCGTGCCGACCGGATAGCCCATGTAATAATCGTAGGACGGGAACCAGGGAAAGTTATTGAGGACTATCGTGACTTTGCGGAGGTGCTCGTAGTTGTCAGCCTCAAGGAGATATACGCCGTCCCTGGTGATGAAGTTCTCCCAGGGTATCATCCTCAAAACTACGCCAAAAATGAACACAGCGATGAGTCCGGCAAGGACAAGAATATTTTGATTTACGCGAGGACGCATAGACCCGAAAAAAAGAAGGCCCCGCAAAGCGGGGCCTGTTGGATTTGAATCAGGCTTCGAGTTCTTTCAAGACAGCCGCGCCCATCTCCACGCAGCTTACCCTTGTCTTGCCTGGCTGCATTATATCCGCGGTCCTGAATCCTCTCGCGAGCACCCTTTCAACCGCGCCCTCGATGAGGTCAGAGGCCTCGTTCATGTCGAATGAATACTTCAGCATCATGGCAACCGAAAGGATGGTGGCGATGGGGTTGGCTATGCCCTTCCCAGCTATGTCAGGGGCGCTGCCGTGGATGGGCTCGTACATGGCCCTGTTCTTCTCAGACCCTATGCTTGCGGAAGGCAGCATGCCGATGGAGCCTGTGAGCATCGAAGCCTCGTCAGAGAGTATGTCGCCAAAGGTGTTCTCCGTCACTATGACATCGAACTGCTTCGGGTTTCTTATGAGCTGCATCGCGCAGTTGTCGACATACATGTGGCTGAGCTCGACTTCAGGGTACTCTTTGCCGATTTTTATGACGACCTTCCTCCACAGCTCGGTCGTTTCCAAAACATTCGCCTTGTCAACGCTGCAAAGCTTTTTACCGCGCTTCATCGCTACCTCGAAGCCGACCCTGGCTATTCTTTCAATCTCCGGGGTCGTATAGACCATCGTGTTCACGCCGCGCTCGGTGCCGTCTGGAAGCGTTTCCACGCCCTTGGGCGTGCCGAAGTACAGTCCTCCGGTAAGCTCCCTCACGACCAGCAGGTCAACGCCTTCTATGACCTCGGGCTTCAAGGTGGAAGCTTCGATCAACTCGTCGTATATCTTCGCCGGACGGAGGTTGGCGAAAAGTCCGAGCTCCTTACGCAAAGCCAGCAGGGCACGCTCCGGCCTTATGGAATAATCAAGCCCTTCCCACTTCGGGCCGCCCACGGCCCCAAGGAGGACCGCGTCGCTCCCGAGAGCGAGCTTCAATACCTCGTCGGTGAGGGGTTTGCCGAAAGCGTCTATGGACGCGCCGCCTACAAGGGCCTCGGTGGCGATGAATTCCGCTGAAAACTTCTTCCCTACGGCTTTCAGTACTTTAAGCGCTTCGCCCACTATCTCGGGGCCTATCCCGTCTCCGGGCAATACTGCGACATTGAACCTTTTCACTTAACAAGCTCCTTGGCAGAATTTTTAATCACTGAGAAAAAAACCGGAGAAAGTTTATCTTCCGCCGGTTGTGAAAAGTCCATTAACGGTTCTCTTCCGGGGCTTTTTTAGAAAGAGGATCCGGCAATCTTCTGGAGCACTTCCATGAAGGCCGCGAGCCCGGTAAACGGGATGACGACGGTGCTCCTCCTGTCGTTCGACAGTTCGGCTATCTGCAAAAACCTGCCTCCGTCGTTCTCCTTGAGGTCGACGAACAATGTCTTGTTCTCCACTAAAAGCTTGTCGCTGGAGAGGACCCTGCTCTTGACGCCTTCCTTCTTCATACTACCCCCTCTTCTTGATCGACTCCATAAGTCCGCCCGCTTTTATAAGCTCCTGCATGAACGGAGGGACAGGCCTCGCTGTAAAGCTCTTGCCCTTTGTCAGGTTCGTAATCACGCCGCTGTCCATGTCGACTTCAAGCTCATCTCCGCTGTCCGTAGCGCCGTGCACCTCGTCAGACTCGAGTATGGAAAGGCCCATGTTGAAAGAGTTCCTGTAGAATATCCTGGCGTAGCTCTTTGCGATGACGCAGGCAACGCCAGCGGCTTTGATAGCTATCGGCGCGTGCTCCCTTGAAGAGCCGCAGCCGAAGTTCTTGTCGGCAACTATTATGTCGCCTTTCTGCACCTTCGAAGCAAACGAAGCGTCCTCGTCCTCCATGCAATGCTTCGCAAGTTCCTTCGGGTCTGAAGTGTTGAGGTATCTCGCGGGTATTATCTTGTCAGTGTCTATGTCAGCGCCGTACTTCCAAACCCTGCCCTTGAACTTCATCTTCTCACCTCTGAATACCATAAAATTTTATGTATTATCTGCCTGAGCGGAATTACTTCGAGACCTCGTCCGGGTGGGCTATCCTGCCCTTTATGGCCGATGCTGCCGCAACCGCCGGGTTCGTGAGATAGACCTCGCTCTTCGGGTCTCCCATCCTGCCGACGAAGTTCCTGTTGGTCGTGGCTACCGACCTTTCGCCTGCGGCGAGTATGCCCATGTGGCCTCCGAGGCACGGCCCGCAGGTCGGCGGGCTTATGACAGCGCCAGCCTTGAGGAATATATCGAAGTAGCCGAGCTTCATGGCCTCGTTGTAGATGAAAGGCGTGGCCGGTATCACGATGAGCCTCACATATTTGGCGACCTTCTGGCCCTTCAGTATCTTCGCGGCAACCTTGAGGTCTTCCAGCCTGCCGTTCGTGCACGAGCCGATGATGACCTGGTCAATCGTGATGTTCTTGAGCTGGGAAACCTTCTTCGTGTTCTCCGGCAGGTGCGGGCAGGCAACCGTAGGCTCTATCTTAGCGCAGTCGTACTCCCTCACCTCGGCGTACACGGCATCCGCGTCGCTCTCGTAGAACTTGAAGGGCCTCTGCGCCCTTTTGTTCATGTATTCTTTTGTTATCGCGTCCGGGGCTATTATGCCGCTCTTGGCTCCTGCTTCTATCGCCATGTTGCACATCGCCATGCGCGAATCAATCGAAAGCTTTTCAATGGGCTTTCCGGTAAACTCCATGGACCTGTAGAGCGCGCCGTCTACCCCGACATCGCCTATGACATGGAGGATGAGGTCCTTGCCGCTCACCCACTTATTGAGCTTGCCCTTGAAGACGAACTTCATCGACTCCGGCACCTTGAACCAGAGCTCGCCGGTAATCATGACTGCTGCGAGGTCGGTCGAGCCGACGCCGGTCGAAAAGGCCCCGAGAGCGCCGTAGGTGCAGGTATGCGAGTCCGCGCCGATGACCAGGTCTCCTGGCACGACTATGCCCTTCTCCGGAAGAAGGGCGTGCTCTACGCCGACTTCTCCGCCATCGAAGAAATAGGTGAGCTTCTGCTCTTTGGCGAACTCGCGCAGTATCTTAACCTGCTCGGCTGACTTGATGTCCTTGTTGGGCGTGAAGTGGTCAGGGACGAGAACGACCTTGTTCTTGTTAAATACCTTTTTTGCCCCGGCCTTCCTGAACTCGCTTATCGCTATGGGCGCGGTAATGTCATTTCCGAGCGCTATATCTATCTTCGCGTTGATGAGCTCGCCGGGAGTCACTTCCTTTACGCCGGCGTGCTTTGCAAGAATCTTTTCAGTAATCGTCATCGGCTTCATGCGTCTTTGCTTTCCCCCTCAACTTTCTGCGGAATGTTTTGATGCCTGCCTGGAGCAGGCCGGTTTGATCAGAGAGTCAGGCTTTCGCGCCTGTCTTTTTTCCTGTACTCGAGCCTGTTCAGAGCGTTTATGTACGCCTTCGCGCTCGCCACTATTATGTCCGTATGCGCGCCCTGGCCCAGGACAATCGTGTCGCCCTCCTGGAGCCTCACAGTGACCTCGCCCTGCGCGTCGGTGCCGCCGGTTATGGCGTTTACCGAGTACTTCAGGAGGCGGCTTTTGGTGCCGGTTATCTTCGCTATGACATTATACGCGGCGTCCACCGGGCCGTCCCCGGTGCCTTTATCCTTCACGGCCTTGCCGCCCAGTTCCATCTCGACCTCGGCTGAAGGGGCGGTGTCAGTGCCGCTCATTATATTGAGTTTCAAAAGCCTGTACTTGTCCGGCAACTCGAGCCTCAATACTTCGTCCTGGACTATTGCCTCTATGTCCTCGTCAAAGACTTCCTTTTTTTTGTCGGCGAGTTTCTTGAACCGCTCGAAGGCCTTGTCCAGGTTCTCCCCCGCAAGCTCGTACCCGAGCTCGCTGAGCCTCGTCTTAAAGGCGTGGCGTCCGGAGTGCTTCCCGAGAACGAGCGTAGAGCGGGAGATGCCTACGGACTCCGGTTTCATTATCTCGTAGGTCGATTTGTCCTTTAAAAGGCCGTCCTGGTGTATGCCGGATTCGTGCGCGAAAGCGTTGTCGCCGACAATGGCCTTGTTGGGCTGGACCATTATGCCGGTAATCCCGCTCACGAGGCGGCTGGACGGATATATCTGCTCGGTGTTTATCGAAGTCTCAAGGCCGAGGATGTCTTTTCTGGTCTTCAATATCATGACGACTTCTTCAAGAGAGGCGTTCCCTGCCCTCTCGCCTATGCCGTTTATGGTGCACTCGACCTGTCTGGCGCCGTTCACGACCGCCGCCAGCGAATTCGCGACTGCCAAGCCAAGATCGTTATGGCAGTGGACGGATATTACGGCCTTGTCGATGTTCTTTACATTCTCCTTGATGCCCTTTATGAGCGCGCCGAACTGGTCCGGAAGCGCGTACCCGACCGTATCCGGTATATTGACGGTCGTGGCGCCCGCGGCTATTACGGCTTCTATCATCTCATACAGGAAGACGGGCTCGGTGCGGGAAGCGTCCATCGCCGAGAACTCGATGTCCTCGACATAACCCCTTGCCCTCTTGACCATCTCGATAGCGCGCTCAAGCGCCTCGGCGCGGGTGAGCTTGAACTGGTGCTTCAAGTGTATCTCGGAGGTGGAGATGAAAGTGTGTATCCTTGTTTTAGGAGCGCCCTTCAAAGCCCCTGCGGCCGCGTCTATGTCTTCGGCTTTACAGCGCGCGAGACTGCATATGACCGGCCCTTCGACTTCAAGGGCTATCCTTCTTACCGAATCGAAATCGCCGGGCGAGCTGTAGGCGAATCCCGCCTCTATGACATCAACGCCCATCTTCGCCAGCTGTTTTGCTACCGCTATTTTTTCTTCGACATTCATCGAGGCCCCGGGCGACTGCTCGCCGTCCCTCAAAGTCGTATCAAATATCCGTACCCTGTTATCCATCATTATCCTACCTGTTGGCCCCGGCCTCTTTGGGTTTGTCCTTCGGAGCGGCCTTTAGAGTTATTTTCTTTCTCCTGTCCACGAGGGTGGTTATGGGCCCCGAGGCCGCATAACCGAATGTAAGTATGAACAGCATGAGCGGCGGATTCGCGGCCACTACGATAAGAAGGAAAATAAGCCCTACAAGGAACCTGAAAGGCATCCTCTGGGACAGGTTAAACTCCTTGAAGCTGTAGTAATGCACGCTGCTTATCATGAGGAACGCCAGCGCGTAGACCATCACCAGAACGGTGATGTGCTTTACCATCTCGTCTCCCCTGCCAATGTAAAAGAACATCAGCACAGTCGAGGCGACAAGCGCGGCGGCTGCCGGTATCGGCAGGCCGTTGAACCTCTTGCTCTCTATCGTCGTTATCTGGACATTGAACCTGGCAAGCCGTAAGGCCCCGCAGACCACATACAAAAAGGCCGCAAGCCAGCCGTACCTGCCGAACGGGCGCAAAGCCCAGGTGAATATCAGGACGCCAGGGGCAAGGCCGAACGCTATAACATCGGCCAATGAATCGTACTCGACCCCAAACTTGCTCGAAGAGCCGGTGAGCCTTGCCACCCTGCCGTCGAGGCCGTCCAGTATGCCTGAGATTATTATGGCGATGGCGGCGTGTTCGAAGTTACCGTCGAGCGAAGCGATTATGGCGTAGAAGCCGCCGAAAAGGCTTGCCGAAGTAATGAGGTTCGGGAGGAGGTAGACGCCCTTCCTGAACTTCTTCCTGTTCTTGTTCTCTTCCTGTTGTATCTCGTTGTCAAGCATTCCAGTACCCCAGAATTGAAGAGCCTGCCCTTACCTTTTCACCGACCTTCACCATCGGTGAGCATCCGGCGGGAAGATATACATCCACCCTCGATCCGAACCTTATAAGCCCGAACCGCTGGCCTTTTTCATACTTCATCCCAGGCTTCGCGTAGCAGACTATCCTTCTGGCTATGAGCCCGGCTATCTGGTTGAAGGCGAACTTCCTGCCCTTGGCCTCCATGATAACGGCGTTCTGCTCGTTGTGCATGGAGGCCTTGTCCAAAGAGGCGTTGAAGAACTTGCCCGGGTTGTAGATCACATCCACAACCTTGCCCGAGGCTACGACCCTGTTCACATGGACATTGAAGACATTCATGAATATGCATATCCGCAAGACATCGGTCTTGAGGAACTTTTCGTCTTTTATGAGCTCGACTTTTATTACCCTGCCGTCGGCCGGGCTCGTAATGGAACCGGCGTCATCCGGTATCTGCCTTTCAGGGTCCCTGAAAAAAGCGACGACGAAAATGCCGAGCGGCACGAACAGGAATTCAAGCCACCTGATTCCTGCGAGCCACACCACGATTATACAAAATAAAGCTATAAGTATAAAGGGATAACCTTCCCTGGCTATCGGAATCCTCAATTAAAACCCTCCCCTTTGCTGCCCGCCATAATTACAATACCCTCCCGTGTTCAGGGAGGGTATCGGGTAACGCGCTAAAGCCCTTGCGGTACGGGCCTCAGTTCTTCTCCTTGTCCACTATCTTGGTCTTCTTGAGCCAGGGCATCATCTCGCGGAGCTTTGCCCCGACCTTCTCTATCTCGTGCTCCTGGCCCATTCTCGTGAGGGCCGTGAAAACAGGCTTGTTGGCCTTGTTCTCGAGCATCCATTCCTTGGCGAATTCGCCTGTCTGTATCTCGCGGAGGATCTTCTTCATTTCTTTCTTGGTCTCGTCGGTCACGACCCTGGGGCCGCGCGTCAAGTCTCCCCACTGGGCCGTGTTGCTGATGGAGTAGCGCATGTTGGAGATGCCGCCTTCGTATATGAGGTCGACTATGAGCTTGAGTTCATGGAGGCACTCGAAGTAGGCCATCTCAGGCGGGTAGCCCGCCTCGACCAGCGTTTCGAACCCGGCCTGTATGAGGGCGCTCGCGCCTCCGCAAAGCACGGCCTGCTCGCCGAAAAGGTCGGTCTCAGTCTCGTCCTTGAAGTTCGTCTCTATTATGCCGGCCCTGCCGCCGCCGATGGCGCTCGCGTAAGCGAGGGCGACTTCAAGGGTGTCTCCGGTGGCGTCCTGATGGATGGCGACCAGCGTCGGCACGCCCGCGCCCCTCGTATACTCGTGGCGCACCAGGTGGCCGGGGCCCTTGGGGGCGGCCATGAAGATGTTTATGGATTTGTCAGGAACAATCTGGCCGAAATGTATGTTGAAGCCGTGCGCGAACGCCAGGTATGCGCCCTTCTTGAGATTCGGGGCCACTTCCTCCCTGTACAGGTCGCCCTGCAGCTCGTCAGGCACGAGTATCATGACAACATCCGCGCTCTTTACGGCTTCGGCAACCGTCAGCACCTTGATGCCAGCGGCCTCAGCCTTCTTCCATGAAACGCCGTCCTTCTTGAGGCCGACGCAGACATCTACGCCGCTTTCCTTCATGTTGAGCGTGTGAGCATGGCCCTGGCTGCCGAAACCGATGACAGCCACTTTCTTTGACCGTATTTTTTCGAGGTTCGCGTCTTTGTCGTAGTAGACCTTCATTTAAACAGATTCCTCCTGAGTGTAATCGATTTGTCCGTGTCTTATTCGCTTTTAGGCAACCCTTTTCTCTACTCGCAGAATCACTTCTGCTTGGGGCTCCGGGCCATGGCTATGCGCCCTGTCCTTACAATTTCCTTTATGCCGAACGGGCGGAGAAGCTCCGTCAGAGCGCTTATTTTCTCTTCATCGCCGGTTATCTCGATTGTGTATGTTCTGGGGCTGACATCGACGACCTTTGCCCTGAATATATCTACTATGGAGAGTATCTCGGCCCTGGAGTCCGCCGTGATGTTGACCTTCACGAGGGCCAGCTCCCTTTCAATGTGATCTTCGCCTGTAAAGTCGTAGACCTTTATGACATTTATGAGCTTGTTGAGCTGTTTGTTTATCTGCTCTAAAACCTTGTCGTCGCCGCTCGTGACTATGGTCATGCGGGAGACATGCGGGTCGAGCGTCTCGGCAACAGACAGGCTTTCGATGTTGAAACCCCTGCCGGAAAACAGCCCCGATATCCTCGAAAGGACGCCGAATTCGTTTGTTACAAGCACTGATATCGTGTGGCGCAAGTTTTAACTCCTCCGAAGACCGGAAGTAATATTTTTGCAGGTTGCTGAAAAAGCAACCTGGTTCAGGCTGCTCAAAAAGGTCCCGATGCTGGGAGTCGAGGCGCGAGGAATGAGGGGTACTTTGTAGTACGCCGCAGAGAACTCGCGCCGATGACGACAACGCAGATGGGCAGCTTGAGGCAGCCTTTTATACCAGAAGCATCTTGTTCAAGGGCTGTCCCGCCGGGACCATCGGGTAGACACCTTCGAACTGATCGATCCTGAAGTCCATCAATACCGGCCTGTCCTTGACCGCAAGGCCTTCCTTGAGCACCTGCTCGACCTCAGATGGCTTCTTGGCGCGAAGGCCCACTGCCCCGTAAGCGTCAGCGAGCTTCACGAAATCAGGCGCGACCGATATGCAGGTATGCGAGTACCTCTTGTCAAAGAAGAGCTCCTGCCACTGCCTTACCATGCCCAGTACCATGTTATTCAGTATGACTACCTTCACGGGCAGCTTGTACTGCACGGCGGTGGCAAGCTCCTGTATGTTCATCTGCAAAGAGCCGTCCCCCGCGATAACGGCGACGGTACTTTTCGGGAAAGCTATCTGGGCGCCGATGGCCGCCGGAAAGCCGAAACCCATGGTACCGAGCCCGCCGGAAGTCAGGAACGACCTGGGCTTGTCGTACTTGAAGAACTGGGCAGCCCACATCTGGTTCTGGCCCACTTCGGTCGTGATTATGGCATTGCCCTTGGTGAGCTCATAGAGCTTTTCTATAACGAACTGCGGCTTTATCTTGCCGTTTGGCTCCTGATTGTAGGAAAGTGCGTGAGTCGTCCGCCACTCGTTAATCTGGGCTTGCCACTCGGACAGGCCCTTCCTGTGCTCTTTCAAGGCCTTTGCCTGCGGCAGCGCCTTCACCATCTCCTTCAATACTTCTTTGACATCCCCGACGATAGGGATATCGACGCTCACATTCTTGCTTATGGAGGTCGGGTCTATGTCGATGTGAACGATATCGGCGTACGGCGCGAACTCGTCAATCTTTCCAGTGACCCTGTCGTCAAACCTCGCGCCTATGGCGATAAGGCAGTCGGTGTTTGTGACGGCCATGTTGGCGCAGAATGTGCCGTGCATGCCGAGCATGCCCATGAACAGGTCATGCGTGCCCGGGAAACCGCCGAGGCCCATGAGGGTCGTGGTTGTCGGTATGCCGAGCTTCTCGGCGAAAGCCGTAAGCTCCTGGGCCGCGTTGGAAAGCACGACTCCGCCGCCCGCGTAAACGACAGGCCTTTTTGCCGAGAGTATCAGCTGGAGCGCCTTTTTTATCTGCCCGGGGTGGCCCTTGTAGTTGGGCTGGTAGCTCTCTATAGTAATCTTATCCGGGTACTTGAGCTCGCCCATGACAGCGGTGAGCACATCCTTGGGGATATCTACAAGCACCGGGCCAGGCCTTCCGGTAGTGGCGATGTAAAAAGACTCTTTTATGATTCTCGGGAGGTCTTTCAAGTCCTTCACGAGATAGTTGTGCTTGGTGCACGGCCTGGTGATGCCTACGATGTCCGCCTCCTGGAAGGCGTCGTTCCCGATAAGCGCGGTCGGGACCTGTCCGGTGATGACGACCATCGGGATCGAGTCCATATAGGCTGTCGCTATTCCGGTCACGGTATTGGTCGCGCCGGGGCCCGAAGTCACGATTACGACGCCAGGCCTGCCGAGCGCCCTCGCATAGCCGTCGGCCATGTGGACCGCGCCCTGCTCGTGGCGCACGAGTATGTGCTTTATGGGTGAGTCGTAAAGCGCGTCATAGATAGGCAGAACCGCCCCGCCGGGAAAGCCGAATACGGTATCGACCCCTTCCTTTATGAGGCATTCAAGCAGTATCACGGCGCCGTTTTTCTTTGTCATATATTCCGTCCTGGTGCTGATTGGTTAAGCCTTGACGACCGCGCCTGTATTGGCGGAAGTGACCACCTTGGCGTACCTGGCGAGCCAGCCGTCCTTTATCTTGGGCTGCGGCATCTTCCAGGCCTTCTTGCGTTCCTCAAGCTCTTGCGCGCTGACCTTCAGTTCTATTTTACGGGCCGGTATGTCCAGCTCGATCGTATCTCCATCCTTGATGAACGCGATTGGGCCGCCCTCCATCGCCTCGGGCGATATGTGGCCTATGCAGGGCCCGCGCGTGCCGCCGGAGAACCTGCCGTCGGTTATGAGCGCGACCGAATCTCCCATGCCCATGCCCATGAGCGTAGCCGTGGGCGCGAGCATCTCCCGCATGCCGGGGCCTCCCTTTGGCCCCTCGTACCTTATGACTACGACCTCACCGGCTTTTATGGTCTTCGCGAGGATGGCCTTCATCGCGGCCTCCTCGGAATCAAAGCACCTTGCCTTGCCAGTGAACTTCATCATCTTGTCGCTCACGCCGGACTGCTTGACGACAGCGCCCAGAGGAGCTATGTTGCCCTTCAAAACCGCTATGCCGCCTTCCTTGTGATAGGCTTCTTTGAGCGGCTTTATGACCTTTTCATCGATGTAGTCTACCTCTTTGATAAGAGCCTTAACCCTCTTGCCTGAAACGGTCGGGTTGTCCCTCACGAGGTCGCCGAGCGTTTTAAGGACAGCGCCTATGCCGCCTGCCCAGTGCAGGTCTTCCATGTAGTACTCGCCAACCGGCTCCAGCGATGTTATGTGCGGCGTCGTGTGCCCAAGCTCGTCGAAGAGCTCGAGCGGCAGCTTTACCTTGGCCTCATGCGCTATCGCCAGCAGATGAAGGACCGTGTTCGAGGAGCCGCCCAAAGCGAGGTCGGCCCTTATGGCGTTCTCAAAAGCGGCCCTGGTCATTATCTTTCTGGGGGTGATGCCCTTTTTTACCAGTTCCATGATGCGCTCGCCGCTATCGAAGGCTATCCTTCTTTTCTCGGAAGAGTTGGCAAGGGCAGTGCCGCAAAACGGCAGGCTCATTCCCAAAACTTCGGTCAGGCAGGCCATCGTGTTGGCGGTATAAAGGCCCTGGCAGGAACCAGCTCCGGGACAGGCCCCTTTTTCGCAGGAATTGAGTTCTCCCTGAGAGATCTCTCCGCTCCTGAACCGGCCCATCGCCTCGAAGGTATTTCTTATGAAAGAAGTGCGCTTGCCCCTGTACCTGCCCGTCATCATGGGGCCAGCGGTTACGACTATCGTGGGTATGTTGAGACGGGCCGCGGCCATGAGCATGCCGGGCGTTATCTTGTCGCAGTTCGTAAGAAGTATGAGGCCGTCGAAGGCGTGGGCTTCGGCGACGCTTTCGACCATGTCGGCGATAAGCTCCCTCGAAGGCAAAGAGTAATGCATTCCCTTGTGCCCCATGGCTATGCCGTCGCATATGCCAGGCAGGCCGAAGAGCATGGGATAGCCGCCGCCCGTGTGGACGCCCTTTTCTATGAACCTCTCCAAATCCCTCATCCCGATGTGCCCTGGTATGAGGTCGGAGAAGCTTGTGGCCACGCCTATGAAGGGCTTTTTCATCTCGCCCGTCGGTATTCCTGTAGCGTACAACAGGGCCCTGTGGGGAACCCTTTCAAGACCTTTTTTTATCCTGTCACTGCGGTTAGCCATCGGAACTTATTTTTACGCCCCCTTCTCCTGACGCCTGAATTCTGAGAGCTTCTTCTCCATCTCGTCTTTTAAAGCCAGCTTCAGCTTTTTTATCTTGTTCTTCTCTGCGGTCTCGGTGCTTGAAAGCCTGGGTTTTTTCTCCAGCTTCTCCAACGAGTTCTCGTAGCTCTTGTGGGTCTTGTAGGCGTTTCTGAACAGCTCGTCCTTTTCAAGAAGCTTCGTCACCAGCTCGTCGTGATTTTCCATGAGAAGGCCTCCTTAGCGTGAAAGGTTTTTAGAAGTCCGGAAAGCTTAACTGTCCCTCTTGAAGGATTGGATTTGCGTATTGAACTACTATTAAGGCGACTATCTGAATACGCCAGTTGCGCCCGATACGGGCCGCTTGGGCCAGGAATCAGTCACGGAAAGACAAAACCCGCTCCAAAGGCCTGAATTTCAAGCATAAACACAGAATTTAATATTAACCTAACGCAAATGGCTTGTCAATTTGATAGTGGGGCTCTCTTTGCCCTTAAAATTCAGTCAAAAGAGTAATTTATATGACAAACGATTATGAAAGTCCAGAAAAAGAGACTAACCGAACTTTATCTCCGCCTCGGAACGCCTGAGATAGGCCGGGGTCAGCGCAGCCGGGTCAACTGCCTCGCCTGAGCGTTCAAACGCAAGGCCGCCTATTACCGACGCCCTCACAAGGGAAAGCCCCGTGGCGAGCACTGCCCCGGAAACGCCTTCTTCTATCACTTTTGAGTATACGCCAAGACCGCTCCCGAGGAAGACTATAGAACCGCCAAGGCCTCTTTTCGATATCTCAGAGATAAGGGCGGCCGGGGTCATTGCAGAATCTTCCAGAACTGCACAGGGAAAACCCTGGGAGGTGTCGTAGAGGGCTGAGTAGACCTCGCCCTTCCTGGCATCCAACACAGGACAGACAAGGCGGCTGGAAAAAGGGACATTCATCGCGAGCGCGGCAAGCGTTGAAACACCTACGGCCTTTTTTCCCAGGGGCCACGCAAGCCCCTTTACCGTGGATATGCCGATCCGGAGGCCTGTAAACGAACCCGGGCCAACGGCTACGGCGAAAAGGTCAACCTGGGAGATGTCAAGACCGGCGCTTTTGAGGTGGGACTTTACCGCAGGCAGGAGCCAGATGGCATGACGCCCCGCGTTGCCAACGCTCCACTCGGACACGAGCGTCCTGTCCTCAAGGATGGCAATGGAGCCCGACGAGGAGGAAGTTTCAATGGCAAGTATCTTCAGTGGGCCTCTAAATAATTAGATATTTTTTCCGTGGTCGAGACATGTGGAAGCAAAAAGCGGAGCATATATGTAAATATATGAGCAATTTTTATTTACACCCTGACGCGGAGATCAGGAAAAATAGCAATTTTTATCCAAAAATCCTTGCAAGGTCATTCCAGGTAACCAGCACCATGAGACCTATGAGGAGCGCTATGCCGACCTGCTGGGAGATCGTCATGAACTTCTCGCTCAAGGGCTTGCCCTTCAATGCTTCCATGCCGAAAAAGACTATATGGCCGCCGTCGAGCACTGGTATCGGGAAGAGGTTTATGATGCCGAGCTGAAGGCTCAGGAACGCCACAAGGGACAGAAGGTCGGCAATGCCGGATTCGGCCGCCTTTCCTGCCACCTGCGCTATCATGATGGGGCCGCCGAGCGTCTTGAGTGAGTACTCGCCGAATACGAGACCTTTTATGACAACGAAGAGCTTGCCGGTCATCTCGATGCCGGAAGAGACGCCCTTTGTTATTGACTCGCCAAACCCGTACTGGCGGACAACCAGCTCGTCCTGTCTCGATATGCCTATGAGGTGGACCTTCGCGTCTTCATTATATTTGGGTGTGACTTCGAATGTAAGCTCCTTGCCGTCCCTCAGGACCTGGAGCTTTTTCTTTCCGCCACTCTTGTGTATTACATTTTCAAGCTCGGCCCAGTGGTTTATCCTGTTGCCGTCTATCGCGAGTATCAGGTCGCCTGCCTTGAGGCCCGCTTCTTTAGCCGGATAGCCCGGCGCGACATCGCCGATTATGGGCTTCATGGGCGGGTACATTCCGCCGTAGCCGGCACCCGTCTGCTCAGAGGTGTCTGGCGTTATCGAGGTCTGTATCTTCTGTCCGTCCCTGGTGACCGCGAGCTCGACCTTCTTCGAGGGGTTCATGGCAAGCTGCGTCAGCAGGTCTTCCCAGTCTTTTACATCCTCGCCGTCAACTGAAACAACCGTGTCCCCGGCTTTTATCCCGGCTTTCTGGGCGGGCTCTTCAGGCACAACATAGCCGATCTCGGCGGGCCTGTCGAGGTATGCCGGAAGCTGTATGCCTATCATGAATATTATCGGAAGAAGGACTATGGCCAGAATCAGGTTCATCGCCGGGCCGGCGGCTACTATGGCGGCCCTTTTCCAGACGGGCTTGCGGGTGAAGGACTTCAGCTGAAGCTCCGGCGAGACCTCTTCGCCAGCGGCCTCGCCGACCATCTTCACATAGCCGCCAAGCGGCAGGACGGATATCCTGTACTCGGTCTCGCCCCTTTTGATGCCTACGAGCTTGGGGCCGAAGCCCAGCGAAAACTTCTCTACTCCGACGCCGCAGGCTTTAGCCACGGCGAAATGCCCGAGCTCGTGTATGAATATCAGTATGCCAAGAACGATTATGAAAGAGATTAAGGTTGTCATCTTCCCTTGCCAGAGTTTTTTTGTGTGAGGGCGGGACTACATGCGGGCGGCAAAAGAGCTTGCCGCTTCCCTCGCGGCCCTGTCCGCTTCAAGAACATCTTCTATGGAGCTTATCTCCTTGTGGCCGTATCCTTCCATCACTTCCCTTATAACGGAGCATATGCCAGTAAAAGGGAGCCTGCCTTCGAGGAACGACGCTACCGCGACCTCGTCGGCGGCATTCAGAACAGCAGGAGCCGTGCCGCCGACTCGAAGCGCCTCGTAAGCGAGAGAGAGGCACGGGAACCGCTCAGGGTCAGGGTCGTGGAACTCGAGCGAAAGACCGTTAAAACCAAGCGCGGGCGTTCCCGAATCCATCCGCTCGGGCCATGAAAGAGCGTATGCGATGGGCCCCTTCATATCAGGGTTTCCCATCTGTGCCATGATGGAACCGTCTATATATTCGACCATAGAGTGTACTATCGATTGGGGGTGTATTACAACCGATATCTTGTCAGGGGGAAGGTTGAAAAGCCACCTCGCCTCTATGACTTCCAGACCCTTATTGACGAGAGTGGCCGAGTCTATGGATATCTTTTTTCCCATCTTCCATCTGGGGTGGTTCAAAGCCGCCGCAGTGGTTATGCCGGGGAAATCCTGGATGGGAGTTTTGAGGAACGGCCCGCCAGAAGCGGTAAGAATAACGCGTTTTATGTCCTCGGGCCTGTGACCCGCTATCGATTGGTAAACCGCTGAATGCTCGCTGTCGACCGGAAGGAATTTAATACCACGCTTCCTGACCTCTTCCATGACAAGAGGGCCTGCCAGCACGAGAGTTTCCTTGTTGGCAAGCGCGATATCGACCCCGGCCTTTATGGCGGCCATCGTCGGCAGAAGCCCAGCCGCGCCGGATATGGCTGAAACGCACATCTCGGCGCCGTCAAAAGCGGCGGCCCTTATGGCACCTTCGATACCGAAGCCGATCTCGACCGGGACTGTTACGGAACCTCTGAGGGCGCTTGCCGCGCTGCTGTCCGCGACCGATACGAACGACGGCCTGAACTCCTCTATCTGCTCTTTTAAGAGTGCTATGTTGTTCCCGGCGGCCAGGGAGACAACCTTGAACCTGTCCGGGTGCATCCGCAGCACTTCGAGGGTATTGACGCCGATTGAACCGGTAGAGCCAAGGATGGAGATGCTTTTTTTACGCATAAAAAGCCTTGAGTACGAGGTAATAGTAAAGGAGCGGAATCGGGAATATGAGGCTGTCTATCCTGTCGAGCACTCCGCCGTGACCGGGTATCATCGTGCCGGAGTCCTTCACTCCAGCGCCCCTTTTCAAAAGGGACTCGGCAAGGTCTCCTGCCATGGCCACGATTCCGACAACGACCGTTATTACGATAGTATTCAAAGGGCTGGAATCCATGCCCGTAAAACGGACGAATAAGAGGCCGACCGCGGCCCCGCCGGCAATACCGGCAACCGCGCCCTCTACGGTCTTTTTCGGGCTTATGACAGGCGCGAGCTTATGCCTGCCCAGCTTCCTGCCGGCGAAGTACGCGAAGGTGTCGTTCGACCAGATTACTACCAGCAGGAACAGGAGCCAGAAGCGCCCCTGCTCAAACTCTGCCAGCAGAGTCAGGAATGAAAGAGGAAGGCTCAGGTACGCAAGCCCCAGGACCTTGTGCGATATGTCCAGGGAAGATTCCGAAAGCTCTCTTTTGCTCAGGAGTCCGTAAAGGTAGAAGAGAAAGACCAGACATACGAGCGCTGGAAGGAAGGCTTCCAGCCCGCAAAAGAACAGGAGCGGCACAACGGACGCCCCTGTTGCCGCGCCGAGCAGGTCAAACGCGCCGTCCCTTTTCTTGTGGAGGCCCAGGCCGTTGAACTCGAGCAGGGCCAGAAATGTAAGGATTGTGGAGACCGCGAGAATCAGGTACGGCGGCGTGAAAAGCACAATGTATACGACAATCGGGATCAGAACGACCCCGCTCAATACCCTCTTCAGAAGCGCCCTCCGTGAGCGAAACTCAGATAATCCGTTAGCGGGCGGCCCCTACGCCCTTTTCCTTGACGAGGCCGAACCTGCGGTCCCGCTTCTGGTAATCCCTTATGGCCTCATCGAGATGACCCATCGTAAAATCAGGCCAGAGCACATCTGTTATGTATATTTCAGTGTAAGCGAGCTGCCACAGAAGGAAGTTGCTTATCCTGTTCTCTCCGCTGGTGCGGATAAGGAGGTCAGGGTCGGGCATTCCAGCGGTGTACAGGTTCGCCTGCACCGTCTCTTCAGTGATATCTTCGGGGCGGAGCCCCCCCTCGGAGACGAGCTTCGCCATAACGCGCGCCGCCCTGGTTATCTCCTCGCGTCCGCTGTAGCTCAACGCCAGCTGCAATACCATGCCGGTGTTGTTGGCAGTTTTTGCGATAAGGTCGGCGATGACATTTCTTACGCCTTTGGGCAGCTCTTCTATGTTACCTATCGGGCGGAAGCGGATGTTATTTTCGACGAGGTTCTTCTCCTCGGACTTCAGATGTATCTCGAGAAACTTCATCAGCATCTCGACTTCGTGAACAGGCCTGTTCCAGTTCTCCCTGGAGAAGGTATACAGGGTAAGACACTCAATGCCGAGCTCGCGGCAATGCGTCACCGTGTCCCTGGCGACATCTATGCCCTTGCGGTGGCCGTTTATCCTGTTGAGGAGTTTCTTCTTCGCCCACCGTCCGTTCCCGTCCATTATGACGGCTATATGCCTGGGAAGATTTTCCTTTGAGATTTCAGTCATTTAGGAGTAATAGGAAGCTGTCCCGGAATAGGGCTTTCTGACTATAGGCCATAAAACAAAAATCTAACACAAACACACCGTTATCACAAGGCAAAATAAGGGAGGACTTGACAGTTTGCGGAAAAATCCGGTTTTGTCCGGGTTGCTCAAAATCTCTTTTTACGAAAAATGCGGCGTACTTTTGTACGCCGCATCGGTACGCGAACCTGAAGTAAACAGAAGGCATTTCAGCGCCTGGCTACACTTCCATTATATCAGTTTCCTTCTGGGCTATCATCTCATCGACCCTGGTTATCTGCTTGTCGGTTATGTCCTGGACCTCTTTAACGAGCTTTTTGTGCTCGTCCTCGGATATCTTTTTGTCCTTCTCGAGTTTCTTCAACGCCTCGTTGGCGTCGCGGCGGATGTTCCTTATGCCGACCTTACACTCCTCGCCGTACTTCTTGGCAAGCTTTACGAACTCTTTTCTTCTCTCCTCGGTCAAAGGCGGCATGTTTACGCGAATCAGCTTGCCGTCGCTCGTGGGCATAAGGCCCAGATCCGAAGTCATTATCGCCTTTTCTATGGCATGCACCGCAGAGGCGTCCCAGGGCGTTATGGTGATAGTCCTGCTCTCCGGCACAGCCAGGGTGGCGAGCTGATTGATGGGCGTCGGCGTCCCGTAATAATCTACCTTGACATGGTCGAATATGGTTATGGAGGCCCGGCCGGTGCGTATAGACCCGAGCTCATGCGACAGGGCTTCCAGGGCCTTGTCTGTCCTCTTTTTCATCTCAAGGATTTCTTCCTTCATTTTGCCTGCTCCGCTGCGGTTTTATGTGACTATGGTGCCGATGTGCTCGCCCATGACTACCCTCATGAGATTGCCGGGCTCTTTTATGCTGAACACTATGATGGGCAGGCCGTTGTCCATGCAAAGGGATATGGCCGTGGCGTCCATCACCTTGAGGCTGTCCTTCAAGACATCTATGAACTTGAGGTTCTCGTAGCGCTTGGCGTCCTTGTCCTTCATGGGGTCGCGGTCGTAAACGCCATCCACCTTGGTGCCCTTCAATATGACATCGGCGTTTATCTCCATAGCTCGAAGAGAAGCGGCCGTGTCGGTCGTAAAGTACGGGTTTCCGGTGCCTGCCGCGAAGATGATTACTCTACCCTTTTCCAGATGGCGCACGGCCCTGCGCCTGATGTAGGGCTCGGCCAGCTCCTTCATCTCGATGGCGGACATGACCCTGGTGAACACCGAGTGCTTTTCAAGGGCGTCCTGGAGCATGAGGGCATTGATGACGGTTGCGAGCATGCCGACATAGTCGGCTGTAGCCCTGTCCATGCCTTTGGCGCTTGCTGAAACGCCCCTGAAGATGTTGCCGCCGCCTATGACTACGGCGACCTCAACACCCTTGTCGTGGACATCTTTTATCTCTTTGGCGATGGAGGTTATGACGGAGGTGTCTACCCCGAACTCCTTGTCCCCCATCAGGGCTTCGCCCGAGAGCTTGAGGAGTATTCTTTTGTACCTGGTCTCTGATTGCATTTTCGCTTCCGGTAGAGTCCGCGAGGGACTCCATTGATGTGAGGTTAAAAAAAGGGAGCCCCTTCGGGCTCCCTTCGAATGACTACTTCTGAGCCGCAGCCACTTCAGCCGCGAAATCCGTTGTTTTCTTTTCTATGCCCTCTCCTACCTTGAACCTGGCAAACCTTCTCACCGAGATGTTCTCGCCTATCTTGGCGATGTTCTCTATGACGAGCTTCTCGATGGTGATGTCCGGGTTCTTCACAAAGGGCTGCTCAAGGAGGCATATCTCCTTGTAAAACTTCTCGATCTTGCCATCGACCATCTTCTGGATGACATTCGCGGGCTTGCCGGATTCCTTTGCCTGGGCCTCGAATATCTGCTTTTCCTTTTCCACTAAATCAGCAGGGACTTCCTCCCTCCTGACAAACTGGGGGCTCATGGCTGCTATGTGCATCGCTATCTCTCTTACAAGAGTGTTGAAGCCTTCGGTCTTGGCCACGAAATCAGTCTCGCTGTTGACTTCGAGGAGCACGCCGACTTTGCCGCCGGCGTGTATGTAAGAGCCGACAACGCCCTCTGAAGCTACCCTGCTGGCCTTCTTGGCGGCCGCGGCAAGGCCCTTTTCCCTGAGCCAGGAAACTGCCTTTTCAAAATCTCCCTGAGCTTCGGCAAGGGCCCTCTTGCAATCCATAAAGCCGGCCCCTGTTTTTTCCCTGAGTTCCTTTACTGCTGTTGCGGAAATCTCCATTATGATGAAAGTCCTCCTGAAATATTCTTATGGCTACCTCTGAAAATTGCTCTTTTTCCTGACCTCGGCAGGGCAAATAAAAATGCTCACATATTCTCATATATGCTGCGCTTTTTATTTCCGCCCTTCCTTGACTTCAGAAAAAATATCTAATTT
>Ga0209342_10000134_pt1 | contig 76852 bp, 68 predicted proteins | sample RifCSP16_2_FD_184023 | JGI IMG/M metagenome (GOLD analysis project Ga0209342, IMG submission 184023) | Soil microbial communities from Rifle, Colorado - Rifle CSP2_sed 16_2 (SPAdes) (version 2) | ecosystem: Environmental > Terrestrial > Deep subsurface > Rock core/Sediment | place: Rifle... | reverse complement strand
CGCCGTGCGTGCGTGTGAAGCCGCTCGCGGCCTCGAGTGCATGGCCGATGGTGTGGCCGAAGTTGAGGATCTTCCGTACGCCGTTCTCGCGCTCGTCCCGCGCGACGACGTCCGCCTTGATCTGGATGTTCCGGCGCACGAGCCGTTCGGCCACTTCGTCGGCGGGACCGCCCTCGCGCGCGATGGACGCCACGTTGGAGGCGAGCCACACGAAGTCGGCTGGGCTCGCGATCACGCCGTGCTTGACCGCCTCGGCGAGGCCGTTGCGGAGGTGGGCGAGGGGGAGGGTGCGGAGCGCGCGCGGGTCGGCGACGACGAGCACGGGATGATGGAAGGCGCCGACGAGGTTCTTGCCGGCTTTCGTGTCCACGCCGGTTTTCCCGCCGACCGCCGCATCAATCATCGCGAGGAGCGTCGTCGGGAGCTGCACAACGGGAATGCCGCGCAGGTAGGTGGCGGCGACGAATCCGGCGAGGTCGCCGACGACGCCGCCGCCCAGGGCGAGGATCGCGGAATCGCGGCCGTACCCGGCGGCGAGCAGTTCGTCGGTGAGGCGCGACCACTGCTTGCGCGTCTTGCTGGGCTCGCCGGCGGGGATGGTGAAGAGCGCGGGTGCGGGGGCGTCGCAGGCCGCCCGGAGGCGCGCCGCGTAGAGCGGCGCCACGGTATCGTCGCTGATGATCGCGAGGCGGCGCCGCGGCAGCGCCTCGCGCAGCTCGGCGCCGCACGCGTCGAGAAGCCCGGCGCCGACGAGGATGCGTGAACCGTGGAGCGTGAGCGCCGCCGGCATCGCCACCGCGTTCGCGCGCGCCGCGTTCGCCTGCGCTACCACTGCCCTACCACGTGACTTCGCCCGCGCCCGCGCGGCGGTTGGCCACGCGCGCGAGCACGAAGAGCAGATCGGAGAGACGGTTGAGGTAGACGATCACGATCTGCGGCACGTCGGACTCGTGCTGCAGACGGACGATGGCGCGCTCCGCGCGGCGACAAACCGTGCGCGCGACGTGGAGCGCGGCGGCTTTCGGCGTGCCGCCGGGGAGAATGAACGCCTTGAGGGCGTCGAGCTCGGCCTCGCCGTCGTCAATGGCCTGCTCGAGCTGGGCGATGCGCCGGTCGGAGAGGCGTGCCTTCTCGAGCGCTTCCCGGTGCTTCTCGGGGTGCGGCGTCGCGAGGAGCGCGCCGATCGCGAGCAGGTCGCGCTGGACGGGGGCGAGGATTTCGTCAATCCGGGGCATCATCTCGACCGAACGGGCGGAGCCGATGACGGCGTTGAGCTCGTCCACGTCGCCGTAGGCCTCGACGCGGACGTGGTCCTTGTTCACGCGCCCACCGCCGAAGAGGCCGGTCCGGCCGTCGTCGCCGGTCTTGGTGTAGATCCTGGGGGTCATTCCATAAATCTACTTCATCACGTCGTACCTATTTCCGGTCAGCGTCCGAATATCCGCCCGAGCGCGCCCCAGAGCGATGGGTCGGCGTCCGCGGGCGCGGGGCCGGGCGCGGGGCCGGGCGCGGGGCCGGGCGCAGGCGCGGCGCGCCGGGGCGACTCGCTGGGCGGTCGGTAGGTCGCTGGAAAGTGCTTCGCGAGGTGCGTTTGGAGCCGCTCGGGAGAGCCCGGCGCCTGCTGCTTGGCGCACCACTCGTCGAGCGCGAGACCCAGCATGGCCGCGTTGGGGCGCAACATCGGGTCCTTCGCGATCGCGAGCGTGATGAGGCCGGTGATGGTGTTGTCGAGCGCGGGCAGGCGCGCCTTGACGTCGGGCGACGGCGCGATCGTGACCTCGTCCATGGATGCCTCGGTCTCCATCTCCTGGAAGAGCTGCTCGAGCGCGAGCACCTCGAAGAGGACGACGCCGGTGGAGAAGATGTCGGTGCGCCAGTCCACCTTGTTGCCGACGATCTGCTCGGGGCTCATGTAGTGCTTCTTGCCGATCGTGAGACGGTTCTCCTCCGCGGGGTCGCGCATCGTGCGCGCCTTGGCGATGCCGAAGTCGCCGAGCTTGACCTGGCCGTCCCATGTGAGGAGGACGTTGCCGGGCGAGACGTCGCGGTGGACGATGTGGAGCCGGGCGCCGGTCTCGTCCACGAAGTTGTGGGCGTAGTCGAGGGCGCGGCAGACGCGGCTCACGACGTACGCGGCCAGCGGCGGCGCGAGCGGCTCGCGCAGCGCGCGGTGGTGGTCAATGAGCGCGCGGAGCGTGACGCCGCGGATGTACTCCATCGCCATGTAGAACTCGCCGTTGACCTCCTCGAACTGGAAGATCTGGACGATGTTCCCGTGGACGAGGTTCGCGGAGAGCCTGGCCTCGTCAATGAAGAGCTGGAGCCACGCGGGCTCCTTCGCGTACTTGTCGTGGATCACCTTGAGCGCGACGCGCTTCGTGAAGCCGCGGTCCCCGACCTGCTCCGCCTCGTAGACCGTCGCCATGCCGCCGGTGGCGATCCGCCGCAGCAGGCGGAACCGGCCGAGGTATTCGATGGTGCGAACGGGGTCGCTCATGCGGTTGATTCGGCCTCTGTCGGGGGCGAACTTTCGCGGATGGTGCGGGAGCGGCGTGACATCACGATCATCGGGGCCGGGCCGACCGGGCTCTTTGCCCTCTTCTATGCTGGCATGCGGGGCGTGTCCGCACAAATCGTGGACGCGCTGCCCGAGCCCGGCGGGCAGCTCACGGCGCTCTATCCCGAGAAGTACATCTTCGACGTGGCGGGCTTCTCGAAGGTGCTCACGAAGGACCTCGTGCGCGCCTGCGTGGAGCAGGCGGTGCAGTTCGGGTCGCCCATCCACTGCAACCAGCGCGTGACGGCGCTCGAGGGAGCGGCGGGAGCGTTCGAGGTGGTCACGGAGTCCGACCGGTTTCCGACACGCGCCCTGGTGGTCGCGGCGGGGATCGGCGCCTTCGCGCCGCGCCGGCTGCCGCAGGCGTGCGCCGCGCCGTGGTACGGCCGCGGCATCTTCGACCGCGTGACGGATCCCTCGGCGTTCGCGGGGCGCCGCGTGGTGATCATCGGGGGCGGGGACTCGGCGTTCGACTGGGCGCGCCAGCTGCGTGACCACGCGGCGCGCGTCACCCTCGTGCACCGGAGCGATCGCTTTCGCGCGCACGCCGCCACGGTGGCCGACGTGCGGGCCGCGGCCGAGGCGGGAAAGACCGCGCTCTACACCTTCCACGAGCTGCACGACGTCATCGCGGAGAACGGCGCGATCGTCGCGCTCGAACTGAGGGATGTCAAGGCGAAGACGACCACGCGCGTCGCGGCCGACGTCGTGCTGCCGATGCTCGGGTTCGTGAGCGACATCGGAGCGCTCGCCGGGTGGGGGCTCACGGTGCAGCACGACGAGATCGTCGTCAACTCGCGGATGGAAACGGGCCGCGCGGGGGTCTGGGCCGCCGGCGACATCACGGCGTACGATGGGAAGCTCAAGCTGATCGCGACGGGATTCGCGGAGGCGGCGACGGCGGTGAACCAGGCGGTGCACTTCGTCCACCCCGAGATGAAGGTGAATCCCGGGCACTCGTCGAACATGGCGATCTTCGGGCAGAAGGACGACTGAAGCGGCCCGATGCGGAATGCCCTGCTCGCGTTCGCCGCTCTCCTCTTCGCGCTCCTTTGCTCGATCGCACCGGTCGTCGCGGCGCAGGACCTCGCCTGCGCGCCCGGGCGCCTCGAGGTCGTCCGCCTCGCGTTCGAGGGCAATGTCGCCTTCTCGAGCGCGACGCTCGCCGATGGGATCGTGACGACGCCCTCGTCCTGGGCGCGCCGCACGCTGGGCGCGTTCGGGCGTCGCCGGTGCCTTGACCGGCAGGAGTTCCCGCGCGACGTGGTCCGGCTCCTCATCTGGTACCGCAACCACGGCTATTCGGCGGCCACGGTGGACACGATCATCACGCCGCTGGGGGCCGAGCGGATCGGCGTCCGCTTCTCGATCCACGAAGGCGCGCCGATGATCGTGGACTCGCTGGCGATCGTCGGCCTGGACGCGGTCCCCGAGCGTGACGCGCTCGTGCGCCGGCTCCCTGCGCGCGCCGGCCGGCGGTTCGACAAGTATGCGAACGACACGACGCGAGAGACGCTGACGCGACGGCTCCGCAATGCGGGCTACCCGGACGCGGAGGTTTTCGTCGGGTACGACACGCACACGACGGAGCGGCGGGCGAGCGTGACGTTCACCGTCGCGACGGGGCCACGTGCGCGGTTCGGCGACATCGTCGCGCGCGTCCGGCCGCGCCAGGGGGCGGCGCAGGCGCTGAGCGAGCGAACCGTCCGGCGCGTCGCCGGGCTCACGGTGGGCGGCCTGTACTCGGAGGAGGAGCTCCAGCGCGCGAAGCGCGCGCTGTACCAGACCGAGGCGTTCACCGAAGTGAGCGTCACGCCCGAAAGCCCGCCCGCGGGCGGCGACTCGCGCGTGCGCGTCACGCTCGACGTGACCGAGGGGTACATGCGCTCGACCCGGCTCGGCGGCGGGTGGGGGACGCTCGACTGCGTGCGCGCGACGGGCGACTTCACGCAGTACGATTTCCTGGGTGGCGCCACGCGGCTCGACCTGCGCGGCCGCGTCTCCAAGATCGGCGTGGGCGAGCCGCTCACCGGCCTCGAGTCGCTCTGCCCCCAGGCGCACAGCGACCTCTACAGCCGCGACATCAACTACTACGCCGGCGCCTCGGTCACGCAGCCGGCGGTCTTCCGCGCGTTCATTCCGTCGCTCACGCTCTACAGTGAGCGGCGCTCGGAGTACAACGCCTTCCTGCGGACGACCCCGGCGGGCGGCAGTCTCGCGTTCACCCGGCTCCTCGCGCGTGTCACGCAGTCGGCATCGTACACGGTCGAGTACGGCCGAACGGAGGCCCAGCCGGCGCTGCTGTGCGCGGTGTTCAACGCCTGCGAGGAGGCCGACCGCGCGGCGTTCCGGCGCTCGCAGCTGCTGGCGGTGGCGAGCGTCGCGTTTGCCCGCGAGGCGATTGACAATCCCCTGAGCCCCTCGAAGGGGACGGTCGTGCGCCTCGAGCTGAGGACCGCGGGCGCGTACACCGGCTCCGACCCGGACCTCCGGTTCCACAAGCTGCTGGTGGACGGCGCGGCGTACGCGCCGCTGGGCGGGAGCGTCGTGCTGGCCGCGCGTCTGCGCTTCGGCGCCGTCGTGGGCCCGAGTCTCGCGTTCTCGAACGCGGCGCTCTTCGTGCCGCAGCAGGAGCGCCTCTTCGCCGGCGGCCCGACGAGCGTGCGCGGGTTCCGGCAGAACGAGCTTGGCCCCGCCGCGTACATCCCGAGCGCGTACGACACCGTGCGCGCGGACGGGCGCGCGGGCGGCGACCCCGCCAATCCCGCCGACACCGTCTACTTCCGCGCCGACGCCGATTCGGTGGGCGAGCGCATCGTGCCCACGGGCGGAAACGCCCTCGTCGTCGCGATGCTGGAAGCGCGCCTCCGGAGCCCGGTGCTGCGCGACCTCCTCGAGTTCACGGCGTTCGCCGACGCCGGCGCGGTGTGGAACCGCGGCAGCGCCGGCGCGAGCCTGGGATTCGGCGCGATGCGCTGGACGCCGGGCGTCGGCGTGCGCGTGAAGACGTTCTTCGGGACACTGCGGGTGGATGTCGCGTACAACCCGTACGCGCGGCCCGCCGGCGCCGCGTACTTCGACGCGCCGCTCGCCGCCGGCGGGGCACTCTTCTGCGTGAGCCCCGGCAATACGCTGCGCGTCACGGTCCCGGCGCCCGGCCAGGTGCAGCAGGCCGAGGGGAGCTGTCCGGCGACGTTCCAGCCGCCCCGGGAGTCGTCGTTCTTCGGGCGGCTCACGCCGAGCATTTCCATCGGGCAGGCGTTCTAGCCGATGGGCCGCCGCCGCCTCGTCGTGCTCGTCAGCGCGCTCGCGATGCTCCTCCTGGGCACGGGGCTGGTCGGCGCGCTCGTTGCGGCGACGCAGAGCGAGGGCGGTCGCGAGTGGATCCGGCGGCAGCTCGCGCGACAGCTGGCGAGCGGCGTCAGGGGAACGCTTCACCTCGGCCGGCTGTCGGGCTCCTTCCTCACCGACCTCGGCATTGACTCGCTCTCGATCAGGGATCCCGACGACTCGGTGTTCCTCGCGTTCGGACCGATGCACTTCACCTACGACCCGCGCGACCTGCTCGACGGGCGCATCATCGTGCGGTCGGCGGAGCTGCAGCGCCCGTTTGCGGTGTTCCGCAAGGACGACGACGACCGGTGGAACTACCGGAAGGTGTTTCCGGCGGGGCCGAAGCGGCCCGGCGGCCCGCCGCCCGCGCGCCGCGCGTTCGGCGCGCTCGTCGTGTTCCGGGACGTGCGGCTGCGGGGCGGGGCGTTGCAGCTCACGCTCCCCTGGGCGCCCGACGATTCCCTGCACGGCGCGCGGCGGGACAGCGCGATCGCGGTGAACCTCGGGGACCGACGCCGCGAGATCCGGCGCGTCGTCACGAACGGGCGGCCGGGGTTCCAGCGCACGCTGCGCTGGACCGACCTGGATCTCGCGCTCACTCGCTTCCGCTTCCGGCATCCCGACAGCGTGGGCCGCCGGTTCGACATCGCCCGCATGGACGTCACGGTGCGCGACCCGCCCTTCGCGCTCCGCGACGTGCGGGGCGGCGCCCTGTGGCGCGGCGACTCGGTCTGGGTGGACTTCGCCCACTTCGCGCTCCCGGGATCCACGGGCCGCGCCTCAGGGAGGCTGGACTGGGCCGACCGCCGGCCGATCCGCTGGGACATCCGCATCCGCAGCGACTCGGTCGCGCTCGCGGACATCGCCTGGATCCACGAGACGCTTCCGCGCACGGGACAGGGCGCGATGGACCTGCACATCCTGAGCGAGCGCGATCCGCACGTGATGGACTACATCATCACGAACATGGATGCGCGGAGCACGGGCTCCCGGCTCCGCGGCGCGATGACGTTCGGCGTCGGGGCGCCGGTGCTGATCGTGAAGGACGTGGACCTGGCGCTCGAGCCGGTGGACTTTGCGCTGCTCGAGACGCTCAACGGCGCGAAGTTCCCGTTTCCGTGGCGCGGCACGCTCACCGGCACCGTCCGCGGGCGCGGCGGTCCGGTGAACCGGTTCGCGCTGGACGAGGCCGCGCTCACGTTCACGGACCGGAACGTGAGCGGCGCGACGGCGAGCGGCGTCGCGACGGGCGAGGTGGACATTCTCTTCCCGGGTCGCGCGAAGTTCCACGGCGTGCGCCTGGCGCTCGAGCGTTTCGACCTGCGAACGGCGCAATTCCTCAACGAGGATTTCCCGCGCCTGAACGGCGTGCTTTCGGGAGTGATGACGCTGGATTCGGTGTGGACGGACGTGCGCCTCTCGGCCGCCGACCTGACGCACCGCGACGGCGACGCTGCGCCGCCGTCGCGGTTGAAGGGCGGCGGCCGCGTGACGCTCGGCGGGGAGAGCATCCGCTTCGACGTCGCCCTGGCGGCGCTCCCGCTCTCCGCATCGGCCGTCGCGCGCTCGTTTCCGCGCTTCCCGCTCCGCGGCGAGTACAGCGGGCCGCTCCGCGTCCGCGGGACCGTGAGCGACCTCGCGGTCAGCGGCGACCTCGTGGGCGAGGCCGGCCGCGTGCAGCTCGACGGGCAGTTCGACGTCTTCCCGCCCGGCTTTCGAGCGGTGGCGCGCGGGTCGCTTTCCGGCCTGGATCTGCGCCGGGCGCTCGGCCGGCCGGGCGCGCCGGAAAGCGTCATCAACGGGCGGTTCGCGGTCGCGCTGGAGGGCGACTCGCTCGCGAACCTCTCGGGGACGCTGAACCTCACAGCCGACCGCTCGGTGGTGGACAGCGTGCGGGTGTACGCGGCGCACGTCGAGGCGCGCTTCACGGACGGCGTGGTGCGCGTGGACACGGCGCGCGTCGAATCCGTGCCGGGGCTCTTCACGGCGTCCGGCGGTCTCGGCCTGACGGCGGCCCGGGCCGACTCGCTCGCCTTCCGCGCGGTGGTGGATTCGCTGGGCGGCCTCCGTCGCTTCCTCGCGCGGGGCCGCGCGACGCTCGAGCGCGTCACGGGTGCGGACAGCGCCGTGCGCGCCGTCGCCGATTCCCTCGACGGCACGCTCGTCGTCACCGGCTGGTTGACGGGGTCGCTCGACCGCTTCGGCGTCCGCGCGGCGGTGATCGGCTCGGAGCTGCGCTTGGCCGCGGCGGCGGCGCGCACGCTCGGCGCCACCGTGCGACTCGACGCGCTGCCGGATTCGACCACGGGCCTCGTGACGCTCCGGCTCGACACGCTGGGCGCGGGCGGCGTGGCGCTCGCGCGCGTGCGTGCGCGGGCCGAGTTCGAGCGCGGCGCTCACGTGCGGGCCGCCGCCGAGGGCGAGTCGCCGAGCGGCGCCCGGGTCGGCGTGAGCGCCCGGATCGAACGGCGCGACGACACCACCGTGGTGCGGCTCGACACGCTCGCCGTGCGGACCACGGGCGGCGCCTGGTCGCTCGCGCGCCGCGCGACGCTCACGGTCGCCGAAGGCGGATTCGCCGTGGACTCCGTGATCCTCTCCACGGCGCGCGGCGCGCGCCTCGTCCTGGCGGGCCGTGTGCCCCGGGAAGCGGGGCTTGGCTTCGGTCTCGTGGCCGACCGCGTGCCACTCGCGGACGTCGGAGAGTTGCTCCAGACGAAGACGCCGCTCACGGGCGACGTGTCACTCACGGCCGACGTGCGCGGAACGCGCGCGCGGCCCGACGTCACGCTCTCGGGGGCGCTGCGCGACGCGACGGTCGCGGGACTCGCGCTCGAAGCGCTCACGCTCGGCGGCCGCTATGCGAACCGTCGCCTCACCGCCTCGCTCGACTACTCACGGAAGGGCGTCCACGCGCTGCACGCGGACGCGACGCTGCCGGTGGACCTGGCCTTTCGCCCTGCGGGCCCGCGCCTGCTCGAGGAACCGCTCAGCGGGCGCGTCCGCACCGACAGCGTCGGGCTCGCGCTCTTCGAGGCGATCGCGAAGGTCACCGGCGCGAGCGGCGCGCTTGCGTTCGACGCCGATCTCGCCGGCACGTGGCGACACCCGCGCGTCACGGGCGCGCTGCGCGCATCCGACGGCGCGCTCTCCCTCGCTCCCATCGGCGAAGTGAAGCTCTCGGGCCTCGAGGCCGACCTCGCGTTCCTCGGCGACAGCATCGCGGTGCGCCGCCTCTCGGTGAAAAGCGACGCCGGGCGCGGCGCGCTCACCGTGGACAGCGGCTACGTCACGATCCGCGACATCGAGAACCCGAGGTTCGTCCTCCCGCTCCGGGCCCAGAACTTCAACGTGATCCGGCGCGCGGGCTTCGCCGATCTCGACGTCACGGGGAGCGTCCGGCTCGCCGGCGCCTACCGGGCCGCCGTGCTGACGGGCGGACTCACCGTGGACCGCGGGACGATCACCGTGCCGGAGCTCTACCAGAAGCGCGTGATCTCGCTCGACGACCCGGAACTCTATCGCATCGTGGACACGTCGGCGTTCGTCGAGCGCCGGCTTCTCCCCGAGCCGCCGCCGGCGTTCATGGAGAGTCTCACCGTGCTCTCGATGCCGATCCAGATGGGGCGCGACGTGTGGCTGCGCTCGGAGGAGGCGAACATCAACCTCGGCGGGTTGGTGAGCGTGACGCGCGGGCGCGTGCAGCGCGGGCGGAAGGCAGGGCAGGTGCAGCTCGCGCTGGAAGGGACGCTCGAGACCGTGCGCGGCACCTACCGCCTGAACCTCGGACCGGTCCAGCGGACCTTCCAGGTCGAGAACGGCGACGTGCGCTTCTACGGCGACCCCGATCTGAACGCCACGCTGATGAACATCAACGCGCTCCACACCGTGCGGCAGTTCACGCAGCGGCAGGGGGGCCGCCCCGACGTCCGCGTGCGCGTGCACCTGGGCGGCACGCTGCTCGCGCCGACGGCCGAGCTGTCGAGCCCCGACTCGCTCCGGGTGACGAACGCGGACCTGATCAGCTACCTGGTGACCGGCGGCCCGAGCTACGCGATCGGCGCCCGCGGCGGCGACGCCGGCTCGGCGGCCGCGAACGTGCTGCTCTCATCGTTCGGCAGCGTGCTCGGTGGGAAGGCGTCGGGCGGTCTCTGCGACGAGGCGCGACTGAGCACCTCCGGGCTCGAGGCGTACCAGGGGCGGCTCCGCGAGGTGAGCGCAAACATCCTCTCGGGCACCCGATTCAACTGCGCGAAGCGGCTGAGCGAGAAGGCGTTCGTGCGGGCCGACTTCGGTCTCTGCCAGGTCGGCCAGCTCGTCGGGGCGGGAAACGCGACCAGCGATCCGCTCTCCTGGGCCGACGCGATCGGCGTGAAGCTCGACTACCGCCTGCAGAACGACTTCACGCTCTCGGGCGGGATGGACCCCTCCACGAGCGCGGTGCTCTGCACGCGCGACGCGAACGCGCGCGGCTTCGCCCCCACGCCGCGCCAGTTCGGCTTCGACTTCTTCCGCTTCTGGCGCTTCTGAGCGCGCGGGGCGTAACTTGACCACGATCCCGGGCCCGTCCAGCGCATGGCCAGCATCCTGATCATTGACGACGAGGTCGCGATCGCCACGGCGTTCGCGATGTTCTTCCGTCACGACGGCGCGAACGTCGTCACGGAAGCGCACACGGGCGCGGAGGGGATTGATGCCTACCAGCGTCTGAGGCCCGATCTCACGCTCCTCGACGTCCGGCTCCCCGACATGACGGGCTTTGACGTCCTCGCGAAGATCCGTGAGGACCACCCGGTGGTGATCATGGTCACCGCCTACGGCGACGTTCAGATGGCCGTGGACGCGCTGCACCGGGGCGCGGAGAACTTCCTGACGAAGCCGGTGGACCTGAGCCACCTCGCGGCCGCGGCGGAGCGTGCGCTCGAGAAGGCGGCGTTGCGGCGGATGAACCGGTACCTCGCCGAGCGGCGCGGCGAGAGCGCCAACCTCATCTTCGGCTCCTCATCGGTCATGCAGGAGCTGGCGGCGCAGGTCTCGCTGCTGGCGGCGAGCGACCGGACGACCGCGCTCATCGTCGGGGAGAGCGGCGCGGGGAAGGGGCGGGTCGCCGAGCTGGTGCACGCGCAGAGCCCGCGCGCGACGCGGCCCTTCGTGGACGTGAACTGCGCGGCGCTCACCGCCGAGTCGCTCGACGCGGAGCTCTTCGGCCTGGAGGCGGGGCGCGACCGCGCGCGAGGCCCCACGAGGAAGGGGCTGATCGAGATCGCCGACGGCGGCACGCTCTTCCTCGACGAGATCGGCGACCTCGACCCGCACCTCCAGCCGAAGCTCCTGCGCGTGCTGGAGGGGAAGGGGTTCCGGCGCCACGGCGGCACCGTGGAGATCACGCCGAACGTCCGGGTGATCGCGTCCACCAGCAAGGACCTGGTGCACGAGGTCACCGCCGGCCGGTACCGCGAGGACCTCTATTACCGGCTTTCCGTGATGCCGATCAACCTCCCGCCGCTGCGCGCGCGCTCGCGGGAGGACCTCGTGGAGCTGGCCGCGCACGTGCTCGACGAGCTCGCGCCGACGCTGCCCGGCGCGCCGACCACGCTCGGCGACGAGGCGCTCGACGCGATCCTGCGCTACGCGTGGCCGGGGAACATCCGCGAGCTGCGCAACGTGCTGGAGCGGGCGATGCTGATGGGGCGCGGCCAACCGAGGATCGAGCTGGCGCACCTCCCGCGGGAGGTGCAGGGCGCGAGCGGCGCGGACGTCGCGCACCACGTGCCGCGCTCGCTCGCCGAGGTCGAGAAGGCGCACATTGACCGCACGCTCAAGGCCAACCACCACAACCGCACGCACGCGGCGCGCGAGCTCGGCATTTCGCGCGCCACGCTCATCAAGAAGATCCGCGAGTACGACCTCGCGGAGCGGCCGCGGTAGCGGACGCCGGCCGGGACCGGGAGGAAGGCGCATGCCGGAACACGACGCGATGATCTGCCGTGCCTGCGGCCGCGAGGAGCGGGCCTCGGAGGGCTACCCCTGTCACGGGTGTGGCACGTTTCTCTGCATGCTCTGCGACATGAAGGGCGTCGTGCTCTGCCGCGCGTGCGAGGCGAAGAAGGAGGTGCCGGCGAAGCCGGGCCCGTGAACCCGAATGACGACTTCATCGCGAAGATCGGGTTCGGTCTCGCGGTGGGCCACTCGACGGACGAAGAGGGCGGAACCGGCTGCACCGTCGTGCGGGGGGTGAGCGAGCCGCTCCGGGCGAGCGCCTTCGTCTTCGGGCGCGCGACCGGCACGCGCGAGAGCGCCCTGCTCGAGCCGTGGGCGTCGAACGATCGCGTGGACGCGATCCTCCTCACGGGCGGCTCCGCGTACGGCCTCGACGCGGCCGCGGGCGTGATGACCTGGATGGAGGAGCGGGGACGCGGGTTCCCGATCGCCGGCGGCGTCGTCCCGATCGTCCCCGCGGCGGTCGTCTTCGACCTCGCGCCGCTCGGCCGCTTCGCCGCGCGCCCCACGGCAGCGATGGCGTATCGCGCGTGCGACGAGGCGGCGCCGCGCGGCTGGGCGGAGGGGAGCGTCGGGGCCGGCACGGGGTGCACCGTCGGGAAGGCGCTCGGGCACGCGCGCGCGATGAAGGGCGGCTTCGGCGTCGGACTCGCGGGCGCGGGCGAGCTGGGCCCGCAGGGCGTGTACGCCTGCGCCCTCTCGGTGGTGAACGCGCTCGGCCACGTGCGCGGCGAAGATGGGAAGATCATCGCCGGTCCGCGCAAGGACGACGGCACCCTGATGGACTCCGAGGCGCTCACCATGCTTGGCGAACTCTTTGGCGGCCCTGGCGCGCACACGACCCTTTCCGTTGTCGCGCTCAACCGAGCGTTCTCGAAGTCCGAGCTGCACCAGATCGCGCGCGCCGCGAGCGCGGCGCACGCGCGCCGCATCGGGCCGTCGGGCACCTCGTTCGACGGCGACATCGTCTTCGCCGTCTGCGCACGCGAGGGCGCGCTCCCCGGCCCGCTCGTCCCCGCCGAGGTTGCGGCGACCGGCGCGGTGGAACAGGCGATCGTGCGCGCGGTGCGCTGCGCGAAGGGGCGGGACGGCGTGCCGGGGCTGGCCGACTAGACCACGGCCTCGCCGACCGCGGCCAGCTCAGGAACTCGCCGACCGCGCCTAGCTCACGAGCCCGTGCGCCGGCGCCACCGGCTGCCCGATGCGGACGTGCAGGTTGAGCTCAGCCCGCAGCTCCCCGTCCAGCGCGACCCGCATCGTATGCGCGCCGATTTCCTGAATCGGCAGGTCAATGGCCGCGATCACGGGGATGTCGAGTTCGTACGCGCCGGGCGGCGGCGTGCCGACCTCGATCTCGCCCGAGGACGACCAGATCTCCGCACCGTTCGGGCCCACCCACCCGAACGCCAGTGTGTGGCTCCCCTCGTCGCCCTCCTGTGCCTTGAGCCGCACCACCAGGGTCGCGCGCGGGTGGACGGCCGGGAGCGCGCCGACCTGCAGCGCGTCGAAGACGCCGAGGATGTTCAGCTTTCCTTCCTGGGAGATGTTCGCCGCGTCGGCGAAGAGCGCGAAACTCAGGTGCACGAATTGAAGGTACGAGCGGAGAACGACAAAAACGAGTAGACGCTAGACCGTAGACGGTTGATCGTTCACGTGTTGCGGGGTGGTTCACTTCGCCTCGTCGACGTGGACGGTCAACTGTCAACTGTCTACTGTGAACTGTTTACCGTCTACTCGCAGTCGCAGTTCGTTATTTTTGAACGGTGTCCACCGCCGCACTCTCCCCGTCCGCGACCCCGAAGCAAGTGGCCGTCACCGAGGTCCTCCTCGTCGTGATGTCGCTGATCTGGGGGCTCAACTTCGCGGTGCTCAAGTACGGCACGCAGGTCCTGGAGCCGCTGGCGTACAACGGCGTGCGCCTCGCTGTGGGGAGCGGGGCGATGCTCGCGATCGTGAGCGCCCGGCGCGCCGGCGCGGTCTCGTGGCGCGACGTGCGCGCGCTGCTCGCGCTCGGGCTCCTGGGGACGGGGCTCTACCAGGTGTTCTTCATCCACGGCCTCGCCCGCACGCGGGCCGGCACCGCGTCGCTCGTCGTCGCGTCGAGTCCGGCTGTGATCGCCGTGGTCGGGCGCCTCCTCGGCGTCGAGCGCGTCACCCGACGACAGGTCGTCGGCATCGCGTGTTCGATCGCCGGCGTCGCCTTCGTGATCCTCAGTTCCGCGGCGGCGCACGAGGGACAGGCGAGCCTCGTCGGCGACCTCCTGATCCTGACGTCTGTCGTGTGCTGGTCGTTCTACACGCATCTGGTCCGCCCGTACACGCACCGGCTCGACGGCCTGCAGATCGCGGCGTGGACACTCCTGGGCGGCACGATCCCGGTGGTGCTCCTCGCCGCGCCGGATATCGTGCGCACGGACTGGGGCGCGGTGAGCCCGCTCACGTGGAGCGCGGTGCTCTACAGCGGCGTCGGGAGCATGGGCATCGCGTACCTCTTCTGGTACCGCGGGGTGCGCGTGATCGGCTCGACGCGCACGTCCATGTTCTCCAACCTCCAGCCGATCATCGCGGTGCTGGCGGCGTGGCCGCTCCTGGGCGAGCGGCCGACGCTCTGGCAGGGCGTGGGTGCCGCCGCGGTGCTGGGCGGGCTCTGGCTTTCGCGGCAGCCCTCGCCACCCGAGCCGGCGCACGGCGAATGACGCGCACGCGCCTCGCGCTCTTCGACGTGGACGGCACGCTCGTCTGGACGCACGGCGCGGGACGCCGCTCGATGCAGCGCGCGCTCGTCGCCACGGTGGGCCGCGCGGGGCCGATGGACCATCGCTACGACGGCAAGACGGACCGGCAGATCGTGCGCGAGGCGATGCGGCACGAGGGCTTCACCGACGCCGACGTGAACGCGCGGATGGACGCCGTGCTCGCGCGCTACCTCATCGAACTCTCGAACGAACTTGGCACGGAGAGCCACGGCGCCAAGCTGCTCCCCGGGGTCGCCCGGCTGCTCGACGCGCTCGAGGCGCGCGACGACGTGGTGCTCGGCCTGCTCACGGGGAACCTCGTGCCGGGCGCGGAACGCAAGCTGCGCGCGGTGGGCGTGGACTTCGCGCGATTCGTGGTGGGCGCATTCGGGAGCGACCACGAGCAGCGCGCCGAGCTGCCGCGCATCGCGTGCGCGCGCGCGAGCGCCTACCTCGGGCGGCCGGTCGGCGGCGACGCGTGCGTGATCATCGGCGACACGCCGAACGACGTGGCGTGCGCGCGGCCCATCGGCGCGCGGGCGATCGCGGTCGCGACGGGGAGCTACGACGTCACCGCGCTCTCGGCGTGCGGCGCGCACGCGGTGTTCGCCGATCTGTCCGACGCCGAGGCCGTGCTGCACGCGATTCTCGATGCGTGAGGTCGAGCTCAAGAGCGTCGCGCCCGCGCCCGACGCGGTGGTCGCCGCGCTCCTCGCGGCGGGCGCGGAGCGCACCTTCGAGGGGCGCCTCGCCGACCGGCGCTATGACACGACGGCGCGCTCGATGCTGCCGCAGGATCTCGTGCTCCGCCTGCGCGTCTACGCCAGCGGTGGGCAGACGCGCGCGACGCTCGAGTGGAAGGGGCCGACGGAATATGAGCGCGGCTACAAGGTGCGTGAGGAGTTCGGCGCGGACGTGTCGGACCCCGCCGCGATGGCCGCGATGCTCGAGCGGTTGGGCTACGTCGTGATCGTCGAGATTGACCGCGACATCGCACAGTTCCGGTGCCGCGGCGCGACGGTGCGCATCGAGCGGTACCCGCGGATGGACGTGCTCGTGGAGGTGGAGGGCGCGCCCGACGCGATCGAGGCGGCGATCGCCGCCACCGGCCTCGCGCGCGAGGGTTTCACGGCGGAGCGGCTCCCGGATTTCGTGCGGCGCTACGAGGAGCGCACCGGCGAGCGCGCGGCGCTCTGCGACCGCGAGCTTGCGGGCGACTACCGCTACAGCGCCGCGAATGCCTGAGCGGCGCGCGGCGGGGCCGGCCGTCCTCGTGCTGCCGGAGTTCACGCGGTCGCTCCGGTCGTTCGCGTCGGCCCGCGCGCTCGGCTCCGCGGAGCACGAGCGTTTCTTCGCGCCGCTGCTCGCCGCGCGGCGCGCGGCCGCCCGCGTGGAGAGCGTCGAAGGCCGGCTCGCGGCGTTCGACGCGGCGCGGCTTCGCCGCGCCCTCGACGAGGCGATCGCGGCGCTGTGCTCCGAACGCGCGCCGAGGAGCGGCCCCGCGCGGCGCGCGCTCGCCGCGCGCGCCGGCGAGCTGGCGCGCCCCGCCTTCGCCGCGCTCGACCGGATGGAGCGCGCGGCGGCGGCCGTGCGCTCGGCGCGCGAGCGCGAGCGCTCCGCGCCGTGGGGTGCGTGGGTGGCGGAAGTGCGCGCACTGTTCGAGGGTGCCGACCGCTTCTGGAGTGCCGCGGAGTCCGCCCTTCCGCCGGCTCCGCACCGGCCACGGAAGGAGCGGAAAGGCACGCTGCGCGCGCTCGCCGTGCTCTCGCTCGGCGCCGCGTCGCTCCCCGCGTCGCTCCCCGCGTCGCTCCCCGCGCTGCTCGGCGCGCAGCACGTGACGCTCCGGGTGACCGGCGTGCGCGCGGAGTCGCTCCTCGCGCGCGGCTTCGACGTCGTGGGGACGGAGCCGGGCGCGGTGGTCGTCGTGGCCGATCCCGCCGAGCGCGCCCGGCTCGAGGGCTTCGGCTGGCGCGGCGCGGTGCTCCTGCCGGCGGGCGCCCCGGCGGAGCGCGCGCTCGGCCTCCAGGTGGCCACCACGCCGCGCGTCTACCGGAACTACGACGACCCGGTGCGGGGCGTGCGCGCATTCGCGGATTCGCTCGCGCAGAGCAACCCGCGCGTCACGGTGGACACCATCGGCCGGTCGTTCGAGCTCCGCCCGATGCTCGCCGTGAAGATCGGTCCCGCGGGCGACAGTCCCGCGCGCCCGAACGTCCTCTTCCTGGCGACGTATCACGCGCGCGAGTGGGCCGCGACCGAGATGGCGCTCCGCCTCATCACCTTCCTCGCGAGCCCGCCGGGCGTGAACGCGCGCGTGGACTCCCTCCTCGCCGCCCGGGACATCTGGGTGATCCCCGTCGCGAATCCCGACGGCTACCAGTACACCTTCACGAACGACCGGCTCTGGCGGAAGACGCGGTCGCCGCAGGGGAACGGCGCCGTCGGCGTGGACATGAACCGCAACCACCGCCAGAACTGGGGGCAGGACAACGTCGGGTCGTCGCCCACGCCGTCGTCCGACATCTACCGCGGCCTGTCGCCCGCCTCGGAGGTCGAGGTCCGGAACATCGAGAGCTTCCACGCGGCGCACCCGCCCGTGGTCTCGGTGAGCTACCACACGTACGCCGGGCTCATCCTCTATCCGCCGGGGAACGCCTACGGCCAGCTCCCTGCCGACCTCCCCGTCTATCGAACGCTCGCGGGCACCAACCTGCGGAGCGCGGTCACCGACCGGCTCGCCGGCTCGAGGCGCACCTTCTACGCGCCGTCGAGCGGATGGATGCTCTACACGACCAACGGCGAGTACAACGACTGGGCCTCCGCGCAGCACGGCACCATCTCGTTCACTCCCGAAATCTCGAGCGGCTACACGGGCGGCAGCTACTACGGCTTCGAGTTTCCCGACGACTCCACACAGCTCCGCCGGCTCTTCGACGACAACCTTCCCTTCGCGCTCGATGTGATCGAGAGCGCGCGCGATCCCTTTGCGTACGTGAGCCCGACGACGTTCGGCCACAGCGACCGCGTGGTGCTGGAAAGCGTCTCTCCCGACGTGCGCGTCACGGTCCCGGCGGCGGCCGCGAGCGGGGCGACGATCCGCGCGGGCTCGGCCACCGTGCCGTTCCGCATTGACTCCGCCGCGGGCGGACGCTACACCCGACGGCTCGCCACGCTCCCCGGGAGCCGCCCGCCCACCGTCAGCGTGAGCGCCGGCGGCCAGACGGCGAGCTTCTCCGTCCTCGCCTACCAGGGCGCCGAGCGCACCGAGACCGGTTGGACGGCGACGCAGTTCCGGCTCGACTCGGCGGTCTTCCTCGCCGGCCGCTACTCGTGGTTTTCCGGCGGCGTTGGCGATCTGCGCTCGCCGGTCGTGCGCGTCCCCGCCGACGCCGACACCGTGTCGCTCCTCTTCTGGACGCGCTACGCCGGCTCCGGCTTCGAACAGACGCCGTTCGCGCAGCTGCTGCTTTCGACCGACGCCGGCGCCACCTTTCAGCCCGTGCTGCGCCTCCAGGGTTGGGCGCCCGCGTGGTATCCCGAGCGCGTGACGGTGGGCGGCGTGCGAAACAGGCAGCTCGTCTTCGACTTCGCGAGCGCCGGCCTTCCGTGGCACCTCGACGAGGTCGCGATCGTCACGCACGGCAGCGTGACGACGGCCACGGCCGCTGATCAGATCGCGCTCCGGCCGTCTGAGAACCCGGTACGGCGCGGCGTCGTCTACTTCACCTGGCCCTTCGCCACCCCGGACGGCGACATTCAGGCGTTCGACTTCACCGGCCGTCTCCTCTGGAAGGCGACGGTCGCGAACGGCGCGACCGCGTCGTGGGACCTCCGCGCGGCGGGCGTGCCGAACGGCGTGTACGTGGTGGTCGCCCGGAGCGGAGGGAAGACGGTGCGGCTGAAGCTCTACGTCGTGCGCGACGGCTCGTGATCGCGGGGCTCGGGATGGACCTCGTGGAGATCGCCCGCGTCGAGCGGATGCTCGACGGCCGGGGCGCACGCCTGCTGGCGCGCCTCTTCACGGAGGCGGAGATCGCGTACGCGCGGGCGCGCGCGCGCCCCGCGATGCATCTCGCCGCGCGCCTCGCGGCCAAGGAGGCGGCATTCAAGGCGCTCGCCGGCTCGGACGACGCGCGCCGCATCGGCTGGCGCGAGGTCGAGGTGGTGCCGCGCGAGGGCCACGCGCCCACGCTCGCCTTCCACGGCCGCGCCGCGGCGCGGGCGAACGAACTCGAGATCCAGCACGTCTGGCTCTCGCTGACCCACACCGACGCGACGGCGGGCGCGGTGGTGGTGCTCGAGCGGGCCTGATCGTCGCTCCCGCGTCAATCCGAGTATTTTTCTTGGATATGCACCTGAGACTCGCGCTGCTCACCGCGATCGCGCCGCTGACTCTCGCCGCCGCGCCCGTCGCCCTTCCGCTGCAGGAGCCGCCCGCCAAGCGCCTCTCGGCGATCGTCGGCGTCGCCGTGGACGAGTACGCGAAAGGCGTGGACGCGAAGGGCCGGCTCATCTCAGCGGTCGAGCTCGACGAGGCGACGAGTTTTCTCAGGGATGCGCGCGACGTCGCCCGGCGGCTCACCTCGCCCAATGCCGGCGCGGTGCGCCTCCTGCTGGACTCCCTCAACGCCGCCGCGGCGCGGCGCGTGACACCGGCCGAGCTGGCGCGGACCTACCTCAAGTTCGTGAATGCGCTGGGCGCCGAGGGCGCGCTCGATCTCCCGTCGGGCCCCGTGGACTTGGCTCGGGGGAAGGCGATCTACCAGCGCGACTGCGTGTCGTGCCACGGCGCGACCGGCGGCGGCGACGGGATCGCCGCCAAGAACCTCTCGCCGCCCCCCGCGCCGATCGGGCAGAGCGTGTTGATGCGCGGCGTGACGCCCGCGCTGATGTACCGCATTGTGTCGGTCGGCATCCAGGGCACGACGATGGTGGGGTGGGCGTCGAAGCTGACGCCCGACGAGCGCTGGGCCGTGGTGGCCTACGTGAACTCGCTGCGCGCGAGCGACGCCGACCGCGCCGCGGGCGCGGCGCTCGTCGCGACGCATTGCGCGAAGTGTGGCGCGGACCCGCCGCCGCCGGTGCGCACGTTCGCGTGGCAGGCCGAGCGGAGTGACTCCCAGATCGTCGCCGCGATCGTCGCCGCCGACTCGGCCACGGGGCTCAGGGCCGGCGCGAAGGTGGCCGCCGCGGACGCCGAGCGGATGGTCGCGGCGCTGCGGGCATCGCCGGTCGTGACGCCGCGCGCGGGCGTGGCGGCCGCGACGCGCACGGACGTCAACGACCCGAGAGCGGCCGGACGACAGGTGCTGCGGCTGGTGGACGACGCGCTCACCGCCGCGCGCGAGCGGCGCGCGTCCGACGCCGGCGACCTCGCCTTCGACGCCTACATCACCTTCGAGCCGCTCGAGGGGCCCGCGCGCATGCGCAATCCCGGACTCGTCGCCGAGATGGAGCGGCACTTCGCCGACTTCAAGGGGGCCGTGCGGGCCGGCGACCTCGCCGCCGCGGAGGCGGGGCGCGATCGGATCGAGCGGGGCCTGCCGGCGGTCCTCGAGCTCGCGGTCCCCACGTCCACGTGGTGGGGCGCCTTCCTCGAGTCGCTCATCATCATCGTGCGCGAAGGCTTCGAAGCGATCATCGTGCTCGGCGCGGTGGTGGCGTTCCTGATCAAGACGGGGAACCGGGCGCGGCTCCGCGACGTCTGGTGGGGCACCGGTGCCGGACTCGCGGCGAGCGCGGTACTCGCCGTGCTGATGCGTACGGTGCTGAGCGCGATGCCCGCGAGCCGGGAGATGATCGAGGGCGTGACGATGCTCGTCGCCGTCGTCGTGCTCTTCTCGGTGAGCTACTGGCTCATCTCGAAGGTCGAGGGCGCGAAGTGGCAGAAGTTCATCCGCGACCGCGTGAACTCGGCCCTCTCGCACGGCGGGAGCTATGCGCTCGCGTTCGTCGCGTTCCTCGCCGTTTTCCGGGAAGGGGCGGAGACGGCGCTCTTCTATCAGGCGCTCTTCTCGCGCGGCGCGCAGGTGCTCACGCCGGTGACGATGGGCCTTGCCGTCGGCATCGTCGCGCTCGCGGTGATCTTCACGCTCTTCTATCGCTTCGGCGTACGGATTCCGCTGCGCTGGTTCTTCGCCGTGACGAGCGCGCTGCTCTACTACATGGCGCTCGTCTTCGCGGGGAAGGGAATCGCGGAGTTGCAGGAGGCCGACGCGGTGCGGCGCACGCTCATTCCCGGGTTCCCGCACGTGGATTTCATCGGGCTCTATCCCACGGTCGAGACGCTGCTCGCGCAGGGGCTGCTCGTGGCGCTGCTCGTGTTCGCGCTCTGGCGGTCGCTCACGCCGCTGCCGGCGGACGAAGCGGACGCCGGGGAGCAGGTGACGCCCGAGGTGGCGGCGCGACTCGCCGAGCTCCGCGCCGCGGCGCAACGGCTGGAGGACCGGGTGGAGACGCTCGAGAAGGAGATCGAGCACGAAGCCTCACCGCGGCCTCGTCGTGAGGGGTGAGGGGAACGGCTTCACCACGGAGGCACGGAATTTCACCACGGAGGCACGGAGATCCACGGAGGGCCACGGAGACTTCTTGGGGGAACGACAGCCTGAGCGAGGGCTTGTGTTCCCCCAAGCATCTCTCCGTGGCCCTCCGTGCTGCTCTGTGTCTCCGTGGTGAAAGCAGTTCCCCTCACCTCTCACGCCTTCGCGTAGATCCCCGGCGCCCCCGCGCGCACTTCCCGCCGCATCCCCATCCAGACCGCGCCGCCCGCGACGAACACGAGCGCGATCGCCTGCGCCAGCGTGAGCGGGCCGAAGAACCGGTCGTCCTTGGCGCGGAAGAACTCGACGATGAAGCGTTCCGTACCCGCCAGGATGCAATACGCGCCGAAGAGCCAGCCCTCGGCGTGCTTGTGGTCGCGCAGGCGCCAGAGCACGGCGAACATCACGAGCCCCATCGCGACCTCGAAGAGTTGCGTCGGGTACACGGACACGACCTCGTTGAGCGGGCGCCCTTCGAGCGACGTGAGGCGGAACTGCTGGATCATGTTCCCCACGGTGGACTCCGGCGCCCCTTCCGGGAAGCTCACGGCGAACCGATTGGTCCACGGGCGGCCGTAGTCGTCGCCCACGGCCCAGCACCCCGTGCGGCCGACGGCGTACGCCGCCGCGATGCCGATGCCCGCGGCGTCGCTCATCCGCGTGAACGGGAGCTTCTTCCACCGGATGACGAAGAACGTCGCGAGGATCCCGCCCGCGAGCCCGCCCCAGAAGACGAAGCCCGCCCGGCTCAGCAGCGCGAGCGGCTCCCCCATCAGGATGGTGTAGTAGAGCTTCGCGCCCACGAGCCCGCCCACCACGGCACCGATCGTCACGTCGGGCATCGCGTTGGCGCCCGCGACCTGGCCTCGGCGCGTCAGCTCCGACTGGCTCACGATCTGCGCGATCCAGAACGCGAGGAGCATCGCGATGCCGAAGCCGGTGATCTCGAGCGGGCCGGCGAGGTGGTACTTGAACGGATGGTGGATGATGTTGGTCACGGGTCGGTCCGGGGTGCCCGGCGCCGCGGAGTGCCGCGCCGGAAGAACGCTGCGGAATCCTAAGCGACGCCCCCGGCCCGCGCGACGAGACCCGGCAGCGGGAGCGCCGCGTAGGCGTTCAGGTCGAGGTCCGACCGCTCCCCGCGCTCGAGGCGGAAGAGCGCCGCGCGCGCGATCATCGCGGCGTTGTCGGTCGCGAGCCGCGGGCTCGGCGCGTGCACCACCACGGCGCCGTCCACGGCCGCGCGCGCGCGGTCCCGCACGGCGCTGACGAGCGCCGCGTTGCACGCGACGCCCCCGCCCAGCACCACCCGCCGCCGGCCGAACGCCGCGGCGGCCCGCGCCGTCTTCACCGCGAGCGTCTCCACGAGCGCATCCTGGAACGCGCGCGCCAGGTGCGGCCGCTCCGCCTCCAGGGCGGCGCGCCGCTCGGCGTCGCGCACCGCGTGCAGGAGCGCCGTCTTGAGACCGCTGAACGAGACCTCGTAATAGTCGTCGTCACCCGGCTGCTGCCGCGCGTGCAACATCGGCCGCGCGAAGTGGAAGCGGGACGGGTCGCCCTCCCGCGCCAGGGCCTCGATGTGCCGGCCGCCCGGATAGGGCAGCCCCATCAGCTTCGCCACCTTGTCGAACGCCTCGCCGGCGGCATCATCGCGCGTCGCGCCAAGGAGGAGGTACTCGCCCCACGCGGCGACGTCGAGGAGCATCGTGTGCCCGCCGCTCACGAGGAGCGCGGTGAAGGGCGGCCGCGCGGCGCGGTCCTCGAGGGCGGTGGCGAACAGGTGCCCCTCGAGGTGGTGCACGCCAAGGTGCGGTATGCGCAGCGAAGCCGCGAGTGCCTTGGCGAAGCTCACTCCCACGAGCAGCGCGCCCACCAGTCCGGGGCCGTTCGTGACGGCGATCGCGTCCAGCGCTCCCAGCCCGCAGCCGGCATCCTCCACCGCCCGGCGCGCGACGGGCACGAGGGCCGTCAGGTGCGCGCGCGAGGCGATCTCGGGCACCACGCCGCCGAAGACGCGATGCACGTCCTGCGAGAGGATGACCAGCGAGTCGAGCGCCGCGTCGTCACCCGTGCCGCGAACGACCGCGGCCGACGTTTCGTCGCACGAGGTCTCGATGCCCAGGACGCGCATCGTCGCGCGTGTCAGCGTCGCGCGCCGCGCGCGCCGGGAGCGCTCAACCGGGGAGCGCTCGACCGGGGAGCACCCGTGCCGGAATCGCCCGTGCCGGGAGCGCCCGCCGCCACCTTACGGGCCCGGCTCCGCGAGGAGCTGGCGCAAGAGCGCCTTCTGCGCCTCGGCATTCCAGTCGGCGGCGGCGATCACGCGCTTCCGGATGATCCCGTCCCTCCCGATGATGAACGTCTCGGGCACGCCGGTACTCTGGTAATCGTCGCGGATCTTCCCCTGGTCGTCGTAGAGAATCTCGAAGCGCAGCCCGTACTCCTTCGCGAAGTCGCGGATCGCTTCTTCCATCCCCGGGTTGTCAATGCTGACCGCGACGATCCTCAGTCCCTGCGGCTCCATCTCCTGCCGGAGCCGCTCCATGCTCGGCATCTCCGCCCGGCACGGGTTGCACCAGGTCGCCCAGAGGTTGAGCAGGACGACCTTCCCCCGGTAATCGGCGAGCGTTCTGGCCGTCGGAACGGCGGCGCCGCGCGACGCGTCGAGCGCGATGGGCACCGCGCGGAAATCGGGCGCGCGGGCGCCCGCCTCGACGCGGGCGATGTCGCCCCCGACGACGCGCGCAGCGACGCCGACGCCAAGCGCCACGATGGCGACGGCGCCGCCGACCAGGGCCCACTGCCGGCGTTCGCTCACGCCAGCTCCGCGCAGCACGCGCGCAGCACGCGGATCTCCTCCGCGGGGTCTTTCGCGGCGAAGACGGCGTTGCCCGCGACGAAGGTGTCGGCGCCGGCCCGCCAGCACGCGGCGATCGTGTCGCGCGCGATGCCGCCGTCCACCTCGAGCGCGGCGCCGCTCCGCGTCTCATCAAGGAGCGCGCGCGCGCGGTGGATCTTGTCCACGGAGCCCTCGAGGAACCGCTGGCCGCCGAATCCGGGGTTCACCGTCATGATGAGCAGGAGGTCGAGTTCCGCGGCCACCTCGCGCACCGCGTGCACGGGCGTCCCCGGGTTCATCACGGCGCCGGCCGCGCAGCCCAGCTCCCTGATGCGCGCGAGCTGGCGTTGCAGGTGCGGCGCCGTCTCGACGTGGATCGTGAGCACGTTGGCGCCGGCCTTCGCGAAGGCGTCGAAGTACTTCTCCGGCTCGACCGTCATCAGGTGCACGTCGAGCGGAAGGCGCGTGAGGGCGCGGCACGTCTCGATCATCTTGGCGCCGAAGGTGAGGTTCGGGACGAACACGCCGTCCATCACGTCCACGTGGAGCCAGTCGGCGCCGCCCGCCTCGATGGCGGCGACCTGTTCCGAGAGCCGCGCGAGGTCGGCGGCGAGGAGCGAGGGGGCGATGCGCACCTTCCCCCGCGGCGGACGCAGCCCCATCAGTGGGCGCTCCGCCGGAGGCGAGCGGCGAACGCGCCGTCGGTACCGTGGAGGTGCGGCAGCACGCGAAGCCGGCCTGCGTCGAGAACCCCGGCCGGCACCGCGCCGTCCGGTGGAGGCTCGAGCGACCAGTCGGGGTGCTCGGCGAGAAAGGTCTCGACCTGCGCGTCGTTTTCCTCGGGCTCCAGCGAGCACGTCGCGTAGACGAGCAGGCCGCCCGGGGCGACGGCCTCCGCCGCGGCGCGCACGATCGCGCGCTGCGCGGCGGCGGTCACGGCGAGGTCGTTCGGCTTGAGGCGCCACCGCGCGTCGGGGTGCCGGCGGAAGGTCCCGGTCCCCGTGCACGGCGCGTCCACGAGCACGGCGTCGAGCGCCGCGAAGGCCGGCGCGCGCGCGTCGCTCACCACGGGGAAGACGTTGGTGAGTTCGAGCCGCACGATCGTCTCGCGCAACCGGGTGAGTCGCGCGCGGGAGAGGTCGGCGGCCGCCACCACGCGCGCCGTCCGGGAGAGCTCGACGGCCTTCCCGCCGGGCGCGGCGCAGAGGTCCGCGACGCGCGCGCCGGCGGGAAACGCGGCGTACCGCGTCACGAGCGTGGCCGCCGGGTCCTGCACGAAGAGCAGCCCCTGCTGGAAGGCGCCCAGCTCCGTGAGCGACGCGCCGCGCGAGAGCTGAAGGCTGTCGTCCACGAGCGGCGCATCCTCGACGTGCACGTGCGCCGATTCCAGCATCGCCTCGAGCTGCTCGCGCACCACACCGAAGGGGCGCACCACGAGCGGCGCCTCGCGGTTGTTGGCCTCGAGCAACCCGCGCGTCGCGTCCGCGCCCCATCGAGCCACCCACCGCGCGACGAGCCATCGCGGGTGCGAGTGCTCCACGGCAAGCGCCTCGACCGGATCCGCGGAAGCCGCGGGGGGCGGGAGGTCGCGCTCTCGATCCACGCGGCGAAGCACCGCGTTGACGAGCTTGCTCGCGCCCAGCCCGTGTCGCTGCTTTGCCAGCTCGACGGTCTGCGCGATCGCGGCGTAGGGCGGCACGCTCCCCATGAAGAGCAGTTGCTGCGTGCCGAGGCGGAGGAGGTCCGAGAGGTCGGGGTCGAGCCGCCCGAGTCCGCCCCTCACCCGCGCGGCGAGCACCCGGTCGAGCCAGGAGCGGCGGCGGAGCATCCCGTACACCAGTTCGTGGGTCCACCGCCGGTCGCGCGCGTCGAGCGGGGCCACGTGCCGGTCGAAGGCGGCGTCCAGCAGGACGCCCCCCCGGAGGTCGGCCAGCATCGCCGCCGCGGCGATCCGGGCCTCGGTCACCGCCGAGCGGCTTGCGGTCGCGGAGGGGTGCCCGGGGGCCGTCATGTTCCAAAGATAGCGGCGCTGTCCATCCGGGGCCCCGCGCCGGGCCGGAACGGAACCCAAAGGGGGTCCGAAAGCTCCGCCGGGGGGCACGTTACGGCGTGACGGGTCGAGCCGTCTAGTTGGAGCAGGTCAACTGGCCCCGGCGGCTCGCGCCCCCGGGGGTCGTTTGCCGCCTATAGAGCGGCGCGCGATATTCGTTTTCCCTCCGATGACCCATAAGCACGGAGTCCTGATGCACGGCCGCAAAACCGTTTCGACTGGAGCTCTCGCCGCGACGCTCGCGGCCGCCGCGCTCTTCGGCGGCTGCCGCGACAAGGCGACGACCGGCCCGTCCCACGTACAGTCGAAGGACTTTGCCTCGGCCCTCCGGTCGGTGTCGGGCGACCAGCAGCTCGGCGCCGTCGGCGCGGCGCTCTCTCAGCAGCTCGTCGTCAAGGTCGTGGATGCCAACGGCTTGCCGGTCGAAGGCGCCACCGTCACCTTCTCGGTCCGCTCCGGCGGCGGCTCGGTGAATCCACCGGCCAATGCCTCCGCGTCCACCGGGCTCGTCTCCTCGACGTGGACGCTCGGCACGAGCCTGGGCGCCAACAAGGCCGTGGCGACTCTCACGAACGGCTTCGTGCTCGACAGCGCCGTCTTCACAGCCACCGCGACGTCAGGGGCCCCGGCCCTGCTCACGCTGGTGAGCGGCAACACGCAGACAGGTCGCGTCGGCCGCGCCCTCGCGGCGCCCCTCGTCGTCAAGCTGACGGACCAGTACGGATACGTGAAGTCCGGGGTGCGGGTGACCTGGACGCCCGGGCTCTCCAGCGGCACGCTCGCCGGGCTCACCGACACCACCTCGGCCGACGGCACCGCCCAGGTGACGTGGACGCTCGGGACGGTCGCGGTGCCGCAGAGCGCGTCCGCCTCGGTGACCGGCCTCACGCCGATCGGCTTCACGGCCAACTCGCAGCCCGACACGGGCCGCGCGATCGTGGTGGTCTCGGGGGCCGGGCAGACCGGCGCCGTGAGTGCCGCGCTCGCCACGGCGCTCTCGCTCAGGGTCACCGACCAGTACGGGAACGCCATCGCGGGCGAGGCGGTGACATGGAGAGACTCGCTCACGGGCGGCGGCAGCGTGAGCACGGTGTCGGGCGTGACCGCGGCCGACGGCACGGCGCAGACAACCTGGACACTGGGCAACCGCGCGGGAACGCAGTTCCTCCGCGCGAAGCACACGCTTTCAGGGACGACGTTCAATTTCACCGCGACGGCGACGGTCGCATTCTCCGAAGTGTTTGCCGGGACCTTCTCGGTCTGCGGCATCGCGGCCGCGAACCAGCGCGTCTATTGCTGGGGCGCCGGCGACAACGGCCAGCTCGCGAAGGGCAACAACCTGAGCACGAGCGCGCCGAGCACCGCCGTGTACCTCCCCGCCGGCGACACGCTCGCGGGTCCCTTCGTGCAAGTGCGCCAGCTCGCGGGCGGCCGCAGCCAGTTCTGCGCGCTCAGCGTGGCGCGGCAGATGTACTGCTGGGGGCGCGTGTTCCACTCGGCCTCGGTGAACGTGGCCACGGCGCAGCAGCTCATGGATGGGAGCCAGCAGCAACTCTTCCCGAACATCATCGGCCACGGCGAGGACTTCGGGTGCCTCGTGGACCTGGCCGGCATCACGTTCTGCACCGGGCAGAACTACAGCGGCCAGCTCGGCAACGGCACGCTGATCTCGCCGGCGCCGCCGAACTACACCTTCGTCGTGCCCGCGCCGGGCGTGGCCGGAGCGCTTCTCTACTCGCGGATCGCCGCGGGGCGCACGCACGCGTGCGGGATGCCGACTTTCAACGCGGCCGATGCGACGTCACGGACCCCGCGTTGCTGGGGGCTCAACAACACGGGGCAGGTGGGGAATGGCACCTTGACGTTCGCGGCAGTGACCACGCCGACCGCGATCACGCTGCCGGCGGGCGTCACCGGATTCGACTCGGTCTCGCTCTCGACCGGCGCGCAGCACAGCTGCGCGATCTCGACGGCCGGCGCGGGCTACTGCTGGGGAAACAACGGCTTCGGGCAGCTCGGCAAGGGCGGTGCGATCACGGGCTCGGCACGCGACTCTGTCGCGCAGGCCGTCGCGATGCCGGCCGGCGTCACGTTCACGAACCTGTCGGTCGGTGACTTCCACAGTTGCGCGCTCACCGCCGCGGGCGCGGCCTACTGCTGGGGGCGCAATGACTACGGGCAGCTCGGCGACGGCGCGCGGACGAGCCAGTCGGCGCCTGTGGCGGTGGGCGGCGGCTTGGCGTTCCGCTCGCTCTCGCTCGGCGAGCTGTATACGTGCGGCGTCGTCGGGCCGGCGCTCATCCCGGGCGCGCCGAGCCAGTCAGCGGGTACGGTCTACTGCTGGGGCGACAACGTCTTCGGGGAACTGGGCAACGGCGCGCCGTCGAATAACGCGCCCCTGCTCGTGCCGACAAGGGTGGCGTTCCAGCCCTAACCGAACTGATCGCCGACCTTGACTCCGCGGCCGCGCACCCACTGCGCGGCCGCGAGTCGTTTCTTCCCCGCGGGGTGCACTTCGGCGATGCGCACGGCGCCCTCGCCGCACGCCACGAGGAGCCCTTCTTCGCCGGCCTCCAGCACCTCGCCGATGGCGCCGGTGCGCTCCTCCACGGCCCTCGCGCCGAAGCAGCGGACCTCGAGCCCGCGGAGGAGCGTCCACGCCCCGGGCTTGGGATCGTAGGCCCGCACCAGGCGCGCCACGCGGTCGCTGGGCGCGTCGAAGGGGAGCCGGGCGTCCTCCCGTTCAATCTTGGGCGCGAAGGTCGCCAGCGCGTCGTTCTGCGGCGCCTCGACGGCCTTCCCGAGCGCGACGAGCGCCAGCGCCTCGATGAGCGCCGCCGCCCCCAGCTCCGCGAGCCGGAGCTGCAGCTCACCCGCCGTCTCGTCCGGCGCGATGGGCGTGTGGAGCTGGAGGAGCACCGGCCCCGCGTCGAGCGCGGGTACGACGCGCATGATCGAGACGCCCGTCTCCGTGCAGCCGTCGCGGATGGCCGCCTGGATGGGGGCAGCGCCGCGATACTCGGGGAGGAGCGACGCGTGGATGTTGAGCGTCCCGCGCGGCGGCACGTTGATCACTTCCTCGGAGAGAATCTGCCCGTAGGCGACCACGACCGCGATCTCGGGCACGAGCGCCCGCAGCGCCGCGACGAACTCCGGCCCGCGCGCCCGTTCCGGCTGCAGCACCGGGATCCCCTCCTCCACGGCGATCTCCTTCACGGGAGACGGGTCGAGCACCGAGCGCGAGCGGCCGCCGTGCTTGCGCGGCCGGTCGGGCTGCGTGACGACGCCCACGACGTCGTGCCCTTCGCCGAGGAGCGCGCGGAGCGCCGGCGTGGCGAACTCGGGCGTGCCGAAAAAGAGAACGCGCACCGCTCACATCCTCTCGTCTTCGTGCTCTTCGTCCCCTTCGCCCGGAACGACTGTGCGGATGAGCCCCGGGTACTTCGCCTTCTCCTCGTCCCATTGCGCGAGCGCCTTCTGCCGCTTGAGAAAGCTCAGGTGATCAATGAAGAGCTTGCCGTGCAGGTGGTCAATCTCGTGCTGGAGGCAGACGCCGAGCAGCTCGGTCCCCTCCACCTCGAAGGGCCGCAGCTCGCGGTCCAGCGCGCGCACCTTCACGCGCGCGCTGCGGGTGACATCGCCGTAGATCTCGGGAATCGAGAGGCACCCCTCCTCCCACTTGATCGTCCCCTCGCGCTCGACGATCTCCGGATTGATGAGCACGTACCGCGCGCCGTGGACGTCCACCACCGTCAGGCGCTCGGTGCGGCCCACCTGCGGCGCCGCGAGGCCGACGCCGCGGGCGGCGTGCATCGTCTCGAACATCTCGTCAATCAACCGCTCTACTTCCGGAGTGATCGTCTCCACAGGGGCCGTCTCCTGCCGGAGCACGGGGTCGCCGAGGACGCGGATGGGAAGCAGGCTCATCCGGCCTTCGACTCGCCCCCTCCCGGGCTCGTCACCTTCGCGATGCGCCCGCGCTCGACGACGACGCGCGCCTCTCCGCTCTTCACCGTGACACGGTCCGCGAGCGTTCTCTGCGGCTGCCCGTCCTTCTGCCCCTCCTTGATGTGCACGACCTCGCCGACGAGTCCGCCCGACGTCACGATCTCGTCGCCCTTGTGCAGGTTGAGGAGCGACTGCTCGTGCCGCTTCCGCTGTTTCTGCTGCGGCCGGATCACCAGGAAGTACCAGATCGCGAAGATGAGGCCGACGTTGAAGATGATCGGCGCCCAGCTGCCGCCCTGCCCGGCCGGCGCCGCCTGCGCGAGGGACCGGAGAAGCTCGAGAGAGAAGGCGAGGGGGATCACGGAGGGCTCGACGGGCTCAGGGGGCTCAGGGGGCTCAGGGGGCTCAGGGGGCTCAGGGGGCTCAGGGGGCTCAGGGGGCTCAGGGGGCTCAGGGGGCTCATCGGTCCGCGGGCTGGGCGTGGTAGCGCGCGAGCCACTCGCGGCGCCACGCGTCGAAGGTGCCGGCGCGGATCGCCTCGCGGGCGCGCCGCATCAGCGCGATCAGGAAATGTACATTGTGCAGCGAAAGAAGACGCAGGCCGAGAATCTCGTCGCTGGTGACGAGGTGCCGGACGTACGCGCGGGAGAATTGCCGGCACGCGGCACAGCCGCATCCCTCCTCGAGCGGACGCGGATTCGCGCGGTGTTCGGCGTTCCGGAGGTTGAGGCGGCCGGTCGAGGTAAGGGCGGCGCCGTTCCGCCCCATCCGCGTGGGCGCGACGCAGTCGAAGAAGTCCATCCCGCGCGCCACGGCCTCGAGCAGGTCCTCGGGGTACCCCACGCCCATCAGGTAGCGCGGTCGTGCGCGCGGCAGCGCGTCGTCGGCGAGTTCCACCATCTCGGTCATCGCGGGCTTCGCTTCGCCGACCGAGAGGCCGCCGATCGCGTAGCCGTCCCAGTCGCCGGCGCCGCACGCGGCCGCCGCGGCCGCTCGGCGCAGGTCTGGGTGCACGCCGCCCTGTATGATGGGGAAGAGCGTCTGTTTCGGGGCGTCGTCCTCCGCGTGGAGCCGCTCGAACTCCGCACGGCACCGCTCGAGCCACCGCATCGTCCGCTCGCTCGCGCCTTTCGCGGCGGCGTGATCGCTCGGGCCGGGAATCACGTGGTCGAACGCCATGATCACGTCGGCGCCGAGGTTGGTCTCGATCTGCATCACCAGCTCGGGGGTGAAGCACCGCGCGGAGCCGTCCAGGTGCGAGCGGAACTCGACGCCCTCCTCGGTGACCCGGTTGAGCGAGGCCAGGGAAAAGACCTGGAAGCCGCCCGAGTCGGTGAGGATCGGGCCGTTCCACGCCATGAATCGGTGGAGGCCGCCCAGCTCGCGCACGAGGGCGTCGCCTGGACGGAGGTGGAGGTGGTACGCGTTCGCGAGGACGATCTCTGCGTGCATCGCGCGCAGGTCGTCGGGATCGAGCGCCTTGACCGACGCGAGCGTGCCGACGGGCATGAACACCGGCGTCTCCACGGCGCCGCGCGGCGTGCGGAACACCCCGGCGCGCGCGCGCCCCTCCGTCGCGGCGATTTCAAAACCGAATTCTACCATGCCTTCCGCATCCGGCATTCCGCATTCCGCATTCAGATGATGACCATCGCATCCCCGTACGAGTAGAACCGGTACCGCTCCTTCACCGCCTCCGCGTACGCCTCGCGGATCAGCTCCACTCCAGCGAACGCCGAGGCGAGCATCAGCAGCGTGGAGCGGGGAAGATGGAAGTTCGTGACGAGCCGGTCCACCGCGCGGAACGCGTAGGGTGGATGGATGAAGAGTCGCGTCTCGCCCGAGCCGGCGGAGACGCGGCCGCCCGCATCTACGCTGCTCTCGAGCGCCCGCACCGTGGTCGTTCCCACGGCCCACGCGTGCGCGCCGGAGGCGCGCGTGGCGTTCACCGTCTCCGCCGCCTCGGCACTCACCCGGTACCACTCCTCGTGCATCACGTGCTCGGCCGGGTCCTCCGTCTCGACCGGCCTGAACGTCCCCGCGCCGACGTGCAGCAGCAGCTCGGCCTTCCGCACGCCCTTCTGCTCGAGCGCGTCGAGGAGCGCGCCCGTGAAATGGAGCCCGGCGGTGGGCGCCGCGACCGACCCCGTCTCGCGGGCGTAGACCGTCTGATACCGCTCGGCGTCGTCCGCCGTGTCGGGTCGCGTGATGTAGGGCGGGAGCGGCACGTGCCCGTGCCGCTCGATCGCGTCGAGCACGTCCCCTTCGGCGATGAGCTGGACGAGGCGCGTGCGGCGCTTGGTGACCTCGAGCACCCGGACGTCGAAGCCGGGCGCCACGTGCACGACCCGGGCGGGCTTGAGCTTGCCGCCGGGGTGCACCATCGCCTCCCACTGGTCGCCGCCGAGCGGCCGCAGCAGGAGGATCTCGGCGGGCGCACCGGAGTCGCGCCGGCCGAGGAGCCGTGCGCGGAAGACGCGCGTGGTGTTGAGAACGAGGAGATCGCCCGCGGGGATCAGCTCGACGAGGTCGGGAAAGCGCCGGTGCGTGACGCGGCCGCTCGCGTGCTCGACCACCATCAGCCGGCTCTCGTCGCGGCGCGCGGCGGGCGTCTGGGCGATCAGCTCGCGCGGGAGCGGGTAGTCGAAGTCGGAAGTGCGGATCAGAAGAGGTCGGCCTGCGCTCGCGGCGGTGGCTGGAAGCCGAAGTGCCGGTACGCCTGCGCGCTCGCCACGCGTCCCCGCGCGGTGCGCTGCAGGAGCCCGTTCTGCACGAGGAAGGGCTCGTACACCTCCTCGATCGTGTCGGGGTCCTCGCCGAGGGCGGCGGCGATCGTCTGCACGCCCACCGGGCCGCCCTCGAACTTCTCGATGATGGTCTTGAGGATGCGCGCGTCCATGTCGTCGAGGCCGAACTCGTCCACGTCGAGGAGCTGCAGCGCGTCGCGCGCGACCCCCCTGGTGATCACGCCGCCCGCGCGCACCTGCGCATAGTCGCGCACGCGGCGGAGGATCCGGTTCGCGATGCGCGGCGTGCCACGCGAGCGGCGGGCGATCTCGCGCACGCCGTCTTCGTGCAGTTCCACCGCGAGCACCGTGCCGGTGCGCCGCACGATCTCCTCGATGTCCTCCACCGGGTAGAAGTCGAGCCGCATCGCGAGGCCGAAGCGGGCACGCAAGGGCGGCGTCATGAGTCCGAAGCGTGTGGTCGCGCCGACGAGCGTGAACTTCTCGATCTGCATCGTCACGGTCTGCGCGTTCGGCCCATCGGAGAGCCGGATGTCAATCTTGTAGTCCTCCATCGCGGGATAGAGGAACTCCTCGATGATCGGACGCAGGCGGTGGATCTCGTCAATGAAGAGGATGTCGCCTTCGCGCAGGTTGGTGAGCGTGCCCACCAGATCGCCGGGTTTTTCGAGCGCCGGGCCCGAGGTCGTGCGGATGTTGACGCCCAGCTCGCGCGCGATCAGCTCGGCCAGCGTCGTCTTGCCGAGCCCCGGCGGCCCGTGGAAGAGCGCGTGGTCGAGGGGTTCCCGGCGGCCGATGGCGGCCTGGATCGCGATCTCGAGCGACTCCTTCACCTTCGACTGCCCGATGAACTCGGCGAGCCGCTGCGGGCGCAGCGACAGCTCGACGACGGACTCGTCGCTCTGGACTTCGGGGGTGGTGATCTCGGCGCGGGACATCAGGAGGAGAAGCTAATGCTTCTGCAGCACCGCCAGCGCCGCGCGGATGACCTCGGCCGCCGTGCCCTTGGCTCCCTTGCCGTCGAGCGCCCTCCGAACCGCTTTCTCGGCGTCCGCCGAGCCGTATCCGAGCGAGACGAGGGCGCGCACGGCATCGGCGGCGCCGCTGTCGAGCGCGCCGGGGCCCGCGGCCGGCGCCGCGCCGGCGGCCGCCGCGAAGTCCGTCATCCTGTCGCCCAGCTCGACGCAGATGCGCTCGGCGGTCTTCCTCCCCACGCGCGGCACGCGCTGGAGCATCGCGATGTCGCGGTCCCGGATGGCGCGCACCACGCGCGCGCTCCCCAGCGCCGAGATGAGGCCGAGCGCGAGCGCGGGGCCCACGCCGCTCGCGCTCATCAGCGTGTGGAAGAGCGCTCGGTCCTCGCTCGTGGAGAAGCCGAAGAGGAGCCACCCGTCCTCCTTCACGACGAGCGCCGTGTGGAGCGAGACGTCCTCGCCCACGCGCGGGAGCGACTCGAGCACGCCGAGCGGGATCAGCAGCTCGTAGGTGACGCCACCCGCGGTCGCCACCTCGATGCGGTCAATCCCCTTCGCCGCGAGCTTGCCGTGGATGCGCGCGATCACCGCGCCGCTCCTGCGCGCTCACGCACGAGTCGCACGCGCGCGGCGGGTGACGCGGCGGTCATCACGCAGGTGAGCGCGCACGCCACGCCGTCCGCGGCGTCGGCGGGGCGGGGTGGGCTCTTCAGGCGCAGCAGCCGCGCGACCATGAACTGCACCTGCTCCTTGGTCGCTCCGCCGCGCCCGACGACCGTCTTCTTGATGACCGCCGGCGCGAACTCCCGCACCCCGATACCCGCGCGCTCGCCGGCGAGCAGCACGACGCCGCGCGCGTGGCCCAGCACGAGCGTGGTGCGCACGTTCCGGGCGTAGAAGACGTCCTCCACGGCGAGCGTGTCGGGACGGTGCCGCGCGATCAACTCGCTCACGCCGTCGAAGATGTCCTTGAGGCGCGCGGCGAGCGGCGCGCGCGGGCTCGTGCGAATCACGCCGCACTCGATCAGGTGGAAGGCGCCCGCCGGACCGCTCGCGAGACGGGGGGCGGCTCCGCCGCCCTCCACGCCTCGCGCGCCGCCCCCGCCTCCCACGCCGCCACCGCCGCCCACGCCCACGACGCCGTAGCCCGTGATCGCCGTGCCGGGATCAATCCCGAGCACGATCACGCGGCCGCCCGCGCGCGCGCGGCGCCGTTCACGCGCGCACGATCTCCGACACGTCAATGTCGAAGTTCGCGTCCACCTTCTGCACGTCCTCGAGTTCCTCGATCGCCTCGATCAGCTTGAGCAGATGCTCGGCGTCCTTCCCCTCGACGCGCACGGTGCTCCGGGGAATCCACGACAGCTCCGCGCGCTCCGCCGCCAATCCCGCCTTGTCGAGCGCCGCCTTCACGTGGTGGAGGTCGCCCGGCGCTGTCGTGATCACGAAGGCCTCCTCCTCCTTCGCGAAGTCCTCCGCGCCTGCCTCCAGCGCCTTCTCCATCGCGGCGTCCTCGTCCATCCCGCGCGCGCTCGCGATGATCTGCCCCTTGCGGTCGAAGAGGAACGCCACGGAGTTGGTCGTGCCAAACCGGCCGCCGCCGCGCGTGAGCGCCGCCCGCACCTCGGCCACGGTGCGGTTCGGGTTGTCGGTGAGCGCCTGGATCATCAGCGCGACGCCGCCCGGGCCGTACGCCTCGTACACGACCTCGGCATACTCCACGCCCTCGAGCTCGCCCGTCCCCTTCTTGATGGCGCGCTCGATGTTCTCCTTCGGCATGGACTCCGCCTTCGCGTTCTCGATCGCCGTGCGCAGCCGCGGATTCCCGGCCGGATCGCCGCCGCCCGTTTTCGCGGCGACCGTGATTTCACGGATGAGCTTCGTGAAGATCGCGCCGCGCTTGGCGTCGGTGGCGGCCTTGTAGTGCTTGATCTGCTTCCATTTGCTGTGGCCGGCCATCAGCGGGCTCAGGGATGGTGTGTGAGTAGAAGATACGCACGTCGGACGTCAGACGTCAGGAAGGGCGCCCTCTCGGAGTGCCCCTCTGATGTCTGACGGCTGATGTCTGACGGCTGATGTCTGACCGCCGATGTCTAACGGCTGACGTGCTACCACGGCTGGCACGCCAACCGGCCGCGCGGCGCATGGCGGCACTCCCCGGAGGCCGCTGCGATGGCCCCGATTGACGTGGCCCCGGGGGCGCATCCGAGGGCGTCATCGGAACGCGCGGCGGGCGTTGTCACGCCTCGACTCGAGCGGGCCGGAGCACGCCTGCCTCGGCGCGAAGGGCCTCCGCATCGCCGCACCGGATCTTGCCGACGCCCTGCCCATTCCTCCGCATCGAGGGCAGAAGCCCGCGTCCCGTTGCGGCGCAACTCGCGTCGGCTTCGAAGAGGCGCCGCTCCGTGTTGCGCGACAACCTCAGCGCACGGTTTCGTCCTGTTCCAGTGCCTCGAGCAGTTCACCGGTCACCGGGACGTTGGCGATGACACGAGAGTCGCAATGTAGGATCTGCAAGATCCCGCGCGCGTGGTTCAACTGCACTCGCGTGTTCGGTTCCTCGAGCCACGCCTTCGTGGTGGCCACGTCCGCGTCCCGCACCGCAGCGATGACCTCCTCCAGACTCGGCCCGGTTTGCTTGCAGTTGGTGTGGGTTCCGTGGCCGGGGAGCTGGTCAGCATCGCACTCGAGGTTGTACCAGTCGTCGTGGCACGTTCCGGTGCCGCTGCTTCCGCAGTGAAAACATGTCCCGGCTCCAGCGAATCGGTGCTGAGTCCCGGACTCGTTCACGCCGCAGTACGCCGCTGGATTGCACGCGCTGCAGTCGCCCTCATCCGCGGCTACCCCTGACGCCGGGCTCTGCCAGGCCAGCGCAACCACCGTTGCACCAAGCGCGAGAATCGAGGTCTTCCGCGTGACTGCGCTCATCGTTCCTCCTTGCCAGTGGTCACAAGCTCCAGCTGCCATATCAGCAGTGAAAACATCCCGGCGGAATCCTCGATGAGCTCGCTGATGAGCCCTGCGCCCAGGAGTGCGTCGAAGGCATTTGGGAAGCGCTCGGCGTGCACCACGCGTCCGAGGCGTGGATCGATCACCTCGACGATCGTGTCGAATGCACGGGCCGTCCAGTTCGGGCCAAGTCGCGACCCCTGTTGAGGAGTCCAGTTCTTGTCGGCCACCGTGGTGGACACCCAGAGCCTCCCCACCCGATCGACCGCGAGAGTCCGCACCATTGGAGGCCGGCGCGCCACCGTTGGATTTGCCAGCGGCAGCGCCGGATCCCAGGGAGGAAACCACTCGGCCCTCCGCTCGAAGACCTGCACGAGACGACCACCGGACTCCCAGCGCTCGATCCGGTAACGCGAGAGCTCCGCTGCCCAGAACGAGGTCGGCGATGCGGGCGCTATTCTCCTCCGGGCGGACGCGAACGACTCGACGTACAATCTGTCTGGCGATTCGCCGAATGAGCGCAGCGCGTCACCAGGCGTTCCGATCATGTGAAAGAGCTTGCCCGCTCGATCGGCGGATGGAATCACGAACTGCGCGATCGTCGCCCCGCTCTCCAAGACAACGGCGGAGTGCACCTGGTAATGCGTGCTGAACGGGGTCGAAGTTCTGACGAACGCTCCCGACGGTGAAAACACGGCATATCGCCCGCCGAAGACGTGGAGCGAGTCTCCGGGGCCGATGGCCATCGCGGATACCACGCGGAACTCTCCCGGCCCCTCTCCCCGCCGTGAGATGGGCTTGACGAAGGTTCCGACGGAGTCGTACTGGAGGATGACGCCGCGCTCCACTCCTTCGGCGTAGTGCATGCCGCGCGAGTCTCGAACTGCAAAACTCCCGCTCGAGAGCAAGATCGAATCGTTCGCGTGCCCCAACGTCGCCCGCAGGGTCATTCGGATCTTGCACGACGCGCAGGTCGGCCGATCCGGAACGATGGTCACCGGCTGGGCGTTCATCCCCGCTGCGGTCACACAGAAGAGCAGCGGAGGCAGCACCGATTTCATGGCGAACAACCTCCACATCCCGCCGCCCGCATCTGGTCGAGTAGTTGCTCGCGATACTCCGGCGAGTACGCGCGTCGCGTTCTCGGCATCGGGACTCCCCCTCCCCCATGGAGTGAAGTGTCTACGAAACCGCCGGCTCAACTCCGCCGTGAACGAAGGGTGACGTAGTCGCGACATTCGCGCCAGCGCTCAGTTGTCGGAATGGGCGCTCAGATGTAGGCGCAAACCTGCACCTATTCCTTTCGTAAGGCCCCGTCCGACGCGCTTGTGGCACAAATCGGGGGTTGCCGACCGGCACCGAACGCATCAAAATATGCGCTCCGCACCCAAGTGCCGGTCGACCCGAACGAGCGGGCGGCCTCCGATTGGATGCCCGCGGCGACCGCACAATGAAGACGATCTACCTCCGTTCCTCCGACGCCAGGCTCGTCGCGCAGATTCGCGACACGCTTGCGGATGGTGAACGCTTGGTACGCGCGGCTCGCGACGAGGCACCCGCGATGCCGTCCGCAAACGTGAGTGACGCCCTCATCGTCCTCGACTGCCGTCGGATGGATCGTCGAGAAGTCATGGGAGCACTCCCGCGTGCGCGCACGCTCGGCGAGTCTCGGGGCTGCCGCGTCGCGATTGCGTCACGGGCGAACGCCAACGCGATCGAGGTGGTCGGGCAAACGCACGATCGGGCGACGGAGGTCATTCTCGCGGACCACGCGGCCATCGCCTCGCGGATTCGATGCCTCCTGAACGACCCTACCGGCTCGGCGAGCGCTGCCGTGGCGTTGGTGCGGTTGAGTCCGCGACTTCCCGCACATGCCCTCAGAATCGCCGAACTGGTGCTCTCGAGCGGATGCCGCATAAGTAGTGTCAAACAGGTAAGCAAGGTGATCCGCCACGACCGCTCCTGGCTCAATGACCATCTCTGGGCGGAAGGCGCGGGCATGCCAAAGCAGGTTGTGAAGCTGTCGCAGTTGACGTGCGCGGTTGTCGTGCTGCGGGGTACCCGCCTTGCGATGCGAGACATCGCCGAGGCCGTCGCGTATGGTGCCGCCCGCACACTCGGGCGGCGCCTGCAGGCGACGTTCGGCACGACGTGCGCCCGGATCCGCGAGGACTGCCCAATGATGGAGACCGAGCGGTACCTCGACCGGCTCCTCGACGCTTGGCAAGCAAACGGGAAGGCAGGCAGGCAGGCAGTCAGTCAGTGTGCGAACTGGCCTCGACACGCTGGTGATTCGATATGATCGACAACGCCTTCCCGGGATCCGGGCGTTGCGACCCCAGGGAGGGATGGCGCTAGTGCAACCGGATCAGCAACGTCGCCTTGAACCCCGTGATGTCCGTCGTTGACCCTCCGCCCTCGGCGTAGAGCTTGCCGATGGAATACCCGACCGTCGGGTTCACGCTGAACGACCCCGTGTTGAAGCGGAAGCGCACCGCGAGGTTCGTGAGCAGGCCCGCCTTGGTGCCGTCGCGCTGCCAGATGCGCTCTTCGGCGCTCGGTTGCACGTAGACATTCCCCGCGTTGAAGCCGATCGCGAGATTCACGTTGGCCACGTTCTCCCACGGCGAAGACGAGCCGGACGTCAGCTCGCCCTTCGCCCGGTAGAGATCCCACACCTGAAGCTGCAGGTCGCCCGAGCCGAGCGGGCGCGCGTACGTGGCCTGCGCCAGCGCCCGGTCGCCCGTCCCGAACGTCGTGTCGTTGGCGGCGTTGTTCCCGAACTTCGAGTAGGTGACGCCCATCGCGAACAGGCCGTCGCCCACCGGACGGTCGAGCCCGAGGCGCACGCGAATCTCGTCGCCCGGCTGGAAGCGGAGCTTGTTCGCCGCCGCAAGCTCATACGCGTCGAACTCTGTCGCTTTCCGGAAGCTGCCGCCAATGCCGAGGTTCCACGAGCCGACCGGCCTCGCGACGGCGATCCCGCCGGTCGCGGCGAGCCCGCCCCCCATCGAGGGCACGGGGAAGACGAGGAAGTTGCTGCCGATCTGCCCGGCCGCATCCTGCTCGGCCTGCGGCACCGTGTACCTCCCGGTGGGCAGGTTCACGCCGAGCGTAAGGACGGCGAGGTTGTCGCCGAGAGTGTAGTTGCCCCGGAGCTGCGTGTCGGTGAGGCCGCTGATCGTGCTGCTCGTGCTCGAGCCCTCCGTCTTGACCTGCGCGTTCGCGAACGCCGACGAGATGTCAATCGAGAAGCGCTCGCCGAATGGGAGGATGACGGCGAACGGGATGGCCAGCTCGGTCACCGTCTTCGCGCCGGAGCCGCTCCCGAACTTGTAGCTCACGAACTGCGGGCCCAGGATGACCGTCCCGTCGGACACGCCCTGCGCCCCGAGGGGCAGTGCGGCGGCCGCGAGGAGCGCGAGCGGAATGAGTTTCGTACGCATCGTCGCCTCCTTACGGCTTCTTGATGATGATGGTCACCTGGCCGGTCCGTTGCGCGGGCTGGTCGGTGCCGGTCGCTTGCGCTGTCGTGTTCTGCTGCGTCGGCGGCGGGCCGGTGGTGGTGGACTGTGAGGTCATCGTGTTCGTCGTCGTCGGGTTCACGTCGCCGACCACGGTGTTGAGGGTGGTGTTGAGCCCTGTCGTGGTCGTCGAGCCGCGCTCGGCGGCGGCGACGACGCCGCCCTCGGCCGAGTTGCGGATGCTCGACTCGACCTTTGCCGTCGTCGAGGACTGCGCCGCGGCGGCCGCCTGCGCGCGCTGGAGCGCGGCGCCGAAGCCGGGGTCGGCCGTGCGCGCCTGGTCGAAGAACCGGGCGGCGTCGTCGAGGCGGCCGTTGTCCTGCGCCTCCAGGCCGCGGCTGTAGGCGAGGAACGCCTGAAGCGACTGCGTGGGCCGGCGGTCAATCTCCTGCAGCTCGGCGGGCGTGAGCGGGATGTTGAGGTCGGCGAAGACGCTGCGCGCGATCGCCTTCTCCATGTCGAAGAGCCGGTCGAGCACGTTGCTCTGCGGCACGGCCCGGCCCACCTGCTCGCTCGTCTGGGCGCTGAACACCTGCGCGGTCATCGTGATGGCCTGCGGGGTCGGGCCGATCAACGATCCCTGCACGATGCTCCCCGCCTGAATGAGGCGGCCCGCGCGCACCGCGGTCGCCGCGTCCACCTGGCCGCTCCGGCCCAGCGCGATCTCGTCCGCGATCGCCTGGATCCGGTCACGCTCGACCACGGTGAGCTTCCCCGGCTTGGCGAGGTCCGTGATGAGCATGTCCGCGAGCCCGCGGTCGAGCGGCTGGTACGCCGGGTCGGTGAGGGAGATCCGGAACGGCAGCACCGCGACCGTCCTCGGCGTGCCCCGGACCTGCGCGATCTGTGCCTCGCGCGCGACCGCGTCCCTGGCCGCCGCCTTCGCCTCCTCCTTGGTGACGAGCACGAGGCGCGCCGTGATCTCCTTCTTCGCGCTCCCCGTGCGGCCCACCTGCAGGTACGCGTTGTAGGCGTTTCTGGCGGCGGTGTAGTCCTTCAGCTGCTCGGCCGCGAGCCCCGCGTAGAGCGCGCTCACGCCGTCCTTCGGGTCGAGCTGGCGCGCCAGGTCGAGCGGCTCGCGCGCCTCGGCGAACCGGTTGGCCTTGTAGTACCAGATCCCGAGCGCGCGATTCGCCGCCACCGACCTCGGGTTCGCCGCGCGCGCGATCTGCAGCTTGGCGAGGGCCGCGGTGGAGGTCGTCACCACCTGCTGCGCGGTGGCTGGCGGCGCCAGCGCCACCAGCGTCACCAGCGCGAAGAGCAGGGAAGTTCGTCCGATGCGTTGCATCACGGTCTCCTATCGGTCGGGATCGAGCATGTCTTCGAACCGCAGCCACTGCTTGTAGAAGTACAAGTCTACGTACCCCGTGCTGCCATTGCGATTCTTGAGGATCAGCAGCTCCGTGGCGCCTTCGAGGCCGCTCGCGGGCCGGAACATCTCCTCGCGAAAGACCCCGAGCACGACGTCGGCGTGCTGCTTGACCGCGCCCAGGGCGCCGAAATCATCGAGCGCGGGCCGCGGATCGGCCCGCCCGGTCGAGGCGACCTGCAGGTGCGATGTCACGACGAGCGCGACGTTGAGCTCGACCGCGAGCGCCTTGAGCGCGCGAACCGCCGCGGCGAGATCCTCGTCCTGCTCGCGCTCGCCCAGAGCGAGCGCCTGGAGCGGGTCCACGAATGCCACCTGCAGGTCCATCGTGCTCCGGAGCGCGTTGCCAAGCGTCTCGACGCCGCCCCGCGGGAGCGTCTCGAAGAGGGGCGACTTGTCGCGCAGGCGCACCGCCGTCGCGCCCACGGCGGCGCGCGCGAACTCGTCGAGCGCGCCCTGCCGGATCTCGTCAACTCGCGCGCGACTCTCGATGGCGAGCGCGCGTTCCATCACCCGCTCGATGGACATCTCGTGCGTCAGGAACGACGCGACCGTGCCGGCCTGCGCCATCCGGAGCGCCATCGCCAGCGCGAGGCTCGACTTGCCGCTTCCCACTTCGCCGCCGATCACGACGAGGTCGCCGCGCCGCACCCCGCCGCCGAGCCACTTGTCCACGCTCGGGAAGCCGGTCGCGAACGAGTCCCCCGCCACCTCACCGTCGGCGGTGGCGTCCACCCGGCGCACGAGGCGCGCGAGCGGGGAGATGTCGGTGCGGCGCAGCACGGCGGCGGAAACTCCCGGGCGGGTTGGGATGGCTCGACCCCCTATCATACGGATGTCGCGCGCGGGGCGGCAAGCGACGGCAGGAGACCGGGTTGGGCGGTTTCCTACCCGGTCAGCCTCGCGCCGAGGCGGTCAAGCTCGGAACGTGCGCCCCGGTCGAGGTGCGGCGCCGTGACCTCGGTCACCCTGGCGAGCGCGACGGCGATCGCGCGCAGGTCATCCGTGCCGCTCGCGTCCGCCAGCCGGAGGAGCGCCCCGCGGACGGCCGCCGGGAGAGCGATGGAGGTGAGCCAGAGCCGCGCCGCCTCCGCGCGCGCGGCGCGCGCGGGCGGGGCGAGCAGCGCCGGTGGCGTCGCCCCGGCGGCCAGTCGCGCGGCGACCAGCGTGGCGAGCGCCGTCTCGCGCGGCCCGCCGAGCGGGGCCCGCCCCGCAAGCGCGGCCAGCGCCCGGAAGGGAAACACGGGCGCCGCGAGGGCGTAGGGGGAGGGGCCGAGCATCACCCGGACAATTAGGTTTCCCTGAATGGCCGCCGCAACGAGGAACGTGCTCTGGGTGGATGACGAGGCCGAGCTTCTGGAGCCTCACCGCCTCTTTCTGCGCGAGAAGGGGTTCGAGGTCGAGATGGCCCGGAACGCCGCCGACGCGCTCGAACTGCTGCGCCGCAGGGCCTTCGACCTACTGCTCCTGGACGAACAGATGCCGGGGACACGCGGCATCGCGATGGTGCGCGAGGCGCGCGAGCTGGTGCCCTCGCTCCCGGTCGTGATGGTCACCAAGAGCGAGGAGGACCAGACCCTGCGCGACGCGCTGGGTGCCGACGTCACGGAGTACCTCGTGAAGCCGGTGAACCCGCGCCAGGTGCTGAGCGTCGTGACGCGCATTCTGGAGGGCCCGCGCATCCGCCAGCAGGCCATCGCGCGATCGTTCGTGGAGCGCTTCCGCGAACTCGAGCAGGTGCGCTCCCGGGACCTCGACTGGAGGGGGTGGATTGACCGCTACGGCGAGCTGGTCCAGTGGGACGTGGACCTCGCCACCGCCGGCGAGATGGGACTCTACGGGTCGCTCCGGGGCCTCTACCCGGAGATGCACCGTGACTTCGCCGCCTACCTGCGGCAGGCGTACCCGCGATGGGTGAACGACGAGCTGGCCGGCGAACGGCCCCCGCTTTCCATTGACGTGGTGCACGAGTTCCTCCTCCCCGTGCTCGAGGGGGAGAAGCGGGCGCTCTTCATCGTCGTGGACTGCCTCCGGCTCGACCAGTGGCGCGTCATCGAGCCGCTGCTGACGCCGCTCTTCGAGATTGACACGACCTGCTACTTCTCGCTCCTGCCGACGGCCACGCCCTACTCGCGGAACGCGCTCTTCAGCGGGCTCTTTCCGGGCGAGATCGCGGCCCGCTATCCCGACTGGTGGGGCGAGCGCGAGGACGAGACGCTCAACGCGCACGAGCGCGAGCTTCTCGAGCTGCACCTGCGGGAGCTGCGCGGCGTGACCCCCGTGCGCTACCACAAGATCTCCTCCGCGCACGACTCCGACGAGCTCGAGCGCCACCTCGCGAACGCCATCGCGCCCGCCGGGGTCACCGCGTTCGTCTTCAACTTCGTGGACCTCCTCACGCACGGGCGGAGCGAGTCGGCGATTCTCTACGAGGTGGCGCGCGACGAGATCGCGCTCCGCCAGCTCACCCTGCAGTGGTTCCGTCGCTCGGCGCTCCTCTCGGTGCTCCGCGAGGCGGCGCGAAAGCGGATCCCCGTGGTCCTCACGAGCGACCACGGCTCGATCCACTGCCACACCCCCGCCACGGTCCTCGCCCGGCGCGACGCGACGCCCAACCTGCGCTTCAAGTTCGGCGAGGACCTCCGCGCGGAGAACCCGGAAAAGGCGCTCCTCTTCACGAACGAGGACGAGCTGCGGCTCCCGCGACGCGGGCTCGGCGCGAACACGATCATCGCCGTGGGCGACGTCTTCTTCGTCTATCCGACGAAGCTGCGGGAGTACCAGCAGCGCTACCGCGGATCGTTCCTCCACGGCGGCGCGACGCCGGAGGAGGTGATCCTCCCGCTGTCGCTCCTCACGCCGCGACGCTGAGCGCGATGCGGCTCTACCGGCGCCTCCTCGTCTTCCTGCGCCCCCACTGGGGGCGGCTCGCCGGCAACGTCGCGTCGAACGTCGTCGGTGCCGCCCTCGACGGCGTCGCCTTCCTCCTCCTCATCCCGTTCCTCAACACGCTCTTCGGCGAAGCGCAGCCGATCCCGCTCGGCAAGGGGTGGCTCACGGGGCTCCTGAACACGGCCGTCGGCTGGCTGCTCGTGCCGGGCGACCCGATGGCGTCGCTGGGCGGGGTGATCCTCGTGATCATCGCGCTCGTCGCGCTCAAGAACGCCTTCCTCTGGCTCGGCGGGCAGTTCGGGGCCTCGCTGCAGGAACGCATCACGCGCGACCTGCGCGACGCGGTCTTCCGGCACATGCAGCGCCTGCCGCTCGCCTGGTTCTCGCGCACGAAGACCGGGCAGGTGATGGCGCGCATCCTGACCGATACGGAGCAGGCCAAGGCGATCCTCGCCGAGGTTGCCACGCGCACCGTGCAGAACCTCGCGCAGGTGCTCGTGACGATCGTGCTGCTCGTCAAGATCTCGCCGCGGCTGGCCCTCGTCTCGCTGGTGGTGGCGCCCCTCATCACCGCGGCGATACAGCCGATCCTGCGGAAGCTCCGGAAGGGGCACCGCCGGCTGCGCAACGAGTACGGCGAGATCACGAGCGTCCTGCAGGAGGTGATCAGCGGGATCCGGCTCGTGAAGAGCTTCCGCGGCGAAGGGTATGAGGATGCGCGCTTCATGAGCGCGTCGGGCGGCTACACCAGGGGAATGGTGCGGATCACGCGCATCTCGCTGCTCTCCGGCCCGCTCACCGAGGTGCTCGGCACGATCGTCGCGGTGCTCGTGCTCTGGATCGGCGCGCGGGAGGTGCTGCGGGGCGGCGCCCTGCAGGGCTCGGAGCTCATCACCTTCATGGTTCTCGTGATGCGCCTCCTCCCGCCGCTCAAGCAGCTCTCGCAGGCGCCGACCGTCGCGCAGCAGTCGCTCGCGGCCGCCGAGCGCCTCTTCGAGGTGCTCGACGAACCGACGGAGCAGGCGAAGGACCGCGGCACGCGGGAGGCGCGGGGGCTTACGACCGCGCTCGTCTTCGACCGGGTCGCGTTTTCGTATGGCGGAGAGCGCGTGCTCGAGGACGTGAGCTTCACCGCGCGCGCCGGCGAGGTGGTGGCGCTGGTCGGTGCGAGCGGAGCGGGGAAGAGCACGCTGGTGGACCTGATCCCGCGCTTCATCGAGCCGACGGCGGGGCGCATCACGCTGGACGGCGTGGACACGCGCGAACTCACGCTGGGCTCGCTGCGGGGGCTCACGGGCATCGTGAGCCAGGACACGGTGATCTTCAACGACACGGTGCGCGCCAACATCGCGTACGGCGGGAACGGCGTGTACGACCAGGCCCAGGTGGAGGCGGCGGCGCGCGCGGCGAACGCCCACGGGTTCATCGCCGAGCTGCCGGAGCGGTACGACACCGTCCTGGGCGAGCGCGGCACCCGGCTCTCGGGCGGCCAGCGCCAGCGCATCGCGATCGCCCGCGCGCTCCTCAGCGACCCGCCGATCCTCATTCTCGACGAGGCGACCTCGGCGCTCGACAGCGAGAGCGAGCGGCTCGTGCAGGAGGCGATTGACCGGCTCCTCGCGGGACGCACGGTTTTCGTCATCGCGCACCGGCTCTCGACCGTCACGCACGCGACGCAGATCCTCGTGCTCGAGCGCGGCCGCGTGGTGGAACGCGGCACGCACGCCGAGCTGCTCGCGCGCGGCGGTGCGTACGCGCGCCTGCACGCGATGCAGCTCGGCGCCCCCGTCGCCGGCTGACGCGGCGGCGCGCGTTCCCTTCGGTGGAGCCTCCCCGCCCGCGGCCCACGTTGCTCCACCGCGTCGAATACGCGGCGCTGCGCGCCCTGACCGGGGTGCTCGCGCCGTTCGGGCCGCGCGCGGGCGGGGGGATGGCGGCGGCGATCGCGGGCCTCGGCTACTCCCCCCTTCGCATCCGGCGCGGCGTGGTCGAGCGGCAGATCGCTGCCGCGTTTCCGGAGCTGCACGCGCGCGGCGTCGCGCGCATCGCGCGCGAGTCGTACGAGAACCTCGGCCGTGTGGCGATCGAGGCGATGCTCCTCTCGCGCGGCTCCGCGCGGGGCGTGCTCGACCGCTTTCATCCGTCGCCCGAGTGGGAGGTGGTCGAGCGCGCCCACGCGCGAGGACGCGGGGTCGTCCTGGTCGCCGGCCACCTCGGGAACTGGGAGCTCTCCGGCGCCTACGTCGCGGCACGCGGCGTCGTCGTGCACCCCGTGGCCCGCGGCATGTCGAACCCGCTGGCCGACGCGTTCATCCGCCGCACCCGCGAACGACTCGGCATGCGCATCATGCACGACCAGGAGGCCGTCCGCCGCGTGCCGCGCGTGCTGCGCGACGGGCACGCGGTGGGCATTCTCGCCGATCAGGCGACGGTCGGGCTCGCCTCGACCTTCGTTCTCTTCTTCGGGCGGCCGGCCAAGACGCCGCGCGGCGCGGCGGTCTTCGCGCTCCGCGGCGGCGCCCCCGTCGTGATGATCCACGCGCTCCGGCAGCCGGACGGCCGCTACGAGTTCGTCGCCGAGGAGATCGTCGTGACGCGTTCGGCCGATCGCGAGCGCGACGTGGATGAGATCATCGTGCGCTTCTCGCAGGCGCTCGAGCGCCTCGTGCGACGCCACCCGGGCCAGTATTTCTGGCAGCACCGTCGGTGGAAGCACCAGCCGCCGGACACGCCGCCGGAACTCCGGGAACCGTGAACAGCCGGCCGAGCGGCGCGCCCGTGAGCTACGACGTCCGCGCGCTGCGCGAGCGCGAGTTCCCGTGGGCCGCCCGCGGTGAGGCGACCTATTTCGACCACGCCTCGACGGGGCCCATCCCGGTGCGCGCGCGTGACGCGATGGCCGCGCTCGCGGCGAGGCGCGCGGAACCGTTCCGCCTGACGAAGGACGACCTCTTCCCGGTGCTCGCGCGTGCCCGGGAGCAGGCCGCGCGCCTGATCGGCGCGCGGCCGCGCACCATCGCGCTGATGACCAACACGTCGCACGGCGTGAACCTCGCGGCGCGCGCGCTCCCCTACGGCCGGGGCGACGTGATCCTCTCCACGCACGGCGAGTTTCCGGCGAACGTGTACCCGTGGATGGCGGCGGCGCGTGCGCGCGGCGCCGAGTTCCGTCTGCTCCCGCTCGCCGGCGATCTTCCCGACGAGGCGGCGCTGATGCGCGCGATCGAGACGGACCCGCGCGTGAAGGTCGTCGCCCTCTCGTGGGTGAGTTACTGGAGCGGGCACCGGTTCGATCTCGCGGCGATCGGGGCCGCCTGCCGGGCGCGGGGCATCTGGTTCTTCGTGGACGCCATCCAGGGGCTCGGGCCGCTCACGCTCGACGTGAGGGCGACGCCCGTGGACGTCCTCGCTTGCGGCGCGCAGAAGTGGCTCTGCTCACCCTGGGGCACGGGTTTCGCGTACGTGCGCGAGGAACTCGTCACGCGGCTCGAGCCGGCCGAGGTCGGCTGGATGGCGCAGCCTGCGAGCGACGACTTCGCGCGCTTCCTCCAGTACGACCCGAAACTGCACGACGACGCGCGCCGCTTCGAGCTCTTCACGCTCGACTTCGTGAGCTTCCTCGGGATGGCGGAATCACTCGGGCTCTTCCTGGAGCTGGGGCCCACCGCGGTGGCCGCGCACGTGCGTGCACTTGGCGATCGCGCGATGGACTTCTGTGATGCCACGCCGGCGGTCACGCTCGCCACGCCGCGCGAGCCGCACCGCCGCGCCGGGGTACTCGCCTTGCGGACGAAGGACGTGAGGGCGGCGAGCGAGCGGCTCCGGGCGGCGCGCGTGTGGCACGCGGTGCGCGAAGGGTGTGTGCGGCTTGCGCCGCATTTCTACAACACGAACGAAGAGCTGGATCGCGCGCTGGCACTTCTGGCGGAGTAGCCGCCTCGGTGCGGGCTACCCGCGTCCCGGCTCGAGCGCCCGTTGTACCTCGCCCTCGGCGGCGATGACGATCGAGATGTCGTGGCCTACGCGCGAGGCGGCCTCGAGCGCCTCGGTGACCGACGCCACCGGCGCCGCCCCGATCTGCAGCCGCAGGAGACCGAGCCGGATGCTCTCGAGCGCGGCGACGGCGGCGGCGAGGCGCTCGGACGCGACTTCGCGCTGCCGGCGGAGGTCGCGGTCGTCGGCCGCGCCCGAGGCGACGGCCGCCCGATCGCCGGCGACGCGCGCGGCGGCGGCAATGGCGTCGTCGAGCCTGTCGAGGGTCTCGCGCAGCGACTTCGCGTCGGCTTCGAGGCGGCGCACCGTGTCGGGGACGTCCTTGAATTCCTTCCGCAGCTGCTTCGGGAGCGCGTTGAAGAGCGCGTCCGTTGCGCGGCCAAGGGCGACTTCGGTGTACTGGGGCAGGGCGGAGGTGGCGCCCGCCGTGCGCTTGATTCCGAAGCCCGCGAGGCGCGCGAGCCGCTCGCCCCACCGGCTGTTATAGAGCTTGAGTCGGCCGGCGCCGAACCGTGTGGCGAGCCGTCGCCGAAGGTACTCGCCCAGGGTGGCGACCGTCCCGATGACGCCCGTGATCAGGCCCACGCTGAACACCGTGATCGCCGCGACGGGTGGACTGATTCCACCGAACGCGAACGGACTCGCGGCGAGCGCGGCGAGGAAGCCGGCGGCTGAGACGAGCGCCATCCACCGAAGGGTGGTCGCCGAGTAGTCGCCGGCTTCGTACACGAGTTCTTCCCGCCGTCGCATCGTGTGTGTGTGGAGCGCAACTCGGATGTCGTCGAGCGTGAAGCCCAGTTTGAGCACGCGACGCGTGCGCGCGATCTCCGGACCGAGGACGATCGCCGTCATGAGCGGCGCGAGCAGCGAGACGGTCGCGAGCGGATACGTCACGGCAAACCCCACGCCGGAGAGCGCCACGTACAGGGCGAATACGACCTGTGCGCGCTGATGGCGCTCCGTGTTGGTCAGCCACACGCGGAGCGGCGCCGGAATCTCCTTCGGCTGCTCGAACGCCGCGTCCACGGCCTCGGCGAACGCCTCGCCTGTCGCCCAGCGGCGCGCGGGGGTCTTCTCGAGGCACTTCTCGACCGCGCTCGCAAGCCGGTGCGGCACCGCCGGCGCGACGCGCACGATCGAGGGCGGCGTCTGCGTGAGGTGCTGCGTCAGCACCGCCGTGGGCGTCGCGCCGTCGAAGGGGAGCCGCCCCGTCAACGCGTAGTATCCCAGCACGCCGAGCGAGTAGATGTCGCTCCGCTCGTCCACCGCCTCGCCCGACGCCTGCTCCGGGCTCAGGTAGTGCACGGTGCCGCGGATGTACCCCGCGTCGGCGCTCGACGCGGTGCGCGCGGCGCCGGCGATCCCGAAGTCGCTCACCAGTGCCCGGCTCGTCTGGCGCTCGAGCAGGATGTTGTCCGGCTTGACGTCCCGGTGCACGATCCCGCGCAAGTGCGCGTATGCCAGCGCCCAGCCGATCTCGCGCAGGAGCCGCGCCGCCTCCGCGGGCGGAATCGCCCCGCGCTCACGCAGCCGGTCGCCGAGCGTGCCCCCCTCGATGTACGCCATCACGAAGAACACGAACTCCCCCACCTCGTCCACGTGATGGATCGGCACGATGTTCGGGTGGGAGAGCTGCGCCGCCATCTGTGCCTCGCGCACGAAACGCTCGCGCACCTCGGGCCGGTTCGCGGCGAGCGCGCGCGGCAGGAGCTTGATCGCGACGGGTCGCGCCAGCCGCACCTCGCGCGCGAGGTAGACGATCCCCATCCCACCGCGGCCGAGTTCGCGCTCGAGCGAGTAGCGGCCGGCGATGGCCTGCTGGAACGCGATGAATTCGGCGTCGGGGGCGGAAGGGAGCTGTGTCATCGCGGCCGCGGTGTGAGCGCTCTCGCCGTGTGGCTCAGCGCCTCGCTCAGTGTGTCGCTCAGAGTGTCGCTCGCCGTGTCGCTCAGCGTGTCGCTCAGCGTGTCGCTCAACTCAGTTCGGCGAGCGCGATGTCGCGCCCGCCTTTCCGCACCAGGAACCACCGGCCGCGTACCGCCTTCGCGCGCGGCACCGTGAGCGCGGCCGCCGCGACCTTCTCGCCGTTCACCGTCACGCCGCCCTGCTGCACGAGCTTGCGCCCCGCGCTCCGCGACAGGCCGAAGGCGCCCTCGAGCACGTCGAGGACGCTCAGCTCGCCGTCCTTCGCCGCCGCGCTCCGCACGCACGGAATCTCCGCCGTGAGCGTCGCGTAGACGTCGTCGCCGATGGCGCTGGGGTCGGTCTTCTTGTCGAAGATCACGCGCGAGACCGATTCGGCGACGCGCGCGGCATCGGCGCCGTGCACGCGCGTCGTTACCTCGTGCGCGAGCGCCTTCTGTGCCTCGCGCTCGTGCGGCGCCTTCGTGAGAGCGCGTTCCAGCTCCACCGCATCGCCGCGGGGCAGAAGCGTGAACATGCGCAAGAGCCGCCCGGCATCCGCGTCATCCGTGTTGACCCAGAACTGGTAGAACCGATACGGCGAGGTGCGCGTCGCGTCGAGCCACACGGCGCCCGCCTCCGACTTCCCGAACTTCTTCCCGCTCGTCGTCGTCAGGAGCGGAAGCGTGAGCCCGTGCGCCTCCCCGCCGGCCGCGCGGCGGATCAGCTCCGTGCCCGCCGTGATGTTCCCCCACTGGTCGCTCGCGCCGAGCTGCAGCGTCGCGCCTTCCCTCCGGAAGAGCCAGAGAAAATCGTACGCCTGGAGCAGCATGTAGGAGAACTCGGCGAACGAGATGCCGCTCTCGAGCCGCGCCTGCACCGACTCCTTCGCCAGCATGTAGTTCACGGTGAAGTGCTTGCCGACGTCGCGCAGGAAGGTGACGGCGCGCACCTCGCCGAGCCACTCGGCGTTGTCACGCATCAGCGCGCCCTTCGCTCCGGAGAAGTCGAGGAAGCGGCCAAGCTGCTCCCGGAGGGCCGCCGAGTTGGCGGCGACCTCGTCCGCGCCGATGAGCGGCCGCTCCGCCGACTTTCCGCTGGGGTCGCCGATGAGCGCGGTACCGCCCCCCACGAGCGCGATGGGGCGGTGCCCGGCGCGCTGCAGGTGCACGAGCCCCATCACCGGCACGAGGTTCCCCACGTGCAGGCTCGGTGCCGTCGGGTCGAACCCGCAATACGCCGTCACGGGCCCTTTCACGAGGTGCGCCGCGAGCCCGTCGGTCTGCTGGTGAAGGAGACCACGCCACTGGAGCTCGTCGAGCAACGGCGCGCGTGCGGGCATGGTCGAAAGGTAGGCGCGCCGGCCGGCGCTGTCACTCGCCAAGCGTTGCTCGCCCTCTCCTCCCGGTCTAGCTTCCGCCACGATGCCGCAGCGCCGTCGCCGCACCATCTCGTTGCCGAAGCTCGGGCGCCGCACCTTCCTCGCGCTGACCGTCTGTGCCTCGCTCGCGCTGCTCGCGACGGTCGCCGGCGGGATCACCTGGGCCCTGGTCTGCGGTGGAGACTCCTGCCCCTCGCTCCAGGGCCTCGAGCAGTTCCAGCCACGGCAGACGTCGCGCGTCTACGCCGCCGACGGGCGCTTCATCGCCGAGATCGGGAGCGAGCGGCGCACCCTCGCGCGGCTCGACCAGATTCCCGCGCACGTGCGCAACGCGTTCATCATCGTCGAGGACAAGCGCTTCCACTCCCACGGCGGAATCGACTTCCGGCGCATCATCGGCGCCGGGCTCGCCAACCTCCGGGCCGGCGGCATCGCGCAGGGCTTCTCGACGATCACGATGCAACTCGCGCGCAACCTCTTCCCCGAGCGCATCAACGTCCGCGAAAAGACGCTCGGCCGGAAGCTGCGCGAGGCCAAGGTCGCGCGGATGATCGAGGCGCGCTACTCGAAGGACCGCATCCTCGAGCTGTACCTCAACCAGATCTACCTCGGGAACGGCGCGTACGGCGTCGAGACGGCGAGCCAACGCTACTTCGGCAAGACCGTGCGCGAGCTGAACCTCGCCGAGGCGGCCACGCTGGCCGCGCTCCCCAAGGCACCGGAGCGCTACAACCCCCGGCGCTATCCCGAACGCGCGGTGCAGCGCCGCAACACGGTGCTCGAGCTGATGCGCCGGGCGGGCGCCGTGCGCGATGCCGACGCGTCGCTCGCCCGCGCGTACCCGCTCCGCGTCGCGAGGCGGCGCGGCGGCACGGGCGAGATCGCGCCCTACTTCGTCGAATACGTGCGGCGGCTCCTCGACGAGAGGTTCGGCCGGCAGCTCGACGCGCACGTGCTCAAGGTCTACACCACGCTCGACCTCGACCTGCAAGGCGCTGCCGAGCGCGCGCTCGACCGCCAGCTGCGCGTCGTGGAGAGCGGGCAGTACGGCCCCTTCCCCCATCGCACCTACGAGTCGTTCGTCGCCAGGGGCTCGACGTCCACTCCCGACGACGGCGGCACGTCGCCCTACCTGCAGGGGGCGTTCGTCGCGCTCGACCCACGCACGGGCGCGGTACGCGCCCTCGTCGGCGGCCGCGACTTCGACGACTCGCAGTTCGACCGGGCCACGCAGGCGCTGCGCCAAGCCGGCTCGACCTTCAAGCCGATCGTCTACGCCACGGCGATCCAGAGCGGCCGGCCTCCCAGCTACATCGTGGACGACTCGCCGATCGAGGTGCCGCAGCTCGATTCGACGAAACCCTGGCTCCCGCAGAACTACGACCTCGAGTTCCAGGGCCCGATGACGATGCGCAAGGGCTTCTATCTGTCACGCAACATGATCGCCATCCGCGTCGGGATGGAGCTCGGCGAGCAGAGCGTCGTGGAGATGGCCAGGCGCTTCGGCGTCACGACGCCCGTGCCGCCATACCCCTCCATCCACATCGGCTCGGCGGACGTCTACCCGATCGAGATGGTGGCCGCATTCTCCGTCTTCGCGAACCTCGGCTGGCGCGTCTCGCCGTGGCCGATCCTGCGTGTCGAGAACGAGAAGGGCGAGATCGTCTGGAAACCCGAGCCCACCATCGAGCAGGTCCTCTCGCGCGCGGAGGCATGGCTCATGGTGGACATGATGAAGGACGTGATCCGGAAGGGCACCGCCGCCGCGAGCGTCGGGCAGTACTTCCATCTTCCCGCGGGCGGGAAGACCGGAACGACGAACGACGGCGGCGACGTCTGGTTCATCGGCTACACGGCGGACGTCGTGGCCGGCGTCTGGATGGGGCTCGACAAGCCGCAGAAGATCATGGCGAACGCGCAGGGCGGCCGACTCGCGGCGCCGGCGTGGACGACGTTCATGCGCGAGGTGTACGAGCGAAAGCCTGAGCCGCCCGACTGGCCGCGGCCGCGCGAGCTCATCGCGCGCGTCATTGATGAGCCGACGGGGCTCCTGCACGGGCCGCAATGCCCGCTCGAGGACGCGGTCACGGAGTGGTTCATTCCGGGGACGGAGCCGACGCGCGAGTGCCCGCGACGCGCGCCCGCGCCGAGACCGCCCTGAGCGAACGGCCCGAGCGCGCGTACCGCACCCGGTACCACGCGACGTGGGTGCTGCCCATCACGTCGCCGCCGATCGTGAACGGCACCGTCGTCGTCGAGGGCGACCGCATCGCCTGGGTGGGGCCGCGCGAGCGCGCACCGGATGGGCGCGACGTGGAGCTCGGCGAGTCGCTCCTCCTCCCGGGACTCGTGAACGCGCACACGCACCTCGACCTCACCGCGATGCGCGGGGTGCTCCACGGGATGCCGTTCTTCGCCTGGGTGCGCGCGCTGGTGGCGCTGCGCGAGGAGCTCACCGCGGCCGAACTGCTCGACAGCGCGCGCCTTGGCATTCTCGAGGGCCTGCGCGCCGGCATCACCACCTATGCCGACACGGCGCCGAACGAGGCACCGTTCGAGGCGATGCGGGAGCTGGGCGTGCGCGGGATCGCGTACCGCGAGGTGTTCGGGCCCGATCCGGCGCGGTGCGAGGACGCCATGGGCGACCTGCGCGCCACGGTGACCGCGTTGCGCGCGCGCGAGACGCCGCTCGCGCGCGTGGGCGTCTCACCACACGCGCCGTACTCCGTGAGCGACGCGCTCTTTCGCGCGGCCGCCGGGCTGGCGCGCCGAGAGGGCCTTCCGCTTGCCACGCACGTCGGCGAGAGCGACGACGAGTCCCGGCTGGTCGAGCGCGGGGAAGGGGAGTTCGCGGCATTCCTGCGCGACCGCGGGCTCGCCGTGGGCGCGCGCGCGCGTTCGCCCATCGCGCTCCTCGAGCAGTGCGAGGTGCTCGCGCGGAACACGCTGCTCATCCACTGCGTGCGGTGCGACGCGATGGACGTCGCGACGATCGCGCGACACCGCGCCTCGGTCGCCCACTGCCCGGCATCGAACGCCTGGTTCGGCCACGGTATCGCCCCCGTGGGCGAGCTGCTCGCGGCCGGCGTGCGCGTGGGGCTTGGCACCGATTCGATGGCGAGCAACGAACGGATGGGACTGCTCGACGAGGCGCGCCGTGCGCTCACGGAGCAGCGCGCACGCGGCCGCGCGGAGTGCGACGCGCGTACCGTGCTGGAGCTCGCGACGATCGCCGGTGCTCGTTCGCTCGCCCTGGAGCGGGAAGTGGGGTCGCTCGAGCGCGGCAAGCAGGCGGACCTCGCCGCCTTCCCTCTCCCGCGCGGCGGCGCACGCGCGCGCGACCCCGATGACGCGCTCGTCGCCGCGCTCGCGGGCGCGCGGGCCTCGCTCGTCGTCGTCGCCGGTCGCGTGCTCGTGCGCGATGGACACACCCTCGCTCCCGACGACGGCTGCGCGGATCGCGTAACCGCCGTCACCACACGCCTTTCGGCGTCGCGACGCGCCGTGGCGGCTCGCTGGCGCCCCCCTCCTCCCTTCCATTAGAATTCCTAGACTCTCTGGAGGTGTCTCGATGGCGCAGGCCAAGGGACCGACCGCGAAGATCTGGCGCGATGGCGCGCTGGTGGACTGGGCTGACGCGACCATCCACGTGATGAGCCACGCCGTGCACTACGGCACGAGCGTGTTCGAGGGGATCCGCTGCTACGAGACGCCCACCGGCGGCGCGGTCTTCCGCCTGCGCGACCACATGCGCCGGATGCACGACTCGGCCAAGATCTACCGCCTGCCGCTCAAGTACTCGATTGACGAGCTGATCCAGGCCTCGGTGGAGACCGTTGCGGCCAACGAGCTCGTGCAGTGCTACATCCGCCCGATCGCGCTGCGCACGGGCGAGCAGATGGGGATCTGGGCCAAGGACGCGCCGGTCGAGACGTTCATCATCTGCTACGAGTGGGACACCTACCTGGGCCACGCCGCGCTCGAGCACGGTGCCGACGTCCGCGTTTCGACCTGGCGGCGCGCCGCGCCCAACACCTTCCCGACGCTCGCCAAGGCCGGCGGGAACTATCTCAACTCGCAGCTCACCAAGATCGAAGCGCGCCAGGACGACTATCTCGAAGGCATCATGCTCGACTCGGCGGGCTTCGTGGCCGAGGGGAGCGGCGAGAATCTGTTCGTGATCCGCGACGGCACGTTGCTCACGTCGCCGCTCGCATCGGGCATCCTGAACGGGATCACGCGAGACACGGTCATCCACATCGCGCACGACCTGGGGTACCCGGTGAAGGAGATGGTGATCCCCCGCGAGTTCCTCTACGTCGCCGACGAGTGCTTCCTCTGTGGCACCGCGGCGGAGCTCACCCCGGTGCGCTCGATCGATCGGTTGCCCGTCGGCGAGGGAAAGCCGGGCCCGATCACGAAGAAGATTCAGGAGCGGTACATGGGGATCGTGAAGGGGCGCATCCCCGATACGCGCGGTTGGCTCACGCCGGTGCCGGCCGCCGAGCCGGCCGCGAGCAGCAGGTAGGTGACGGCGCGCGACAGGCGGCGTCGTCAGGGACTTATCGGGAGGATTCCGTGATCGTCGGCTGCCTCGCGCTCAACTCCTCGTTCGAACCGTTGACGATGGTGCCGCTGCGCCGTGCGCTGCGGCTCGTCATTGACGGCAAGGCGGAGATCGTCGAGGCCGACCGCGACAAGCCCGTGCGCTCGGAGCGGCTCGCGCTCCCGCGGCCGATCGTCATCCGGCTCATGAAGTTCATCCACGTGCCGCGGCGCTTCCGCCGGCAGGTGACGAACACGTTCCTCTTCGCCCGCGACCGCTACAGCTGCCAGTATTGCGGGCGCGCCGCGGCCGAGCTCCGTCCGCGCGAGTCACTCACGCGCGACCACGTCGTGCCGCTCTCGCGCGGCGGCACCAACGCGTGGACCAACGTCGTGACCGCGTGCAGCATCTGCAACACGAAGAAGGCGCACCACCTCCCCGACGAGATCGGGCTGCACCTGATCCGGCCGCCGACCGAGCCGCACTTCGTCCACCTCTCGTGGGCCGTGCGCCGGCTCACCCCGACGCAGGGCAAGTACATCCGGCTCTTCTACGGCCCCGAGGTGCTCGCGCAGATCGAGGCGCTGGAGCACCGCGGCCACGCGCACCCGAACCGCGTTCGGCACGCCTGAGCAGCCGCCAGAAACGAGCAACATCTCACCACGGAGGCACGGAGCAGCACGGAGGGCCAGGGAGAAGTACTTGGGGGAACGACAGCCCGCGTTCGCGCTGTCGTTCCCCCAAAGCATTCCTCCGTGGCCCTCTGTGCTACTCCGTGTCTCCGTGGTGAAAGCCGTGTCTCCGTGGTGAAGAAGCAGTTCCTCCTCGCTCCTCGCCCCTACCCCGCGAAGCAGTAGCTGCAGCCGTGCTCCTGCGCGCGGCCCACCGCCAGCACGCCGCTCGCGACCACGTGTGCGCCCGGGATCAGCCCCGCCGTCCACTCCGCAAGGGCCGCCTCCGGCGTCACGCCCGCGCCGGCCGCCGCCTTTCCGGACAGGACGGTGAGCGCCAGGTTGCACACGCCGATCACCACGCCGCGCCCGATCAGCTTGTCGGCCGACGCATCCGGCACGAGGATGTCGCCTTCCTTCGAGTTCCAGAAGTAATTCCGCACGGACGGCTTCTTCGTCGCGGGATCGTTGAGCTTCAGCATCTCGCCGAGCTTGTACTTGGCCCAGATGGCGTCGGTGAGCGCGATCGGAATCCCGAAATGCCGCGTGATGATGATCGCGTTCGCCTCGCCCGCCTGGAGGTTGTACGACTTCGTCATCGTCTCGAGGTACGCCCAGGCGAAGATCAACGGGAACCCCTCGTTGGACTCCGGCGCATCGAACACCTGCTTGTGCTTCCCGGTCAGCGGCTTGAGCCAGGGCTCGTCGGCCGGCAGCCGCGCTTCCTCCTCCTCTCCCCCCTCGCACGAGGCGAGGAGCGGCACGGCGGCGAACGCGGCGGCGCCGACGGCGGCGCGCTCGAGGAAGGTGCGGCGGGCGGACGGCGTGCTGCTCTCTGACGACGACATGCGTGATCCTCCGATGTTGGTGTACTCGACCAACTTAGCGGTTTTCGCGGTAACCGCCAGCTACGGCACGCGGAACGTCGGCGTCTTGTCCTCGTATTCGCGCGTCTCGCCCCCGACGAGCCGGGCGGCGAAGGCGCGCAACCCGCGCGTCAGCACGGTCCCCGCGTTGCGCTCGCCGCTGATCGCGGGCCGGAGCTCGCCCCGAAGCCACCGGTCCAGTTCCTCGAGGTCGGAGAGCTGGAGGATCTGCACGACGAGAGTGACCTGGTAGTACATGCGCCGCGCGGACCGCGGCGCCGTGATCGGCACGCGATACTGCCGGCCGATGGCGCGCTCGGCGTCGTCCACCCGCGCGAACTTGCCGAGCGGGAACGGCCGGTCGTTCACGACCTGCATGACCTCGTAGACCCTCTCCAGCGCGATGTAGCGCGCGATCACGTCGTATTCGACGCGGCGCTCGAGGTCGTTGAGCCAGCGGCCCTCGGACCACAGCTCGACGGTGAAGTGAAAGCGAGCGGGAAAACCCGCGGCGAGGGGCTCGCGGAGCCGCGCGCCGCCCAGCATCCCGCGCGCGCGCACGACGGGCCCTTCGACCGTGAACGCCGCGGAGGCCGGAAGGGAGATGGTGAGTTCAGGCCGCTGCTGCGCTGTGAGCGGCAGGGCGAGCACAACCGCCAGTGCCAACGCAGACGCGGAATGCCGAGTGCGGAACGAGAAGTGTGCTGTCCAATTCGTCACGGCAATGCGAAACCAGCATTCCGAGCCTGAACGCCAAGCACACCAGTCATCCAGCATTCGGCATTCCGCATTCTCCGTCTTCAGAATCTTCTCTCCAGCCGCACGAAGAACCGCGCCGGCTCCGACGCGTCGCGCACCGCCTTCGCCCAGTAGAGGCCCAAGCCGCCGAAGTCAACGCCGCCGCCCAGGTCCACCTTCCACGAGTCGAACGCCGGCACGGCGCCCTTGGCGTACGTCAGCGTGCCGTCCGGCGTCCCCACCCTCCAACCGCGCCCCGCGTCGGCGAAGAGCACCCACTGCATCCGGTGGTTGAACCCCGGACGCCACCAGTCGTCGTCGTAATCGTCTCGCAACGAGCCGGCGAGGAAGCGCGACCGGAGCTCGACCTGCATCAGCGCCACGCGGTCGCACTGCGCCGGCGTGCCGCCCTGCACGATCCCGCCCGAGCACTGCAGGACGTCGGGCGTGAGCCCCGTCTGCCGGAAGAAATAGCCGGGGAGCGTCCCGGGCCCGCCGAGAGCGAGCCGCCGCTGCGTGGGCAGCGGATCCCCCGACAGCCAACCGCCGGCCAACGCGCGCAGGTTGAGGTTCACGTACGGAGCGATGCGATTGTAACGGCGCAGATCCACGAAGCCACGCGTGTAGCTGACGGCTTCGGGGCTCGGGACGGCGAAGGTCATGACCGGCGCGCCCCACCGCGTGATGCGGCCGGCGCCCTTCTCCACTTCGCCGACGAGGTACCACCCCGCCCACGCCGACCGCGGCTGGCCGCGCGTATCCACCCGCAGTCGCGAAGTCAGCACGTGCACGCTTCCCTCGTCCATCGCCGGGTTCGGCCGCCACACGTCGCGGCCGCGGAAGAGCGTCCACGGATCGCGGTCGCGTCGGTCACGCCACTGCTCGTCGCTGAACGTGAACGTCAGGTCGGCGTCGTTGCCGCCGGCAAGTCGCACGAACGCGGCGCCGCCGTGCCGAACCCAATAGTCGCGGTAGTCACGGTGCAGGATCGCCGAGGCGATCCCCGCTTCTCCGTCGCCCAGCTGCCACGATTCCGTCGGCTCCACCACGTCGAACGCGCGGGCGCCGAGCCCGACACCCAGCGGCCTGCCGAACTGCACCTCGGCCTTGGCGTCGTGGCCGAGCGTCTGGTTGTCCCACTTCATCGGGCCGGCGGTCCGCACGACGCCGAACGCCTCGACGTTGAGCTTCCCCCAGGCAGGGTTGCGCTGGAAACGCGGGCCGATGACGAACGACCACCCCTCGACGCGGTTGTACGCCCGCGACGCGACGAAGAAGAACTCCGTGAAGGCCTCGCCCCGCCGGAAGTCGTGCCGCACGTTGTGCCGCCGCCACCAGCTGTCGTCGTACACCGGCTCGCGATCGGCGACGAGGCGCTCGCCGTCGAGATGATACCGCAGCAACTCCGCCTGCTGGAGCAGCTCGCCGCCGATGCGCGCGCTGTCGCGCCCATCCACGCCGCCGCCCACGACGATGAGCTGGCGCTCCACCGCCGCGCCCGGCGACAATCGCACGTCGGCGTTGATCGCGACGAGCGAGCCCTGAATGCGCCCCGCGACCGTGACCGGGCCGTTCAACACCGCGACGTCGCCGCTGACCACCTTCGTCGCCGGCACGTCGAACGCGCCGCTCACGCGCGTCGTGCCGGACGCGTTGTACAGCTCGACTGCGCTCCGTGCCACGGACGAGAGCCGTACGACCATCGTGTCGGGCTGTTGGGCCGGCGTCGCGCTCGCCAGAGCCATCGCGACACCCCAGGCGACCGGCGCCCGCCGTGAAAACCGCAGGATCCATCTCATTGCCTCTCCCTCGCTGAACGAGTCGCACCTGTAGGAGGCACGACCTGTGCCGCTCCCGACCATCGCGCCGAACTCGTTATCCAACCGCTTCTTCCACTCACTCCGCACGCCTCACGCCTCCCCTTTTTCTTGGACACCGCGTGTCACTCCGTCATCCCTCCCGCGCTCACTCGTCCTGCGCCAGGATGCCAAGCCGCTTCATGCGGCGGTAGAGGTTCGGCCGGTCGGTGCGCAGCCGGCGGGCCGCCTCGGCCACTACGCCGTGCGCCGCCGAGAGCGCGCGGCTGATCAGCAGCCGCTCGTACCCGTCGAGCGAGTCGCTGAGCGTCAGCTCCGGCTGGACGAGGTCGGGGAGCGGCGGTGCCGACACGCTCCCGTCACCCAGCGGGAGCACGGCCTCGACGTCGCGCGCGCCGATGCGCCTACCCGCGTGCAGGATGGACAGCCGTTCGACGATGTTGGCCAACTCGCGGACGTTGCCCGGCCAGCGGTGCCGCGTGAGATAACCCACCGCCTCGTCGGTCCATTCCGGCGCCGCCTGTCCCGACCGCCGGCGCTGCAGCGCAGCGAAGTGCCGAACGAGCGCCGGGATGTCGCCCGGCCGCTCGCGCAGCGGCGGCACCGAGAGCGGAATCACGTTCAGCCGGAAGTAGAGGTCTTCCCGGAATCCGCCCTCCTTCACCGCGCGCGCGAGGTCGTGGTTCGTCGCCGCGAGCGTGCGGACGTCCACCTTGATCGGCCGCCCGCCGCCCACGCGCTCGATCTCCTTCGATTCGATTGCGCGCAGCAGCTTGGCCTGCGCCTCGGGCCCGAGGTCGCCGACCTCGTCGAGGAGCAGCGTCCCGGTGTGCGCGAGCTCGAAGCGCCCGAGGCGGCGCTCCGTCGCGCCGGTGAAGGCGCCCCGCTCGTGGCCGAACATCTCGCTCTCCACGAGATCGCGCGGAATGGCCGCGCAGTTGACCCGCACGAACGGCCGCTCCGCGCGCGCGCTCTCGGCGTGGATCGCTCCCGCCACCAGCTCCTTCCCCGTGCCGCTCTCCCCCGAGATGAGCACGCGCGCGTCACTCGGCGCCACGCGCGCGATCATCGCGCGCAGCTCCCGCATCGGCGGGCTGTCGCCGACCATCTCCCCGGCGAGCCCGAGGTCGGCGCGCAGCGCCGAGCGCTCGCGCCGCGCCATCCGCAGCTCGAGCGCACTGCTGATCGCCAGCAGGACGCCCTCCGGCGACAGCGGCTTCTCCAGGAAGTTCACGGCGCCCAGACGCGTCGCCTTCACCGCGTCCGCGAGTCCCGCCTTCCCGCTCATCATCACCACCGGGAGGTCGGGGAATCGCTCGCGCAGCCGTTCCAGCACCGCCATCCCGCCCAGCGCGCCGGGGATCATCAGGTCGAGGAGCACGAGGTCCGGCTCGAGCTCCTCGGCCCGTGCGACGCCCCCCGCGCCGTCGGCCGCGTCGCGAACCTCGAATCCCTCGGCGGCGAGCAACGCACCCACCATCCGGCGGATGTTGGGCTCGTCGTCAATGATGAGAACGGAAGGCATCGGGAGCCGGGGGTCGCGGGTGGGACGACGGAAGCCGATGTCCCGGCTAGTGCGCGGGGCCGGGCAACCTGCCGGGTTCCGCGCGCTCGGCCAGCAGTTTCGTCACGAAGCGCTGCCCTTCGGAAATGCGCTCGACCTCCAGCGCCACCGCCTCCACCGCGCGCTCGATGCGGTCGAGCCGCTCGGCGACGTCGCTCGGGAGCGCCGCTGGCGCTTGGCGCGCGCCCTCGATCCGCCGCGCGAAGGCCCGCGCGATCGGAAAGCCGATCATCCCGAACACGCCGAAGACGATCGCGACGACCGCGATCTCCTCCGGGGTCACGATCGCCGCGAGGGCGAGCGGCGGCGTCGCGCTGCCGAGCCCGGCCACCGCGGAAGCCGCGGGGGCGATCATCGCGAAGGCTCCGCTCGGCCGGCAGACTCGGCGTCCCGCGCCATCGGCGCGGGGAGGCGCGCGGGACCGGGGCGGTCGGCGAGGAGTTTCGTGAGGAAGCGTTGGCTCTCGGAGATGCGCTCCACTTCGATCGCCACCGCGTCCAGCGCGCGTTCCATCCGTTCGATCCGCAGCGCGGTCTCCGGCGGCACCAGCGGCGGCTGATGCGAGCGCCCCTCGATGCGTCGCGCCACCGCGCGCCCGAGCACGAAGACGGTCGAGCCGACGAAGACAACCACGGTCATCATCGCGAAGGATTCGGGACCGTTCACGCTCCCTCCGTCCGTTGGGCGGCTGCCGGGAAGATAAGGCGGATCTCCGTTCCCGATCCGGGAGCGCTCTCCGCCTCCACACGCCCTCCGTGCGCCAGCACCGTCTGTCTCACGATGGCGAGCCCCAGCCCCGTGCCCCCCGCCTTGTCGGTCACATACGGCTCCCAGATGGACTCGAGGCGTTCCGGAGCGATCCCCACGCCCGTATCGCGCACCGCGACCGCCACCTCACGCCGTCCGTTCTCGCCCTCCGGGCCAACGTACGAGACGCGGAGCGCGATGCGCCCCCGCTCGCCGCACGCTTCCACCGCGTTCAGCAACACGTTCGCCACCGCGCGACTCAGCGCGTCGTGCTGCCCGCGGAGGAGCGGCACGTCAGGCGCGACCGACAGCTCCCACGACAGGTGCGCGGGAACGGTGGTCCGCGCGGCGGCGCGCACCAGGTCGCCCAGATCCACGTCCGACACCGGCCCCTCCGGGAGCTTCCCGAACTGTGCGAAGCTCCGCGCCATCGCCTCGAGCCGCGCCGACTCGTCGGCGAGCACGTCCACCGCATCCGACAGTTCTGCGGGCACTTCGGTTTGCCTCCGCCGGAGCCGCTCCACCGCGAAGCGGATCGGCGTCAAGGGGTTCTTGAGCTCGTGCGCCACCTGCCGAGCGCTCTCGCGGAAGGCCGCGAGCCGCTCGGCCTCGACCGCCGCCTCGCGCCCCGCCTCGATGTCGCCGGCCATCTGCCGCATCCGCTCGCGTAGAACGCCGAACTCCGGCGCGCCGCGCCCTTCCACCACGCCGGGGAGCGGCTCGCCCCGCCGGATACGCTCCGTCCACCCCACCAACTCCTGCAACGGCCGGCTGAGCTGGCGGCTCAGGTGCCCCGCCACGCGCGACGCGAGATACGTGAGGAGGCCAAGAACGACGAGTCCCCCCAGGAGCAGCGCCAACGGCGCCCTTCTGGCCAGGAAGTCGAACTGGCGCGCCCGGGTCACCGAGGTCGTCAGCGCCTGCTCGTGCTCGTCGAGCACGCGTCGCTCCGCCGGCGTGCGCGCGTTCCGCCGCGCGACTTCGAGCGCCTTCCTCCCGCCCTCGGCTACACTGTCCCACGCGGCCGCCCCGCTCATCTTGGGGAGGAGCCCGGCCATGCTCCCGCCCCACGTCAGCGTGAGCACGATGGCCGGCACGAACGAGAAGAGCGCCAGAATGAGAAACAGCCGGGGGCGGAAGCCGAGGCGCTTCACGGGGGATTAACGGACGGGTGAGACGACGGGTTTCGGTCTCAACTTACCTCGCCGGTTGCCCTGCCGGAGGGGGGTGACAATCCGGAACTTCCCCATTAGCTTGCAGTTACGATGCGCCGAGCGCGTCTGTGATCGCCGAGGCCTGGGGCCCCGATCACCGGCACGCCCGGCGCCTCGGGCAAGAAGGGGACGACGGCGTTTGCGCCATCATCGTCTCCCGGGCGCGCGAAGCCGTGAGGCCGTCGCGACGAATCGCCCGGAAGAGTTGATGTGCGCGCTCGCCCTCCCCCCGGGTACCGGGCAGCCGCTCCGCCACCGAGTTCGCCGCGCATTGGGCGCGGTCCGAAGTCGGAGCGCGCCCGCCAACAGGCGAGAAACGCCAAGGACAAATGAAGTCCCGACATGCACCCACAGCGCCCGCGCGAGCGCCAATCGCGCCGTTGCATCGCGGTCCGCAAGCCATCGCTCCCTCCACCCTCAGCGGCCCGGTCGTCCACGCGCCGAACGCCGCGCTCCTCATTGACTTCGACAACGTCACCATGGGGATCCGTTCCGACCTCCAGACGGAGCTGCGGAACCTCCTCTCCTCCGACATCGTGCACGGCAAGGTCGCCGTTCAGCGCGCCTACGCCGATTGGCGGCGCTACCCGCAGTACATCGTGCCGCTGTCGGAGGCGTCCATTGACCTGATCTTCGCGCCGGCGTACGGCTCGTCGAAGAAGAACGCGACCGACATCCGTCTCGCGATTGACGCGATGGAACTCGTCTTCACGCGTCCCGAGATCGGCACGATCATCCTCCTCTCCGGCGACTCCGACTTCTCGAGCCTCGTCATCAAGCTCAAGGAGTACGGCAAGTACATCATCGGCGTCGGCATCCGCGAATCGTCGAGCGACCTGCTGGTGCAGAACTGCGACGAGTACTACAGCTACAACGCGCTCGCCGGGCTCGTGAAGTCGGGCGAAGAGGAGACGACAAAGCACGATCCCTGGGAGCTGGTCACGGTGGCGATCAACCGGATGCAGCACGGCGGGGACGTGATGCGCTCCGACCGGCTCAAGCAGGTGATGCAGGAGATTGACAACACCTTCGACGAGGGCAACCTCGGCATCGCGAAGTTCTCGAAGTTCTGTCTGGAGGCGGCACAGAAGGGGCTGCTGAAGGTCACGAAGCTCGAGAACGGGCAGTTGGAGGTGGCGCCGCCCGAGGCGGGGCCGCGTGCCTCGGAGACGAGGGAACGCGTGGCCGGCGGCGCGAAAGGCAAGGCCAGGACCGAGGTGGCCGAGGACGGCGCGGAACGCCCGGGCCGCGGCCGGCGCGGCCGGCGCGGCGGCCGCGGCCGCAAGCGCGGGGACCGCGCCGAGCACGCCGGCCCGGCGACTGAAAGCTCCGAACCCGCGGCCGAGATTGTGGCGGAGGAGGATTCGGGCGCCGCAGGCGACGCGAGTGCCGGAGCCGGCCCGCTCGCCGCCTCGCCCGGAGCGCTGCCCGGCGTGCCGCCAGTCGTGCTGCCGGCCGCGCTGCCCGCCGTGCCGCCGGCCGCGCCGCACGTCGGGCGCGCCGCCGGACGGCGCACGCCGCATGAGGCGGCTCGCGCGCACGCGGACGCGTCGGTCGGCGTCGCCGGCCTTCGCCTCACCCGCGATGAGGCCTTCGCGCTCGTGCGCGACGCGGTGGCTGCGCTCGTCTCCGGCGAGGACGCCGTGCCGAGTGAGCAGGTGCGCCGGAAGGCGTTCGCGCTTCTCGGCCGAGATAGCGAGAGCCTGAGCGAGCGCAACTTCACGCGCATCCTGCGTGACGCCCACGACGCCGACGTGGTGGACCTCCGGAAACGCGGCGACAGGTACGAGGTGGCCGCCGCGACGAGCGCGCCGAGCGTGAGCGCGCAGCTCGAGGTCTCGGAGGCGGCGCACAAGGCCGAATCGGACCGCGCGAAGGCCGCGCTCACGCCCCTCGCGCCGCGGGGGATGGGGCCGCGGAGCGCGCCGTCGCGCGGCGGCCGCGGCGGAATCGCCGCGAAGGCCGCTCTGCCCCCGGCCGACCTCCTCCTCGTGGGCGTCGTGGACGATGAGGCCGCTTCGGTGGCCGGCGACGACGCGAGCGACGACCTGCCCGCGCGCAAGTCGCGGCGCAGCCGGAAGGAGGACGCGCCCGAGGGGGGTACGGACGACGAGACGGACGGCTCGAAGCGCCCGCGCGTCTCGCGCGCGAAGAAGGCCGCCGCGTCGGGGTGAGCCGGCCGCTCCCCGTCGCGTTCTACGCCCGCGACACGGCGCGCGTCGCCCGCGAGCTCCTGGGCGCCGTCCTCGAGTGCACGGTGGACGGCGTCCGGTGCCGCGCACGCATCGTGGAGACCGAGGCATACGTGGGCGAGCACGACGGGGCGTGTCATGCCGCCCGCGGGCGCACCGCACGCACGGAGGTGCTCTACGGGCCGCCGGGTCGTGCGTACGTCTACTTCGTCTACGGCATGCACTGGTGCGTGAACGCCGTCACGCGCGCGGCGGGGCTCCCGAGCGCGGTGCTCATCCGTGCCGCGGAGCCGCTCGACGGCCTCGAGGCGATGCGCCGCCGCCGCCGCGCGGCGCGCACCGACCGCCACCTCGCCAACGGGCCGGCAAAGCTCTGCCAAGCCCTGGGCATCACCGGGCCCCGGCACCACGGGGCCTCGCTCGTCACCTCACCGCTCCGGATTCTGGCCGGCGAGCCCGTCGCGGAGCGCGACGTCGCTGTCACGCCGCGCGTCGGAATCGTGGAGGCGGCGGACTGGCCGCTCCGCTTCGTGGTGCGGGGGAGCCCGCATCTCTCGGCGCGGCGGGAGACGGACCGGTACCTGCAACGGCGAGACATCGGGGGAATCGGACGACAGCTCACAGTTCACGGTTGACAGTTGACGGTTTACGGTTCGGCGTACCCGAACCGTCTACTGTGTACTGTCTACTGTGAACCGTGTACTCGCTGTTAAGAAAACGCGGCGTGGCCACCCGGCCACGCCGCGCCCGCATCGCCCCGCCGGGTCTCACCACTTCTTGGAGATCGAGCTCCCGACGTTGTACCGGATTCCCGCGGTCCAGATGCTCGTGAACCCTTCGCCGTTCACCATCCAGTCGCCCGAGCCCTTGGTCGGCATGATCGTATACTGCGCGAACGGGGCGAACTTGCCGTAGCTCGCCATGAAGCCGAGGCTGCCGAAGAACTTCCCGATCGAGCGCGCGTTGTTGATGCGCTGCAGCACCGAGTCGCGCGCCGCCGGCGTCGCGTAAAAGCTGCCCTCCGGCGTTCCTTCCTTGATGAAGTTGAACGACCAACCCAATCCGAGGTACGGTTTGAGCTGCCTCAGCTCCGGCGTGAAGATCATCGCCGCGAACCCCACCCGGCGCATGTCCGTGATGTCCACGCGGCGCGGCGCCGAGGTCGGGAAGTCCGGCACGGTGGATACCGCGTTGAAATAGGACTGCTCGGCGAACACGTTGAGCGCGTACCGCGACCGCGTGATGACCCAGTCCACGCCGATGGTTGGTGCGTTGGTGCGCGCGATCGCGGTGGCGAAGGACGTCTGGCCGCCGTAGGCGCCCCAGAACCACGAGTCCTGCCATCCGGTCGCGGGTTGCTGCGCGGCTGCCGCGGAAGGCACCAGCCCCACGGCCGCGGACGCCGCGAGCGCCAGGACGATGACACGGAACGATCGCATACGCTGCACCTCGATAAGGGCAAGAAGACGGGAGAGGGTGGAGCAGGCCCAACGGCGACCGCCGGGCGGCCGCGCGGGCCTCCCGGGAGTCCATGTCTGGGACGATGCGCAGGTCAAAGTGGTCACGATCGGGGCCGGCTGCCAGAGGCCCGTGCCGGCAGCCGGGAGCTGCCTCTCGACCCGGGACGTTCGACGCTACCTGAGGATGCCGACCGTGGCTGCCACCTTCCGGATCGCCCCCACGGCGTAATCCAGGTCCGCGCGCGTGTGCGCCGCCGACACCTGGCACCGGAGCCGCGCCGTCCCCTTGGGCACCACCGGGAACCCGAACCCCGTCACGAAGATCCCCTCATCCAGCAGCATTGCGCTCATCCGGATCGCGTCGGCCGTCTCGCCGATGATGATCGGGACGATCGGGGTCTCGCCGGGGAGCGGTTTCAGCCCCGCCCCGAGGAGCGCCGAACGGAAGTAGTGCGCGTTCTCGTGGAGGGTGCGCACGCGGTCGGGGTGCCCTTCGAGGAACTGGATGGCCGCGAGTGCGCTCGCCGCCACGGTCGGCGGGAGCGCGTTCGAGAAGAGCTGCGGCCGCGAGCGCTGGGTGAGCATGTCCGTGAGCGACGCCGGCCCCGCCACGAACCCGCCCGCCGCGCCGCCCAGCGCCTTGCCGAGCGTCGAGGTGATCACGTCCACCTCGCCCAGGACGCCGAAGTGCTCCGCGGTGCCGCGGCCGGTCGCGCCCATCACGCCCGTGGCGTGCGAATCGTCCACGATCAGCACCGCGTCGTGGTCGCGCGCGACCTGCAGGAGCTGGGGGATCTTCGCGACGCTTCCTTCCATCGAAAAGACGCCATCGGTCCAGATGAGCCGTCGCTTCGCGCCCGTCGCCGCCCTGAGCTTCGCGACGAGGTCGTCGAGGTCGCCGTGCCTGTAAACCGCCGTCGTGCACTTCGTGATCGCCTTGGCGAGCCGCATCGAGTCAATGATCGAGGCGTGATTCAGCTCGTCGGAGCAGACCAGGTCGCCCTCCTCGACCACCGTCGCCGTGAGCGCTTCGTTCGCGTTCCACGCCGAGACGAACGAGAGCGCGCTCGGGGTGCCGACGAAGCGCGCGCACGCCCGCTCCAGCTCGCGGTGGACGGTGAACGTGCCGCAGATGAAGCGCACGCTGGCCGTGCCCGCCCCGTATCGCCTGAGCCCCTCGACCCCCGCCTGGATGACGCTCGGCTCGTCGCAGAGGCCGACGTAGTTGTTCGACGAGAGGATCAGCACCTCGCCGCGCCCTTCCATCGTCACGCGCGCGCTCTGCGGCGAGTCGAGGTGATTCAGGACCTTGTGGACGCGGTCGGCCTTGAGCTGGGCGACCTTGGCGTCGAGATCCGCGACAAAACTGCGATTGAGCGTCATGAGTCAGGAGGGGAAGGAAACTTCAGCTTGCAGTCAACAGTTCACGGTGGACAGGTGACGGTTTTCGGGGCTTCTCCAATCCGTGAACTGTGAACTGTGAACCGTCAACTGTGAACCGTAAGCTGCCCTTCACGCCACCTCGAAGATCACCTTCCCCGCCTCCCCCGTCTTGATCACCCGGATCGCCTCCGCGTGCTCGGTCAGCGGGAACCGGTGGGTGATCACCGGTCGCGGATCGAACTGCCCGCTCCGGAGAAACTGCGTCATCTGGATCCACGTGTCGTACATCCGGCGTCCCACCACGCCGTAGACCGTGATCCCCTTGAAGATGATCTCCTTCGTGAGATCCATGTCGAGCGGCTGCGCCGGGATGCCGAGCATCTGTACGCGACCGCCCACGCGCACGAGACCGAACGCCTGGTGAATCGCCGCCGCCACGCCGCTCATCTCGAGCACGACGTCCACCCCCAGTCCGTCCGTGGCGCCGCGCACGGCGGCCTCGACGGCGGACGGCTCCACCGCGTCGTGCGCGCCCATCGCGCGCGCGAGCGCGAGCCGCCGCGGATTGACGTCGCTCGCGACGATGTGGCTCGCGCCGGCCGCGCGACAGATGCCCACCGCGAAGATGCCGATGGGACCGCACCCCGTCACCAGCACCGTCGCGCCGGGGATCTCGGTGCCGTGCAGCGCCGTGTGGAACGCGTTCCCCATCGGGTCGTGGATCCCGCCCACATCGAAGGAGATGTCGTCGTCGAGGTGCCAGACGTTCGTCGCCGGCATCGCGATGTACTCGGCGAAGCACCCGTCCCGGTCCACGCCGATGATCCGCGTGTTGGGGCAGACGTGCGAGTTCCCCGTGCGGCAGAGATGGCAGCGCCCGCAGACGATGTGCCCCTCGGCGGTGACGCGGTCGCCCACCCGGACGTCGGTGATCAACGGGCCGACCTCCGCGACCTCGCCCGCGAACTCGTGCCCGACGGTGAAGGGCGGCGCGCAGCGCCCCGCGGCCCAGGCGTCCCACTCGTGGATGTGCACGTCGGTGCCGCAGACGCCGGCGCGGCACACCCGGATGAGCACTTCGTCGTCGCGGATCTTCGGCACCGGGACGTCGCTGAGGACGAAACCCGCGGCGCGGCCGGCCTTCACGAGCGCCTTCATTCTCTAAACGTCGCCCGGCGCACAATCGGATGGAAGCCCGTGTGTCTCGCGCGTGATGCGCCCGCGCGTATCATTCCGCGGGCCGGCTCGCGCGAACCGCGCGTTCGGTCACTCGCCGCCACTCACCGGGTCTCCGCATGCTCCTGCGCTCCCGTTCAGCTCGAGATCTCGCCCGACGTATGGAACGCGTTCACCGGCCACCTCAACGAGACCGTCGCGAGGTTCAGGATCGCCGACCGGGAGCGGAACGAGCTGGTCGCGATCGTGCAGTCGCTGCGCCCGGAGATCGTCAACCGGCCCTGAAATCGCACGCGCGGGGCCGTAACGATTCCGCGCATCCAATCGTCGGTTCTCGAGTGGGAAACGCGCGCGAAACGGACGGCGACGTCCGCGCACAACGTGGCTGGTACTTGCGCGAATTCGATTCACACACAATTCTGTACACAGTGCTTCGACTTCACGCGCCTCGTTGAGGCCGTGTTGTCAGGGCCGCGATCTTGCGGTCTTGAGACCCAGCGATCCACCGGGGGATCGCCAGGGCACATCACTCCTTCACAGGAGATTGCACGATGGCAAAGAAGAGAGCCAAGAAGGGAAAGAAGAAAGCCGCGAAGAAGAAGTAAGCTTCTTGGCGAAGAACAAGAGGGCCGACGCGTTGCGTCGGCCCTCTTGTTCGTTCTTGTTCGCGGCGTTCCGCGAACGTCTCGATCAGGCGGCGACCATCTCGCCGCTCGCTTCCGGCTTCGTCTCCGGCACCGGCCCCCACACGTACGCCGTGAAACGCGGAGGATCTTCCGCGCGGCTCCCGCGCGAGATCACGATGCCCACGGGTTCCTGCTCGTCCTTCGGCTGTCTCGTGCGCGCCATCGCTGCTCCTGATCGCGCCGTGCGGCGCGGTGCTTCGTATGGAAGAGGGCGTACCAATCCGCCCTTCCTCCCTGCACGGCGGGTGCCAGCCTGACCAGGCGCTCAACTGCTTGCTCACCAACGCCTTGGGAACACCGACGCCCGGTGCTCCCTCGCCGGTTGTCGCGCAACAACACGCGCGCCGCACTCACCTGTGTCGTTTCGTTACGCAGCGCTCTTCCGCGCAAGGAACGTCTTCGCCGCGCCCGGCTCCGGCACGAAGGAGACTTCCCAACCCGAGTAGCGCTCCCGCAGCTCATCCTCCGAGATCGCCTCCTGGCCCGCGACGATCGTCTCGACGAGGTGCACGCCGCCGTCCGCCGTCGCGCTCTGCAGCACCGCAATCACCTTCTCGCGCTCGAATACGGAAAGGCCGGCGAAGGCCGCGGGCGTGCAGATCACCGCGGCGAGCGGACCGTCCGGACTGAAGTGGATGAGATCCGTCGCGACCCCGCGCACGCGCGACTTGAGTCCGGCCGCCGCCGCGGCGCTGAGGACGCGGTCCACGACGTCCGCCTCGGGCTCGACGGCGGTGACCTGACAGCCGTTCGCGGCGAGGTACAGCGCCGAGCCCTGCACGCGCGCTCCGGTGACCACGACCCGGGCCTTGAGCGAACCGGACGTGATCGCGTGCGCGAGCGGGGTGTCGGCGCGGAGCCCCCAGTATTCGGGGCGCCGGGGCTCCGCGGCGTTCTTCAGGCGTCTGCGGCGCCACGTGGTGAAGCTCGGGATCTTGAGCCGGCGCGAGATGATGCGATCCACTTCGGCCGCGAGGAGCACATCGCGCATGCCGAGCTGCAGCTCTCCCTCGAGCCGGGCTTGCGCCATGTCGGCGATGCCGAGGAGATGCGTGCGCGACACCGATTCCTTGTACGCCTCGACCTCGCGCTCGACGTAGAGCTCGTACTCGTACCGGAGCGACCGGGGCGCGCGCTGACTCACGCCGCGCAAGGTAGCGTGGAACGACTGCTCCGCAAACACGCCGCTATCCACATTCATGTCGGCACCGCCTGAAGTGTGACGTCCCCAGCCCCACGCGGGTCACGGACGTGGATGGCGATCACTCGTCGGCCTCCGGTTGTCAGATTCGGAAGACCGATGACTGTGAACAGTCAACTGTGAACTGTGAACTGTGAACTGTGAACCGTTCTTCTGCAGTTTCGGTTCTCAGTCCCCGGCCTCCAGGAGCGCCCCCTTCAGGTACCCCGTCTCGGGAATCGTCACGACTTCGGGGTGGTCGAGCGGTTGGGCGGTGAGCGCGCGCAGGATCATCCGCCGTCCCGCGTCGTCGGCGGCGTCGCGCAGCATCTCGAGGAAGTGCGCCTTCGTGAGGTGGTAGCTGCAGCTCGCGGTGAAGAGCAGCCCGCCGCCGGCGAGCAGGCGCATCGCGTGCAGGTTCACGTCGCGGTAGCCGCGCACGGCGCCCTCGAGCGACGCCCGGTTCTTGGCGAACGCGGGCGGGTCGAGGACGATCGTGTCAAATCGGGCGCCCTCCTTCACGCGCGCGCGCAGGAAGTCGAACACGTCGGCGTTCACCAGCGACACGTTGGTGAGCCCATTCAGCGCGGCGTTCTCGCTCGCGCGCTCGAGCGCCGCGGCGGAGCTGTCCACCGCCGTCACTTGCTCGGCGTGCGGCGCGAGGTGCAGCGCGAACGAGCCGTGATAACTGAACAGGTCGAGTGCGCGCCCGCGCGCGACGCCGCCCGCGAGCACGCGGTTCTCGCGCTGGTCGAGAAAGGCGCCGGTCTTCTGCCCCGTGTGCGGCGCGGCGACGTAGCGCACACCGTGCTCCACGACCTCGATCTCCTCCGGAACCACGCCCCAGAGCGGCTCCACGGCGCGCTCGAGCCCCTCGCGCGCGCGCACCGACACGTCGTGTCGCGCGAGAATCCCCTCCGCGCCGGTGAGCGCGCGAAGAGCCGCCACGATCTCGGCGCGAAACGCCTCGGCGCCCGCCGAGAGGAGCTGGACCACCACCCACCGGTCGTACCGGTCCGCGATGAGCGAGGGGAGGCCGTCCCCTTCGCCGTGCACGAGGCGGTACGCCGTCGTGTCGCGCGCGAGCGGCGCGCGCCGCGCTACCGCGCGCGCGATGCCCTCGTGCCACCAGGTCGCGTCGATCGCCGCCTCCGGCGAGCGGTCGAGGAGCCGGAGTGCGATCTCCGAAGTGGGGCTCCAGAGCGCCCAGCCAAGCGCGCGGCCCTGCTGGTCGCGCACGGCCACCGCGCCGGGCGCCACCGCCGGTTGCCGCACGATGTCGGAGCGGAAGATCCACGGATGCCCACCCTGCCACCGGCGCGCTCCCCGCGCCGACACCACCGCGTGCGCATCGCGTGTCATTGCGGCAACGTAGCGTCGGGAAACGGCAACAGCGAGTGGACGGTAGACAGTGAACAGTAGACAGTAGACAGTTTCGGAGAACCGTCAACTGTCTACTGTTCACTGTCTACCGTCCACTCGGTCTTGCCGTTCTATTCTCCCCATGCCGATCCGGACCGTTCGCGCGGTGCGCGGGGCGACCACGGTGGAGCGCGACGAGCCGCTCCTCATTCGTGCGGCGGTGCTGGAGTTGCTCGACGAGCTGCTCGAGCAGAACGACCTCGCGCTGATGGACGTGGTGAGCGCCGTCTTCACGTCCACACCGGACCTGGTGAGCGAGTTTCCCGCGTATGCGGCGCGGCGCCACGGGTGGTCCGATATCCCCATCGTCTGCGTTCAGGAGCTCGGCGTCGAGGGCGCGCTCGCGCGCTGCCTGCGGGTGCTCCTGCACGTCGAGACCTCGCGCGCGCGGCACGAGATGCGGCACGTGTTCCTGCACGGCGCGGTGCTGCTCCGGCACGACTTGCAGTCGGACTAGCGGTGCCCGGCCTCTCGTGGATCGGTCCCGCGGGGATCGGTCCCGCGGGGATCGGTCCCGCGGGGATCGGTCCCGTTCACGGCGACTTCACCGAGTCGGCCCGCGCCGTGCGCCGCAGCAGCTCGATGGCGGCGAGGTGCTCCGCGTAGGTCCGCCGGAACTCGTGGTGCCCATCGGGCGCCGCGACGAAGAACCGGTATGAGACCTTCGCGGGGAAGAGCGTCGCCTCGAGGCTCGCGGCACCCGGCGACGCGATGGGGCCCGGCGGGAGTCCCCGCCGGCGGTACGTGTTGTACGGGGACCTCACGCGCAGGTCCTTGAGCGTCACCCGACCCGGCTTCCGTCCGAGCGCGTAGGTGATGGTCGGGTCGGCCTGGAGCTCCATCCCGATCCTGAGCCGGTTGAGGTAGACGGCCGCCACCACGGGGCGTTCCTCTTCGCGCCGGACCTCCAGTTCGACGATGGACGCGAGCGTCACGACCGCGTGTCGCGAGAGCGCGATCCGGCGCAGGCGCTCGTCCCACTCGGGATTCCACGCGCGCTCGAACCGTTCGACCATCGCCGCCACCGCATCGCGCGCGCTCGTGCGGTCGGCGAAGGTGTACGTGTCGGGGAAGAGATACCCTTCGAGCGTCGCCGTCGGCACGTCGAGCCGGCGCAGGAGCGCCGTATCGCGGACGGCGGCGTCGAGCGAGTCGGCGCTCACGCCGAGCGCTTCGGCCAGCGCCGGCGTGATGTCGGCGAGCCTCCACCCCTCGGGGATCGTGACGGAGTGCACGATGCCGCGCCCGGCGTGCAGCGCGTCGAGCGTCTGCTCCCACGACATCCGCTGGCGAAGGACGTAGGTGCCGTAGCGGACCGACCGGTCGTGCCCGCGCAGCTCGGCGTAGAAGGCGAAGACGCGCCCGGACCGCACGACCCCGTGCGCGGCCAGCGACTCCGCCGCCTCGCGGAAGGGCGAGCCCTTCCGGATGACGAGGCGCACGTCCGGCCCGCTCGGCGCCCCACAGGCGGCGGCGAGGAACACCAGCGCGCCGAGCGCCGCGCGGCACGCAGCCCGCATGCCGCGTTCACCCGTCTGCATCGAGAATGCGCATCCGGAATCCCGCAGTGACATTCGGCATCCCGCTATTCCGCATCGCCTGCGCGGTCTGCGATCCGCAGCGCCTGCTGCAGCAGCAACGCCGCCGCCATCGCGTCCACTTCACCCTTCCGCCCCCGCGTCGTGCCGCCCATCTCCTTCACCGCCCGGAGCGCTGCCGCGGTCGAGAACCGCTCATCCACGAGACGCACGGCGAGCCCCGTCTTCCGTTCCAGCTCCAGCGCCAGCCGCCGCGCCTCGGCGCATCGCTCGGTGTCGCGACCGTCGGCGTCGAGCGGCAGCCCGACCACGAATCCCCGCGCCCCCAGCTCCTCCGCCCTCGCGAGCAGTGCCGTGATCGGCGGCCGTTTCCCCGCGCGCCGCGCGAGGAACCCCGCCGGCGACGCGATCGTCCCCGTCGGATCGCTGATCGCGAGCCCGACGCGCCGCTCGCCGAGGTCGATCGCCATCCAGCGGCCGAGGGCCGGATCACTCATCACACCCCCCTTCGCCCTTCGCTCTTCGCTCTTCGCATCTGTCACTCTCCCTCCGCCATCTTCTCGAAGAACTCGTCGTTGTTCTTCGTCCGTGACATCCGTTTGAGCAGGAACGCGATCGCGTCCTCCGCCGGCATGTCGCCGAGGAAGTGCCGGATGAGGAAGACGCGGTTCTTCTCCTTCTCGGTCATCAGCAGCTCTTCCTTTCGCGTGCCCGACTTCAGCATGTCAATCGCGGGGAAGACGCGCCGGTTGGCGATCTCGCGGTCGAGGATCAGCTCCATGTTGCCCGTGCCCTTGAACTCCTCGAAGATCACCTCGTCCATCCGCGAGCCCGTGCTCACGAGCGCCGTGGCGACGATCGTGAGCGACCCGCCGCCGTCAATGCGCCGCGCGGCGCCGAAAAACCGCTTCGGCTTCTCGAGCGCCTTCGCGTCCACGCCGCCTGAAAGGATCTTCCCGGAGAGCGGCGTCACGGTGTTGTGGGCGCGCGCGAGGCGCGTGATGGAGTCGAGCAGGATGACGACGTCGCGTCCCGCCTCCACCAGGCGCTTGGCCTTCTCGATGACCATCTCCGCGACCTGCACGTGCCGCGAGGCGGCCTCGTCGAACGTGGAGCTGATGACCTCCGCGCTCGGCACCGAGGCGATGAAGTCCGTGACCTCCTCCGGCCGCTCGTCAATGAGCAGCACGATGAGCGTCACTTCGGGGTGGTTCTCCGCGATCGCGTTCGCCATCTTCTGGAGCAGGATGGTCTTGCCGGCGCGCGGTGGCGCGACGATCAGCCCGCGCTGGCCCTTGCCCAACGGCGCGATCATGTCCACGACGCGCATCGCGAGGTCACCGGAACCCGTCTCGAGCCGCAGACGCTGGTCGGGATACCGTGGCCGCAGGCTGTCGAACTGCACGCGCTTCTGCACGAGATCGGGCTCGAGCCCGTTCACCGACTCGACCTGCAGGAGCGCGAGGTACTTCTCCCACGGCTTGGGTGGCCGCACGCGCCCGCGGATCGTGTCCCCCGTCTTGACGTTGAACCGGCGGATCTGCGTCTGCGAGACGTAGATGTCGTCCGGGCCGGCGAGGTAGTTCCAGTCTGCGCTCCGGAGAAAGCCGAACCCCTCGGGAAGCAGCTCGAGCGTCCCCTCGGCGCGGAGCGTCACCTCCGACTCGAGAAGCGCCTGCTCGATGCGGTAGATCAGTTCCTGCTTGCGGAGCCCGGAGTTGTTCCCGATGCGAAGTCCTTCGGCCATGACCTTGAGGTCGCCGACGGACTTCCGGCGCAGTTCGCTGATGTCCATGAGGGGAGTGCGTGGCCGTGCAGCCACCCGGATGTGCACGGCGGAACGAGGAGCGGGGGAGGAGGGACTCGGACGGCGCCGACCGTGGCGCGGCCGCGAACGGCGAGGGAGACGGAGGGGAGGGG
>Ga0209342_10000132_pt1 | contig 77376 bp, 59 predicted proteins | sample RifCSP16_2_FD_184023 | JGI IMG/M metagenome (GOLD analysis project Ga0209342, IMG submission 184023) | Soil microbial communities from Rifle, Colorado - Rifle CSP2_sed 16_2 (SPAdes) (version 2) | ecosystem: Environmental > Terrestrial > Deep subsurface > Rock core/Sediment | place: Rifle... | reverse complement strand
TGCCGTTGCATGCATGACGAGGTAGGTCAGACTCCGCCGATCACTCCCGTGATCCTTCAACCATGCTTCGCGGAGTTCATCCCGAGGCCCTCGGCTTCGCTCGGGATGAACTCCGCCGAGGGGTTCAGGACAACCGGGCTAAATCACATATCGAGGGGAAAACAGCCACGCCAGTTGTCGATCGTCGCTCCACCGATCAGTCAGCTGAAGGAAGCACTTCACGGAGGGATGGGGGTTGAGATGTCCAGGAGATGCGCGGCTTCGCCGCGAACGGTACGCGCGGCTTTGGAGCCCGGATGAGGAAATCCTGGTCTCTTAGTGGAGAATTCCCGCCCGCCTAAGGATCTCGCTTAGCGTACGCCGTTCCTCATCGGTGAGGGGCTGCAAGGGTGACCGGACCGGGCCTCCGTAGTAGCCGAGGAGATCGAGGGCCGCTTTGAGGCCCGGCACACCAAAACGGGTGGTGACCGCCGTATTCGGCTCGACCACGCGGAGTTGGATCTCCTTAGCACCCTTCGTATCCCCTTGTTGGAAACGATCCATCATGTCTTTGAGAACAGCCGCAGCGAAGTTACCCAACGCTGGCACGACGCCGACCGCCCCTACAGACAATGCCGGAAGCAGGAAGCCTGCTGACCCAGCCAGCATCTGGAAGTCTGCCGGCGCTTCCCGAAGTGCGAAGGCCATTTTCGCCAAATTCCCGCTGCTGTCTTTCATCCCGACGATATTCGGATGTCTTGCAAGATAGATGATCGCCTCAGCCGGCATGTCAATGCCGGTGTTGGCCGGGACGTTGTAGATCAGCACCGGGATCGGCGAGGCGTCGGCCACCTGAGTGTAGAAACCCTGTAGGGCCGAGGAGGTCATCTTCGACTTGTAATAGCCGGGGGTAACGACGATGGCCAGATCCGCTCCGGCGGCGGCCATCTGCCGCGCCAGCCCGATGGTCTCGCGGGCCGACTCCTGCCCGGCGCCGGCGATGACCAGCCGCCCGAGGCTCTTGACCTGACAGACTGTACGGACGACCTCCACCCTTTCTTCGACTGAAAGAAGGACGAATTCACCGTTCGACCCGCCGACCACATACCCCGCCAGGGGCTCACGATTCAAGCGCTCGATGTTGGATTCCAGATGGGCCAGTGCCAGTGCACCGTCATCATTGAAGGGAGTCGTAATCGGAGGGTAGATGCCTGCGAGATGGATCAACGGAGTATCCCTTAGAGCCCTGCGGAGGGCGGGCCCCGTCCGATCAGACGCCGACGAGAATCGCCCGAGCGGGAGCTCCGTCGCTGCCGATGAGTTTCAAAGGTAGGCAATACAGGGTGTAGCGCCCCTGCTTGACATCTGCAAGGTAGAGGCCTTCGACGACAACGACTCCGGCCCCGAGGAGAATGCGGTGTGTCTCCTCCGTCTTGTTGAAAGGCGCAACCGAGAGGTAATCGACGCCGACAAGATGCACCCCTTTTCGCACCAGCCACTCGGCTCCGCTCGGGGCGACTGCAATGTAGTCCTTACGGAAACTCCGCTCGCCGCGCGCCCATTGGGTCGAGTTGCGCGTTCGGAACAGCACCCGACGGGTCCGAGGCGGGATTCCGGCTGCATCTAAGACCCGCGCATCGAGGACATCGGCTCGCGGCAGGTGGACGACGTACGCCCGGCCGACCAGCACCTTGAGCGGCGTCCGGTCGACCGTCGCCGCCCCTTCGACGAAGTGAATCGGCGCGTCGACGTGGGTGCCCACGTGCACGCTGCATGCGATCCGGGAGACGTTGGCGTGGCCGCCGTCGGCGATCGATTCGGAGCGCTCCAAAGTCACCGGAGGATCTCCGGGCCAAACCGGCATTCCCGGCTGTACTCCCATGGAGATGTCGTAGATCCGCATCCCGCCTCCGCAGGCGGAGATTATAGGGTCAGCCCAGCCTATTGGCAAACACGGTTGGGTCTCGCCTGGGTGGGCGGCGAAGACTTAAGGGACATTCGGCCCCCGCGGCCAGCGCGCCTCTTGGGCGATCCTCTGCCGCGCATCGAGCACGTTTTTAATCAGTTCCAAGGGTCCGACCGGCGCAGGACTATAATGCCGTCATGTGTCGTCGAGGAGACTCTTCATGATCGACTTCAAAGAAGTGGACCGGCAGATCGAATCCACACTGAACTCCTCCCTGTCAGAGTTGGGACGATTGTGCGCCCAGCCGAGCATTGCCGCACAGGGTGTCGGCCTGACTGAGTGCGCCGGCCTCGTCGCCGAGATGCTTGCCCGGCGTGCATTCTCAGTCCAGATCTTACCCACGGCTGGATCGCCGGTTGTGTTCGCGGTGAGGAAGGGCAGGAGGGATCGTACCCTGCTTTTCTACAATCACTATGATGTCCAGCCCCCCGAGCCTCTCGAGTTGTGGATAACCCCTCCCTTTCAGCCGGATATCCGTGAAGGAAAGATGTTCGCCAGAGGGGTTAGCGACGACAAGGGTCATCTGGAGTGTCGATTGGCCGCGCTGGACGCGCTGCTCGCGGTTGAAGGCGAACTCCCGTGCAATGTGAAGTTTCTTATCGAAGGCGAGGAAGAAATCGGCAGCATCCACCTCCCGGAATTCGTGGCCGGGAATGCCGGGATGCTCTCCGCCGAGGCTTGCATCTGGGAGTTCGGGGGCGTTGACCACACAGGTGTCCCGATCCAGTACGCCGGGTTGCGCGGGATTTGCTACGTCGAGCTGAATTTGACGACCGGCAGTCTGGATGCCCACTCAGGCCTCGGAGGATCGATCTTCCCCAACGCGGCCTGGCGGCTGACGTGGGCGCTTGCCTCCCTCAAGGGCCCTGACGAGCGGATCCTGCTCCCCGGCTTCTATGACCGCATCCAGGCTCCCAGCGATCGTGATCTTGAGCTTCTAGCCGGGCTCCCGGACGTCGCTGAAGACTACCGAAAAACCTACGGCCTGACCGGGTTCATCAAGGGACTGTCCGACGAGCTGGACCTCAAGCGTGAGGAGATCTTCTCCCCGACCTGTACGATTTGCGGCTTGACTGCGGGGTATCAGGGCGCCGGATCCAAAACCGTGCTTCCAGCAACTGCCAGCGCCAAAGTCGATTTCCGCCTGATCCCGGATCAGAGGCCGGAAGAGGTCTTGACGCAGCTTCGCGCGCACTTGGATCGGAACGGGTTCACGGATGTGCAGATCACCCTGCTCGGGGCCGAACCGCCGGGAAGAACGGACCCGGATGATCCATTCCTGCGAATGGTCGCAGACACCGCGCAAGAGGTGTATGGCGTCCCACAATTGATCGCACCCATGTCCGGTGGCTCAGGGCCGAACCATGCCTTCATCCAAGAGCTGGGTGTCCCGATCGCTACGGCGGGGATCAGTTACCCGGGAGCCCGGGTCCATGCACCGAACGAAAACATCGTCCTCGACAACTTCGTCGCCGGTGTGCGCCATACGGCACGCATCGTGAACGGATTCGCCGAAGGTTAGTCTGCCTGGGCTTGCCTCATGGGCGCGTCGGTGGCATGAGAACAGAACCGGGCGAAACCGATCAAACAAGCGTGGCCCATTCCTCGTGGCGATCCCGGGCACCCGTGCGGCCTGCCTGCGATGGATTCCTTGTCGCGTGATTCGGGCTGGGCTATAATCAAGTCGAGATCGGGGCGTGGCGCAGCCCGGCTAGCGCACCTGCATGGGGTGCAGGGGGTCGGCGGTTCAAATCCGCCCGCCCCGACCTTAATCGCCGGCAGATGTGCCGGCGATTTGATTCAACTTCTCAAACAGAATAAGGCTCCCGGAGCCTTGGAGGCTCCGGGAGCCTTATTCTGTTTGGAGGGCCGGAACGTCAACAGGATGTTACTCGACACCCACTTCAAAGACCGCAAAGTAACCGTCTCGATATCGTTCGAGCCATGGCCCGCAGGAGGCGCCGAATTGGGCCGACTCCAGGATGACATGCGTCACGCCGTAGCGGGTGACGGAGTCACGGAGAGCGCGACAGCTCACCTCATCAGGCTCTTCCCGATAGAAGGCCCTGGCCAGGAGCAGGCGATCGTACCATTCGATCACCTCCTTCGCCCGATAGGGAATCGATTTGAAATCAACCAGCGCCGGCGCGCCGGTCGCCAGACGAAAGTCCTGGAGCTGTGGCGGGATCATGTAGATCTCGCCTTTGTGCTTAGACCTGTCCACGAACTCGAGCACCGGCTGAGCCGACGACGAAGCCACCTGTTGCAGATCGATCCGGAACTTGACCGTGCCGGCAATGACGAGGAGTAGCGTCAGGCTGATCGACCCTCGACTCATGAGGTCCCGCACCGGCCCAGCGATCGACGCACCCGTCTTCCTCGAACGCCAGGCCGCCTCAACCCCGTACCCCAACAGAAGCGTCGTCCCCATGGGAACCAGGAGCGTCGATGGTCGCCAAGGGAAGATCAGGGCCAGAGCCATGCTCCCGGTAATCGCTTGAGCCAGCGTGAGGACGGCCACCGCCCCGGCCAGGCTGGCCATCACGATGAAGATCCGCGTCTTCCGTGCAATGGCGATCCCGGCCGCCACGATCAAGACTTGTACGACTACGCTCGAGTTCCACCAGACCTCGATCAGGGCGTGGTGCGGGATGCGCGTCCGGACGAGGATCTCTTGTGCCTGCCGCAAGCTGGCGGCAGAAGGAGTGGCGAACTGCAAGGCTGTGTAGACGAGGATCGGGAGCACAAGTAGAAGAGCCAGGCCAGCAGTCATCAGCGCCTGGCGGCGAGCCCCCTCGCTCCACTGAACGATCATGTAAGCGAAGATCAGCAGCCCGGCGCTCAGGAGATACGTTGGATGGAAGGTCGCGGCCAGAACTGAGGCCAGAACGCTCTGCGGATATCTGCCCAGTGAGGCAAGATGAACCGAGAGGAGTAACAATACGCCGAACATGCTCGGCTCGAGCACGGGTCCCAGAAGTCGCTGGCCGGCGAGGCCAGCTTCGAACGTGTAGCTCCACGGATCGCCAAGGGTCTTGAACAACAGGAAGCGAAACAACGCGGCGTGAACCACCACGAACAGCGCCAGGAAGACGCGATGTTCAATGGGGTCGGCTCGCAGATCAAACACACTTGAGGCAATCCCCTCGAGGCTGTAAAGATAAATGCCGAACAAGAGCAAGGCCCACGCGTAGAACGCCACCAATGGGAGCGCCCGAAATGTCGCCTGGACCAACAGGCTGAAGACCGGAGTCGGATCAACCGTATTGGAGAGCCAGTCGAGATTGAGAAACCCGAAGCCGGCCCGCGCCAGACCGTGTAGGAAGTATTGATTCTGGTTGGAGGAGAACAGAGGGGCCTGAGTGTAGGCCAAACCGAATGCGACCGACCACACACACACCGAAATGACGGAGAAGCCCCGCTGCTTAACGGTGCTCTTCCCGAGGGCGGTGCTCATCTTGCCCGGTGCCGTACCGTCCAAGACATGGACACGGATCTCATGCGTCCGGCTCGCGCAGACTCTCGCCGGCTAGTACTTCCAGGACCCCGATGACCGCCGAGTTGTCGAGATCGCGCATGCCCATCTGCAGCATCGCCCGAAACAACTGATGGTTTGCGGCAGTCCCCGGTAGCGGCAAGCCGCAAGCTCGGGCGGTGTCCATCACGATGTTCAGGTCCTTGTGCATCATCTCGGCCTTGAACCCCGGGGATCGCTCTCCCGAGAACAGACGCTTGGGTTTGACATCCAGGGTCCAGCACTGGGCAGACCCGCCTCGGATCGCTTCGACGACCCGACGCGGGTCGACGCCGGACTTCTGGGCGAGCAGGAGCAGCTCGCCCATGGCAACCATTTGGGCCGCAACCATCACTTGATTACATGCCTTGGCGACTTGCCCCGCCCCGCTCTCGCCGACGTGGGTGATCGTCTTGCCCATCGCCTCGAAGATCGGGAAGGCCCGACGGAATGCGTCGGACCGACCTCCAACCATGATTGCCAGCGTACCTTCCCTCGCTCCAATGTCGCCGCCGGATACGGGCGCGTCGAGCGCCTCGACCCCGGCTTGCTCCAGACGTTCGGCGATCTTCCGGGAAGTCTCTGGCTTGATGGTGCTGTTGTCAATGAACAGCATCCCCGCCCGGCAACCTTCGACCACGCCGCCGGGCCCGAGGACGACTGATTCGACATCGTCTGAGTCGGGGAGATTGGTGATGACGACGTCACTCGATTCGGCGACGCTCCTCGGCTCGTTGGCTGCCTGCGCGCCTTCGTCCACCAATTCTCGGACTGAGCCTCGGCTGCGATTGTGAACCGTCAGCGGATAACTGGCCCTCAACAGGTTGCGGGCGATCGACTTGCCCATCAACCCGAGGCCGATATAGCCGATGCGCTCCATGACCGACCTCCTTCTTGTCCGGCTCGCACGGAACCAGGACTGAACGACCCCGGTGGGTTTGGGCGCTGATTGGGGGCGCACCCAATGCACTGTCGGGGCTACACGAACAAACAGAAGGCCTGGTTCGCAATGAAGATCGTCGATTCCGTCAGCCGGAGGTGGCCCTCGTCCCAGCGAACCAGACCGTCTTCTTGCAGACGCTTCATCGGTTTGGGGAAGGCCTCTTCGATCCCCACACCGAACCGCTCCTTGAAGGCGCTCTCGTCGACACCCTCATCCAGCAACCTCAGACCAAGCATCATAGTCTCGTTCATTTCCGTCGAAAGGGGGACATCTCGCTGGTCGGCGACTGCCGGAGAGACGGGGTAGTTATATCCGGCTCCAGCCTCGATGCGCCGGACATACCCCGAAGGTGAGCGGACATTCGCATACCTCACGCCGGCCGCATACCCGTGAGCGCCGGCGCCGAAGCCGAGGTACGGTCGGTTGCGCCAGTATTGAAGGTTGTGGCGGCAGGCGGCGAAGCTCCCGTTCCCTTCCCCGGATCCACTCCGGCCGGCCCAGTTGGAGATCTCGTAGTGCTGGAAACCGCCCTCATCCAGCAAGCTTGCGGCCCGTGCATACATCTCAGCTGCCAGGTCCGGGTCGGGCTCCGGCAAGAGACCTCGCCCCACCCATGCGTGCATGGGCGTTCCAAACTCGAGGGAAAGGGCGTAGAGCGAAACATGATCGGGGTCGAGGCTGAGAGCACGTAACAGGCTCTCTTTCCAAGCCGTAATTGTCTGATAAGGAAGCCCGAAGATCAGATCCAGACTGACGTTGGTGAAGCCGGCCTTCCTTGCGGCCAGCACGGCTTGGATGACATCGGGGAAGGTATGACCTCTCTCCAGCAGTCTCAGCTCTCCCGGGTGTGATGACTGGACGCCCAACGACAGACGATTGACGCCGATCCGGCGGTATCCCTCCAGCAGGGCGAGGTCCACACTTCCCGGGTTGGCTTCAAGCGTGATCTCACTCCCCGGCAAGAGGCCGAACCCATCCCGGATCGCCTCCAGGATCTGGGCCACTTGATCGACTGAAAGCAACGAGGGGGTCCCCCCGCCGAAATACACGCTGTGGGCCGAAGGGCCGTGGGCTTTACCGTCCGCCCCGGGCATCCTTGGCGGAACCGAATACCCCCCCACCCCTCGTATCTCTTTGGCCAGGGAGGCTACATATGCCGGGATCAGATTCTCGAGGCCGGCATATGTATTGAAGTCGCAGTAGGCGCAGCGCGTCGTGCAGAATGGGATATGGAGGTAGATGCTGATTGGCGACATGCGAGGCTCGAGGCTCGAGCTCGCGCTTTGAACCCTATCAGCACTGGCCACTCCCGTAACGTCTGGGGTGATGATCAGCCTCCCCGGGCACCACCGTCTCCCTCGACAGTCAGCCGCCGGGTTTCCCATTGCCGCGCACCGGCCCTCGCCGGGCCATGTAGGTCAGCGGCGCCCGGCCTGGCGGTTTTCGGGTCATGAATTCGACGTCTCCCGCACCTCGCCCGATCCAAGCCCGGCCGGCCATTCAAACCGTCGGGGGGGTCGCCTCATCGGTTACGCCGACCCCGCCATAATCAAGGGCTGGATGCGGTCGTCCACTAGACCTCTTTTACCATATTGCGCTGGCGCATGAGAGGTTATAAAATACGAGAATATCCCTCCTCATTCCGAATGTAATCCAGAAAGCGAAAGGAGACCCATGTCAGCGCCTAAGGTCCGTGCACACCATGAAGAGCTCCAGAAGATAAGCAGTTCGTTCAGTTCCCAGAGTAGCGCCATCGCCGGCGTGAACGGCAAGATGAAGTCTTGCATGGAAACGCTCCGGGGGGGAGACTGGATCGGCCAAGGCGCCAAGGCCTTCCTGAAGGAGATGGACGGCGAAGTCATGCCGTCGATGAAGCGCCTCGAGAAGGCGATGGAGGACGCCGCCCGAGTGACCAATCAGATCTCGCAACTCATGAAGCAGGCCGAAGACGAAGCCAGTGGTTTCATGAAGCTGTAGTCAACGTCTGCTTATCCCAGCACCGCGGAGGCGAACAATGCCCGACGTCAAGATGAATTACGGCTCGATGGAACAGATGGAGAAGGCCTTCAACAAGGCCCACAGTCAAGTTGAAGACTCAATGCGCGAGATGAAGAAGCTGGCGCAGATGATGGGCGACGGAGCTCTGGTCGGCATGGGCGGAGATGCGTTCAAGGCCGCCATCGAGCAGAAGTTGATGAAGCGAATGAAAGTGCTCTCGGAGAAGATGAAGGAACTCGAGCAGGATGTTCGGGGCGCAGTCCAGGCCACCCGCGACGGTGTCTCGACGGCCCAGAGCCGGTTCAAGTGAGCGGATAAGGAGACAACCACATGTCATTTCTACAGTTTCTTCGCGGGGAAGTGGACAACGTGATGTCCGGCGTGAATCAGCAGCAGCAAATCGTGTCCGGCGTACTGGATCGGGTCAACAGCTACGTCCCCAAGATTCAATCGGCATGGATCGGTGGCGACGCCAATGAGTTTGCCGCCGATGTCGCCCGCAAGGTCGTCCCGGCGATGACCGAGTTGATCGCCGCCATCGGCGGCGTCAATCTCAACTTGACCAGAGCGACCAACGTGATCGATCAGGCCGACGCTAAAGTCAAGAGCATGGCCGACGGCATCGGCGACATGTTCGACAAGATCTAGCCCGCAACCGATCTCTAGAGACGGAGGATTCGACCAGTGGCCACTCAAGTCGTGCAGATGGATTACGGCGTCGTCACGGAAGTCTCCAAGGGTTTTTCGACGGCGGCCGACGTTTTGAGAACAGTGAGCAAGGTCCTCGGTATCCTGATTGGGATCCTACGCGCTTCCGCCTTCTTCAGCATGGGCACCAGCCTGGCGCTCGCCAACTACCTGGAGAACATCCAGAAGAAGATCGACCAGCTTGCCAAGATTTGCGAGGAATTCGCTGGTGATCTCGCGCGGGCCGTAGGCGATCACAAGCGCGGCGACATCAAAGGCAGGCGCTACTTCGGTGAAGGAATCAGCTGACAGCTCGTATCCGGTTGTCGCGTTTCCAGGGTAGGGTGCGTTGTCGATCGGGTTGACCCGTTGGGCAGCTCTTATCGGCCGTTGCTCAGTAGGACTTGGAGGAGGAAGTACCCCGCCACAAGGCCGGTCCCCAGCAGGAACACTCCGATAGTGGCGAGCAGCACGTACAGGCGCCGGGGGATGGTACGCCTCTCCGGCGGAGGCGCCGAGTAGATCGCCGTAAGTGCATCAGACAACTCGAGGACGTTATTGAAACGCCCCACCGGGGCAATCGCCCTCTCAACAATGCGGGCCACGCCGGCTTGCTCCAGTTCAGGCCGGCCAACCGGGAGGGGCTTTCGATTCTGGGTCACATCTTGGCGGACCTGGTCGTCCCGCCGGAGCTTGGCCTCGAAACCCGGGTGCCCGGCCAGCATTTCATAGAAGATCATTCCCAGGGAGTAGACGTCAGCTTCAAGACCTATGGGACTCGTCGGGGCATGCGCCAGCAATTCGGGCGCCGTGTAGCCAGGCTCACTCAACCGCGACCAGTCGTAGAGGCCATCGACCTCGCCGCCTTCGACGATGAACCCAAGGTCGAGCAGCATTGGCCGGAGGTTCCCCTCGCGGTCCGTGTCTACGAGAACGATGTCGGGGGAAATGCTCAGGTGGCACTTGTTGCTCCGGACGAGGGGTCGCAAGGATTGCGCCAGGGTGGTGACGACCCACGCCGCCTGATAGTGCCAGATTTGCGGGTTCTCTAGAATCAAATCTGCCAGGATCTTGCCATTGGCGAAGGAGAGCACACTGTATACTCGGGGTTCTCCGCGAAAGGTGATCTCTCCGTGAAGACGCTTCGAGCGGGTCGGATACGGGGCCAGCATGACCGGCAAGACCGGACGAGAGGCGGGCAGGAACGATCGAACAAAACCCGCCGGACCAGTCTGCCGGGGGGACAGCGCTTCCAGGACCAGAGCCTCCCGCTTCAGCCTCTCGGCGCACTCGTCGCTCGGGTGGGCCACCTTCAGCAGAACGGTGTTCTTTCCGCGCTGCGCCTCGTACAGGGCGGCCGTTCGCCAAACGCGCACGAGTTTGGTGACCTTGAGATCGCCAAGGTACTCCCCATAGACCAGGACCGGGAATCCTTCTTCCGCCGGACAGTCTTTATCCTGGCACCACAGATTGCCGTCGCGTGTCACCCGTTCACAACGTTCACAGAATCGATTCATGCTTCACCGGGTTATCTGCGGGCTGGTACCTCTCCTGCCCGCATTCCATTCCCCTTCTCTCGGTACTTTGGCTGATCGCCTCGGCTGACGGGAATCCTTTGGATTTGACGGACGCACCCGCGAATGAGAGAATATAGGCCTATCTATTCTAGATGAATGCCCTCAGGCTTGTCAAACGGAGAACGGTGAGGATACGTTTAGTCAAGGCGCGGCCCTTCCGTGACTCACAGGCGCGGGCACTTGCCTGCCCGGCCTGGCTGGCCCCGCTAAACCCTACCTGGAGCGCACAAACGGTACGTCTCTTCGAGGTCCCTATATCGGGGCCATCCGAAGCCTGTGCGCCATGAGACTTACTTTCAGCCGGATGTGCTTCCCGTCGAAAGTCGTGCTTCGGGGGATCTCGACGGGTCCGGCACGGCCTCCCGCCCTTCGGCCAGGGCCTCGGGCTCGCCGGCGAGGGTCTGCCGAATGCGGAATGATCACCGGGCGATGGGCTGATCCGGTCCGGATATGACGCGAACGCGCGCGCTCGGCCCGACCGACGGCGCCCACCTGGGCCACGTCAATTCGAGCGCACCACGAGCACTGGGAGATAGAACAAATGGCAGTCGAGTACATTGATCGCCCACCACGGATTCAGCCTGAACTGCCTCTGGGAGAAATCGAGGTCCCCCAACCTCCCGACGAGCAGAAACGGGGCGACCAGGGGCTGCTCAGCATGCTTGTGCCTCTGGTGACGATCCTCGGCTTTGTCCTTGTCTCGGGGACGGGCAACGTCCTCTTCATCATCCCGATCGGGCTGGCGATGGTGCTCTCGGTAGGGGTGGCCATTTTCTCAGGACGGCGCGAGCGCAAAGAGCTTGAAGAGAAGAAGCGCGGCTACCAGCTTCTCCTGGCCGAGATGCGGCAGGAGATGACGAGGTCGCACAGCGTCCAGAGGATGTTCTACACCCACAACTACCCTGGCGTTCAGACTCTCACAGAGATCGCCGCCCGGGTGGAGAACAGCCGCTTCGGCTCCCGCCTGTGGGAACGGCGGCCGGACGACAGCGACTTCGGGGCGATCCGCCTGGGAATCGGCAGCCGCCCGTCGACCGTCGTGTACCGCCTGAGCCAATCGAACAGCCCGCTCGACGAGACTCCCTTGGGGAAGGATGCCAAGAAACTGGCACAGGACTCAGAAATACTGACGGACGTGCCTATCACCGTCCCGCTGCGCCCGTTCGCCAAAGAGCCCGGTTCCGACGGCCAGGGCGGCGATGGAGACGGCACCCCGAAGGCCAATGTCACAGCTCGGCACTCGATCGGTTTCTTCGGCAAGAATCCGTCCAATACCGCCGATTCCGCCCGCGCCGCGCTGGCCCATTTCGTGACCTTCCATTCTGCTCTGGACACAAGATTGTTCGTCGTCGGCCATCCGCAAGCCGAGAGCAGTTGGCAGTGGGCCGAGTGGCTGCCGCACTGCAACGTCCGCGGCATCGGGGAAGATGAAGGATTTGAGCCCAACAAGCGCAAGAAGCTGGACCAGATGTGCTTCTCATCCGACAAGGAAGAGGTCTCTTCCTTCTGGAAGCGGATCAAACGCGAGCTGGACCAGCGCCAGCTTCGCATGCGTGAGACCAAGGATGAAGACAAAGGCGGGAGTGACATCTCCCTCCCATTCATGCTCGTCGTCGTCGACTTGCTGGGTGAGATGCCCGCCAGATCTCCCATCGAAGAAGTGGCCTCGGAGGCGGTCGTCGGGACCATCAACCAGGAGGGACCGCAGCTCGGCGCGGCAATCATCTTCCTGACCAATGAGCCCTCAAAAATCCCGAGCGATTGCCAGGCGATGATCGAAGTCGCCGCCGTCGGCGAGAAGGTCGTATTCCGGTACACCGAGGTCGGACTGAATTCGTCGCGTTACCTGGGCGACGCTGACCTGGTGACGGCCAACGAAGCCCGACAGGAAATCTCGGCCAAGATCCGGCGGCTGGACGTGCGGCGCAGCTTCGGTGCAGATCTGCCTGGCTCGGTCGACGTTCTGCAAATGCAATCCCTTCTCGAATCGCGTAAGATCGATACCATCGACAAACTCACGATCGAGCAGAACTGGCGCCGCAGCATCCTGCCGGAAAACTCCGAGTGGTTGAGTGCCCCGATCGGTCTGGTGAGCAGCAAGGAAGTCCGCAATCTGGTCGTTTCAGCCAAAGAGGGCGGCGATGGCGTTCACGGCATGATCGCCGGCACGACCGGGTCCGGCAAGTCCGAGCTGCTTCTGACGTTTATCGCGACCCTGGCCGCCAAGTACGATCCGCGCATCGTCAACTTCGTGCTGGTGGACTTCAAGGGCGGCGCAGCCTTCGAGCCGTTTCGGAAGCTCCCCCATTGCGTCGACATCCTGACCAATCTCGAGGCCAACGCCGTCGAGCGCATGTTCGTGGCGATCCAGGCGGTTATGGACGATCGTAGCCGGATCCTGGCCCGCAGCAACGCCAAGGACCTGGTTGATTATCGGCGCAAGGTGATCCCCCGCCTCGGGCCGGACGACCCCCTTCCCCGCACTTTCCCCCACCTGTTCATCATCGTCGACGAGTTCGCCGAGATGATCGCCGCCAACCCGGACTACCGCACCAAGTTCGAGAGCATCACTCGGCTCGGCCGGGCCTTCGGCGTGACCTTGATCCTCTCCACCCAAAGACCGGCGGGCGTCGTCACCGACCAGATGCGGGCCAACATGAAGTTCCGGATCTGTCTGCGGGTCGAGACACCCGAGGACAGCAAAGAGCTGCTCTCACGCCCTGATGCGGCTTTTCTGCCGAACAAGGGCGGTCGGGGCTATATCCAGGTCGGCAACGACATCCTCACCCCGGTCCAGGTGGCGCGTGTCGGGGGTGACTACAGCGACGATCGGACCGTCATCCTGCGCGACGTCCTGTGGCTCGACGACGAGTCCCTCCCCGGGCAGGGTCCTTCGGACGACGTGCCTCAGTACTCGGCCACGGAAATCGGCGAGGCGCTCGGGCTCAATCCGGGGGAGAAACCGACGACGATGCTGGACTGGATGGTCGGGATCGCCGTCCTGCGCGCCCGCCGGGACGGGGTGCCGGTTCAGACCAAACCCTGGCCCGATCCTCTGCCGGCCAATCTGTCGCTGACCGACCCGGTCGATGCCCGGTATCTCAACACCGAACGGACCGTCTCCGCCGACCGGACGATCGTGATCAACCAATCCCTGCAAGACTGGCTCAACAACACCGAGGAGAAAGCGATCTGGCCGTCGATCGATTGGAAGGCGCCGCCGCCGCTGAGCGCCGAGATCGGCCTGGTCGACAATCCGTATCGGGCCGAGCAGCGCTTGCTCACCCTCGACCTCGGCGCCGGTCCGGTGATCATGTTCGGCGCCGCCGGCCGGGGTAAGACGACTTTCTTGAAGTCCGTCTTGACCGGCCTGGGGGCCACGCGCTCTCCGAGTGAGCTGCACATCTTCGCGTTGGATTTCGGTCGTGCCGGGTTGAAGGCGATCAAAGACCTGCCTCACCTGGGCGCGGCCATCGACGCCTCCGAAGTCTCGCGCGTCGATCAACTCATCCGCATGCTGCGGAATTTCGTCAACGAGAGACAGGATGTCCTGGCCAAGTACAACTCGCTGGCCGACTACAACGCCAAGAACCCGAACAACATCTTCCCCGAGATCGTGGTGGTCATCGACAACTTCGCCGAGTTGAAGGAGAGCTTCGAGCATCTCATCCCTGAGCTGATGGCACTGATCCGCGACGGTCGAGCCTTCGGCGTCAATTTCGTCATTACTGCCGGCACACCCAATGATCTGGGGGGGAAGCTCTACAACCTGGTGACCCAGCGCTTCACGCTGGCCCAGGCCGACACGACGGCTTACGGCGACGTGGTCGGTCGGGGGGCGCCCAATTTCGACAACGTGCCAGGGCGAGGTCTGGTCGCCCTGACTCTGGGTGACGAAACGGTCCCGGTCGAGTTTCACGTCGGCATTCCCGGCCGGCCGGTCGCCCTGAGTGATACGGACGAAGTCGACGGATTTCAGGTCATCGCCCAACGCATGGAGCGGATCTGGACCGCCATGGGCGGCGCCCGCCCTGCGGCCGAGCTGCCGCGAGCAGTTGGTTTCCTCGACATGTTCTCCTTGCTCGAGGACCGGCCGATCGAGCGGATCGGTGAACTGCCGTTCGCCGAGAACTGGAAGAAGAGCATGCTCCCCGAGAACATGGAGTGGCTGCGCGCCCCGATCGGGTTGGTCAGCAGCCGAGAAGTCCGATCCATGGTCTTCTCCGCCAAGTCGGATGGGGACGGCGTACATGGCATGATCGCCGGCACGACAGGTTCGGGCAAGTCGGAACTCCTGCTCACACTGATCGCCTCGATGGCGATCAAGTACGACCCGAGGATCGTCAACTTCGTTCTGGTCGACTTTAAGGGCGGCGCGGCGTTTGAGCCGTTCAAGAAGCTCCCGCATTGCGTCGACATCGCCACCAACCTCCAAGGCAACGCCGTCGAGCGCATCTTCATCGCCGTCAAGGCCGAGCTCGATCGGCGGGCGAAACTCCTGGCGGACGGGAGGGTGGGAGATCTGGTGGAGTATCGCCGAAGGGTGATCCCGGCGCTGAAAGCGGGCGACAAGCTCCCCAGCACCTTCCCCCACCTGTTCATCATCGTCGACGAATTCGCCGAGATGATCGCTCAGAACCCGGAGTACAAAGAGCAATTCGAGTCCATCACCCGCCTCGGCCGGGCCTTCGGCGCGACCCTCATCCTGGCCACCCAGCGTCCGGCCGGGATGGTGACGGACCAGATGCGGGCCAACATGAAGTTCCGCATCTGCCTGCGGGTCGAGACGCCTGAGGACAGTCGGGAACTGATCAAACGTGACGACGCCGCCCGGCTACCCCCGCTCGGCGGCCGTGGCTACATTCAGATCGGCACCGGGCCTTTGACCGAGGTCCAGGCGGCCTGGGCCGGCGCCGAGTACACCGATTCGCCGCCGGATCCGGTATATCCGACGGAGGAGATCGTGGCCGCCCTCGGCCTGCAGGGCGAGAACAAGCCGGGGCTGATGATCGACTGGATCGTTGGCGGGCTGGCGGCCGAAGCCAAACGGCAGTCGATCCCGGTCCAAAGGAAGCCCTGGCCTGATCCGCTGCCTGCAATCCTCCCGTTGAACGAACCGATCGATGCCGCCTATATCAAGTCGGAGCGCGCCCGCAAGACCGGGACCGTCGTCATCGACCCCGCCCTCGATGCCTGGATCAAGAACCCCAAGGCTGAGCCGCTGTGGCAAGCGTGGGACTGGAGTGGCCCGATGCCGGTCCGGGCCGAGCTTGGCTTGGTGGACAACCCCTTCCAGGCCGAGCAGAGAATTCTCTCCTTCGATCTCACCGGCGATCCGCTGGTTGTCTTCGGCTCCGCCGGCAGGGGAAAGACGACGTTTCTTAAGTCGCTGATCCTCTCCCTGGCCGCGACCCGCTCCCCGGCCGAACTACATGTGTTCATGCTCGACTTCGGACGCGGCGGGCTGAAGTCAGTCGCCGGTTTGCCGCACTGTGGGGCCACCATCGATTCCTCGCAACCGGAAAGGGTCGAGCAGTTGTTCCGGATGGTCCTGGGACAGATGAAAGAACGCCAGGAGCGGCTCGCAGCCTATGCTTCCCTGGAAGACTACAACGCGCAGAAGAAAGACAACCCGGAGAGCATGTTCCCGGCAATCCTGGTGGTGATCGACAACTTCGCCGAGTTTCATGAGAACTACGAGCATCTCCTCCCCGACCTGATCGCCATGGTGCGGGATGGAAGGTCGCTGGGGATCTATTACGCCGTCGCCGCCGGCAGCCCAAACGACATGGGCGGCAAGCTCTACAACCAGTTCTCCCAGCGCATGACCTTCACCCTGCCCGATCCGACCACCTATACCGACATCGTCGGGCGCGGCGCGCTCAGTCTCGTCGATGTCCCCGGCCGCGGCCTGATCAATGTTGAGGGACAACCGCTCGAGTTTCAGACAGGGGTGCCGGTCATCCCCAACGAGAAGGATCCCTACGCCCGGATCGCCGAACGCATGGAGAAGGCATGGTCTGACCTGGGCGGGAAGCGGCCGGCGGCCGAGCTGCCGCGCTCGGTCAACTTCCTCGACATGTACTCCATGATCCTGGGCAAGCGCGTCGAGCGTATCGGCGACATCCCGATCGCCGAGAACTGGCTGAACAGCATGCTGCCGGAAAAGCAGGAGTGGCTCCGGGCGCCGATCGGTCTGATAAGCAGTCGAGAGGTCCGCGATCTGGTCTTCTCGGCCAAGGCCGACGGCGACGGCGTGCACGGGATGATTGCCGGGACAACCGGCTCCGGCAAGTCCGAGCTCTTGCTCACCCTAATCGCAGCCATGGCAATCCGCTACGATCCCCGGATCGTCAACTTCGTCCTCGTCGACTACAAGGGCGGCGCGGCCTTCGAGCCGTTCAAGAAGCTCCCGCATTGCGTCGACATCGCTACGAACTTGCAGGGAAACGCCGTCGAACGCATCTTCATCGCCATGAAGGCCGAGCTCGATCGACGGGCCAAGCTCCTGGCGGATGGACGCGTCGGGGATCTGGTGGATTACCGCAAGCGCGTGATCCCGCGATTGAAGGCGGGTGATCCATTGCCGAATACCTTCCCACACCTGTTCATCATCGTCGACGAGTTCGCCGAGATGCTCACGCAGAACCCGGAGTACAAGGCCCAGTTTGAGAGCATCACCCGGCTGGGCCGGGCCTTTGGCGCCACCTTGATCCTCGCCACCCAGCGTCCGTCGGGCATGGTTACCGACCAGATGCGGGCAAACATGAAGTTCCGGGTCTGTCTGCGGGTGGAGACGGCCGATGACAGCAAGGAGCTGCTCAAGCGGCCGGACGCGGCGACCCTGCCGCCTCTGGGGGGCCGCGGCTACATCCAGATCGGCGGCGGGGCGCTGACCGAGGTCCAGGCGGCCTGGGCCGGCGCCGAGTACTCGGCCACCGAAGGCGATACTGTGTATAACGCGCAGGATATGCTGGAAGCCCTCGGACTGACAGCCGAGAATCAGCCCGGGTTGATGATCGACTGGATCGTCGGCGCCCTGGCATCCGAGGCCAAGCGGCAAGGGGTCCCGAAACAGACCAAACCCTGGCCTGACCCGCTGCCGACTTTGCTGCCGCTCAATCAGTCGATCGACGCCACTTACATCGGGGAGGGGAGAGGCGAGAAACAGCTCGTCATAAATCAGCTGGTCGCCCGCTGGGTCGACAACGTTGAAGCGACGCCTCTCTGGGAGCCTGTCGACGGGAAAGAGGCCCAGCCGATGCGCGCCGCGCTGGGCGTCATCGACAATCCCTACCTGGCCGAACAAAGAGTGCTGACAGTCGACCTCGCCAGTGACCCGCTCGTCGTTTTCGGCGCGGCAGGACGTGGCAAGTCCACATTCCTCAAGTCGCTGATCATCAGCCTGGCGTCATCCATGTCTCCCTCCGACCTGCACATCTTCGCCCTCGACTTCGGCCGAGGCGGCCTGAAGGCGCTGAAGACGCTGCCTCATGTTGGTGGGATTGTCGAGACCAACGAGGAACAACGCGTCGAACGGCTGATGCGCATGGTCCGGAATGTCATCGATGAGCGCCAACGCAAGGTCCAGGCATACGACTCGCTGGCCGAATACAACGCCGCCAACCCGGACGACCGATTGCCGGCCGTTCTGGTGGTGATTGACAACGCCAGCGAATTCAAGGAGACCTACGAGCAATATCTGTTGGATCTCATCAGCCTGATCCGCGACGGGCGCTCCTTCGGGGTGTACTTCGCCCTGACCGCACCTCTGATCGGCGACATCCCCAACAAGCTGTTCGGGATCCTCAGCCAGCGCATCACGTTCACTCAGGCAGACCCGTCTGACTACTCAACCATCGTCGGACGCGGCTGGACGAGCTTCAATGATGAACCCGGCCGGGGCTTGGTTGTCGATTTGGTGAATTCGCGGCCTCAGCCTCTCGAGTTCCAGACTGCCATCCCCGTCCTCGGCGAGGATACCGACCTCTTCCGGGAGCTGTCGGAGCGGATGGCGAAAGCCTGGGATAGCATGGTCGAAGCCGACCCGGGGCTTAGGCTGCGACGCGCCAAGCCGGTCGAGCCCCTGGCGGATGCCATCGACCTGAAGAGCGTAATGCCGCCATTGGGTGTGGGGCCGGCGGAGCTGGTCGTCCCTCTGGGAATCAACGACCTGGATCGTGAGCCGACGCTCATCGAGTTCAAGGCAAAGGGCCCGAACTGGTTGGTCGTCGGTCCACCCGTCACCGGAAAGACCACGACCTTACGCTCGCTGGTGATCTCCCTGGCCCACAGCTACACGCCGGACCAGGTGGCCCTGGTCCTGGTTGATCCATCCGACGCCGCGCGCCAATTCTTCAGCTACGGCGGCGGTCGCGGCAACTCGCTCGACAATCTCCCGCATGTTCTGGCGACGGTCTCGACTGCAAAACAACTAGACGAAGTTGTCAAGCGTCTCAGGGCCGAGTTCGACGAAGGCGTTCGGACGCGTCTGGCGTCGCATAGCGATGCCTTCACGCCTCAGAATAACAAGACACGTTCGATCTTCGTGATCATCGATCACTACGACGACGCAGAGGTCTTCAATCGTAGCGGCCTTGGTCTGGCCGGGTTGAGCGAAATCGGGAAGGGCAAGAACCTGCACTTCGTCATTGCTGGCAGTCTGCAGATCATGCGCAACAGCATGGACGATCTGCGCCGGCGGGCCGAGTCATCCCGCTACACACTCGTCATTCAGGACCTCGAAGCAGTTCGTTATATGGGCGTACGTGGCAGTTTCGCGGTGAAGGGTGAATTGCCGCCGGGGCGGGCCTTCCTCGTTCGTTCGATCCAGGCATCACTGGTGCAGATCTGCGCGCCTGTCGTCGACGGCCGGGACGGTCGATCGGCGGAAGACGAGCTGGCCTCTCTCATCGCGGAGATCAGGGCCAAATACCCGGCGCGTGCACGCTGGAGCTATCACGCCAAGGACTTGACGGCGCTCGAAGAAGCGATCGCCACTGCAGAACCCGTTGAGGAGACGACGGAGGAGATCCCGCCCTCCGTCGCATCCGCCCCCTCGGCCGACCAGAGCGCGGCCATGGACGAGCTTTCCAAGCTCATGGCGATGCAAGCCGGGTTGACGTCCGGGATCTTGGAAACGGAGATCCCGGAGGCGAGCACGTTCGCCAGTGTGAGCATCGACGCCGAAGCCGGGGGCGGCAAAGGCAAGTCGGCCGGCAAGAAGAAGGATGGAGATGGCGCATCGCAGAAGAAGCCCGGGAAAAAGAAGGGATAGGACATGACCGATCGACTGACGCTCAAACTGGATATCCGGCCGAACGACATCGGTGTCAGACAGGTCAACGTCCGCAGCAGTCTGGTCGTCGCCAATTTCGTGGCCGAGATCAAGGACAAGTTCAACCTCGACGGCAACCTACAACTTCGTCTCGGGGATAGCGGGGAGATCCTCAATCCGGACAATCCGCTGGAGAAAGCCGGCGCCGTCGAGGGGGGCGTGCTGGTTTGTACCAGGATCGTCGAGGCGACCGGAACGCTGGATGAAATCCAGCGCGGTGTCCGCGAACCCTTCGGTGAGACATTTCAGCGCGTGTATCTGAGCGAGCAACGCACTTTGACGGAGTACGACCTGGCCTGGCAGCCGGCCATCGTCGGCCGGAGGGACCACAACGATCCCTCGAACAATCGTCTTCTGGCGGCCGACCTGGAGGACATCGAGGATTTGCCGACCGTCTCACGCCACCACGCCTGCATCACGATGAAGGGAGGATCGTTCTTCATCGAGACGATCCAGGCGCGCAACCCCACCTATCTCGACGGGCTACGCCTGGAGCAGGGGCTCCTCTACCCCCTGTCAGCCGGGTCGTCGGTCCAGGTCGGACGAGTGTCCCTGACCTTCCACATCATCAGCTAACGCACTAGGCTCCGGGAGCCTCTCTCTCTAATGATCGGAGGGCGGCTCCCAGTATCCCTGGTCCCCGATGATGTGGGTCCGATCATCGGCGCTGCCTGAGTAAGGTGTGGCCGAGTCCTTGGAGGGGAGACTGAACTTGAGCTTCACCCCGCGCCGGGCCAGGTCACCCAACACGATCTCATCACCGTCCGCCAGGACGACCGGATCATTGGGTTGGATGCGCCGACCGTTGAGCCTTGTTCCGGCGCTCGAGGCATTGTCGGTCAGGCGGAAGGTGTTGTCCTCGGCCATCTGAATGGTGCAGTGCATCCGGCTGACGGAACTCTCCTCGTCCGGATAGAAAGTGATGTCCGTGGCCGTGGGGTTACGCCCGATCACCGTTGTGGCCATATACAGGCGGAAGGTCTCACCTACAAGCCCCTGCGGTCCCTCTTGCAGCGTAAGTGTGGCCAGCGTTAAACCCGGGTAGGCGTCGGCGCCCATGATCGTGCTGCGCGGCTCGGGAGCGGCGGCCGGGGCTTCGCTCGCCGCCGGCGCAGGACGGCGGATGACGAAGAAGTAAACACCCCCGACGATGGCTAAGGCCACCGCGCCCAGTACACAGAACAGCAAGACGCCGCCCACAGCCATCGTCGCTGCGCCGGGCCCGGTTGCGGTGGCGGTCGCCGGGATAATAACTTGGACGCTGACCCCGGTCTCGACCGATGACTCCAGTCCGAGTTCGTCGGTCGCCTTGACCTCGAGTTTTACCGGATTCAGGCCCTCGTCGACGATGTCGGAAAGGTCCCACTCGAACTCGAGCTGGGTATCGTCCGGTCCGACGTCGAGCGTGCCCTCGACATTATCGTTGGCAAGAAGCTCAGCCGACACGATCGATCGGGGGAAACCGTCAGGCCAGGCCACATTGGCGACGACCTTCACAGTACTGGTGTCGGCCGACAACGAATTGTCCTCGCCAAGCTGCGCTTCGCGCCGGATTGTTGAGCCGGCGACCGGTTCACTGATCGTCAGACTCGCCGGCTGGAGGTTGATCGTGTATGTGCCGGTTACCCCCGCCGACGGCCGCTCGGTGGAGTTGATCGTGATCTCCCGCTCGCCCGACGCGCCCAGGTTGCTCCGATAGGAGACCGTGTAGTACGCCCGCTGCGCAGCGATGGTGTTGTAGACCGATGAGACGGCGCTCGTGAAGCTCGTGCGGTCAAGTGCGGCGTACTGACCGCCGCTGCTCGTAGCCAAGACCTGGAGCGCATCAGCCCGCCCCCTGTTGGGGTCCGTCTGCAGGGTGTAGATCGAGATGAAGTCTCGCCGGGCGGCGCTGGCCGTGTTCTGCGCGGCAGTGACGGCGACCTGCGGACTGGGGTCTTCGATATAACGTCCGAGATAGATGATGGCGGCCGTTCGGCTACCGGCTACCGGAACGAGTTGCGACATCCGCTGGATCGCGTCCTCGATGCCGAGCAGCCCTTTTGTAGCGCCGCTCCCCCGTTCGAAATTGAAGTTCGCCGCCCAGGTCGTGAGTTCGGTGGCCGTTAACGTGGGTGGCAGGAGTTCCACGGTCTGGTCGCTGTTGACGTTCTGGCGTCCGAGCACCTGAACCGTATCGCGCCCGTCGACGAAATATCCCCCGCTGACGAGCGTGGTGATTGCCAGGCGAGTGTTATTCAGATTGAATGAGAGGAAGTTCGCCAGGCGCCCTTGATCGATCACGAAAATGATTGCGATTGGCCCGTCGGCCTGGGGTGTGACTTGAAGATCGGAAACTTCCTCACCGTTCTCATAGACGGTGATGTTGGAGGCATTCAGCCCCCCGACGACGGTGTTGTTCAAGTCGACTGCCCGCAGCGAGAAGGATACGTCGGGGAACGTGCCTGAATCGACATCGGTAATGAAGAAGGTGTTGCCTGCTTGAGCCATGGCCCCGGCCGGCAGGCCGAGCAGACCCAGAAGGAAGAGAAGTGTCACGGCGATTCTGAAATGTCTGAGCATCATTTTGTTCAAACCTCTGGCAGTCGATTGTTGAGCCTCTTGCACGAAAGGGGCATCCGACCCGAGATCTCTCCCCTCTCAAGGTGAGCCTGCGTCTGCTCTGCGACGCGTGTCACTCGTCGCCGACGATTGCTGGACTCGGGCGATGGCCGTTACCTGCGGTTGAGCCAGCTCCTCCAGCCAGGCGTTCACGAGCAGCTCGAGACGGCGAGTGTCACAACTGGTCACTTCCACTTCGGTCGAATCTCGGCCGGGTTTTTGGACGAACCAAGCCGCACCCAGCTCTCCATATACACTCGCCTTGCGGCCGGTCTCGGCCCCGCCGGGCCACGCCGGTCGCAATCCTACAACCATCCCCCCCTTCGGCGAGGCCAAGGCCTGGAGCAATGAGTGGGCAGTGGCCGAGCTGACATCGTTCGACTTGAGCAACTCCTGGGCTTGTCCGCTGTTGCCATTCTGCGCCAGCGATTGCAGACCCCTAAACACCTTCTCATCCAGATTGAACTGCCCCCAGGCATTCGGCGTCGTCAGACGTAGAATCAGGCCCATTCGCTTGAATAACTCGGTCCGATCCGCTACGGTCCCCAGGCGGTATCCCCCGCGGATATCGATGGTGAGCTCGATGATGAGGCCGGGGGCCAGGTAGTCCAGAATCCCCACGTACTTGCCATCGGCGCCCTTCCGGACCACTCCGATGACGAAGTCCGGATCCGCCATACTGGCCACCATCTCCATCAGGGCCGGGTCGAATTCGTATTCCCCGGGAGCCTCCGCCAACGCTTTCAGCCAGCCGTTTCTCTCGAGGAGCTCCCTGCCCTTCCCGAAGACCGCCTTGCGCGCCTTGACGTCTTTCGGGAAGAGGCGCGAGTCGTTCACCCCGACAAGCAGCGGCGCGCGAACCACCGCTAACAGATAGGCGAACTCCTCCGGGGCCAGTACTACGTTGCTCATGCGCAGGCCCTACTAGAAGATGCCTTTGGCCTGGTCAATGACCCAATTGGCCGCGTCCCAGGCTGGCACGACACTCTCCATGATCTCTTCGGCCTTGTAGCTGACGGGATCGATTCCTCCCAGGGTCTCGCGCCAATAGCGGATACCGGCACGCTGGCCCGAGAGCGGGCTGGCCGTGTCGCGATCCTCAAGTCCGAGGTAGTTGTACCCGGGGCCGGCACCATGGTAGGTATACAGGTAGCCGGCCGCGTCGTGAACCACGCCATGATACCCAACCGCCGTGCTGTCGCCTGGGACAGAGAAATTGTCGGGCCCGACAAGCCCGCCAGTGGGGTTCAGCATGGCTCCGAAGACGGGGTCGATCCCGAATGCACCGCCCACCACGGCTCCATATCGCAAATTGGTGTTCGATCCCAAGAACCAGGGATGCACACTGGATGGATTGGGGGGCGTCTCCGCATTCGCAAGATCGCGCTGGTTACGGATCTGGATGAACTTGTCATACTCGGCGCGTATCTCGTCGACGGGACGACCGCGCAGATCTGCCACTCGCCGCAAGGACCGGTCCAATTCGGCCCCGCTGGGATTGTGCAGGAGGTCGTTCATCGCGCCGCGCAGCTCCCCTCCCGCACCCTGGACCTGCAGGCCGATCAAACCATGCAAGTAATCATCCGCGAACAGGCCGTGTGGATCCCGGGCGAGAAGCCTGTTGGCCTGCCATGAGGCAGCCCCCGCGACTTCGCCCACTGCTTCCCCGATCGCGCCGGCCCCCGCCCCGCCGACACCTGCGATCGCACCGGCGAGCGCCCCCACGACACCCCCGGCAAACGCGATCTGGAAGCACTTGGCCGCTTCTTCTTCTGCCGCCTTCATCGTCTGACTGATCTGGCCGGTCACCCTCCCGGATGTGCCGAGCGCGGCGGAGAGTCGTTGCAGTGACGGGAGCACGTCGTGTTCCATCTCGGAGTAGAAGGCCTTAGCCCCTTGACCGACCCAATCCCCTCCCTGGAGAACCCCCACGCAACGCTGGACGGATTGGATCATTCGCTGCGTTTCCGTGGCCTGCCGCGCAAAGGCTTGCGAGATCTTGGCCAGTCCATCGTAATCTGCCCGGACGCGCAGCGATGACATCGTCTCCCTCCCTAACCCGAAAGCTCGCCGATCCAGTCGGCGATGAGGCTCCGAAAACTGGCTTCGTCACAACTCGTCACTGCCAACTTACCCGACCCGACCTTTGCCTGTTTGACGAGCCATGCCGTCTCCACGCCTTGCACTACGGCGAGGTTGCGCCCGTCGACAACCTGGCCCTTCTCGCACCGCAGCACAGCCACCGATCCACCGAACTCCGGAACGGTCATGGCCGCGACCAACTGCTGTGCCCCGTCCTCGGTCATTCCGTGGTTTACCAGGATCTTCGTCGCTTTCTTACCGGCCTGCGATTCGGCCATCTCTTTCACCGCGAAGAATTCATCTTGCTCCAGGCTCACCCGATAAGCCTCACCCCCGTTGCGTTTCTCGACCGGAAGGATCTCCAGCAGCCGATCAACAAGCCCCGCAGCACTCACCAGGGCCAGTCGATGCTCATCCTCGCTCGGCAGCGTTTGCTCGACCGCCAGCGCCTCGGCCATGTAGTGCAAGAAGAGCTGTGGCCCGACTCCCGGGTTGTCGCGTGTTGTGATCACGGCCAGCGCCGGGTTGGCCAGGACCATGGCCATCCCAATCAATGTCGTGTCCAACACGTTGACGCCCGACTCTACTCGAAGCGCACCTCGCTCAGACAGCCGCTGAATCCCCTCCGCCACAAGCGCCTTGTGCTCTCCGGTATTCGCCGGCACAAGTTCGCCGGCATCGAGCCCCACCACGCCCGGCGCTTGCACGGCATCCATCAACACCAGGAACTCGGATCTTGTGAGTGTGATCCCGCCCATCGGACTTTGGCTTTCCTACACCTTCGCCCCGATAAACGAGACGCCGACTGTGGCGAAGGGCAGCCTGGCTGAGGCTTTCTTTGCGATATTAATGCCGATCGACGGCTTGGCACCGCCCTTGAGGCTGATCCCGATGTTGGCTCCCCCGAGGTTCAGTCCAACGTCGCCTCTCGCCGAGAGCGATCCACCCAGGCCGCCGCCGATCGATCCCTTGGCCAGAAACCCTGTGGCCCGGTCCCCAAGGCTGAGCCCTCTTGCCCCCGGCCCTGCCCCGCCCCCGAACTTGTCGCCCTTGCTGTCGATCACTGTCCCGGAATTGCCCGACCCCGAGCCACCTCCACCCCCACCCTCTCCCCCTCCCCCAGAACCCCCGCCTGCAGCACCATACTTCGAATCGGCGCCGGTCGAAAACGGGCTCTCCGTCTCCGCCCGCTCAAGCTGAAGGACATCGCCTGTCCCCTCGAAGCTGCCGTACTGGGCGACGTAGTCGGCCAGGAAGCCCTCGAACTCATCGAAGTCGGTCCCACCTCCATCGGCCCCGGCCGCGCCGATCCCCGCCAGGCCACCGGCCAAGCCGCCCACGAGCCCACCTGCGACTCCTCCGACCCCAAGACCTCCGAGCAGTCCGCCGGCTACCCCTCCGCTTGCCAAGCCGCCGCCGAGAGTATCGACCCGAAAGATCCCTGCCGATTCATTCTCAGCCTGGCTCATGACTTGGCTGGCCTGGTGCGAGATCCGTTCAGCGGCTTCGAGGGCCGAGGCCAGCCTACGCAATGAAGGTAGCACCTCGCCCTCCATCTCCTTGAAGAATGCCTTTGCCCCCTGGCCGATCCAGTCCCCACTTTGAAGCACGCCCATGCATTGTTGGATCTTCTGGACCACCCGCTGAGTCGCGGCTGCATGACGACCGAATGATTTCGAGATCTGGGTGAGTGAGTCGTAGTCAGCTCGAACACGCGTCGCAGGCATCAGTAGCTTCTCTCCTTGAGCGTCACAGACACAATACCGCTCCCGTCGTTGTCATGAGATCACGAATTCCGAACCAGGCGACTTCGTGGTCTTGTGTTCCGATAGCCCTGTGACAGGCGGCCGTTTCCCCCGGCGGCCGAGACACAGGATCCGAAGGAGACTTCCCGGCCGTCTCGCCCGTGTTCATGAAAGAGCCGGACACTCTGTGGCCAAGTTCTCTCGCCGAGTATGTTTGGCTGTGAAAGAGGCCGGGCCCGTCAGACACCACCCCGAACCGGACAGCTACCCAGAGGCATTGAGCCTCCTAGCAGCGGCGCCCCCTACGTCACCCGGCCGCGACCTCGAACTTGAGCCTAACTGCAGGACCCAACCCAATCACACTGCCGTTCTCCAGCGGGACGGGCCGCCCTTGGGGGATCGGTTGGCCATTGACCGTCGTGCCGAAGGTACTCCTGTCATCTTGGACCGTGAACTTCCCTCCGGAGAACCGGATTGTCAGATGCTGGCCGGAGACTCCGACCGAGTTGTCTACCGGGATCACACCATCATTCCCCTCTCGCCTCCCGAGGGTGAACACCGGCTTTCGGATCTCGGCAGAAAAGACCAGACCGGCGGGCTCCAAGGCTGCCAGTCGCGCCTTGGGCATCGCCGGCAAACCGGCTGCTGGCGCTGCCCCTTCGACCGGAGGCCGGGCAAGAGGCATTTCCGGGGGAGTTGAAGGCGGGGGTGGAGCCGCCGGGCGTACGGGCGGCCGGCGTTGTGGCTCCGGCTCCGGCGGCGGGCCTCGACGTGCCTCGGGCCTCTCCATGACCGGGGCTGCCCGGCGCTCTTTCTGCGGCAAGACGAGGTCCACTGTCTTGGTCCGGTCGCGGCGCTTTGGCATGACAAACCAGAACAGACCACCGACCCCGATGACCGTCAGGCAGCACAAGCCCCCAAGAGCAGCGATCGCCAAGGGCGTTTGTACTAGCCATGTCCTGACCGCCTGGATTGCGCTTGGCCGTTCATAGGAGGTCTTGACGGGGGCCGCCTCGGCTAGCACCTTGTCTGTGCCATCGAGCGCCTGCACGATCAACAGATACTGACCTGAGGTCAAATCTCCCGCGGGCAGGATCAAGGGCTCCCCGACCGGGATAGTCGTTTCTGTCCCGGGGACGATTGCACTGGATTGTTCCTGCGCCAACCAGATCTTGTACTTGACGACACCCTCGATGGCCTGGGTCGCCAACGTTATGACAAACTCGGGAGTTTCGGCAGTTGGGCTGGCGACACTCTCGATGGCGAGCGTCGCCTGGGCAGGCTCGTATTTGAAGTCGACCTTATCCTCGGACAGGGTGCGGCCCTGATCGTCCACGGCGGTCACGACCAGCGTATAGTCGGCGCCGGCTACCAGGTTGCCCGCAGGGACCTTGTTCGTCTCGGCGAACGTGCCCAGACTCTGGGTGAACACCGGAAGACCCGTATCGGCGCTGATCACCGCCACGTTGAGCTGCCGGATCTGCTCCGGCCGTACGAGCCCGAGTGTGAAGCGAATATCAATCGCCGTCGATTGCACCTTGCCGATAAGATGGATCTCGGTCGGACGGACGAAGTCTTGCGTTGAGACGAACGTGATCGGAGAGGATCTGAGAACGGTCCCATCCTTGAGCGTGATCACCAGCGTCGCCGTCTTCGAGCCTGCAGTTGGGTAGAGCGTGGCTTTGGCCTCCCATTGGTTGCCCAGGACGTTCATTACGTTCCCAAATGCGAAGCTCAAGGTACTGGCATCCTTAATGGTCGCCAGGCCCCCCGTGGGGTCTACCAATGCACTCAACTCTCCAGCGGTGATCGAATACCCCTCCAGACCGACGGCGTAGATCTGGACCCGATTCTCGTTCGCCAGTCCGACTACGTCCTGCACGGAATGCGTGGCGCAGTCGTCGGAACTGGCAGTGAACACCACAACGGCCCGTCTGCCTGGGGCGCCGCCCAGCTTGTTCACCGCTTCGTATAAACCATCATTTAGACAGGAGTGCCCGCTAGATTTCGCCCGCAGGCGTTTGATCGCATTCGTCAGCGACTCAGAGCCGCTCGTAAACTCGAGCGCGGTTGGCGCCAGATCGTCGAAGCTGATAAGAGCGTAGGTGGTATCTTGCGGGGCCTGACCGATCGAGTTGGCCAACGTCGTCGTGGCTGTCTTGAAGTCCGCACTGGCTCTGAAGTTGCCCATCGTCCGGCTTCCGTCGACCAGCAGGACGATCGACCACGGCACAGTGACGCCTTGGACAATGCTCCCGTAGCTGTCCCCGTCGAGCTCGATCGAGCCGCTGTCGATCTCTGCTTCTCGCAGGACCTGTTGGTCGGAGTCGAGCAGAGAGAACGTGGTCTCCAGGGACAAGCCCGTTGACCCAGCCGCCGTCGTAACTGCCTCGGGATCGGCCACGTCATGAATGTGAATGGTCGATTGGCCTGAAGTCTGAGCCGAAACGTTCAGAGGCAGGATGATAAGTGCCGTACAAAGACAAACCAGCCAGAGGATATGGAGTGGCCTGTGCATCGCTTCAACCATCAAATCCTTGAACGCGAGAGGATACTAACAGCCCCTTGGCGAGGGGATGGCCTATTATATGCTGATTTGTCGGGGAAGGCCCGAGGCCGAGCACGTTGAGGTGCATTCCATTTCAGGGGGCAGGGGGGCGGGAGACCGACCAATGAACATGGCTTATCCCGGGCGTCATGCGGCATCAATCAAAGCCCGCTCCAGGGAGCCAAAACCGAGGCGGTTGGGAGGATAGAGATCACGGGGGCAGCCGGCGGAATACCACCCAACCTGGCCTGAGCAGGGTGGGGATCGGGCCGGGTGGTCGCGGGCACGTAGATTGAGGGGAAAACTCCAACCAGGGGATGTAGACGGAAACCCCAGCCTCCGGTCTCCCTCCCCTGGGTACGTCGGTCGCACCTATTGAACTGTGAAGTCCAGGTACATCCCCTGTTTGTAGTGTCCGGGCGCGTTGCACATGAGCACGTAGTGCCCGGCGGCGAGGTTCACGCTCAGGTCCTGCGCGGCCGCCGGCTCCAAGTCCTCGACTTCGTCGACGACGGTGACCTGTCCTTCGTCGACGTCCCCGTTTGCATCGACCGGAAGCTGGCTTGCGGCCAGGTCGGTCTGCACAATGACGAACTCGTGCACTTGGTCGGTTGCATTGTTGGTGATGTGGAAGTTGACGTCCCCTGCGTTCATCGTACCGGCCGATGGCGAAATAGCGTAGGTCGTGAGACTCACGTTGATCTTCTTCGGTCCACAGGCGACAAGCACCGGCAACAGCAGGACTAAGACCACTAGCGAGACGAGCTTCCCCGAGATCTTCATCATTCTTCACTTCTCCTTTGGGAAGAATTCTACTACACGCGGCGTACGACCTCGCACTCGGGCTGCGTCGGCTCAGGGGCAGGGGTCGGAGGTGGGCGCGAGCATCCGGATGTCGTTACATGGTTTTTCGCGTATGGCGCGTTTCGCTTGCCTCCCGCCGCCGGCGGTCGAGGCTCGGACTAGGCTGCTGGGGGACACCGGGGACTACTCTTGTCTAGCTCTGCCGAGTCCAGCAGGGGATCCTCAAGCCTTCTCGTCTTCAAGGCTCGGACTCGGTCCGATTGGAGAAACCCAACGCTCCAGTCGCCTATTGTGAAAAACGTATCAAGGTTGACCCAGGGGTCGTTTTCGCCCTAGAATAGACGTTAGAAGTAGGCCGCGTTTTCTCCACCCGTAGCAGTCGAGGGGCTAGCAACCCTCTGACAGCCCTGGGGTTAACCATCGTAGAGGCCGAAGTCTACCCGGCCCACACCGGCGCCGTGGAACCATGGGGACCCGTCCACATACCTGGTGCCTGCGATCCCGACTTCACCCCGCAATGTCCGAGACAGCCATGAGCCACCGCTCAGGCATCGTGCCTCGCCAAGCATGGATGCTCCAAGCAAGAAGATTCGGGAAGGAGGTGAGCCCAGGGAGCACTCCGTCGCACTTTTCCTCTCCTGCGATCCGATCGGAACGCAATCCGGCATCTCGGTCGGGCATTGAGATTAAGGGAGGTGGTTTGCTATGGCACTTGGAGCTCTAGTCTTCGCCATCATTGTGGTGGCTCTTGGCTATCGATACTATGCTTCGCGCGTGGATCGGGACATCCTCCAGGCGGACGCGAAGCGCTCCACCCCAGCGAAGATGTATAACGACGGGGTGGATTTCATGCCAGCCAACGCCAGCGTGCTGTTTGGCTATCAGTTCAAGTCGATCGCCGCTCTCGGGCCGATCGTCGGCCCCATCACGGCTGCCCAGTTCGGCTGGCTGCCCGCCATCGCGTGGTTGGTCGTCGGCGTGTTCTTCATCGGATGGGTTCAGGACTACGCCTCGTCGATGCTGGCCATGCGCAACGAAGGCATGACCATGGGCGGCCTGTCTTACAAGCTGATCTCGCCGCGCGCCCGCGGTCTGCTTCTGTCCTTCCTGTACATCTACCTGCTCTTGATCATGGGCGCCTTCGGCGCGATCGTGGCCCCGCTCCTGGCGGGGAAGACCGTCGCGGTCGGCTTCATCATCCTGACCGTGGCGGGCGTGCTCGCCGGTCAGATGACCTACCGCTGGAAGCAGGACCTGCTGTTGACGACGCTGGTGACCGTCGGCATTGCCCTGGTCGGGATCTGGTTTGGAACCACCACGGTCGCCCAGAACTTCGTGGGTTGGATCAACGGGCTGGCAGGCGCCCCTGAGACCGGAGTTCTCTTCACCCGGCCCCTCGGATACGGCGATGTCACCTGGGCCACCTTCTTCTGGGCTCTCGTCATCCTGGGCTTCTGCTACCTGGGCTCGGTGCTTCCGATCTGGCGCTTCGCCCAGCCGGTGAACTACACCAGCTTCTGGTTTGTCTTCCTGGGGATCATCGGCTCGATCGTCGGCATCCTCATCGCCACCTTCACCGGGTCGGTGAACACCAGCTTTGAGTTGCCGGCTTTCGTCACCGCCTACCAGCCCCATCTGGGGCCGATCTGGCCGCTGCTCTTCGTCACGATCGCCTGTGGAGCCATCTCCGGCTGGCACTCGCTGGTCACGACTTCCGGCACGGCTCGCCAGCTGGAAAAGGAGACCGACGCGCTGCCGGTCGGTGCCGGCGCCATGTTTACCGAGGCGGTTTTGGCAGTGCTGGCGGTGGTGTTCGCCGCCACGGCGCTGACCCGCACCGCGGCCGATGGCACTGTGACCGTGATCTATGATGCCGCCAAGAATTACTTCCTCAGCATCGGGGCGGCCGGGGTCTTCTCCGGCGGGATGGCGCGGTTCCTCAGCGTGATTGGAATACCATCCGCGCTGGGCGGGGCGATCGGCGCGGTCTTCCTGACGGTGATGGCGCTCACCGTGATGCAGCTCGTGCTGCGCTTCATGCGTGTCGCCAGCGCCGAGCTGCTGGGTGACAAGATGCCTGCGTTCAAGAATGCGGCCTTCGGGAGTGTGATCGGGCTCCTGCTCACCCTGTTCATCATCGTCTTCGGCTTCTGGCAGTGGATCTGGGTGCTGTTTGGCGCGTCCAACCAGCTCTTCGCCGGACTGGCGCTGCTGCTGATCTCGATCTGGCTCGCGCAGCAGGGGAAGGCGCATAACTGGGCCTTCTACCCCGGGTTGTTCATGTACGTCACCACGGTGGCTGCGCTCCTGTGGGTTTCGGTGCGTAATGCCCTGTGGCTGGGCGTTGTGAACGCCGGCCCGGATGCCAGTCTGGGCTTCATCGTGGGCAACTTGATCTCGGCTGTCTTCGGCCTGTACATGCTTGTCGCCGCGGTGATCCTGTTCATCGACGGCCTGCAGGCGTTCAACAAGGCGCGCGCAACTGGCATGGCGCCCGCAGCCGCCGGCGACTGAACGCTGGCAAGGTTATGGTCGAAGATCTTGGGAGGGCCCGCCGTGCGGGCCCTCCTCCTGAACGGTAGTTGTTCGAAGGTAGAGTATTTCGGTGATGAGGGAAGGGAGATCGGGCCCATGGACGACCAACCGTTGGAGGTCGAGGTTATCGCACACGTCCTCGGAAGCATGGATCACTGCAGCCATTGCCAGGTGTTCCTGGATGGCGTAGGCATCGGAGGCAAGATCCATCAGTCAGACCTAGAGTCATACCCCACGGAGTGGATGGACGAGTGGAAGCGCCTCTCCGAGGTCATTCTCAATCTTACCGAGGCCTTCGCCGGCGAATTGATCGTACGGGTCACGGACGCCCAGAGCCCACAAGCCATGTGGGCCGCGATCCGCAAAGGGGTGAGGAAGTACCCGACGTTCATCGTCGCCGGAGAGAAGTACACAGGAACGGACGAAGGGCGCGCCAGGGGGCTCATCTCGCGCCACCTGGCATCTCGCTCGACGAGCCAACCCGGGGCTGGGTGAGACTCGGCCGTGCCAGCATAGGCTTCGCGATCCGAGAGCCCCACATGGGATCGGTCCTCCAGCCCTGTGCGGACCATCTGGCGGCGATCACCGCGATGAGTTCACCGGCTGTGTCCGGCGGCCAGTTGGACGTCCATTACTTCCCGCAGAGGATGGGCTGAGGTGTGACCAGGCCGTAGCCCGATGAGCCCCGTCCCATCAGGGCGACCGAGGTCGGCAAGGTCGGGACCGATCCAGAGCTGCGGCACCTCAGTCGCCGTATGGAGCATGACTTGATCCTGACGATTCTCTCCTCGAGCGCGGGGATGATCCAGTCTGCGCCGGGTGGGCTCGGATACTTGAGTGAGGTATTCCAGGCCGGGAATCTGAGGGATCGGCTGACCCACGAACAGCTCCAGGATGGGTGGCTCTTCGGGAGCATCAACAAGCTTCAGCGACGATATCCCAAGAGGATCAAGGCGCGCTGGGTCGATCCGCACAGCCTCATGGGTCTGTACCTCGCAGTTCGTTTCCGAATACGTTCTTTTCCGGCTATCATAGTAGGCGGAAGGACCTTCGACCCCGGGAGCGATCCCGGCGATTTCGAACGTCTCATCACGGATTTGCTATCAAACCCGGAACCCTGAAACGACTCATCTCATCCGGAGGAGAGGATATGGAAGAAGAACAGAAACGCACGGACTGGCTCGGGCGAATTGGGCGGTCTCTCGCCGACTACATCTACGGGATGGCCACCCACGAAAGCACCCGTTTCGCCCTCAAGACTCGTGGGAGTATGGAACACCTGTTCATCCTGATCACGATGGGCGATCTCCTGGGCGTCCCGATCCTGCCACCCTATTACTCGCTGCGCCTACTGCCGTACGTGGTGCCGCAGATATCCACCTGGAAACGTCGGATGTTGCGCGAGAAGGATCTCACCGACGCACTCGCCTGAGAGGCCAAGCATGTCACTTGCCAGGATATTCCGCGATCACACTCAACGTCGCTACATCATGTTCGGCGGGAAAGGCGGTCTGGGAAAGACGACCTTCTCGGCGGCCACGGCCTACTGGCTGGCCAGCCAGGGCAAGCGCGTCCTGGTCTTCTCGGTCGATCCACAAGCCTCTCTCTCCGACATCTTCGAGAGGGATATCTACGGCAAGGGAGCGGTTGAGATCATCCCCAATCTCTACGCCCAAGAGATCGACGCTGACTCACACATCAAGGCCTACCAAGAGGAGATCCGCAAGAAGATCCTCGACATGTACGGCCTGGATCAAATCCCGGAAGAGATCGAATCCTACATCCAGGCCGCCGCCGCCGAGCCGGCGATGGAAGAAAGCGCGATCTTCGATCAAGTCGTGGACATCGTGGTCGCCGGGGGATACGACTACTACATCTACGACCTGGTCCCGCTGGGCCATGCGTTGTACTACCTCAGCATGGCCAGCGTCTACGATCAATGGATCAGCAAGATCACCGCCCTGCGGGAGCAAATGCGCGAGTACGAGCAGATGGCCGCCCGTTTCCAGCGGAAGAAGGAGCTCCAGGAAGACCAGATCCTGGCTGAGCTGCAAGACATCAAGTACCGGATCCAGACCTCGTCGGGGATTCTGACCGACCGGGAGAAAACGGCCTTCTTCTTCGTCGTCGTACCCGAAGAGATGATCCTGATCGACACACAGAAGGCGGCGGGACTCTTCCGCAAGTTCGACGTGCCCATCAGCGGCTACATCGTCAACCGGGTGCTGCCGGATCACCTGCTCCAATCGCCTAATTTGCCTGAATACCTGCGCAACCGCTATGTCATGCAGCAAAATTACCTCGACAAGATCGACTCGATCTTCGGTGACGAGGTTCTGGCGCGCGTGCATGAGATGGAACGCGACGTGACCGGACTGCCGATGATCGAGCGGCTGGCCAAACTGATGTTCGCCGATGGAGCAGCATGATGATCAAGCTCGCCATCCAGGAATCGATGCTCCAATTCGCTCGGACCCATCCGCAGCAGAAATACCTGTTCTTCGGCGGCAAAGGCGGCGTGGGCAAGACCGTTCTCGCCGGGGCAGCGGCCGTCGGGCTGGCGGGGATGGGAAAAAAGACGCTACTGGCCTCGACCAACCCGGTGCATAGCCTCTCGGGTCTGCTTGACCAGGATGTCTTCGGCAAGGCCACGCCGGTGACCGGGGTGGCCAACCTGACGGCGCTGGAGATCGACACCCATGACACGATCGAACGCTCGAAGGTCGAGATCCGGGAGAAGATCGATTGGTTCTTGAAATTCGCCGAGATCCGGGGGAAGGCCGACGAATTCATCGAAACGGCGACGATGAACCCGGCCTTCGAGGAGTCGGCCATGTTCGAGAACATGATCGACCTGATCTTCGAGGATGTGTACGAAGCATACGTCTTCGATACGGCGCCGACAGCCAATGCCCGTCGGCTGCTGGGAATGTCATCGGTCTACTCGTTGTGGGTCAACAAGATGATGGAGAGCCGGCGTGAGGCTCAGGCGACCCGGTTATCACTCTCCTACAGCAAGAAGCAAGAGAAGGATCCCCTGATGGACTACCTTCTCTCCTTCCGCCAACGGATGAAGAACGCCAAGGAGATCCTGACCGATCCGGAAAGGACCGCCTTCTTTTTTGTCACCCTGCCCGAGGCGCTGCCGATCGCCGTCATCAAGCGCTTCATCGGCTGGTTCCATGAGTTCGGCGTGCCCGTCGGAGGCGTCGTGGTCAACATGGTCATCGATCCCGACCAGGTGGACGAGAACGCCGACGAGTTTGTGCTCAACCGGGTGGCGATGCAGGGGGAATATCTGAAGCAGATCGAAGCCGAGTTCGATGGGAGTGTCCGGGCCGTGCTGCCTTTGTTCGAGACCGAGGTGCGGGGAGTCGAGATGCTCAGGCGTACGGCCAAGCTTCTATTCGCATGAGGCGCGCCGGGCGGGGAACGCACCGGCCTGCGACTCAGCCACCAAGATGACCGAGACCATCGAACATGTGCTGGAGGCGGCCAACCCGATCATCGGTACGGCGCGCTTCGTGAGCCTGCGCCTGGGGGAGACCTGGGACCTGGCGCAGGGCGTCGGCCACCCGGAGATCAACGCCAGCCATGAACGGCGCTCCATCCGTTGGGTTGCGAACGGCGATTTTTGGTACGTCCTCTACGACGACGAACGCCATTGGGCCATGGAATTCCACGGCCGCTTTCGCCCGGACGCCTTGGAGCGAACGCGACCCGGCTCGGGATTGGTCTCGGTGGCGGGTCATGCGGCCGAGGTCCTCTGGAGCCACCGCAGGCGCGGCCTACCCTGGCGGCGCCACGACGTGACCTTCATGACGGTGGAGTATGACTGTCCGCAAAGCGAAAGGAGCATCATGCTGGAGTTCAGCGGGTGGTGCCCCGAGGAGGGTTTCCGCGAAGTCCTGGCGAGCCTGGCGCGGCTGCGCTGTCATTGAGTTCGAGACCAGACCCCTCAGGAAGACGAGTAGGTAGAGAGTCTGGCCGATCAGGCCTGCTCCGCCGACGTGCCGCCTCCGAACGCTCTCTGCATGGTTGCGAAGAAGCTTTCGGCCGGCGACTCCATCAGCCCTACCAGGTCGGCCTCGAGGATGATGTGGGGTGACTTCAAGGAGAAAGACATTCGTCGAACGCATGCGCCGGCAGTTTCCAGGAAGATCCTGACCTCTTCAAGCAAAGGTTCGGGTACGCGTCCCCTTTGAGCGGACTGGAATTCGCCGGCGAACTCGACCTTCGACAGGATCCATGGATTGCGCTCCCCCGAGGCTGTAATGCCCTTCAGCCGCGAATCGCCGCGGCGCATGACTTCGAGTTCGCCGCGTGGGGAAGAGCGCAGATCGGCCCGCAGGATGAGGGCATCCCGACGCCCCCGCAGGCGGTTGATCAGCCACAGCGGAAGCAGCTCCCGGGTTTCCAGTAGGTATGCTGCTTCAACCTGGCGGAACGGACGGTCAGCCTTGCCCACGACGAGACGTGCGCCAGAGCCCGATGAGCCAATCCATCGCGCATCGCTGATCGGCCCGAGCTTGGCCAGGCCAGGCCGTAGCCAACGATAAGCTCGCACGCCGCGCCGGCGGTTGTAGGCCGCTGCGGCGATGTACCAGAGCAGGAGAAAGACCCCCAGGTAGATCGCGATTTGCTGGCCCAGATCCATGGCATACTCCGTGGAAGAAACCGCTCTCGAGTGTAGACCAGCAACGCAGACCTGTCAAAAATGAACGCGATTGCTTTCGGACACAAGCTCAACGAGCGCCTGCGCCAGATCATCCTCTTCCTGAAGGGCGCCTTCTTCGGCATGTTCTTCTACGACGCGATCGTGATGTTCCGTCGTCAACGGGGGGACCTGGAACACCTCTTTGTCTTGATCAGCTTCGGGGATCTCATCGGGGTGCCGATCCTTCCCCCATACTACAACCTTCGCTTGCTTCCTTACATCGTCCCTCTGGTTCAGAACTGGCGCAGGCGGATGCTGCGCGAGCGCGACCTGACCGATCTTGTGACTTAACCTAAGCTTGAGTGAACCCCGAAAGGACGAATCCGTGAGTCTGGAGGAAACATGGATCTAGGACTTGGTGGTCAAGTGGCTTTGGTGGCAGCAGCCTCGCGAGGGCTGGGCAAGGCGGCGGCGCTGGCGTTGGCGCGGGAGGGCGCGCGTCTGGCGATTGTCGCCAGGAGCGAGCAAGTGCGGGCCACCGCCGATGAGATCCGCAAGGAAACCGGGGCCGAGGTCCTGGCCATTCAGGGCGACTTGACCAAACCGGCCGACATCGAACGCGCCGTGGCAGAGGCGATCAAGACATACGGCCAGATCGATATTCTCATCGCCAACTCCGGAGGTCCAAGACCCGGCGAGTTCCTCGATCTTGCTCCGTCGGACTGGGAGGCCGCGTTTCAGTTGACGCTGATGAGCGCCATCCGACTGTGCTACGCGGTGATCCCGCATATGCTCGAGCGCGGCTCGGGGAGTATCATCGCCAGCGAAGCCTACCTGGTGAAGGAGCCGGCCGGGCGGCTGATGCTGTCCAATTCGTTGCGGCTGGCCGTGATCGGGATGATGAAAACGCTCGCCAATGAGCTGGGCCCCAAGGGGATCCGGGTGAACACGATCAATCCCGGCTGGACGTGGACGGACCGGGTTCAGCACCTCATGGCCGACCGAGCCCAGGCCAATGCCACGTCAGCAGATGACGAAGCCAAGAAGATCACCAATACGATTCCCTTGGGACGCATGGGGACGGTCGAGGAATACGGAAAGACCATCGCCTGGCTCGCCTCCCCGGCGGCGGCGTACATCCACGGCCATGCGTTGATGTTCGACGGCGGCATCATCAAGGCCGCGCTCTAGGGTCATCCATGAAGATCGCGGTCTTCGGCGCCGGGGGAGTCGGCGGGTACTTCGGCGGGCTGCTGGCTCATGCCGGCCACGAAGTGTGCTTCGTCGCCCGAGGCGACCACCTGGCGGCCCTTCAGTCGCGCGGTCTCCAGGTGAAGAGCGTGCACGGCGATTTCTCCGTCCAGCCGGTCGAAGCCACCGATGACCCGGCGAGCGTCGGAGCCGTGGACTACGTCATCGTGGCCGTGAAACACTACGGCCTGACCGCGGCGGCGGCCGGCGTGGCCGAGCTCGTCGGGCCGCAGACCGCGGTCGTTCCGCTGCTGAACGGCATAGACGCCCATGAGATACTCGAAGGCCAGGTCCCGGGCCGAGCGCTGGTCGGCGGCCTGTGCAGCGTTGTTTCGATGATCGAATCCCCCGGTGTCATCCGCCAGGAGAGCCCGTTCCGCAGCATCGTCGTCGGCGAACTCGACCACCAACGCTCCGATCGCGTCGAGCGTCTGATCCAGGCGTGGCAGGATTGCGGCGCTCAGGCGACCCAGGCTGAAGACATCCACGTCGCCCTGTGGAACAAGTTCATCTTCATCGCCTCATTTGGAGGCGTGGGTTCGCTGACACGAGCGAAGGCCGGCGAGATCCAGGCCGTTCCCGAGACGCGGGCCCTGATCGTCGAGGCGTCGAGAGAGGTTGAGGCCGTCGCCCGCGCCGAAGGGGTCCAACTCGCCGCCGATGCCGCCGCTCGAGCCGTCGAATTCTTCGATAGCCTGGGACCGACGACTACGTCCTCGATGCAGCGCGATGTGGCCGCCGGGGCGATGTTCGAGCTTGAAGCGTTCAGTGGGACGATCGTCCGGCGCGGCCAGAAGAATGGGGTCCCGACCCCGGTTCACCGGACGATCTACGCGCTTCTGCTGCCGGCTATGAAGAGGGCGATGAAGGGGGAGTGAGGGGCTTCCGCACCCCCTCCCCGGTAAGAACATCCGGGACGGACCCCGCTAAGGGCGTGCGGGGCGAACGGCCCCGACAAGGGCATCGGGACAGGCGGCCCCTGTTTCTCCCCCCCCATCTCGGCGCTCTCCGGCAAGGGAATCCGATAAGACGGCTGACTCTCGCTAGGAGGCCATCGACTGGCTGCGTGCGCCGGCGACGCGCTGATCGACCCATCGCCGTACACCAAAGATTGCCAATCCCCAGTACGCCCAGTAAGTCAACACCTCGAGCAGCGACGGATTGGCATTGTATCCTACGAGTGCGTTCATCAATTGCCCCAGGGTGGAGGTCTCATCCAGGAAAGCCGTAGTATCCCATACATGCTCGATGAACGTCGGAAACAAGGCGGCTTCCTGCAGCTCGTGCACGCCGTGCGCCAGCAGCCCGGCGGCGAAGAGCAGCAGCAATGCGCTCGTGACGTTGAAGAACGTCCGCAAGTTGAGGCGGGCCGTCGAGGTGTAGACCAGGTAGCCGGCGAGCGCCGATCCCACCAGCCCGAGCAAAGCGCCGACAAGCGTGGGTGCGCCCCGGCTGGCGAAGGCCGCTGCGGCGACGAACAGCGCCGTCTCAACTCCTTCGCGAAAGACGGCGATAAATGCCACCGATGCCAGCCCCCACTTCTGACCTCTACTGAGCGCGCGCTCAACCTCGCGTTCCAAGGACACCTTCACCTCGCGGGCGTGATAGCGCATCCAGAAGATCATCCAGGTGAGCACCCCGGTTGCGGCGAACATGGTCAGCCCTTCGAATACTTCCTCGGCTCGGCCTTCGAGTTCGAGCCCTACAGCCCGGAGCGCCACGGCCAGGACGGCGCTGGCGGCGACGGCCACAGTCACCCCCAGCCACAGGATGCGCTCATATCGGCTGCGCCCGGTCTTCCGGATGTAGCCAACAAGAATTCCGACAATCAAGGCCGCTTCAAGCCCCTCACGGAAAGTAATCAGTGCAGTAGCAATCATGGACTTTTCCCCTCCAATTGATCGGCTTATCTCCAGCGAGAATGTACTGAATCGTGCCGGGGAAATCAAGCTGTGGGGTTAAGCTGCGTCCATCGAGGCCGAACGAGTCGGACTTGACCTGAGCTAACTTGGAGCGGTGACCTGTCTCCCGAGAGGAGCCCGCCTGTGGATTCCGGTCTCAGCAGCGCGGTCTCCCAGCCGGCACGCCGGACGGGCCGCTCGGGTCCGTGAGCGTCTGTGCCCAGGGCGGAAGGTCGCCGCCAGGCCCGAATGCCTGGCCCGGATTGCGTTCCGTCCTTGGCTGAAAAAGGGGGAGTGGCGAGGCGGAGATTCGAACTCCGAACCAAGGGCTTATGAGTCCCCTGCTCTACCGTTGAGCTACCTCGCCAGGCGGAAGGGGCGCGAGCGAAGCCCAATCCCGCTGATCGGGAAGTGTACCAGGCACGAGGTTCGGGCTGCATCCAAGAGCGTGCTCTAAGCCGCAGACTCCCCTCGCGGATCATCGGCTGACACACCCGGCGATTATAGTGGCGATCAACCTCGGGATCAAGACTTGCCTCCTCCCGCGGCAGCAGATCTTCTTCTGAAGACTCACGAGATCCCAATTCAACCGGTCGCGCGTGCCTTGAGAGAGCGTCCGAGTACTTTTCGATCTTTGTCCCGTCTCACCCGGCGCGATTGAGGGCTCGGGGATGTAGCGCACGCCCATCCGGCTCGAGACGTACGATGGGTAAGGATCAATTGCATCCCCCGGTCAGGGATTCTCCGAGGTATCGATCGACTACCATCCACCTCCGCCTCCTTCGATACAACCCGCTTGTGCGTTCAAGCTATAATTGCGGCTGAGGGATCGCCAAGGGAGTCAGGCTCGTGCACGCGACGCCGGGGATGGCCCTGGTCGGGAGGCGCTACCAGCTCCTCAATGAACTGGGAGCGGGCGGGATGGGGAAGCTTTACCGCGCCGTCGACCGGCTGACCGGCCGAACATTGGCTGTCAAGCGCGTGGCCACTCCGGATGGGCATCCTGGCGGAGTGTCCTCCGGCCAGAACGGCGACTCGGCCCGGCTGGCCCTGGCGCAGGAATTCCGCTTACTCGCCTCGCTTCATCACCCTCACGTCATCAACGTCCTCGACTTCTGGTTCGACGAATCCGGCCAACCTTTCTTCACGATGGAGCTGCAGGAGGACGCCCAGACCATCGTCGAAGCGGGGAAGGGGCAGCCTCAGGCCGTGCAGGTCAACCTCCTTGCCCAAATGCTCCAGGCCCTGGCATACGTCCATCGCCGCGGGATCATCCATCGCGACCTGAAACCGGGCAACGTCCTGGTCAAGGGCGGTCAGGTCAAGGTCGTCGATTTCGGGGTGTCGATCACCCGTGAGCGTCCGGTGGAGACGGTCGCCGGAACGCTGGCCTACATGGCACCCGAGGTGCTCCGAGGTGAAGGTGCCACCGAGGCCTCGGATCTGTACGCCGTGGGGATCATCGCTTACGAATTGCTCTCGGGCCACAAGCCGTATGTGGCGAAGGACGTGCACCAACTCATCACCGAGATCCTCAATACCCAACCGGATCTCTCGGGTTTCGGCCTGAGCCCGGAACAAGAGGCGGTGCTGGCTCAACTATTGGACAAGAAGCCGGCGGCCCGCCATTCGACCGCCGAACTGGCCATGGAGGCCATCTGCCGCGCTTGGGGTCAGCCACAGCCACAGGAGACGCCCCTCATTCGTGAGAGTTACCTTCAAGCGGCCAAGCTTGTCGGCAGGGGTCCGGAGCTCTCCCAGCTCGCTTCGGCCTTGGACGGCATGCTCGAGGGGCGGGGCAGTTCATGGCTGGTCGGAGGAGAGAGCGGTGTCGGCAAGTCGCGGCTGCTTGACGAACTGCGCGCCCAGGCACTGGTTCGAGGCGCGCTCGTCTTACGGGGACAGGCCATCCGTGAAGGGGGAACCCCATTCCAGGTCTGGCGGGATGCCGTCCGCTGGGTGGCCCTGATCTCGGACCTGAACGATTTCGAGTGTGAAGTCCTGAAAGGCCTGATCCCCGACATCGGCGGGCTGCTCGGGCGCGAGGTGAACGATGCGCCTCAACTCGAACCGGAGGCTGCTCTGGCCCGGTTGCTGACCGTGGTCCAGGACATCTTCATGAGAATGAGACAGCCGGCGGTGCTCATACTGGAGGATGTCCATTGGGCGGGCAGCAACAGCCTGACTTTGCTCAGCCGCTTGAACAGGGTCATCGAGAAACTCCCGGTTCTGATCCTGGCCAGCTACCGCGACGACGAACGGCCTGAGGTGAGCGGCCTGCTGCCGCGCATGCATGAGATCCACCTCCGGCGTCTGACCAGCGCCTCAATCGCCGAACTGTGTGAGGCCATGCTCGGACCCGGGGGGCGCCAGCCTCAAGTGATCGCCCTTCTGAGCAAAGAGACCGAGGGCAACCCATTCTTCCTGGTCGAAGTCATCCGGGCTCTCGCCCAGGAGGCCGGCCAGTTGAGCATGGTCGGGAAGAAGCATCTCCCTCTTCAGGTGTTCACGGGTGGGATGCAGCGGATCATTGCCAGCCGCTTGAGCAAGATCTCGGCCAAATCGCGCGCGTTGCTTTACTACGCCGCGGCAGTCGGGCGGCAGCTCGACCTGGAGGTCCTGCGGGCAATCGCCCCCGACGTTGGGCTCGACACATGGCTGACCGTGTGCGCCAACGCCGCCGTGTTGGAGCTCCAGGATGGTTTATGGCGGTTCGCCCACGACAAGATCCGCGACGCGCTCTTGAATGAGGTTGCGGCGGACAAACGGCCTGTCCTTCACGCGCGCATTGCCGCGGCCATTGAGTCGGTCCACCCCGATTCGGCGGACCAAGCCGCGGTTCTCGCCTATCACTGGCGCATGGCCGGCGATGTAGCGAAGGAAGGCAAGTACGCCGCCGTTGCCGGCGCACAATCCCTCAAGAACGGCGCCTACAAGGAGGCGATCACCTTCCTCACGCGTGCCCTGGAGATCGAAGGACCGGATGGGGCCGTGGGGCAGTCCCGGGCTCACCTCGAGCTGTTGCTGGGTGAGGCGCACAACGGCCAGGGGCAGTTGAAGGAAGCGCGCATTCACTTCGGCCGGGCCCTCGAGATCCTGGGATGGTCGATGCCCGGCTCCCAGGCAGGCCTGATTTTGGGCCTGCTGGGTCAGGTGTTGCTCCAGGTCTTGCACCGGGTCTCACCTCCGCGGGAAAGTCGCCGGGCCGAAGCGAGACGCGAACAGCGCCTCGAGGCGACCCGCGCCTATGAGCGCCTGTTGGAGATCGCCCATTTCGCCAACGAGACGCTGTTGACTCTGTACGCCGGATTGCGTGCCCTCAATTTGGCCGAAGACGCCGGGCCGAGTTCACCCGAGCTTGCGCGAGCTTATGCAAGCATGTGCTATGCCGCGGGCCTGGCACCCCTGCGGTCCGTCGCGGAAGACTATCGACGCAGGGCTCTGCAGATCGCCGCCGACTTGAAGGAGCTGCCGGCGATGGGTTGGGCTCTGTTTATCTCCGGCTACTACTTCACCGGGCTCGGCCTGTGGGACAGGTCTGCCAAGGAAATATCGCAAGCCCTCGAGATCTATAAGCGACTAGGGGATCTGCGCCGGCAAGGTGAGACCACCGCCGTCCGGTCCTATACCCACTATTTCAAGGGTGAGTTCGAAAGCGGCGCCACATCGTACGTCCAACTGTACGAAGCCGCCCGCCAACGCGACGACTGGCAGCAACAAGCCTGGGCCCTCGACGGTCAGGCAATGCATCTGTTGCGGATGGGGAAGACTGATCAGGCATTGGCGCTCCTCAGGGTGGCCGAGCCGCTCTTCGAGACCATCAACGACCGGGTCGAGGAGATCCAGCATCATGGACTGTTGGCACTCGGCCACCTCCGACGAGGTGAGCTGGAATTCGCTCGTGTGCATGCCGACAAAGCCGAAGATATGATCGCACAGTCTCGACCTTCAGCCCCGTATGCCATCGATGGCTATTCCACGGTCGTCGAGGTGTACCTGGCGATCTGGGAATCAGCCAGCAAGCCCGACGAGCGAAAGGAAGCGATCCGGATGACGAGAAAGGCCCTCACCAGTCTCGAAGGCTTCGCTCGCGTCTTCCCGGTGGGTCGGCCGCGTTACTGGCTATGGAAAGGCTTGTCCGAATGGCTCGACGGCAAGCGAAGCCGGGCCCAGCGTTCGTGGCAGCAGAGTCTCAATCTGGCCTCTCACTTGCAGATGCCGTATGAAGAAGCCCTAGGGCACTATGAGATCGGGCGCCACCTGACCGACTCGGATCGTGTCCGTGATGAGCATCTGGACCGCGCCTGCGACCTTTTCTCGCAGTTGAGCGCCGCCTACGACTGGGCCCATGCCAAGCTCGCCCTCGAAGGGACTGCGTGAGGTCGGAGTCTTGAGGTCGGATTGGACCGCCGAGCCGGTTTCCTGCCCGGGAAGCATCCTCCCCTGCCCTGATGAACAATCGACAATCTGGGTGACCCGCTGACACCCCCTTGCCCTGGGGGGAGGGTTTAGACCTTTGGTGTAGCTCTGGGTTAAGGCCCAACTTGCCCGCCCTGGCTTAAAGTTTCTTTACATAACAACTCCTGCCCAAGTGTTGGCCATCTACTGACTGACGTCGTTTTCAGGAGACGTTCACTATCCACGGAGGAAGAGAGCCGCGTTATACTCAAGGTGACAACCTCCCGTCGCGCAGATCCGGTGATCTTGCCGTGGACTGGATGCAGATTATGTTCGCTTCATTACCCCAAAGCAGAACCCCTGGCCAGAGGGAAGCGGGCCTTTTCAAGTGGCGCTGCGGCGCGCCCGAATGGGCTGCAGATTCCCTTGTTGGTCAGCCAGATCCAGCTCCCGGCAGCCGTCTCCCCCAGCTCCGCCGGTTGAAGCCTGCGTCGGTATATCACGCATCCGATGGCTCTCCCCGGCTCTCCTGGATCTACGACGGCCCGTTGGACGCCAGGCGGCCATAGTCGGCACACGCCCCATCCGCCGACAACCGAAGCCGCAGCCACCTGCCGTCCGAGCCCCGGGACTTGACCGAGGCACCCCCCGACCGCAATCCCGAGAGCAGTGCCGGGATATCGAACAGGCCGAGTCGGACGGTCCTGACGGCGTGACCCGCATACCAGGATAAGGCTTAGGCTTCCTCGGCTGCAGAGCCACGCCGTCCAGGTCTACCCGACCCATGGCCGGTTGGACAGGGCAGTCCCCGGACGGCGTAGAAGGAAGGTGCAGGTATGCTTCGAGAACTCGAGACAAGAGGTAAGTATGAGCGAGGGGGTTGGCCGGCTCAACCTCGCCCTGACCTCAAACCCCCTGAAGGCTGGAGCCTGGCCTTGATCACCTCGATTGGCCGGCCCCGCAGTCATTCTCCCTCCCCGGATGGCAGTCAGATCGCCTTCATCTGGGATCGCTCTGACGCTTCGAACATCTACCTGATTTCGCTCGACGGCGGCTGGCCCAGACGAATGACCCCGGACCGCGACGCCAAGCCGTATTGGCTTGACGAGTCACCCCAGTGGTCCCCCGACGGGCGGTTCCTGGCCTTCACCGACAAAGGGCACAGCTGGCTCGTCGCTGTGGACGGCGGACTGCCGCAGAAGATCACCAGTTTCACGAGTCGCGCCACGACCCCGCGCTGGATGCCCGACGGCCATCACATCCTGGTCACGGTCGAGCGCGATGACCGGCAGCGGATCCTGATGACCGATCACTCGGGCGCCTGGCCGCGTCCGGTCAGCCGCGGCCCGGGTGATGACTCAGATCCGCAGGTGTCTCCCGACGGCCGCTTTGTCGCTTACCTGCATCACCCGCTGGATGACCTCGACCGCACGGACATCATGTTGGCCGACATCCAGGCCGGTACTGCCGGCCCGGTCACCAAGACACCCGAGCGTGAGAACACGGCCCCCGACTGGTCGCCGGAGGGACAACGCCTCGCCTACACCTCGGAAAGGCCGGGGTTCTTCGAGCTCTTCATCCTCGACACGAAGAGCGGCGAAGAGAAACAGGTGACGCATCTCGGCCACGATATCGACGACTACTCGTGGTGCCCGGACGGAAACCGTATCGCCTGCACGGTCAACCGCGGCGGCTCGCTCGACCTGGCCATCCTGGAAGTCGACAGCGGCCGGATCGACTATTTGCGCAGCGGTGGCGGCGTTCACAGCCGGCCTCACTGGTTGCTGGACGGCCGCACGCTGTCGTTCGAGTATGAGGACCCGGCCCATCCGCCGGACGTCTTCACCATCGACGTCGGTACGCGCCGGGCACGCCAGTTGACCTTCAGCACCCCTCCGGCGTTGGCTGTCCTGGATCTGGTGACTCCGGAGCTGATTTCCTACAAGAGTTTCGACGGTGTCGAGATCCCGTCCGTGTTGTACCGTCCGAGGAAGTCAAACGGGGCAGCCATCGTGTATCCGCACGGCGGCCCCACCAGCCAATATCTGCTCGAGTTCGACATCTGGGCTCAGTACATGGTTGCCAAGGGGTACACCTGGCTCGCGCCCAACTTCCGAGGCAGCACGGGGTACGGGACGGAGTTCGAACGCGCCAACTACACGAGTTGGGGCGTGGAGGACACGCAGGACGTCCTGCTCGCCGCGAATTACCTGTCTGAATTCGACGAGATCGATCCCAACCGCATTGCCGTGTACGGAGCCAGCTACGGCAGCTACCTCGTGGTGAGCGCCCTGGCGATCGACACGAAACACCGCTTTGCCTGTGGTGTCGCGAAATACGGCGACTGCAACATCCTGACTTCTTGGGCCCAGGGCGATCGAGAGACTCGCGTCGAGCTCGAGCGGATGATGGGGCATCCAGCGGCCTCGCGCAACGGCTACTGGATGGGCTCGCCGGTCCGTCAGGTGCCGAATATCCAGGCACCCCTGATGATCGTCCACGGCCAGCTCGACAAGATCGTGCATCCTCTCCAGTCGGAAGAACTGGTCGAAGCCCTCAAGAACGAGGGCAAGACCTTCGAGTACAAGACCTACCCCGACGAAGGACACGGCCTGTTGCGGCGCAAGAACCAGCTTGACTTCTACGCCAATATGGAGCGGTTCATTGACTGGTATCTCTTGTGAGGCGGTGAGCCGGCTGAGAGTGCCCGATGTCCATCATTCGCTACGATGAGCTGACCTGGCCCGAGGTCGGCAGGCTACCGCGTCAGCTGCCGCTTGTGATCCCTCTCGGCCTCCGACCCTATCTGCTCGACGGCGTGGCGCACAGCCTGCGCGCCTCCGACCTCGGCCTCCTGCCGGCGATCCCCTACGGCTTCCCACAACCGGATGGCGGCGGAGTCGCCCGGCTCGAGGTGGGCCGCGGAGTGTTCCGGCGTGTCCTACACGGGGCCGTCAGCCGGTTGGCCCGCCAAGGTTTCGAGCGCGTGCTATTCCTGGATGGTCACGGGCTGGCCCGCCGCTGGGGCCTCAACGGGATGGGCCTTCGATCGGCCCGATTCTCCGAGCCTGGAGAGCCCGCGAATGGCGGAGGAGGTTGGCCGGAGGATATCGCCGAGCGCGTGGCAATCGTGAGCGCCGGCCACACCGAACAGCACGGTCACCATCTTCCGCTTTCCACCGACACACTGATCGTCGAAGCGATCTCCAAGGGGATCGTGGAACGCGCTTCGGATCGGGTGTTCTGCCTGCCCGTCTGGCCGTACGGCGTGAGCACACACACCGACGAGTTCCCCGGAACCTTGAACCTCGGCGGTCGGGTATTCGAGGATTTCTTTCTTGCTATCGTCGGTAGGCTGGTCCAGCTTGGCGCGCGCCGGATCCTCTTCTCGAACGGCCACGGGGGAAATCACTCCTTCCTGGTCAACGTCGTCAAATTCGCCGGCGAACGCTGGCCGCAGGCCTTCGTGGCAACCGAGTGGTTACACACAACCGGTCCGAGCCTGGCGCGGCACCGTCAATCTCCTCCGGGCGGTATGGGCCACGGATGTGAACTGGAGACGAGCTACGTGCTCCACCTCCGAGAGGACCTTGTCCACATGGACCGCGCGACGACCGAGATGGACTTCATCAGCACGGCGGATTACAGCATGGATTGGATCGAGAACGGCCGCCTGATCGCCAATCCGCCCTGGTCGGACGACACCTCGAGCGGCATCTACGGCGATGCGACCGTCGCCACCGCCTCCAAGGGTAAGCTGTGGCTAGAGGCGGCGATCGATGAGAAGATCGCTCTCATCGACCAGATCTTCGAACAACATCAGCGGCGAATGGCCCGCCGGAGCGAGCGGCCTTCCCGCCCCACTCCGTAGACAGCAATCAGGCATAGGAGTGTCGACTCCGCCTCGACTTCAATGCCCGGAGAAACCATCGATCTCCGTCTGCCCAAGGGCGCACAGATCCAACCCACCCTGAGCGAGAAACTGCGTCTATTCGGGAGATGCCCTGCCCTTCACCGCCGATTGACCTTAACGGGAACGATCCTATAATTAGTCGAGGCCCATGTGACCGGCCGATGATGACCCAGTCCCCCCGCTGGCCCCTGCCCCAGTTGTTCGCGATCGAGTGTCTCGTCCCTGGCCCTTGCCCCATGCAGCTTGAGCCGGGCGGCTGCGCGTTGTCTGGCCAGGGGCGGTAGGTGGAACGTTGCTGTTCGTGAAGATAACCTCGACGTCCCATCCGATCATGCTCGAGTGACTATCCGGAGTGCGGCCGCGATGTTTCGGCCGAGGGCCCCCCAGGAGGTGCTTATCGTCCTCTAGAGAGTAATGGACCATACGGATCCCGGCGTCACCGCGCCGGACGCCGCATATGCTTCAATTGAAACTGCGGAGGAGAAGCCCATGTCACTCAAGAAGGTCCTGAGGGTTCTATTGCTCGGTGGGGCCATCGCCAGCCTCATCCTTAGCGGCTGCCAGGCCGCGGCCGAGAAGAAAGCCACGACTTTCATCTTCACCCAGGAATTCGACACGCTCAACCCCGCATACACCAATCAGTGGTTCTCGATTATCACCCACCAGTTCTGGAATTGCTGGGCCTGGGACTTTGATGAAATCAACAAACCGCGACCGGTGTTGGTCACCGAGATGCCAACCACCGAAAACGGGGGGATCTCCGCCGACGGCAAGGTGATCACGATGAAGCTCCGCCCGGACATCGTGTGGTCGGATGGCGAGCCAATCACTGCGGACGACTTCATCTTCACGATCGACATGCACGTCGACCCGAAGAACGCCGTCGCCTCGGCCTACCCCTTCGACCAGATCCTGACCGCCGAAGCCCCTGATCCGACCACCGTGGTGCTCACCTTTGAGGAACCGTTCGCAAGCTGGGCGGGCACACTCTGGCATGGGATGCTCCCGGCCCACGTGCTTCGACCTGTCTTCGAGCAGGAAGGCACGCTCGACAACGCCGTCTGGAGTCGTGAGCCGACTGTCGGTTGCGGTCCGTACGTCTTTCAGGAGTGGGAGTCCGGAAGCTTCGCCCGCTTCGTAGTCAACGAAAACTACTGGCTTGAGAAGCCCAAGATCGACGAGATCTTCGTCCGCTTCGTCCCGGACGACGCCTCCCAGATCGCCGCCCTGACCGCCGGCGATGGGGACTTGGGGACCTTCCTGGCCTACCCGGACATCCCCGGGCTCGAGGCGGCCGGTCTCAAGATTGTGACGGCCTACTCCGGTTACAACGAGGGCTGGTACATGTACCTCGATCCCGAGAAAGGCCATCCGGCGCTGCAAGATGTGCGGGTCCGACAGGCTATCGCTATGGCTTTCGATCGATCCTCCCTGGCGACCGATCTGCTTCTCGGGTTGACGAACCCCGCCGCCACGTTCTGGGACAATACCCCCTACGCCGATCCGTCCATCGAAGCCTATCCTTACGATCCTGAGCAAGCCAATGCCCTTTTGGACGAGGCGGGCTGGATCGACAGCAACGGCGATGGGGTCCGGGATAAGGATGGGGTCGAGCTCTCCCTGAAATACGGGACGACGACCCGCGAGGTCCGCCAGGACACGCAAGCCGTCGCGCAACAGCAGCTCGCCCAGGTGGGTATCAAGGTCGAGCTGCTCAACTACGACTCCGATATCTTCTTCGCGACGTATGGTGAAGACGGCCCGGCTGCCACCGGCCTACTCGATATCTCGGAATGGTCGGACACTCCCGCTGGCTGGCCGGATCCGGACATCGCCTACTGGCGATGTGGCGAGATCCCCTCCGACGAGTCGCCCCAAGGTGTGAACTGGCAGGCGATCTGTGATCCCGAACTTGACGGTCTATTCGCGCTTCAGGCCACTCAGGTCGACTTCGCCGCCCGTCAACAGACCTTTCAGCGGATCAGTGAGTTGATGTTCGACAAAGTCTACTGGCTGGGGCTGTGGCAGGACCCGGATCAGTGGGCGATCGGGGCGCGCCTGTCGAACGTCAAGATCTCGGGTGTGACCCCGTTCTTCAACATTACCGAATGGGACCTGACCGAGTAGCGGTCACTCCTCAGAAGACTGCGGGAGGGCTGGGGCGAAGACATCCTCTGCCCCGGCCCTCCGACGCTTCTTCCGTCGGTGGGCCGGCTGACGCGTGGAGGCCGGATTGATCCGTTATATCGTGCGCCGGATCCTCCAGGCAGTCCCCCTGCTGTTCATCATCAGCGTTGTGTTCTACGTGCTCATGCGTAACATGGGCGACCCGCTGGCGACGATGGGCGGCAGGTCGATGACCCGCGCCTCCGATCGCGAGCGACTCTCGCGTCAGCTCGGTTTGGACAAGCCTGTCCTTCTGCAGTACTTCTACTGGCTCGTGGGCAACGACTGGGCCAAAGTCGATCTTGATGGTGACGGGATTGCCGAATCAAACGGGACACGCCAGGGGGTTCTGCGCGGCGATCTTGGGACCTCGCTCGTCAACCGGGGCGTACCGGTCGAGCAGGTAATCTGGGATCGGCTTCCGAATACCCTGATCCTGATGGTCCCGTCGGAAATTCTGATCATCGTCCTGTCGTTGATCGTCGGCGTGTATTCTGCCCTGCGGCAGTATTCTCTGCTGGATCACGCCGTGACGACGGTCTCCTTCGTCGGCTATTCGATGCCGATCTTCTTCATCGCGCTGCTGTCGATGTACATTTTCGCGGTCAACTTCAAGCGCTGGGGACTGCCCTATCTTCCCACTGTCGGCATGTTTGATCCGCAAGTCGGGAAGACCTTCGAACAGGTCTCGCTGCACATGATCTTGCCGATCTTCTCGCTTTCGTTTATCAGTCTGGCATCCTACAGTCGCTACATCCGCGGGACGATGCTGGAGGTTCTCAGCCAGGACTACATCAGGACCGCCCGCGCCAAGGGCCTGCCGCGGCGGGAGATCATCCTGGTCCATGCCCTCAAGAACGCTTCGCTGCCGATTGTGACTGTGGTCGGCCTGGATTTGCCGACGCTCTTGGCCGGGGCGATTGTGACCGAGCGTATCTTCGCCTGGCCGGGGATGGGACGCCTCTTCCTGGACCATCTGTCACGCGGGGATGCCCCGGTGGTCATGGGCATCCTGATGATGGTGTCTGTTGCCGTCGTCGCCTTCCAGCTCATCACCGACATCACGTATGCCTGGCTCGATCCGCGGATTCGGTATGAGTGAGGCTTGCACAGTCTCGCGGAGCCTGAGAGGCTCCGGGAGACTTCCCTGAAATGTCCCAGACCTTGAGCCTTTCCCGCAAGGATGCTCCCCGCCCGCTCGACGAACTGGAGGCGCCGCCCCTAACCCTGGGCGAGTTGACCTGGCGACGCTTCCGCCGTCACAAGTTGGCCCTCGCCGGCATTCTCGTCTTGTTCCTTCTTTTTATCTACTCGTTCGGCGGCGCGTTCTTGTACACCGAGGCCTACAGCAATTTCACCGAAACTGCCCTGCGGCTCCAATCACCTTCGGCGGCGCACCCCTTCGGGACGGATACGATCGGACGCGATATCCTGGCGCGCACGATCTACGGCGGCCAGATCTCGTTGATGATCGGGCTGACGGCCGTCGTGCTCGAGACAATCGTCGGAATCTTGATCGGCGCCGCAGCCGGCTATTACGGCGGCCGCCTCGACAGCTTGTTGATGCGTTTCACCGAAGCCGTGTTCACCATCCCGCAGATATTCTTACTCCTGGTGATGGCCAAGTTCTTCAGCGGTCGCGTGCCGAACATCACCGTATCCGGCCGGACCTTCAGCGGCAGCGTCGTGGTGATCATCGTCATTATCGGCCTGACCAGTTGGCCCTATTTGGCACGGATCGTCCGGGCCGAATTCCTGTCTATCAAAGAGAACGAGTTCATCCTGGCGGCGCGCGCCACGGGTACGGGCTCGAGGCAGATCATCTTCGGTCATATCCTGCCGAACAGCGTGGCGCCGATCGTCGTGTGTGCCACGCTAGGGGTGGCTAACGCCATCCTCTCCGAGGCCTACATCAGCTTCCTGGGCTTGGGGGTGCAGCCTCCGACAGCGACCTGGGGGAACATGCTCGAAGGAGCGTACAACTACATCGCCACGGCTCCATGGCTTTGGGTCTTCCCGGGCACCCTGATCGTCTTGACTGTGTTGAGCACGAACTTCGTGGGCGACGGACTGAGAGACGCCCTCGATCCGCGCAGCCGGACGATGTAGGATAGAGCATGGGCGACGCGAAGGTGATGTGAGGGATTCCTGAGGCGCTAGGCAGTAATGGAGCTACTGCTCGAAGTCCAGAACCTGCAGACTCGTTTCAATTCCCCCGAGGGGACGGTCCACGCCGTTAACGGGATCTCCTACAAGCTCAGCGAGGGTGAGACCATCGCGCTTGTCGGAGAGAGCGGCTGCGGGAAATCGGTCAGCGTGATGTCGCTTCTCGGCTTGATCCCGATCCCTCCTGGCGAGATCGTCAGCGGGACGGCTCTTTACAGGGGGAAGGATCTGCTCAAGCTGACCGATGACGAACTGGAGAAGATCCGTGGCGCAGAAATCGGGATGATCTTCCAGGATCCGATGACCTCCCTCAACCCGGTCCTGACCATCGGACGGCAGATCACCGAGGCGCTCCGGAGCCATCTGTGGATGACCCAGGAACAAGCTGTCGACAGAACCGTCAGTCTGCTGGAGTCGGTCGGGATCCCCGAGGCCGCCGACCGACTTGGAGACTATCCGCACCAATTCTCGGGCGGGATGCGCCAACGCGTGATGATCGCCATGGCCCTGGCCTGCAACCCCAGCCTGCTGATCGCCGATGAACCCACCACGGCTCTCGACGTAACGATCCAGGCTCAGATCGTCGAGCTCGTCAGACGGCTCCGCGATCAGATGGGAATGGCCATCATCTGGATCACGCACGATCTGGGTGTCGTTGCCGGGCTGGCCGAACGCGTTCTCGTCATGTATGCCGGGTACATCGTTGAAGAAGCCGGGGTGGATGATATCTACGAAAGGCCGCGCCACCCGTACACGCTTGCCCTGCTCGGCGCGCTCCCGCGCGTCGACCGCAGACGCGACAGCCATCTGAAATCGATCCCGGGTGCTCCCCCCAACCTTCTGGTGCAACCGAGGGGCTGCCCCTTTGCGCCGCGTTGCGATTTCGTCATCGACCGCTGCCGGGACGAGAATCCGGAACTCATATCCGTCGGCGTCAATCACAAGCTGGCGTGTTGGGTCGACGTCCGTGAGGTCTCGAAGCGATGAGCGCCAGCGTTCCGCTCGTGCGCGTAGATAGGTTGAAGAAACACTTCCCGATCACGCGCGGAATCCTGGCCCAGCGCCAGGCCGGTGCGGTGCAAGCAGTGGACGGGATTTCATTCACCATCGAGCGTGGGGAAACACTCGGGCTCGTCGGCGAGAGCGGGTGCGGCAAGACAACCGCCGGGCGGACGCTGCTTGGTCTCTATCCTGCGACCGACGGCGTGGTCACGATCGACGGGCGAAACGTTCACCGATCTCGGGGAAAAGAGCTGCTGGCGCTTCGCCGCGAGGCCCAGATGATCTTCCAGGATCCGTTCGCCAGCCTCAACCCGCGCTGGACCGTAAGCGCGATCGTCAGCGAACCAATTCGGGTCCATCATCTGGCGCGGGACAAGGCAGGTCGCACCGCCCGTGTGAAAGAACTGCTCGAACTTGTCGGGTTGAGCGAGCGCCACCTCAATCGATTCCCCCACGAGTTCTCCGGCGGACAACGCCAGCGCATCGGGATCGCCCGCTCGCTGGCATCTCAACCGCGGTTCATCGTGTGCGATGAGCCAATCTCCGCCCTGGACGTTTCAATTCAGGCGCAAGTCGTCAATCTGCTGGAGGATCTGCAGGACAGGTTCTCACTTACATACCTCTTCATCGCCCACGACCTGAGTATGGTCCGACACATCTGCGACCGGGTGGCTGTGATGTACCTGGGAGTGCTTGTCGAGATGGCTCAGGCGAACGAGCTCTACGACAATCCCCTTCACCCCTACACTCGGTCTCTTCTGTCGGCGGTACCGATCCCCGACCCGAAAAAGGAACGCGCCCGCGAGCGGATCATTCTGACCGGTGACGTCCCCAGCCCGATCCATCCTCCCTCCGGCTGCCGGTTCCATCCACGCTGCCCCATCGCCCGGCCGCATTGTGCCGAGGTCGTCCCCGAATGGCGACAGATTTCCCCCGGCCGATGGGTCGCCTGCCACGAAGTTCACTGAGCCCCATCGGACCTCTCGTGCGAGTTGCCATCCCCCATCCGCAGCATTCCTCCAGCTGCGACCCACCCCGTAATCCGGTTGGCGCTCCCTCCTCGGCTGACCGATAGCCCCCGGTTTCCCCTTACTCTCCTGGATCGTTGCCCGAAACCCGACATCATCCGAGTCATGCGCCAAAGTGGGGCGTCGGGTCAGCAAAGTTGACCCGACGCCCCACTTTGGCTTTCATTCCCCCTTCCCCGGCAGAGGGGTGTTAGCCGAGAGCCGCATCCTTGCCGGGGGAGGGGGGAGGGGGTGGGGGACGAATATGACTCCTCCCGCGGAGTGGCCCTGGCGTGGATCCCCCAAGTGTTCTCTCGGAGGAGTGAAAAGGAATAACGAAGCGGGAGCTGATCAGCTCCCGCTTCGTCATCCCAGTTGAAAGAGGCAGTGCATCGCCGATATTAAGATCGCGACCCGGAGCTACACGATAGCCCAGTTAGTCGCCGGCGACGTCGGCGCGTTCCAAGACCTGCCTGAGTGTGGTGACTTCGCCTCGGGACAGACCGAGTTTATCCGTGAGGTCCTCTTTCTTTTCAACCAGCCGCCGTCCCAAGCCTGTGTGGCGCCACAACTTCAGATCTTCCTCCAGCGGTGAGCCGATCACGTCTTCACGGACGATCTTGCCGTCCTGCATGACCAGAACACGTTCGGTCTGACGCGCGACGGCATGATCGTGGGTCACGACCACAAACGTGGTCCCCTGGCTGCGGTGCAGATCACGAATGAGCCCCATCAATTCCTGACCGGCGACCGTATCCAGGTTGCCTGTGGGCTCATCTGCCAGTACCAGGGGTGGGTTGTTAGCCAGAGCGCGTGCGATCGCCACCCGCTGCCGCTGACCACCGGAAAGCTGGTTGGGCAGATGATTCATGCGATCGCCCAAACCCACAAGGGCCAGGAGTTCTTTGGCACGTTCACTTCTCTCGCGCGGCCCGCCGGCCCCCGTCATGGGAACCTCGACATTCTCACGCGCCGTCAACGTCGGCAGCAGATTATGCAGTTGGAACACAAACCCCACGCTCTGAGAGCGGAAGCGGTCCAGGTCTCGCAGGCTGGACATATCCTGGCCATCGATCAGGATGGTCCCCTCGGTCGGCCGGTCGAGGGCGCCGATGATGTTGAGCAACGTACTCTTCCCGCTGCCGCTCGGGCCCATGACCGCCACTAGCTCCCCCTTACCGATGTGCAAGGTCACATGATCCAGCGCGTGGATCTGCTCTCCGTCGCCGTAGATCCTTGTCAGATCACGCGTTTCAATGAGCCATTGTGATTGTCCAGTCATCTAGCACCTCTGCCGCAAGACCTAAGAGCTTCTATCGATTACCGCTTCCTAGCTCCCTACCTGAATGTCGACGAAGGCCGTCATGCCCCAGCGCAGTCTCTCGGGGATCTCATCCAGGCTGACGATGACGGTGTAGTTCACACCCGAGCCTTCTCCTGACATGGGTGAGATGCTCACGACCTGTCCTGATACCAATGTATCGGCAAGGGCATCGAACGTGATCGTCACCGGGGCGCCGACCTCAACGCTCGCCACGTCGATCTCGTTCAGATCGGTGGTCTCTACTCGCAGCCCCTCCAGATCACCCAGGACCATGACCGTCGCTCCCGGAGCCACCCACTCATTGGGTCGAACGGCGACGTTGCTGACCGTCCCGGCGAAAGGCGCCGTGAGACTGCGGTCAGCCAAGGCCGCCTTGGCCCCAGTCACCTGTGCTTCGGCATTCGCCAGGGCTGCTTGGGCCAGGCCGAGGTCATCCGGGTTCGGCCCGTCTTTCACCTTCTCATAAGTCCGCTCGGCCTCCGCCAACGCAGCTTGAGCCTGAGCCAGCTCACCCTCCAGCAGCGCCTGATCGATACTGGTTGGCTGTCCGGTGTACCAATTCAGGCTAGCCTGGATGACATCCCGGGCGTGCCGGGCGTCGTACAGCGCACTCTCTGCCGCCGCCCGCTTGGGGTCGCCGCTCGAAAGGTAGCTCACGGCCGACACAGCATCTTCGGCCTCGCTCACGGTTTCTTCCGCCAGGACAAGCTGGGCCTCCGTCCCCTGGATCGTCTCAGAAGTCGCCCGCGAGCCCTTTTGCTGGTACTTGTATCTCTTGTCGGCGTTGTCAAACGCTTCCCGCGCCTGAGCCAATGCCAGCTGCGCTTCGGCCTTGGCGACATCGGCGTTCTCGAGAAGCATGTCCAATGCCTGACGGGCCGTCATCTCTTCAAGCTGAGCCGCAGCCAGGGCCGCAGCCAGGGCCTCACCCCCGCGCAAGAGGACGAGCACCGCGCCGGCCTCGACTTCGTCACCCTCGGCGGTCAGCACTTGCTCGACGACGCCGGACGAGGGGAAGCTCAGGTTGGCCCACTCCGCCGGGACGACCTTGCCGGTCGCGCTGATAACGGGGACGAAGGCCTCATCTCCGGTTGAAGCCGGGGTCGGCGTGGCGTCCGTGGCATTCCCGGCGCAGCCGGCCAGGGCCAGGCCGATGGCAGCGATCGGTACAAAGAACCTCAAGCTGCGAGTTTTGAGCGATGTCATGTTTGACCTCCGGCGACGCCCTCCGCCCATTCGACGTACCGCGCCGCAGTCTTCAATTTGTGTTGTGCCCTTGCCCAAGGCGTCCAGCGTATCCTCATGCCTGCCGCCTGATTCGCCAAGTGTCATTCGTAACGAAGTGCCTCCACCGGCTGTAGTCGCGTGGCACGATACGCCGGATACAATCCGCCCGAGACCCCGAGAAACAGAGCCACCATGAAGGCCCGGGCAAAGACGTCCCACGAGAACTCAGCCGTTATCAACCCCGTTAATAGCGGTACCAGGTTCATGAGCCAGACCAGGCTCCAGGCGACCCCCACCCCGATCATCCCGCCGACGACCCCCAGCAGTGCCGCTTCCCGCAGGATGAGTCCGAGGATCGAACTCCTTCTCCATCCCAACGCTCGCAACACGCCGATTTCGCGCGTGCGCTCGAAGACCGACATGAGCATCGTGTTCAAGACGCCGAGCCCCCCGACGAGGATCGCCAGCGTCGAGATGCCGTTCAAGAACCCATCGGCGTTCTGCATGTCCGGCATCTGATCGGCGAATTCCCCGGTCAGGGCGGCATGGGCCTCCGGTATCGAAGAGTTGATCCTCTCCACCACTCTCCGAGCCTCGGTCGGGTCCTTCACCTTCACGGCGTACATCGTGACCTTCCTCGGCCGGCCGGCAAAGACCTGGGCATCCCGCAGTGTCATCACGCCGCCCAGCTCCTCCCAACCGACGCTGCTCTCATAGATCCCTTTGATCCGGTAGCGACTTCCGCCCAGCTCGATCGTGTCCCCGACATCCTTGCTCAGGGCCTCGGCCAGGACTCTGCCAATGATGATCTGGTGATTGCTCTGGATCGTCTCCCCTTCCACAATCCTGAAACGGCGAATGGCCTGTTCATTCGGAGCGTACCCCCACAGGATTGCGAAGCCACCCGTTTCAGGGAGGACCACCGCGCTGAGGATCATCCCGCTGACACTCTGAACCTCAGGGAACCCTGCGATTTTAGCCCCAACGCGCGCGTCCAGCGCGCTCAGACTCGTGTCGGCGATCTCCGCTTGGCGAATCAAGATTTCCGCGCCGTCGCCGAGAGCGATCTTGGTCATATCATCGGCAGCTCCACGGATGATCGCCTCCAGCGCCATGATCGACCCGACGGTGATCCCGATTGCCGCCAATGTCAGTGACGACCGGATCGCCCGCTGCCAGAGACCCTGGATGGCCATCCCGCCGAAGGGCAGCCGTCTGGCCGATCCGCCGGAGCCTCCCCCCTCATAGCGCAACGCCTCGACTGGCTGGAGTCTGGAGGCACGCCAGGCGGGGTAGAGACCACCGGTCAGGCCAAGCACGAATACGACCAGGAACGCCTGTCCGATGATCAAGGGCCGGATGTTGGAAACGGTTCCACCGAAGGTTACCCCAGTTCCGGCCAGCGCCGAAACCGCCAGCCAACCGATCCCCAGACCAAGTATGCCTCCGGCCAGGCTGACGAGCATCGACTCGCGCAAGATCATCCACAGCACCCTGCCCTTACTCCAGCCGACTGCTCGTAGGACCCCAATCTCCCGGGTCCGCTCATAGACCGACATGAGCTGCGCGTTCAGCATGCCGACGCCGCCGATCACGATTGCCAGCCCAGCGATCACCCAGACATATCCTTGCATGGCATCGACCAAGAGCTGACTGTCGGCGAACTCGCTCGTGCCGCTGATAGAAAGGTCGGGCCAAAGCCGTTCGACGCGATCGATCAAGGTCTGGGTCGAAGACGACTCGTCAACCTGGATGTAGAATAGGCTGACCTGCCGCGGCTTCCCCAAGAGATCCTGCGCGTCGGAAAGCCCAAGAACGCAGCCGCTGTCTTCCAATCCGTCCCCGGTCTGGTAGATCCCGATCACGCGATAGACCGAATCCGTCAGCCGCAAAGAGTCCCCGACCTGCTTGTCCAGGGCCTCGGCCGCTCCAGATCCGAGTAAGACCGGTTTCCCGCGGGCGCTGTGCGCCGAAGGCGAGTCCAGTCCAACCCCATCCACGATTTGGAAACGATCGAAGACGAAACTATCCTCCGGATAGCCGAACACGAAGAAGATCGGGACATTCTCGGCCTGGACAAACCCCTCGAGCATCCCGCTTATCGAGCGGACTTCCGGCATGACCACCAGTTGATCGCCAATCTCCTCTTCGACCGAACTGTAGGTGATGTCGAACGAATTGGGTTGACTGAGAACCAGGTCGGCCTTGCTGCCTGTGAGAAGCGACTGATAGCCGGCCTGGAATCCATCAGCCAGAGCACCCAGGCCGATGATGGCCGCCACGCCGATACTGATCCCCAAGATCGTCAGGCTTGTCCGGAATTTGCGTCGGAACAGGTTCTTCCAGACCATGGTTCCCGTCCAACATCGCCAGGCGACACGCGTGGCTGAGCTTGCCCCAGCGTGACGGCCAGGCGGCATCTCTTGGCGTCATTGCAAGTGGAAGCCGCGTGCCGGCCTCAGTGCAAAGCCGATCAGCCGGTGAAACCGGCTGTCTCCTTGGGAAATTCAACCACCGGCCTGACCGGCAAGCCTGATACCTGTCTGACACTTGGCCCCCCCTTGGTTCGAAGGCGGGCCTCCGGACAGCATTGCCAGTATACATGGGATGCGGTCTAGCTCCCGCTAGCACCCTTGTCCGGGCGCCGAAGCGCCGAACTCGGTTGGATGCCTGCGAAGGGAAAGAGGCGGAACATCGAAGTGGGTCGTCGCACGAGCCGGATCAGTCGCCCGGATCGGTCAACGTCCGGTCTGGCCTGAGGAACCGGTAAACAGGACAAGCCAACCAGAAGCCCGCAACTCGCTCAGGGCTTGATTCCACGGAACTCGCGAGCGCCACATCGGTGGTATGAGTCTACACGTCGAAAACGATCGTGGTCTCGAGCCCCCCCTCTAAGGCTCGGATTGCCAGATCGTTGTACGTAACGGCCTTGATGTGCCGCCTGAGGTCGGTTCCCTTCGTCCCCGTGGCCTCGGCCCGAATCTCCATCTCGTTGACCTTCTCGATTCGCACATCTTGCAGGATCAGCCCATCTTCTTCCAGCCAGAAGAGAAGTTCGCTCAGCCAGTCGACGAGGAGCGTCTCCCAGTCCGGAGCGATCAAACGCAGGCGTTTGCGGGAGGTCCTCCGACCAACGGACCGACCTCCGAGCAGGCTCGCCATCCCTCTGGCTGCGTTCTCGAAAAGCTGCGCGTGGTCTTTCCCCCGGATCTCGAGGGCCCAGTCCGCCGTGTGTTCTATCTCTCGCCAGGCGGGTTCATCCATGCTGTTCGTCGTCGCGAATTGATCCGATCCCAGAGGCGGCCGCCGGGCAGTCCCTCTCGGCCGCTAGCTGATCCATCATGTCTGCGCGCCTTCACTTGCCTAGCTCACGCTCGGTCGCGCCAGTGACGCACTGACGACATGGAACTCACGGCATGGAGCCATTATAATCACCCTGAAGGATGCGGTTCGCGGCGCCGCTCGCTTACGGTTGGGTGTCACCGCCGGAGCGAGCTGTGATCGGTTGCACCGGACGGCTTACGAGGCCACAGGCCGGCTTCAGCGACAGGCGATGCTCTGTCGTCCTCGTCCGGTCAACGGAGGGAGGGCAAGGTGGGCAGCGGCTTTCGACTCGGGCGGATCTTCGGGATCACGATCCGCATCGATTGGAGTTGGGTTCTGATCTTCACCCTCGTCACCTGGAATCTGCGTACGGTTTTTGCGCAGATCCACCCGGAATGGGGATCGAGGCTGGCTTGGGGCACGGCGGTCTTGGCCGCGCTCCTGTTCTTCGCCTCGGTCCTGGCGCATGAACTAGCCCACTCGCTCGTGGCGCGCTCACAAGGGATCCCGGTCCGCAGTATCACCCTGTTCCTGTTCGGCGGTGTCTCCAACATTCAACGCGAGCCCTCCTCCCCGGGCGCCGAGTTCCTGATCACCATCGTCGGGCCGGTGACCAGCATCATCCTGGGCATAGCCTTCTTCGCGCTATCGGGCCTCGGGCTGGGCGCCCTCGGATCGAGTGTCGCAAATCCCTTCGCCGCCATCCGGCGACTGCCACCGCTGACCACCCTACTCTTATGGTTGGGGCCGGTCAACATCCTTCTGGGGTTCTTCAACCTGATCCCCGGCTTCCCGTTAGACGGAGGACGCGTCCTGCGCTCGGTGCTTTGGGCTCTCACCGGCAATCTGCGGCGGGCCACTCGCTGGACGGCGTATTTCGGGCAGCTGGTGGCCTGGCTGATGATTGTGGCCGGGATCGCCATGGTCTTCGGCATCCAGGTCCCGTTCTTCGGGGCGGGCTTGATCAATGGACTATGGCTGGCATTCATCGGGTGGTTCCTCCAGAGTGCTTCGGCCCAGAGTTATCAGCAGGTTGTCGCTCGCGATCTTCTGGAAGGGACGCCTGTGTCGAAGTTGATGCGGACCGAGGTGCATGCCGTCTCTCCGCAGATCAGCGTGGGCAGCCTCGTTCACGATCACATCATGGGCACGGACGAGCATGCGTTTCCGGTGAAGGAAGACTCACGCCTCATGGGACTGGTCACACTCGAAGATGTCCGCAAGGTCGCTCGTGAAGACTGGGAGCGTACGACGGTAAGCCAGATCATGACACCCAGAGAGAGTCTGGTGATCATGGCGCCGGGCGACGACGCCTCGGAGGCGTTGGAGAAGCTGGCAATGCGGGATATCCGTCAGTTACCCGTCCTGCAAGGTGAGTTGTTCGTCGGGCTGCTCCGTCTGAGAGACATCGTTCGTTTTCTCCAGACCCAATCGGCCATCCGCCGCGATTCGTCTTGAGCGGTCCGGAGACCCGGCTACGCCTATCTCAATGGTGAGTTCAACTCGTATGGGTTCGACTGAGCGCAGTTCGGCCGAAGGAATCTTGTTCACCGATCAGTATCAGCTGACGATGGCCCAGCTGTATTTCCGGACAGGGATGCACGAACGGCCGGCGCAGTTCGACCACTTCTTCCGGGACTATCCGAACTACGGCCTGCATCAGAGCGGATACTGCATCAATGCCGGCCTTGACTGGCTGCTGGAGTGGATGGGTCAGGCCCGATTCGGTGAGGCTGAGATCGAATACCTGCGCTGGCAGACGGGCGGCGCCGGACAAAGACTGTTCGACGATGATTTCCTGGCGTGGCTTCGAGACAACGGCACCTTCGACGGCATCTCCCTGAAGGCCGTCCCCGAAGGTCGGGTGGTGCACGCCAACGTGCCCTTGACGATTGTTCAAGGACCGCTGGCGATGGCACAGATCTTGGAGACCGCTCTTCTTAACCATCTCAATTACCAGACGCTGATTGCTACCAAGGCCAGCCGGATTCGCGAGGCAGGCCGAGGCAGGATGGTTCTCGAGTTCGGGCTGCGACGCGGACCCGAGAGGGGGGCGAATGCCGGCACCCGCGCCGCTCTCATCGGCGGGGCAGATTTCAGCTCCAATGTCGGCGTTTCCCGGATGCTCGGGCTGCCGCCGAAAGGTACACACGCCCACAGCATGGTGCAGGTTTTCATTGCGCTGGAGGCGAGTGAGCTCGATGCCTTCCGCGCCTACGCGGACGTTTTCCCGGACGATTGCCTGCTCCTGGTGGACACCGTGGATACGCTTGGGAGCGGCATTCCCAACGCCATCCGTGTGTTCGAGGAGCTGCGGCAGAAGGGTCACAGGCCGGTCGGGATCCGGCTCGACTCGGGTGATTTGGCCTACCTCAGCATCCGTGCCGCCCGCATGCTGGATCAGGCAGGATTTCCCGAGGTCTCGATCGTGCTATCCAACCAGATCGATGAGTTGACCCTGTGGCAAATCATCACGCAGATCGAAGTGGAGGCCCCGCAGTATGGCGTCGAGCCGGACAAGCTGATCCGTCGTCTGGTGTATGGCGTCGGCACGCGGTTGATCAGCTCAGCCGGGGATTCCGCCCTCGACGGGGTGTACAAGCTGGTGGCCGTATTCGACCAGGGCCGCTGGCTTCCGGCGATCAAAATCTCTGAGACTCCAGAGAAAACGCCGAACCCGGGCCACAAGCGGGTGTGGCGACTCTACGACCGTCGGGGAAGAGCGATCGCCGATCTGCTTGGACTGGAGGACGAAGATCCCCGCGAGTTAGATCCTCTGGTGACGCACCATCCCACGCAATTCGGCGCAGAGCGTTCGTTCCGGCATGACGAGATCAGCCAGATCGAGCCTCTCCTGATGGAGGTTTTTCGCGAGGGTCGGCGGGTATCGGAGCCGCCGTCGCTTGATGACATGCGCGCGTTGCGCGCATCCGACCTCGATCGGCTGTACCCCGGGGTTCGCCGGCTGATGAAGCCCCACGTCTACCACGTGTCTCTGACAAAGAAGCTTTGGGACTACAAGCAAGAACTCATCGCGGCCGTCAAGCGGAAGAACAGTTCTACCTGAGACGTCCGACGCGCGAATTCGAACCTCCCTGGCCACCGAGACTCAATCCCCTGCGGGCATCAACGACGGCAGGGTAAGCTACGTGCCCTGCAGCAGAACTCCCGCGCCTGAGAGTCCGATGTCCGTCCCTACCCGTCACTACCGGAGGAACGAGAATGGGGCTAGGCGGTGTTCAGCCGACCCCAGCCTGGTCTCAAGCGCGCGAGAAAACGAGAATGCCCTAGCCCGTCCTACTCTGGCACGGAGGTCGGCCTCTCAGTTGCGCTCAGGATGAGATCCCATGCAATCTCCAGATCATCTGCAGCCACCACGGGGCTCGCGGGAAGATCCTGCAAGACCAGATTAAGACGATCGACGATCGGTTGCAGAGCAGCCTCTTGCGTGTCCGGGGAGGTCTGCATGATGGACTCCATTGCTGCGACCGCGGCCTGGGCGTCTTCAGAAGCAAGTCCCAGGTTGTTCTGGATCAGCCACAATCGAGCGCGGGTCATGAGCTCCATGACCCGGATAAGCTGCAATCGACGATCGAGTTCCTGGAGTGGCGCTTCCGATCCGCTCAGTAATCCCTGCAGATCCTCGACCTCGGCGGCGATGTTGCCCAGGTCGCCCTTTAGCGCGTCGACATCCTTGACAAGCTGCTGGAGATCTTTCACCTCTCCGCCTTGCTGTTCAAGGGCCGCTTGGAGTTCTTCGACCTGGGCCTGCAATTCGGCCATTTGTTCTGTCTGGGACGCCTGCCCACCTTCGATCCGCGCCAGACGCTCACCGACGTCCGCATCGCGCTTGTCGTTGTCGGCCTGGCCTTGAGCCATCTCGGCCTCAATCACGACAATCCTCTGGGAATTGACCTGAACAGGCTCTATGTAGTTGTGATATAGCGCCGGTGCGCCAAAGTAGGCAGCGGCTCCGACGCCGACACCCAGGAGTACCACGAGCAACAGTCGCGACAAAAACCGGATCACTCGGCCGAAGTAGGACTCCCGCCGGTTCTCCGAGGCCTGCGCGACACTGTCTCCATCATCTACAGTCATCATGGGTATCTCCTCTAGGGGCTTGGAAGGGCTTCAGGCTGGGCCGGTCCGAACAATCCGCTGAGCAGGCGATTCAATCCGTCGAGGAATGTGTCAAAGCGATCGACGCGGCTTGCCAGACTCTCAGTCTCTTGAGAAAGTTCATCGACAGCTTTCTGCATCGTCTCGATCTGGGCCTGGGACCCCTCGACCTGGGCCTGCATTGAATCGAGCTGACCCTCGACGGACGTCATTCTTCCAGTCAGCCCCTCCAGCGCTTGCAGGCGTTGGCCCAGAGAGTCCAGCTGGGAAGATGCCGCGGCGAGGTCGCTTTGTAGTCTGGCGAGTTCGGTTTGCATCCGGCGAACTGCTGGGTGCTGCCCGAAGTTGAGCGTGCGATTGATGCCGGCCAGGATCGTGAGAGTCAGGATTACCGAGAGCACAATGCTGGTCACACCTGTTCCAAGCATTTGCCAGAGGTCATCCACTCTCCTCACCGCCTCGGGCAGATCGGCTGCACGGTCTGAGGCGCGCCTCCCAACGTCCCGGATGCCGACCCCTGCATCCACGGCCGCTTCCTTGATTCTGTCAGTCGCTTGTCCCATGTCATTCCGTATACCTTCCATGCCGAGAGCGAGCGCTTGGCCAGTCTCTTCGCCCAACTCGCCGGGGTGGCTCCCTCGGGTTCCTCCAATCTCGCTTGACTCCGATTCTGCGTCGCCCATCTGGAGATACGGTCTGATTCGGGCGAGGGTTTCCTCCCCAAGTCCAACCACGTTCCGGAGATCTTCCGCGCTCTCGAACGGGCGCGCAGCCACAATCCGGCGCGCCAGTCCACGCCCTATCCCTGGAAGTTGCATCAGGCTACCCTGATCGGCTGTATTCGGATCCACGTGCAGTTCATGCTCGTCAGACATTCTTTCCTCCCATTCCGCCGGACCAACCTCGGGTCATCCGGCTTACGACGGTCTACAGCCACAGAACCGAGGGCCGACTTCTCACGCTCCAGCGCGGACAATCGTCCAACGGTATGATTCAGGATGTCAGCCACGCCTCTGGCACTGAACGGGCTATTCACTGGATTGGCGCCCTGAGCCGAAAAACGCCGATCTCGGGCTTGATCGTACGACTGTTCAGGCCGAGGTGGTCGACCCAATCACCGATCCGTTTTGCGCACCGCCCGGGATGCACAAGGTCCATAGTAACATGCCATGTTCACATTTCAGAATCCGATTGACAATCGCCTCACCCTGCTTGTCTCGAGGCTCTTCCTTGGGGGATCCGGCCCGATTGCCTTCCACACAAGTCATGTTGCACCCAACTCCTGATCGGTCCGGCCGTGAGGCCGCGCCTGGCGAGCCCTGGCGGGATCGTCAACTGCGCGCTTTGATCGATGTGGGTGGATGCCTGTGAGTATCCGGCTGGCCAAGACGGACCGTTCTCTCAGGCGCTCTCGGGCCTGGAGCAAACTCGCGACCAGCTGGCTGTTGCCGGCCCTCACTGTTTGGGTGCTGGTGGGCTGCTCGTCGTTGCCATCAGCGCCTCAGACTCGAACGCCTGCTCCGCCCGTTCCCGGCCCTCCGATAAGCCCAACAGAGACTGCTTTAATCCGCCCCTCCAGCACCCCATCCGCCCTGCCCTCGGAGACACCCTCCCTGACCCCTGTCCCAATCGAGGTGGACTTAGGCCTGTCGGCCATCTCCTATCGGATTCCGCTCACGATCCGACACGTCACCGGGGGTATGGTGGTCCTCAATTTCGAATTGTCGGAGCCGGCGGCGGGGACAGTCTACGTGCGTCCTATCGGATCCGGAGACCCGCGGCAGGAAGTGGATTTCTCGGCCCCCGAGACGCGCCATCAGATCATCTTCGAGGAGCTGCTTCCGGGGAGTCGCTATCGGGCCACCGTGGCCCTTGAGGTTGGTGGGCAGGAGTTGCAGCAGCCTAACTTCCTTGGCCGCGCCTGGGGGCCGGTTTCCTTTGTGGTCCCCCAGCCCGAGGATCCGTTGCGTTTCGGCGTGGTCGGGGATGCCAGCTTCGGCGACCCGGCTACCCGCGCTTTGATCGAGCAAATGGCCGGCGCCGACCTGGACTTTGTTCTGCACGCCGGGGATGTGGTCGACGAGACCGAACTGGGTGTCAATCCCTACGACTCCTATTCCAGGAAGTTCTACGACACCTTCGAACCTCTGCTACGTCAGCTGCCCGTTTACACTGTCCCTGGAAATCACGACTACGATCTCGACATTCGCCTGGAAGACGTGCCGTTCTACTTCCGCGCCTTTCCGGCCTTTCCCGACCCGGAACAGCCCGGCCAAGGAACCGCCGAACGAAACCAGTTCTATGCATTCGAGTCCCGCGATATACAGTTCGTGATGCTTGATTCGCAAGTCTTGTTCGGCGTTCCAGGAAGGGAAGAGGAGCAGAGCTGGCTCGAGGAACGACTGGCTGATACGCGATTCAAGACCACCATCCCGGTTATGCATGTGGCGCCCTTCAGCAGCAGCTCGGTGCACCCAACCGACAGTCTTCCGGTGCGCCAGGCGTGGGTGCCGCTGTTCGAAACCGCGCATGTTCCACTAGTCTTCTCCGGGCATTTCCATCAGTACGAACGCCTTACTGTCAACGGCATCACGTATATCGTCTCCGGGGGAGGGTCATCGACCCTATACGCGCCGGGCCCCATGCTGCCGCAGAGTCAGGCGTTCAGACGTCAGACGCACTTCGTCCTCTGCGAAGTGAACGAGGACACCTTAGTGCTCACGGCAGTCGGCCTCGGGGGCGAGGTGATCGACGGAGCTGTGCTGCAGCTCAAGTAGTTGCTGAGGCTAAAAAGGGGAACGCAGTGCCGAAGCCGGACTCAGTGCTTGGCACGGTCCGGCGACCGCGTGAACCGATGAGCTTGACCGCTTTGCTCTCTCATCCAGCGCTCCCGGTCATTCTGGGGGTGACATTCGTCACCACCCTGGCCTTCTCGGCCCTGCCGGCCATCTTCGCCTTGTACGCCCAGAAGGTCCTTTTCCCGCCGTCGATGGCCTCCGACCGGCTGCAGTTGCGGAGCGGTCAGGTCTCGCCCCAATGAGGGGCCGTGACTACTCCCTCGGTGCGCCGGCGCGGGTGATGCCGTTGAATGCCGTCCACGGGTTGCCGTCAAGACCTACATGCCGGCGGGAGCCGCCCACTTCACATGTCCATTGCGACGGCGAGGGTTAGATGGCCGCCGCCCACGGACGAGGCGGCTCCGATTTCGGGGATGGCGTCGGTCGGCGCCGCCGCGGATCAAGAACGATGCGAGCACAGTCAGCAGAATAGTCTGCTGCATCGCGAGAAGACCATGCACCTGTGGGCCATACAAGCTTGCGGGAGGCTTCAGCGAGACGAACCACTCTTCGGTTGAACAACGGCAGTGCGCAAATGACCCACGAGGCATGCACCCGGCTCGAATCCACTTTGATTCACCGCGCCCTCAGGAAGGATACGCGTCCATGATGGGCCGCATCCATCACACAGGAGGCCAAGGCTCTCGACTAGGGGACCGTCCACACCAAGCTGAGGATAGTGGTCGCAGGCGGCAACGTTTGCATCATCAACGAAGGACGGGCACGGGCCAGGGTGTGAAGCCATCCCAGGTGCTTCCCCGTTGCCATCCGCGCAACACTCGATCTCAATCTGACATGTAGGTGCCGCTGCGCCTTAGAGGGAAATTTCCGGGAGAATTGTGATCCCTCGATGATGAGAGATTCTATAACGTCAAACGTCAAGACGACCTTTCATGGCGCCTTGCTTTCTTCCAGAATTCGAAATCCGGGCTATCCCTTCACCGAACCTGCCAGCAATCCTCGCACGAAGTACCGCTGAAGTAGGAAGAAGACAAGCAGAGGAACAATCATGCTCATGAATGCTCCGGAGGTAAGCAGGTGCCAATCCTGGCCGCGGTCGCCAACGATGGCCGCCAGTTTCATGGTCACCACCCGGGTTTTCGGGTCGGATCCCAGGATAATCAAGGCCACCAGGTAATCGTTCCAAACCCACAAGAACTGGAAAATGGCGATGGAAGCCAAGGCCGGCACGGATAGCGGCAGGATCAGGCGCGTGAAGATTGTAAAATGGGAGGCACCATCGATAAACGCGGACTCAAGGGTTTCGCGCGGCAGTGCGCGAATATAGCTGTAGAGCAGGAAGGTGGCCAAAGGCAGGCCGAAACCCGTGTGGGCCAGCCAAATTCCCAGAAAGGTCCCATTGAGATGCAAGCCGGCAAAATCCCGCAAGACTGGGACCAGGGCGATTTGAAGTGGCACGACCAGAAGCGCGACAACCATTGCGAACCAGAAGCGTTTGCCCGGAAAGCTCATCCAGGCAAAGCCATAAGCCGCGAAGGCGGCGATCAGGATCGGGATGACGGTGGAGGGGACCGCAACCGTCAGGCTGTTGAGAAGGGCGCTTGAGAAATCGTCGCCGCGCACGGTTTCCAGAGTTCCGTCAGCATGCTTGATTTCCACATCAGTTCCTTGCAGCACCTGCCGGTAGTTCTCCAGGTTCAAATTAGCCGTGGTCGTCCACTTCTTCTCCTGAACTTGAACGGTGCCCAAGCGCCGATTACCGATCCAAATCAGGCGCTTGTCTCCGTCTTCAACTCCGATGCGAAATTCTTCGAACGTCGCGGTGATCCCCTCCACGGTCATCGGGCCATTCGCGTCCAGCCCAAGTTCGCGCGGATTGATCGTCTTCGTCTCCACCCAATCACGATGAGGCAGTACACCCCACCAGGGTGAAGTCTGGATATCAAATCGCTCACGGAAGGAGGAAACCAACAGACCGATGACGGGGATCAGCCAAAGGATGACGACCAGAGCCAGGATGCCGTTGACCAGGAAGCTCCTTGTGAAGTTCGCGGCCCGAGCGCTTTTCATCGGAAGGCCTCCTGGTCCTTTAGCCGGCGCAAGTTGTAAACCATCACCGGAGTGACGGCCACAAGCAGAATAATGGCAATGGCCGAGCCAAAGCCAGAGTTGCGGTTGATGAAGGACTGCCGGTAGAACTGAGTGGCAATCACATCGGTGCCGAACTGACCCCCTGTCATCACCCAGACCACGTCAAAGATCTTCAGGGTGAAGATGATGATGGTCGTGGTGACAGCAATGATCGTCGCCATGAGATAGGGGATCATGATGCGGAAAAAGAGCTGGATTTCGGTGGCGCCGTCCACGCGAGCGGCCTCCAGAATCTCTTCAGGAATGCCTTTGATAGCGGCTGACAAGAGCACCATGGCGAAGCCAGTCTGAAGCCAGACGACGATGATAACCAGGAAGAGGTTGTTCCAGGGACTAATCGCCGTGTAGTTCGTCCAACCGTGCGGTTGGCCGCCAAGAGCGACGACGACTGCGTTGAGCAGTCCGATCTGCGGTGAGCCTGGCGCGTTGACTTCGTAAATGAAGTTCCAGATTACGCTGGCGCCGACGAAAGAGATGGCCATGGGCATGAAGATTATGGACTTGGCGGCGCGCTCGAAATTGCTGCGGTCCGCCAGCACGGCGATCAACAATCCGGCGATGACGGTTAGCGGTGTGGCGATTCCGATCCAAAAAAGGATATTGTTGCGAAGCGCCCCGAGCATCAAGCGATCAGTGAAGACGGCAATGAAGTTGTTCCAACCAACGAATTGAGTCGAAAGGGCGGCGAAATACTCTCCGGGGGCGGCAAGAAGCATCGTCAGCGACAAACTGGGCGGACCATTGCGGCCGAACAGGCTGATATAGAGGGTGCGCAGAGCAGGCAAGGCCAGGAACCAAATCAACAGGGCGATACCCGGGCCTACAAAAACGAAAGGTTGGAGCCGTGTAGTCCATCTGACCGGCAGCAATTCCACAAGACTGTTGAACAGGTAATACAGGAGAGCCACACCTCCCACTCCCCAGACGATAGCCGCCAATGCCATGATCCACTTGGGCCGATCCCCCTCGCGGAGGAAAAGGAAGCCTAGATACAAACCGGAGAAAGCGATCAACAGGATTAAGACGGTAAGCCCAAAACGCAAGATCCGGGCAATCGCATTACCGGCGGGTTGTTGCCTCTTTGCAGTTTGCTGAGGAGTGGTCATGTGCGACCCCTTTCCCCTGGGAAGTGGAATCATAACCGGTTTGGGGTGATGCGTAAGCAGGCCAAATGAAAGGCCGTGAGATCCATGTTCAGGGAGTGTTTCCAGCGGACCAAGAGAGGGCCAAGGTCGGCTGCTATTCTTTTTGCGGTGCGGCACGGTCAATTCATGCCGCCCTGGAGCCAGGTAGGTGCGCCGAGGGTCAAGCCTGTAGCCGTGTCCGCGATCGGCCTTTTTCTGGCGGCGGCGGCCCGCTCCACTCCAACCCCCGGGCTGGTCCGGCGCGGCCAGGAGCGGCCGCCAGGGTCTCAGCCACCCGTCTTGTACCTCCCCTAGGCGGCGAGCGACGCCACCAGGTGAAGGGGCTGCGGTATCGGGGGCGCAGGACTTGCCGGCGCGCGAGTGCAGAATAACACAGAATTCCTCCCAGCACCGCTCGATTGGGTGCCCCTGGGCGACCCGCCTCAGCAGTCGGTTTCTGCTCCGTGGATTATATCTGAGCCTCGCACCCCGTTAGGCCGCAACTTCACAGTTTCCGCAACCCCTTGCTTGAAGTTTTCAAACTGCTTCCAACAAGAATCAGGGGGGGAGGTGAAGTGAAAGAAGAAAAAGATAAGGCCGCCAGCTCTGTTCGGACTGGCGGCCTTAGTTGGATCGAACGCTAACCTACTCTACTTCGGCCAGGAAGCGTCGATTTCCGTCAAGACGGTATCCAGGTCAGCCGCACCGGATGCCCAGTCGGTCATGCCTTTCCAGAAGGAACCGGCACCGACCTCTCCCGGCATCAAGTCAGATCCGTCGAAGCGGAAACTGGTGGCCTTGGCAAGCACGTCGGCAACCGCAGCTTCGAGCGGGATAGCGTACATTTCGGGTGTGGCATCCTGCTGGACAGCAAAGGCGCCGCCTTCCGTCAGGAATCCGGAGACCGATTGCGCCAGCGTGAAGTACTCCATCAGCGCCCGGGCTTCGGGCTTGTCATTGAACATGACGTACATGTCGCCGGCTACCAGGACTGGTCTGCCGTATTGCGGGTCAATGGGCGGCAGGTAGAAGAAGCTGTAGTCGACGCCCGGATTGGCATCAGCCGGGAAGAAGCTGGTGATGAAGTTCGCCTGACGGTGCAGCCAGCAGTTGGGCGGGTTCGTGAAAAGGCCGGCAGGAGAATCGCCAAAGAAGGTGGAGACAATGGCATCCTTGCCTCCGTACACGTACCCATCCTTGAACCAGACAGCGCCGATCGTCTCGGCAGCGTTCTTCACCTCGGGAGAGGAGAAGGGCAGTGTGCCGGCGACCCAGGCATCGTAGTTCTCCAACGAGGTGGTCCGCAGCATGACATCTTCCATCCAGTCTGTAGCGGGCCAACCTGTGGCGGCCTGGGATTCGATTCCGATGCACCAGGGAGCATCACCGTCCGCCTTGATCTGGTCGGAGAGGGCGAGCAACTCGTCCCAGGTCTCGGGAACTTTGTACCCGGCGGCATCGAAATCATCCTTGGGATACCAAACCAGACTCTTGACGCTGGTGCGGTTGAAGACACCGGCGGCGATCGGTCCGCTCGGACCGGTCATGGTGGCCATATCCAGCCAGCTCTGGTTGTACTGCTTGGTCAGCCAGTCATTGGGAATGAAGGTGCTTACGTCAACGATCTTGCCCTGTGTGACAAAGGTCGCCACTTTCCCCGGCTGCGGGAAGTCGGCGACGTCTGGGGCCTGGCCTGCATCCACAGCAATGGAGATGCGAGCCTCAAACTCCTTGTTGCCGACATAGTTCACGGTGATGCCAGTGGCATCCTCAAAGGCAGCCCAGCCAGCGGCCATCTTTCGATCATCGGGATCCGTTTGCGTCCCATCCACCGTGACGGTGGTGCCAGCGAATTCACAGTTGAGGGCTCTCTCCAGGAAACCTCCGGAAGGCCCAACGATATCACTGGAACCCGGGCACGCGGCCGCTTCCGTCGCAGCGGGGGGTTCCGTCGCAGCGGGGGGTTCCGTCGCAGCTGGAGGTTCCGTCGGCGCAGGTGCTTCCGTGGCGGGGGTGGCACATGCGCTCAGAAGCATGGCTGCAACGACAAACAAGGCAAGCGTTTGCCAAATACCCTTTTTCATTCTTCTCTCCTCAAGGTAAGACTCGGCGATTTGCGTAAGATGGGCGGACGTGGGTTGGCCAGTCTGTGTCGAGCACCTCCTGAGATTGGGATTTGGGGGTTGGATGATGGAATGAAGAGAAGGGATCTCTCCATGAAAGCACTTTCATAAACAGTCTAACACAACTCTCCCACAAGTCAACCACACGATCGGGCTGGGTTTTGGTCGGAATCTACTACACCGAGAACCGCTCCACGAGTGTTAGCGAGAGGTGTATGTGTTGCAGCGGTTGGTTCGGATTGGCAATCCTCGATACCAGTATTTCCGCCGCCAGCCTCCCCGATTCATCCAGATGCTGTGAGATTGTCGTCAAGTCGGCGTGGTCGGCCGTATCAATATCATCAAATCCCAGGACGGCAAGACTGCCCGGAACATCAAAGCCCATTTGCCGAGCCACCTTCAGTACGCTCAGGGCCTGTATATCCGCAGCGGCAAATATCGCGGTGGGAGGTTTCTCCAAACAGAGGAGTTCGCGCGCCGCACGTCTGGATTCCTCTTGCGTGTTGGGGGAGAGACGGACATACTCTTTCTGGAATGGTACACCTGCCTCCATGAGTCGCTTTTGAAAGCCCAACAGCCGCTTTCGGATTGGATGAAGGGCAAACTCCTCCAGAGGGTCTATGTCACCCACAAAGGCCATCTTCCGATGGCCCTTGTGGAGGAGGTACTCCGCGGCCATGCGCCCTCCCCCTTCATCGTCAATCTCAACGCTGTTCAACATCGGGTGCGGGTATTCGATCAATACTGTTTCAAGCCCGTGTTCGATCATCCGCTGAGCATCCTTGTCGAGAATCGGCAGCGACATGATGATCAACCCATCCAGGTTTCCCGTCAGGGGGATGGATGAAATGTACCCTTGGAGCCGGCTGGTGGAATCTACCGTATAGATCACCAACTCGTGGTTTGACTTCGACAAGACCGAGGCAACACCCCTTAGTCGTTGAGCGAATGAAGGTGCAGTGAAGAATGGGGTTACGACTCCGATTCGTCCCGTCTGAGCCAGCGCCCGGGCGCGCGCCTCGGCTTTGGGAACAAAGCCCAGCTTGTCGATTGCATCGAAGACTCTTGTACGTGTTTCACTATTGACCATATCCAGCGCGTTCAAGGCGCGGGAAATGGTCGAAATACTCAAACCCGACAGTTCCGCCACATCATAAATTGTCGGATTCTTCTTCTTCGGGCGCATGGGTCAACCACAAGAGATATTTGAAAGCACTTTCATTGTAGCTTGTCGAGGGTTAAAACGTCAACGTTGGGGCAGATGTCGCATAAGCTGTAGTTCGCTTGTTTCAATAGCCGGGATCAAGGGAAGAGGCTGTTTCCGGTGCGGTATCGCCGCACGCGACCACGTCTTGTCAAGGGTGCGGATGACAGTGTGTTTCCACGGCCGAGGCCGGGTACAGGCCCACGCTTCCCCTTGCGGGCGCCAGGGTGAGCGGCCGGGTTCTACGACGAGCACCGCCTCAGCTTCGCTTTGCCGGCGAGCCGACTCCCGGCTGAAGTAGCGGTGCACTATACGCCAGTCGTCCCAGACTGGCGGCCCACATGGCCCAGCCCCGAAGCTTCGTCCGGGAAAACGCCAGGCACATTCGTCCGGCGGCGGTAGGTCGTGCTCCCTGGGCCGCACTCGTAGGGGTTGGCCCCAGTCTGCTCGGCGAGTTCCGGCTCCGTCACTGACCGGATCACCCACCTCAGGCCACCTGCAGGAGCGCTCATCGAGTTCCGGGCCAACATTGCGCAGATACTCGATAGGTCCCACCGTAGGGTCGGTCATGAGGCGCATGGTGAGTGGCGGCGCGGTCACCTGCAGCAGGCCCACGGTGGCCTTCTCACGAGTCACATCTACACCACGCTATGTGACACTTATGAGAGAATAGCGGGTGGTGCGTTACGTTCCGGCGGCATTGCAGGCTATGGGATGCTAGATCGCTGGGCCCGAGGTCCCGCTTTCGAGCGTGTCTCGTCCCTGCTCGGCATTCTGGCGGTGGGGCTGGAAAGCATGCTGGATGGCTTTGATTCCCAGGGAGTTTGATGAACAAGAGAAGGAATACTCACAAAACATCATCCTTTCCAGATGGTTTCACCTGGGGTGCGGCTACTGCCGCATACCAAATCGAAGGTGCCTGGGATGAGGACGGCAAGGGCGAGAGCATTTGGGATCGATTCAGCCACACTCCTGGAATGATCGCGAATGGGGAGACTGGAGATATTGCCACCGATCACTACCATCGCTGGTCTCAGGATGTGGGTCTGATGAAAGAGATGGGCATTATGGCCTATCGCTTCTCGATAGCCTGGGCCCGGCTTCTTCCTGCTGGCCGCGGAAATGTCAATCGGGCCGGCCTTGATTTCTACAGTCGGCTGGTGGATGCTTTGCTGGAAGCCAATATCGAACCATTTGTCACCCTTTACCATTGGGATTTGCCACAACGATTGCAGGAAGAGGGAGGCTGGCCGGAAAGAAGGGTCGCTAACGCCTTTGTAGAATATGCGGATCTCGTCAGCCATTCCCTGGGCGATCGAGTAAGAAACTGGATGACGCTCAACGAACCACACGTTAGTGCCTTCGTCGGCTATCTCCATGGGCAGCATGCACCGGGACATACCGATCTCCATGAGGCGTTGGCAGCCTCGCACCATTTGCTATTAGCTCATGGACTGGCTGTGCCCGTCATACGCGCCAATTGCCCCGAGGCTCGGGTCGGTATTGCCCTGGATTTCCGCCCTCAAACGCCGGCTTCTTCCAGCGCCGCAGATCGAGCGGCCGCCTGGCATGCGGGCGGCGTTATCAACCGCTGGTTTCTTGATCCCCTTTCGGGTAGGGGCTATCCCGAAGATATGCGGCGCGCCTATCACGACGAAATGGGGTTCATCCAACCTGGCGACCTGGACAGGATTGCCGCGCCGCTCGACTTCCTAGGCCTCAATTACTATTTCCGTAACATCGCCCGCTCCAACGCCATCGACGAAGCCGAGAACTCCCCTCGCACGGCCGTCCCTAACGACGAGTTCACTGAAATGGGCTGGGAGGTATATCCGCAGGGCGTGTATGAGATGCTGGGGCAAGTACACTTCGGTTACGGTTTTCCGGCATACTACATCACTGAGAACGGCGCTGCGATCCGTGATCAGGTTGGTCCTGACGGGCAAGTGGAGGATCCGATCCGGGTAGCGTATATCCGACGCCACTTGAAGAAGGTCTTGGAAGCAATCACCATCGGTGTTCCTGTTCAGGGCTATTTCGTCTGGTCTCTTCTCGACAACTTCGAATGGACCCATGGAACCTCAAAGCGATTTGGCCTGGTCTACGTGGATTACCAGACCCTGCAGCGAACTCCGAAAGCCAGTGCGAAGTGGTACCAACAGGTTATCGCCGAGAATGCCATCGTATGACCAGACCATGCCCCCTGTTCAAGCAACGCCGATTCCTTGCATGGAGGCTCGAAGGATTCGACTCAACTCCTATCCGGAGTACCCTCGCCCAGGAATAGCCAGCAATCCCCACGCCGTGCGCTACCCCCGACCCGCGCACGCCGGTCCAGCGGATCATACGGCAGCGCGCTGATCCGCAAGGATGATCCTGCCTTCATCTCTGTTTTTGCAGCCACAAGAAGGAGAAGGGCTGATGCGGAGTAGTTTCCCTGACTGCGAGTGTGGCTCCCCCGAGCAGATCAACATACGTTCCATGATGTTCCACCGGCAGCCTGATCGTTTGGACGGATGAACTCAAGTTGTTGAGGATCAGGAGTGAGTCGTCGGCGTACTCTCGGACGTATGCTGAGACAGAGGGATTGTTGCTTTCAAGCCAGGTGATATTCCCTCGGCCAAAGACGCTTGTCTTCTTGCGCACGGCAATCATGTGCTGGATGGAATGAAACAAAGATGCTTTGTCCGCCAGTTGACCAGCAACATTGACGTGGTGATAATCCAATTCACCTCCGACAAGTTCTGAATAGGGATTACCCGAGGAGAAACCCGCGTTCGGCGAATCGTCCCATTGCATGGGGGTACGCACACCATCGCGATCCGGCAGGTCAAGATTATCGCCCATCCCAATCTCATCTCCGTAATAGAGAGTCGGTGAACCGGGAAGGGTGAATAGCAGGGAATATGCAAGTTCAATCTTGCGGCGATCGTTATCGAGCAATGGCGCCAGTCGGCGCCGAATGCCATAGTTGAGTTTCATGCGCGGTTCAGGTGCGTATTGTTCCCACATCCACCGGCGTTCCTCAGGCGTGACCATTTCAAGAGTCAATTCATCGTGATTGCGCAGGAAGGTGCTCCATTGGCAAGCTTCCGGAATGGCTGGTGTGCGACGAAGGATCTCCAGCATGTCGTCGCAACGCCCCTTTTTGAGCGACATGAAGATTCGAGGCATGATCGGGAAGTGAAATCCCATGTGGAATTCA